>Ga0181519_10001214_pt1 | contig 22703 bp, 17 predicted proteins | sample PEATcosm2014_Bin_26_FD_121102 | JGI IMG/M metagenome (GOLD analysis project Ga0181519, IMG submission 121102) | Peatland microbial communities from MTU Mesocosm Facility, Houghton, MI, USA - PEATcosm2014_Bin02_10_metaG | ecosystem: Environmental > Terrestrial > Soil > Wetlands > Peat | place...
CCCTGGAGAATCACGTCGGCCAACCCGGTGTAGTTGCCGTCGAAATGGTGGCCGCCCGGCATCTTCACGACCTGAACACGCCTGGGATCGAGCCCCGGGCAGTTGCTGTCGTCTTCATCGGCCCCGTAGACGCACATCGCCATGCCATCGGGCAGACGCTCCACTTCCGGACGAATCGGCAAGCCGTTCTGGCTCGACATCACCCAGTTGGTCATGCGGAATTCGAAATCCGCTTTTTGGCCAAGTCCCATCAGCACGAGCAACCCGACACGCTCGCGGGCCACGGGGGGCAGGCGATTGACCATGAACGGCAGCACGTCGGCGCCCTGGGAATAGCCGATGAGAATCACGCGCTTCTTGTTCCACCGGGTCTGATAGAAGCGCATGAGACGGTCGATGTCGAGCGCGCCGGACGCCGGGGTACGCGCCGACCAGAAGTAACGCAGCGAATCGACGCCGACCACCGGGATGCCGTGCGCGGAGAGCGCCCCGGCAACGTCGCGGTCGAGTCCGGCCCAGCCGCCATCGCCCGACATCAGGATCGCGAAGGTATCGGCCAGGTTCGCGGCAGGCTTGCCCGTGGCCGGCACCTCGATGACCGGCAGATCGGCCACGGCGGCAGGCGGACGGGCCGTGCCCGCCACGTGATGGGCGTTCAGGCGGCGGAAAGCGTTCTTGTACTGCGTCATCCAGTCGGCCAGCACAGGCGCGGACGGCGCCCCCGTGGCGGTCGGCGTACCGGAGGTATCCACGGCGCCCAGACTGCCCGCGAGCCCGCCGACGAGCCAGGTTGAATTCGGCGTGCGCGCGGCGAACTCCTGCGCGACGCGATCGGAACAACGCGGCGCACGCGCGGCAGCGCTACCGACCGGGCTACTGACCGGCCCCCCCATCGTCATCCACGGTGCGCTCATGACGGGGGCAGGCAGCAACCGCATCGGCGCGCCGCCGGCCGTGTGCGTGATGCCGCGCCCGAAGTGCACGCCCTCGCCCTGGCACAACGGCCGGGACATCGGCAACACCGGGCAGAAGTCGACCGACAGCGCCCCCGAGAACGTGTCGCTGCCTGCCTGCGCGAGCATGGCGTAGGCGAACGTGCCGCCCACGCCGTCGCCCACGAGAATCGGCGGCGTGTAGCCCGGCAGCTTCACCGCCGCCTCGACCCATCGGCCGAAGTTGTCGAGATCGCCCGCGGCGTAGACGCAGGCAATGTCGTCCTTGGTGTAGTTGGCCATCAACCTCGCGGTGTCGATGCCGGCCACCAGCGCGCCGGTATCCGCAAGCGCGCGGGCCATGCGCTCCGCACGCGGTGTCCAGCCATCGTCGTCGGAGAAGAAGAGTACCGTCGCATTCGCCTCGCCCTGCGGCCGGAAGATGGGCACGTTCTCGAAGCGGCCATGCGTCATGATCTCCGGCGCAGCGCCGCCCGCGCTTCGGAACGCGGCCGCGCCGGCGGCGGCAGCGGCGGCCTGCGGCATCACCGGGGAAGGCACGCTCGACGCCGCAGCGGGCGACTGCGCAACCGGACCCGCCTTGGGGGCGGGCCTCAGTACGTTGGGGCGATTCCCCGCTGCTTTCGCTGCTGGCGTCGCTTCACTCGGTTGTGGCGAAGCCGCCGTCTGGGCCAGCACGGCGACCGGCGTCATCGTCACGGCCCACACTGCGGCACTCACCGCGACGCGACGTCCCCAGCGCCGCGTGTCGCCGGCGTGCTTGCGATTGCGCGATCCCACGCGCGCTTCGTTAGACTCGCCGTACGTCACCATCGTCTGCCCTGTCATTTCGTAATCATCCCTTTCCAGCCACCGCCCACGAGCGCGGCCACATCGGCGAGCGTGAGCATCGGCGCGAGGCCGCCCGGCGTCATCAGATAACGCGCCTCCCACTGCGGATCGAATTTGTCCTTGAAGCTGCGCAGCCCGCGGAAGTTGTAGAAGCGCGCCCCGTGCGCAAACATCATGCGGCCAAAGCGATGCCAGCGAGGCGCCAACTGGTGCGTCTGCATCCCCGACATCGGCGCCATGCCGAGGCCGAAACGCTGGTAGCCCTGCGCCTTGAAATGCAGCATCAGCCTGGCGAACAGGAAGTCCATCGTGCCCGGCGGCGCGTCGGGCACCTGCCGCATCAGGTCGACGCTCGCCTCGATGCGCTGCACGTCAGGGCACATGAGCGTGGCGAAAGCCACGAGGCGCTCCTCACGGCGCACGAGCGCCACCGGCTGACGCACAACGTAGGCTTCGTCGAATGCGCCGAGCGAGAAGCCCTTCTCGCGCGTGTGCTGACGCGCCAGCCACGCGTCCGAGACCCGTCGCATTTCCGCGAGATGCGGCGCAACGGCTTCGGGCGGCACGATCTCCAGCGTCAGTCCTTCGCGCTCGCCGCGTGCGGCGCCATGCCGCAGATTCGCCCGGCGCGCCCCTTGCAGACTGAAGTCCGGCAGCGAGACGAACGCCTCCTCGCCGAGCTTGTAGGCGCGCAATCCGGCGTCGATATACAACGGCAACGCCTGCGGACGCGTCTTGTAGAACGCGGCGCGCCCGCCATGCGCGTCGGCCAGTTCGATGAACCGCCAGATCAGTTCGGGCCACTCCTTCTGATCGCCGACCGGGTCCGAGAGCGACACCCACGAGCGGCGATGCTTCGCGTACATGATGAAGGCGTTGCCCGACGGCGAGAACAGAAAGCTCTTGTCGCCCATGAGCGCAAGGCAGGCGTCGGCGGCCGGTTGCTTGCGGATAATCGCCTTCGCCCGCGCCAGTTCCTCTTCGCTCGCCGGTACCATCGCGCCGGGCGACTGACGCAACAGTTGCCACAGCGAGAGACCCAGCCCGATCACGGCCACGACCATCAGCGCGCGCATCGAGCGCGGCGCATCGCCGTCGAACGTGAACTGCCACCAGAGCTGATTCGCGTAGCCCACGCGCCGGTACGACATGAACATCAGCCACGTACACGCGCCCAGCACCGAGAGCACCGCAATGATCCAGCCCGGCTCGAATTTCTGCGTAAAGAGCGACGAGCGCCGGTCGAACTGCTTGCGCGAGACGAGCAGCAGCGTGGCGAGCACGGCCAGAACAAAGCACTCCGACAACGCGATGCCCTTCGGAATCGCGAGCACCGCCGCAACGATCGTCAGCGCGAGCGACCCCCACCACGCCGCATCGAGCCGGTGCAATAACCCGCGCGCGAGGAACAGCATCGCCAACCCGGCCACGCTGCCGAGCAAGTGCGACACCTCCACCAGGAACAGCGGCACGTGATTGCGCAGGAAGTCTTCGGCGTCGCGCGTGGCGGGCGTCACCCCCGAGATCAGGAGCATCACCCCGGCGACCAGCGTAAGCGCCGCCAGCAGCCCGGGGAAGAGCCGCACGGCGGCGCGCCCGATCGGCGCCGCCGGCCCCTGACGCAGCTCGAACCCGGCGAGCAGGCACGCCGCGAGCATCAGCGGCAACAGGTAGTAGATCCCGCGATAGAGCACCAGCGCCCCCGCCACCTGACTGATGGGCGCGTGGCCGTTCGTCGCGAGCAGAATCACGGCCTCGAACACGCCCACGCCACCCGGCACATGACTGAGCACGCCGAGCGCCATGGCAATGGCATAGAAGACGACGAAGGTCGGCAGATCCACCACGCCCGCCGGCAGCAGGCACCACAGCGCAGCGGCGGCCATGCCCAGATCGGCGGCAGAGATCAGCAACTGGCGCAACGCGAGACGAAGCGGCGGCAGCGGAATCGCCCAGCGCCCGAAGAGCGACACCGAGCGCTTGCGGGTGCACAGCACGAGGAAGGCGGCAGCCCCCGCGAGCAGCAACACGGCGAGGGCCTGCAACAGCCACGCCGGAATCGGCACCAGCGCCGAGACGCGCGACGCGCCCCACAACATGCCGAGCGAGCCGAACACCGTCATGCCCAGCCCGAACGCCCCGGCGTTGAAGGCCACGGCGTGCGCGACCTTCGAGGCGTCGATCCCGGCGGCGGCGTACATGCGCATGCGCACGGTGCCGCCGGTGAGCACGCCGAGCCCGACGGAATTACCCAACGCGTAGGCGATGAACGACGTGAGCACGACCGTCGAGCGCTTCACCGTCGCCCCGGCAAAGCGAAGCCCGGAGATGTCGTAGCCGGTAAGGGCCGCGTAGCTCGCGAGGGTTGCCAACATGGCAAGCACCAGACGCGTCACAGGCGTGTCGTGAATCGCGGCGACGATGTTGTCGTAATGCACGTGGCGCAGCATGTGATGCAGCGCGTCGAAGACGAAGAGCCCGAGCAGGGCAACGCCGGCCACGATCAGCCAGGGCCGGGAGGCACTCCAGGGAAAGCGCCGGAGCCAGCGCAAGGGCGCGGGTAACGCGAGCCAGGCGGCCTCGACGGGTGGAGGGGAGGAAGGGGGCGGCGGCCCGGGCGGGTTGCCACCGGCCCCGCCGGCGGCAGATGCCGCAGCGCTGGGCCCACCGGCAGCCATCGGCTGAGGCACGGGGGAAGAGACGTCGGCGGGCCGGCTCGGGCGCGCACGGAAGGGTTCTGTCATGTATCGGTCGAGCCTTCGGCCGGCACGACGCCATCTACGGGACGCCGCCCCTAAAGCCTACGGGCGAGTCGGAGCCTGTCTGGCCGATAGCTTACACCGCGATGCGTGACAGGTCTTGTCGGTGGCGGCTGACAAAACCGCCGGCAACGCGGCCCAAAACGCGGCCGCCATGCCCCGCGAGGCCCGTGGGACGGGCAATTGCGCCCGATTTCCCGTGACGCGAGAGGGTATCGGCGGCGCCATATCGGTGACAGCCCGCGCGCCGCCCCCGTCGCACGGTCCGGGAGCACGACGATTGCGCATGACTATGGGTGCGCATTCGCGATACGCGCAACTTAATGTAAAATGCGGGCTTTTTACTAGGTACTTGGACGAAGTTTTTCCTAAACTTCGATTTCCAAGATCGCCGCAATGCGGCACGTGCGCACACCGAACCATTCTGACTCCGAAGAGAGTCGATTCGCGGTTCGAAGCATCGTGCGCGGGGGGAAGTTGAAATGAATGTCGAACGGCATCGCCGTCCGGCAGGGGCACGTTTGAACACGCCGTTGGCATTGCGATGCAATTCGCAGGCCGTCGTGCGTGCTACAGGTCGATGCGGTGCGTCTGTGCGCCGTGCGATCCTGGGTGTCCTGCTGGGCACTGCCACACTGATGATGACGAGCCAGGCGCTCGCACAAACCCAAACCGCCTCGCAGGCAGATGCCGCGAGCGCGGGCAATACGGTCGTCGCGCTGCCCTCGGCCGACGCGGCCACGCCGATCAGACCGGCCGTCCCGATCGGCCAGTCGACCATCGCGCAGGGGGTGGAGCAGATCAAGGAGCGCTACAACCTGTCGCACGTATGGTTGCGCACCGAATCGGATGCCGGTAGCGTGCTCGAAGCGGCCACGTCCGGTGACGAGGTCCAGCAGTTGCTGCCCGTCGCCAGTCTGTCGAAGTCGGTGACAGCCATTGGCATCGCGCTGCTCGTGCAACAGGGCAAGCTCTCGCTCGACGCCAAACTCGGCGATTTGCTAGACACCTATGCGAAGCAGCACGGCAAGCCGCTCGATCCGTCGCTGCGGGACCTGACCGTACGACGCCTGCTCGCGCATCGCGCGGGCCTCGCCACGAACGGCTTCAACGATCCCGTCAACGGCTTGTTCAGCGGGCTCGCGATCCGGCGGGTGGGCGGGAGCGCCGACTTCTTCAACTATCTGGACGCGGGCGACGCGGGGCATTCGAGCGGCAAATCCGACTTCGTCTACTCCAACGTCTCGTATCTGCTGCTCGGCATGGTGATCGAAGCCGTTTCCGGCGAAGCGTACAAGGACTTCTGCGAGCAGCACATCTTCGCGCCACTCGGCGTGACGGATGCCAAGCTGCCCGATAGCTGGCGTTTGCTGGCGCCGTTCGCAGGGTGGCAGATGTCGACGGGGGCACTGCTCAAGGTGTGGAACGTATTCGACATTCGCCATCCGAGTCTGCTCACCGAGAAGACGCTGCGCACGCTGCTGCTCGACAAGCAGTCGGGGCCGATCAATGCCGATCGCGACGTGTATTACACGCTCGGCGTGTTCTTGCTGGCCGGCGCGAATGATCGCAGCTATCGGATCAGTCACGACGGCATTGCCGACTTCTTCCGCACGCAGTCGACCTATTACACCGTGGTGGAAAAGACCGTGCCCGGCGATAGCTGGGCGCTCGTGGTGTCGCCCATTCCGTCGCGCGGCCAGTTCGGGGCGATTCAGCGCGATGTGCGCCGGATCATTCGACAGGCGCGGCTGGTGCCTTAACGGCGGCGGCACGCTCGGCGTCGCCGGCGACATCGACAGCGACGTCGCCGAAATCGCACACGAACGTGCCGGCGATGAGCGCGCGCTTCTGCGACGCGCTCAACTGCTTGATACGGTATTCGGCCCGCGAGGCTGCGGCCCGATCGGCGAACGTGAGCGAGAGCAGCACGCGCGACGGGGGATAGGCACGCGTGAAGCGCGCCCCCTTGCCCGCGACGTGCGCGGCGTAACGCGCGTCCACATCGACGGTGATGCCGGTGTAGATGCGTCCGCCCGCACACTCCAGCAAATAGAGGAACCACGGCTTGGGTGCTGTGGCGATCGTGACGTTGTTCATTCCAGACGCGCGAGTGCTTCCTGCATCGATTCATTGACGGCCCTGCGGGACCGACGCCTATTGTAATTCTGTCGTCGAGGACCGGGAAAACATCGAAAATTCCCGCGACCTGCGCAGGCGGGCATTGAAGCGGCCGACAAAAACCCGAATCGGGGCAAGCTCAGCGTGTCGCCAGGCTTGGCGTCGCCGGTCGTGCGGTGTGACGGGACGCGATCCGATCGTGCTCGCGACCGAACACGAGCCAGCGGTCGCCGTCTTCGTCGCGCCAGAATGCGCCCTCGCGCTCGAGGATGGCCGCGAGCCGCAACCTCACGCTGCGCACGCGCGCATCGCTCACGCCGGGCAGAATCATCCCCCGGACGTAGCTCAGGTGCGGGACGGTGCGCAGCAAGGTGCGGATCAACTGACAGAAGCGTCGCACGGCGTGCTCGCTCGCGTTCGCTTCGGCGTCGAGCCGGAAATCGGTGATCGTCAGCACGGCGCCCGCCGCGACTTTATCGAGACGATGGCACAGGGACAGCTCGCCGTTCTCGACGCGCTGTCCCAATTCGATGCCGGTGCGTTCGCAGACTTCGACGCGCGCCGTAAAACGGTGAGTCCTGAAAAATGCCGCAACGGCGCGCTCGCAGACTGTCATGGGCTTATCGGATGGTGTCGTACATCTTCGTGACCTGCTGTCCGATCATGCCGTACATCGAGCGCGACACGTCACGAATGTCGGCGCTCGTTGCATCGATTCGCTGACGCAGCCGATCGTTGGTGCGACGCGTCTCGTCGGTGAGCGACATTTCGAACTCGCCCAGCACGTCGTTGTCGCGCCCGTCGAGCGATTTGTCGTTCGACACGACATCGAAGGGCGACTTTACGAACTGGCCGAAACCCTTCGTCGTTTCACCGACCGCGGTGCCAACGACTCTGAGCTTGCCCAGTTCGCCGCCGAAACCTGCGGCCCCCGACCCCACGCCGCCGACAAACGAAAAGCTTCCCGAAACGATGCTACCGACGGCCGAGAGCAGGCCCGCGGTGTAGTGCGACTGGTTGGCCTTGTACTTTTCGGCGCGCGCCGTCACACCCCGCTCGAAGACCATGGCATCGTGACGCGTGCGATACGATTGATCGGTGTTGCGCTCTGCGACTCGCATGGCGAGAAACAGTGTGATGAGCGTTTGTGCGGACTGAAGTCCATCGGCCTTTTCGCGGATGCGTGGCAGCACTTGCGAACCTTCGCTGCCGGACTCGGCACGTTGCTGTGCTTCCGATGCCGCGATGTCCGTCTGACGGTAAGCCGGATACGTGGAATTCAATGCGGTCGTCATGTCTTTACTCCGATTAGCGAAGACGCGGTGAGTACCGCGCCTGAGAACTCAATGGCAGATCATGCGCGGGCCGACGAGGCGGCCATCCGAATGCGCATCTCGCCGGTTTTCTGCACTTGCTCGCCCGCCGATACCGCGATGTCGCTCTGCTGGCCCACGAGCGATTCCATGGACTTCGCCGCGCGCTTCTTGTCGTCTGCGTTCATTTGCATGAGCATCTGCAACCACATCATGTCGACGGCGAGGTCACGGGCGTCCAGTTGCAGCTTCGAGCGTTGCACGCCGATAATCCCCTGCCCCATGGCGTTTGCCCCGGAGAACACACCACGCACGGCCGTGGAGAGCGACCACGTCCCGCGCGCCAGCGCGAAGTAACCTTGCGTGTTCATGCCCGACGTGAACGACTTCGTCAGCCCCTTGGCGGTCACGGCCTTACCCCGCGCAACCTGCTTCGCAGCGTTCTTCGCTACCTTGTCGAAGGCTCGCGAAGCCATCTGCTCGACCATCTGTTGCGTGAACTGCTCGGCCATGCGATTGAAGCCGGCTTTCGCGAGCCTGCGCGCGCCTTGCGTGCCGCTTTGCAGCAGCGATTGGCCTACGCGCTTACCCACCTCGTTGCCGACCACGAAGCCGATCTCCGAGACCACGCGCGTCTTGACCGCATTGACGGCGGCTTTGTCGCCTGACTTGAGCGCTTGCTCCAGCGCTTCCCCTGCGCCCGCCTTGAACACGCGACTCGCCGCTTTGGTCGTCGCTCGCTTGGCGAGAAAGCCCTTGATCGACGTGCCGAAGCCGATGACCATGCCAAGCATCTGGAACGCCAACTGCGCATGCCCCCACTTGGTCGCTTCCTTCTCGTGATACGCGGCGTTCTTCGGATCGACGAGCGCCATCGTCTTGTGGAATGCCGCGCCGAGCCCTGCAATGCCTGAGCCGACATCGGCCACGCCGCCGGCGATCATCAGCGGGTTCATGGTGAGAACGCCCGTCACAACCTTGACCGCGCCGACCACCACGTCGACCGCCGCAATAAGCCAGTCGAACACCACACCGAAGATGCCGCCCTTGCGCGCCTTGTTCGCGTCTTCGGTGTTCTTGTCCATTTGTTCGCGGAACTTCTGGATGTCATCCTGACGCAGCTTCTCTTGCCGCGCGCCCAACAACTCCAGCGCGCGCTGCGTGGATTTTGCGGTGTCACCCAACGCGTCCATCGCGATCATCGACGCCATCATCGCCAGCGTGGACGGATCCACGTCTTCGAGCGCCGACAGGTTGGTTGCGCCCTGCGCGTTGGACGAGCGCAACGCCTCGGCCGCCATTCCCGAGCCGACCGAAAAGAGACGATTCAGCAAGCGGGAGAACGCGCCCTCGGCGTCCTGCCAGTCGACATGGGTCGACTTATCGGGCGCGAAGTCCTCGGGGCGCAGCCAATCGGTGCGCTGGCGTCGTTTGCGAGCGGCATTGCCCGAATCGACCGCCTCGTCAGCGGAAGCGGCTGCGGACGCGTCGGCGACGCTGTCGGTCCAAAGCGGCATATAGCCGGCGCTCGTGGAATGGATGACTGTCATGTTGTTTTAGGTTCCGAAGAGACATTCAGCGCGTCGCGCCGCGCACGGGCCGAGCGCGCCAGCGTGTCGTGCTGAGGCTGCTGGGCGCATACGCGCAACGTTGCGTCATATGACTTGCGTGCAAATTCCCGGTTGCCCATTTGCTCGTAGCTCATTCCCGCGAGATACGGTGGACGCGGGTCCGAGGCGCGGATCACGCCCGCCTTCGCGAAGCATGGCAGTGCCTGCTCGTGCTGCCCGAGTCGCTGGTAGCAAAGTCCGAGTCCGTACCAGTCGTCGAACGACCATTGGTCGAGCGTGGCGAGCACGAAGTACACGCGCTGCGCTGCGGCGATCTGTCCCTGCGCGAAACGCTGACCCGCGTGCGCACGCACACGTGCGAGGTCGTCCTCGTCGAGATCGGCCAGCATGCGCAGCGCGCCGCCGCTTTCGAAGAATCGCGAGAGGACTTCCTGCATGTCGTGCGCATCGAGCGCTTCTGCCGGCGCGGCTTCCGGGAACATTGGCATGCTCACGTGCGCATGGATCCGTTGATCTGGTTGAGCTGCGAGCCTTGCGAGCTGTAGATGGTGTTCACCAGCGTCGAGGCACCGTTGTATTCCTGAAGCTTCTTGTTGATCTTGATCTGATCGACGGTGCGGCTATCCGACGCCTGTTCGGTGAAGCCCTCGGCGGCGGCCTTGAGCGAGCGCAGTTGTGCCGCCGTGTACTCACCTGTGTATGTCGAGTAGCCAGGCTCGCCAACCAGCTTGTCGCGGCTCTCCCACTCCTTCAACGTCTTCTTGGTCCCGTCTGCGTAGACGGTGATCTCGATGTTGTGCTTGTCGAAGAATGCGCGAATGCCGTCGCCGACGGTCTTTTTTACTGAGGTATCCGAACCGATTTCGTTGATCAGCGATTCGATCTGATTCGCTGCCTCGCGCGCCTCTTGCCCTTCCTTTTGGCGCCGCTGCATTTCGTGAATCATGTTCTGCGCTTCGCCGTTGTTCATCTCCATCATCAACATCGCGTATTGCGCGATCGTTCCGTGAAAGTCCGGCATCTTCGACACGCGATTGAGCGCGGCGTTACTCGGAGAAGCGGCCCCTTGGGCAGTGGAGACACGAAAGGTTTGCGGGATGGACGGGAAGCCCGAAAGAGACATCATGAGAATAGATCCTGGAGTAAGTGAATTCGAGGTGAGAGGCAAGGTAAGGAGCACTGGAAACAGCACTCGCTAGCCGATGCGTGCACTCGGTTACATGCTGTTCACAATCTTCTTCGTGACTTCGCCAAGCCGGGCGATCACTGCGTTGTAGAGCGTGAGCGTGTTGTCGTAGCGGCTGACCAGACTTTTTAGCTGGATTTGATCTCTGGTACTTGACGCGCCATCCGTCAATGCCAGCGATCGAAGCCGCGATTCGAGGTCTTGCAGACTTGCGGCGTCGAACGGCTCAGCGGCGGCCTGCGGAGGCAGGATCTCGTGCTGAACGGCAAAGTCACGCAGCGCTTGCGGCAGCGACTCCCGCTTCGCCCCGGTGGCGGCGCGCTGCGCCATGGCACCGGCTAACGTCGCGAAATCGCTCGCGTCGCGAGCCACGTTCATGCGCGTGTGCGCCGCCCCGACCCAGGTGTCCGCCATCGACTGCAATTGGCGCAATCGCTCCTGGGCGACAGCCATCGTCGCCAGCAGCGGGTTCTGAGAAGCCGCGGCAATCGCGCCGATTTCCGACACGCCGTAAGTGTGAGTGCGCGACGACGCGCCTGAGATTCGATCGATCATGGGCAAACCTCGTCTCAGGCGCACGCGCGACGCAAGGTCGGCGCACGTTTCGCGGGAGCGGTGGGGGTGGAGGGGCTGGCGTGGGAGATGTCCACGAGCGGCACGGGTGCGTCGGCGCGCATCTGCTCGATGGTGTGCTTGAGCGCGGCGGTCATGCGGCGGATGTCGCGCTCGTCGCGCTGAAAGGCTTCGCTCTCTACGAGGGCTTCGAGACGCTTGAGCTTTTCACGGGCGTCAGGCGTGCCCGAGGCTTCGAGACGCGCGACTTCGTCGAGCACCGCCTGGTATTCCTGCATCTGGCGGTGCAACTTGCGCCCCGCCAACTGCATTTCGGCACACGCTCGTTCGTACTGAACGAGAAGCTCGTCCGCCGCGCATTGCTCCGGATCGACAGACGCCGCAGATGCTACAGATGCGGCGGACGTGGGCGTGGGGTGTTGCAACGGGTCAGACATAAGAGCGCCTCCGTATGTTGCGGTCAGTCAATCAAGACATGACGCATCGTACGAAGACGCGCGGGTGCCGCCTTTGCAAAGGCGGCATTCCCTTCCGGTATCACACCACGCTTGCGCCAATTCCCATCGGCGCGGGGTGTCTACCCGCAGCGAATCGCTCAGGCCACGCCGAAACCTCCGCCACCCGGCGTTTCGACGACGAAGATATCGCCCGGCTGCATCTGCGTACTTCCGATGTGCGCCAGTGCCTCACGCGTGCCGTCTACGCGTTCGACATAGTTCGCCCCCAGCGCCCCGGCCCCACCGCCCTGCGCACCGAACGGCGCGTGAATGCGGTTGTTGGAGAGAATCGACGCCGTCATCGGCGTGAGGAAACGAATGCGGCGCACGGCACCGTTGCCACCATGCCAACGCCCCGCACCGCCCGATCCGGCCCGAATCCGATGACTTTCCAGCCGTACCGGATAGCGCCACTCCAGCACTTCCGGGTCGGTCAGACGCGAGTTCGTCATATGCGTCTGCACGGCGTCGGCGCCGTGGAAACCGTCGCCTGCGCCGCTGCCGCCCGCAATGGTCTCGTAGTACTGATACGTCTCGTTGCCGAACGTGAAGTTGTTCATCGTGCCCTGACTCGACGCCACGCGTCCCAGCGCACCGTAAAGCGCATTGGTAATGGCAGACGATGTCTCCACATTGCCCGACACCACCGCTGCCGGGAACACGGGGTTGAGCATCGACCCCTGCGGCACGATCACCGTCAGCGGTTTCAGGCAACCCGCATTGAGCGGGATGTCGTCGTCGACCAGCGTGCGGAAGACGTACAGCACGGCAGCCATGCACACCGCGCGCGGTGCGTTGAAGTTGTTGGGCAACTGTGCGGACGTTCCCGTGAAGTCGATGGTCGCGCCGTGTGTTGCGGGGTCCACGCGAATCGCGACCTCGATCACCGCGCCGTTATCCAGCGCATAGCGATAGTGACCATCGGACAGCGCGCCGATCACACGCCGCACGGCGGCTTCGGCGTTGTCTTGCACGTGCCGCATGTAGGCGAGCACCACGTCGCGCCCGAAGTCGCTCACCATGCGGCGCAGTTCCTCCACGCCCTTCTGATTCGCCGCCACCTGCGCGCGCAGATCGGCCATGTTCTGGTCGATGTTGCGCGCCGGATAGCGAGCCCCGGCCAGCAGCGCGCGCGTCTCGCGCTCACGCAGTTCGCCCGCCGCGACCAGTTGCCAGTTGTCGATCAGCACGCCCTCCTCTTCGACGTGCGTCGAGTCGGGCGGCATCGATCCCGGCGTGATGCCACCGATATCTGCGTGATGGCCGCGCGAGCCTACGTAGAAGAGCGGCTCAGCCGCATCATCCGCATTGCCACCCTCCCCCGTCACGAACACCGGCGTAATGACCGTGACGTCCGGCAAGTGCGTGCCGCCGTGATACGGATCGTTGAGCATGAAGACGTCGCCCTCGCGCATCGCGCCGCGATTGCGTTCGATCACCGTCTTGATGCTCTCGCCCATCGAGCCCAGATGCACCGGCATGTGCGGCGCGTTGGCGATGAGGTTGCCCTCGCGGTCGAACAACGCACAGGAGAAGTCCAGACGCTCCTTGATGTTCACCGAGTACGCCGTGTTCTGCAAACGCAGCCCCATCTGCTCGGCAATCGACATGAACAGATTGTTGAAGATTTCGAGCCGCACCGGATCGGCCTGCGTGCCGCGTTCGCCGGCATCGCGTTGCCCCTCATGCTGTGCCTCATGTTGTGCCTCACGTTGCGTTCGTCTCGGCACCACGCGCGTGAGCACGAGATTGCCCTGTGCACTCATCTGCGCCTGCCAGCCCGGCTCGACCACGGTCGTGCCGCTCTTCTCCGCGACGATGGCGGGCCCGTCGATGGTGTCGCCGGCGAGCAGCGTGTCGCGTGCGAACAGCGCCGCCTCGTGCCACGCGCCGCCCGCGTAGAGCTTCACATGATCGACGGCCTGCGGCGCACCGGACGTGCGGCTCGCCAGCGGCGCGATGTCGACCGGGGCGTCCGAGTGACCGATGGCTTCGACCGATGCCACTTCGACGATCAACGCCGCGCCGTCCATCAGGAACGAGTAACGCTGACGATAGGCCGCCTCGAAAGCGGCGCGCATTTGTGCGACGTCACCGAACGGCACGGCAAGCGCGGAATCGGTCCCGGCGTAGCGCACGTGCACGCGACGCACCGTCTCGATGCGCGACGCCGGCACGCCTTGCGACAGCAACGCGTTCACCGCCTCATCGGCCAACGCACCGAGGGCGTCGTCCAGCGCGCTCAGTCCGTCCTCGGACAGCGGCGCTTCGATCATGCGCTCGCGCATCGCCGTCTGATCCGCGAGACCCATGCCGTACGCCGACAGCACCCCGGCCAGCGGATGCGCGAAGACCTTCGTCATGCCGAGCGCGTCGGCCACGCCACACGCGTGTTGACCGCCCGCGCCGCCGAACGTCGTCAGTACATAACGGCTCACATCGTGGCCGCGCTGCACCGAGATCTTCTTGATGGCGTTAGCCATGCTGCCGATCGCAATTTCCAGGAAGCCTTCGGCGAGCGCTTCCGGCGTCTGATGTCGTCCCGTTGCGGCTTCGATCTCCTTGGCCAGTGCCGTGAACTTCGCGACCACGACATCGCGATCCAGCGGTTCGTTGGCGTGCGGGCCGAACACCTTCGGGAAGTGCGCGGGCTGAATCTTGCCGAGCATGACGTTGCAGTCGGTGACCGTGAGCGGACCACCGCGACGATACGCCGCCGGCCCCGGGTTCGCGCCGGCCGAATCCGGCCCCACGCGCAGACGCGTGCCGTCGAACGACAGCACCGATCCGCCGCCCGCCGCCACCGTGTGAATGCTCATCATCGGTGCGCGCATGCGCACGCCGGCCACCTGTGTCTCGAACACGCGCTCGAACTCACCGTGGTAGTGCGACACATCGGTCGACGTGCCGCCCATGTCGAAGCCGATCACGCGATCGAAACCCGCCGCACTCGACGCGCGCACCATCCCGACGATGCCCCCGGCCGGGCCGGACAGAATGGCGTCCTTGCCCTGGAAGTTGTCGGCACGCGTGAGTCCCCCGCTGCTCTGCATGAATTGCAGATTGACACCCGGCATCTCCTGCGCGACCTGCTCGACATAGCGACGCAGAATCGGCGACAGATAGGCGTCGACAACGGTGGTGTCGCCGCGCGAGACGAGCTTCATGAGCGGCGAGACTTCGTGCGAGACGGAGACCTGCGTGAAGCCCAGCGCCCGCGCCATGCTCGCCAGCGCCTTTTCGTGCGCCTGATAGCGATAGCCGTGCATCAGCACGATGGCGAGCGCACGGATGCCCTTTGCGTAGACAGCTTCCAGCGCGCTGCGCGCCGCGTCGAGATCCAGTTCACGCACCACTTCACCGTGCGCACCGACACGCTCGTCGACTTCCACGACTTCCGCATACAGCGCTTCGGGCAACACGATGTCGAGATCGAACAAACGCGGGCGATTCTGATACGCGATGCGCAATGCGTCGCGAAAGCCTTGTGTCGTCACCAGCGCGAGCGGCTCGCCCTTGCGTTCGAGCAACGCGTTGGTCGCCACGGTCGTGCCCATCTTCACCATGTCGACCTGCGCCGGCGTAATCGGCTCGCCCGGCGCCAGATCCAGCAGATGGCGGATGCCTGCGACGGCAGCGTCGCGATACTGCTCGGGATTTTCGGAGAGCAGCTTGTGGGTGACGAGCGTGCCGTCCGGGCGGCGCGCCACGATGTCGGTGAAGGTACCGCCGCGGTCAATCCAGAACTGCCAGCGCGAAGGCGTGTGATGCGCAGGCGCGCGGTTTTGGTCGGCAGGCGTGAGAGCGTTCGTCATGGGGTCACTCGCAAAGCAATGGTCAAACGTGAATCGAAGGGGTGACGGTGCGGGGGCGCCGTCGTCATTCGTGTTGGCGCAGGGCGCACGTCTCCCGGCGCGGGCCGCCCGATCTCGTCAGACGGGGCCGCGCACTCGCTACTTGCGCAACGGGGAGCGTTAAGGAGACGTCATTGAGCGCGGCAGCGACGGCTGCCGCGGTGGTTCATCGGCAGACACCTCGCGGTGTCATTGCGTGCGCGGCTCGAGCGATTCGAGTTCGCGGCCGCGCGTCTCGGGCAGCGTGAGTGCCGCGACGATCAGCACGCCGTAGGCGACCGCAGCGAAGATGCCGATCGTCGTACCCAGACCGTATTGCTTCGAGAGCATGCCGATCAGGAACGGGAACAGCGCACCGACGGCACGGCCGACGTTGTAGCAAAAGCCCTGGCCGGAGCCGCGCACTCGCGTCGGGAACAGCTCGGTCAGGAACGCCCCCATGCCGCTGAAAATGCCCGACGCGAAGAAGCCGAGGGGGAAGCCGAGCCAGAACATCGCGCTGTCGGTGAGCGGCAGCGACGTGTACGAGAACGCGATCACCATCGACCCCACGGCGAACAGGATGAAGTTCGGTTTGCGGCCCAGGCGGTCGGTCAGATACGAGCTGGCCAGATAGCCGACCCACGACCCGAAGATAATCATCGCGAGATAGCCGCCGGTGCCCATCACCGTGAGATGGCGCTCCGTCTTCAGGAACGTGGGCAGCCACGTCGTGATGGCGTAGTAGCCCCCTTGTGCACCGGTGGTCAGCAACGCAGCGCGAATCGTCGTCGAGAGCAGGGCCGGGCTGAAAATGGCGGCCAGCCCCGGGGCGTCTTCCGGCGACTGCTTGGCCTTCTCCTTCTGGTACACCTCGGGCTCCTGCACATAGCGACGGATGAAGAGCACGAGCAGCGCCGGCAACAGGCCGATCAGGAACAGCGCGCGCCACGCGATTTCGGCGGGCAGCAGTGAGAACAGCGCCGAGTAGAGAATCGCCGTCAGGCCCCAGCCGATGGCCCAGCCCGATTGCACGAGGCCGACCGCTTTGCCGCGATCGCGAGCGCGGATGACTTCGCCGATGAGCACGGCGCCTGCCGTCCACTCGCCGCCGAAGCCGAAGCCCATGAGCGCACGTGCGGCGAGCAGTTGGTGGTAGTTCTGCGCGAGGCCGCAAAGCCCGGTGAAGACGGCGAACCAAAGTACGGTGAGTTGCAGCGTGCGCACGCGGCCGATGCGATCCGAGAGGATGCCGGCGACCCAGCCGCCGAGCGCCGAGGCGAGCAGCGTGAGCGTGCCGATGAAGCCGGCGTCCGCAAGGCTGATGCCCCACGTGGCGACCAGCGTCGGGATGACGAAGCTCAGCATCTGCGTGTCCATGCCGTCGAGCATGTAGCCGACCTTGCAGCTCCAGAACGCGCGTTTTTCGCGCGGTGTAGCGTCGCCGTACCAGCCGAACAGACTGCCGCCCGCCTCGGGAACGGCAGAGGGTGTCGGCGCGGCGGGGGGCGCGAGAGGGGTTTTGCTTTCCATGAGAAAAAGACTCCGGTGATGTCCTGTCTTGCCGTGTGATGCCCTCGGGCCGCGCTCTCCGATGGGCGTATGCGGTCGCCGGCAGGCAATAGTTCCCCTGCCGCCTCCCGTCATGGCGCGGTGCTTTTGTGTTACTCGATACCTGGTGGCGCCTCGGTGACGCCTCAGTGTTGCGTGTCGTGCCGTCAGGCGGATAGGCCGATGGGTCGTGCGTTCAGAACACCGCGAGCGACGCGTTCGGGATATCCGTCATCAGCATGTAGCCCGGACGGTGCGCAATCGCGAGCGGCAGCTTCGCGCCCATGAGCGCCGTCTGCGGGGTCACGCCGCACGCCCAGTACACGGGCAGCTCGCCGTCGTGAATGGTGACGGCGTCGCCGAACTCCGGCTTGCTCAAATCGTCAATGCCCAGCGCCGACGGGTCGCCGATATGGATCGGTGCGCCATGCACGCCGGGGAAGCGGCTCGTGATCTGCACCGCGCGAATGGCGTCGGCGCCCTTCATCGGACGCATCGACACCACCAGCTGGCCGCCAAACTTTCCGGCGCGTTGATTCTCGATCTTGGTGCGGTACATCGGCACGTTGCGGCCCTCATCCACGTGGCGTAACGGAATGCCCGCCTTGGCCAGCATGTCTTCGAACGAAAACGAGCAACCGATGGCAAAGACCACGAAATCGCTTTGCCAGTACTCGGCCAGGTTATCGACCTGCTCGGCGAGCTTGCCGTCGCGGTAGACGTTGTAGCCCGGCACGTCGGTGCGGATATCGACTTCACGGCCCAGCGCAGGCACGTGCCACTGCCCCGGCTCGCCCACGCCCAGCAGCGGGCACGCCTTCGGATTGCTCTGGCAGAAGCGCAGGAAATCGTGCGCATGGGCCAACGGCAGAATAGCCAGATTGGCCTGCGCAAAGTCGCCGCAGTAGCCGGCGGTCGGCCCCCGGAACTGCCCGCTGCGAACGGCCTGACGGAATTCAAAAGGCGTGATCGTGTCGCGTTGCGAAGTGAAATCGGTCGGCATGGCTCGGTGGTTCATGGCAAATCCTGCGTGGCGGGAAGATGCTTTGGCGGCATCGATGGATGAAGCATAGAAAGAAAAAAAAGTTGTCGCTAACGAGTTTTTCTGCAAGTCGCCGTATAGAATTTCTTAACAACCTCGCGGGTTTTCCCGGGGTTTGTTGCATTTCTTTTCATCGCACTGTTGTGCTTTTTGGGCACGCTCCCGTCTTGCGCTTCCGTCATGCGCTTCGGTCGTGCGCTAATCACGCCGAACCATATGAACACGCGATTTCTCGAAACCTTCGTCACGCTGGCCAAGCTGCGCAACTTTCGTGCGACGGCCGCAGCGCTGCACGCCACCCCGGCGGCGATTTCGCAACGCCTCAAGACGCTGGAAGAGGAGTTGAAGACCGAGCTCGTCGACCGCGACAGCCGCGAGTTCCGGCTCACCCCGAACGGTGAATACCTGCTGGGTTATGCGAAGGCGGTGGTGGAGGCGGCGCGGCGTCTGCAAGCGGCGGCGTCCGGCGAGAGCACCCTGCGCGGACGCCTGCGCCTCGGCGTGATCGAGACGGTCGTGCATAGCTGGCTGCCGCACTATCTGCGACGACTCGCGGCCGACTATCCGACGCTGGAAGTCGAGCTGACGGTCGACGTCTCGGTGCAATTGCAGCGTCGCCTGATCGCCGACGAACTCGATCTCATCATCCGTGTGGAGGGCAGCGACGACAGCAGCGTGGTGTGCGATGCGCTCGCCAATTACCCGGTGCACTGGATCGCGCGCACGGGCATGTTTCCGAATACACGCAGCGGGCTGGCGAAGCAGGTGCTGCAACACCCGATCCTCACTTACGGACGCGGCACCGCGCCGCATCGTGCGCTCGAGGACATCGTGGCGAAGCTGGCGGGTGTGCACGGCGTGCCGCTCTCGGAGACACGCATCACGGGCTCCCCGTCGATCGCCGTGATCGTGCAGTTGGTCAGAGACGGTTTCGGTGTCGCGGCGATCCCGCGTCTGTTCGTCGACGATCTGATTGCGAGCGGGGAGGTCGCGGAGTTGCCCTTGCAACCGGCACCGCCGTCCATCGTCGTCTCGATGTCACGCCGCGCCGACGCGCCGCTCTTCGTTCACGGTGCCGCGACCGCCGCGCGCGCCGCCTGCACCGAGTACTGCCGCAAGAGCGACCGGCGCTTGGTGGAATTGTTGTAACGCCCGCCGTTTCAGTGGAAATGCGCGAGCCGCGTGAGGAAGGTGTAGTCGGCCTCGGTGGCCATTAATGCCATCAACACCAGCAGTGCGAGCGGCGGAATCAGAATCGCGTAGACGAGCGCGAGACGCTCCCAGCGCATGTGCATGAACACCGCCACGATGAGTCCGGCCTTGGCCACCATCAGCGCGAGAATCAGTCCCCATCGCAAATAGCCATGCAAGTTCGCATAGTCGACGAGATACGACAGCGTCGAGAGCACGAACAGCAGCGCCCACACCTTGAGGTAGATACCGACCGAATGTTGTTGGCCCTTGGGCTTGCCACCGGCGAGGGCCGTGTGCGCAGCAGGTGTCGCAGAGGATTCCATCGCTCCTCCTACCAGAGATAGAACAGCGCAAAGATGAACACCCACACGAGATCGACGAAGTGCCAGTAAAGGCCGGCGATCTCGACCAACTGATAGTTGTCGCGTCGCTCCAGCGTGCCGTTGAGCACCTTGCGCATCACGGTTAGCAGATAGATCACCCCCGCGCTCACATGCAGCCCGTGAAAGCCGGTAATCATGAAGAAGCACGCGCCGAACTGCGCCGCGCCCATCGAATTGCCCCACGGGCGAATGCCTTCGTGCACGATCAGGTTCGTCCACTCGAACGCCTGCATGCCGACGAACGCCATGCCGAGATAGGCCGTGGCGAGAATGCAGGCCGCCGTCTTGTCGCGATCGCGCCGGTAGGCAAAGTTCACCGCCATGGCCATGCTGCCGCTGCTGCTGATGAGCACGAACGTCATGATGGCGATGAGCAGCAACGGCACCGGATGACCGTTCACATTGAGCGCGAAGATCTCCGCCGGATTCGGCCATGCGGCGGTCGTCGAGATGCGCACCGTCATGTAGCCGATGAGAAAGCTGCTGAACACGAACGTGTCCGAGAGCAGGAAGATCCACATCATCGCCTTGCCCCACGGCACGTGGAACGCGGCGCGATCTCCCGACCAGTCGGTGACGAGGCCGCGCCAGCCGTCAGGCGTCTGCCCGGCAGGAGAAGCAGGGGAAGCGGGAGACGCGGAAGACAGCGCGGACGATGGCGTATTCACGATGCAGCTCCTCGTGCCATGGCAGACGGCATCACATCACGGGCTCACCCCGCCGGTGCCGCACAGCCGCTGTGCAATCTCCGGCGTGAGGTTGACGATCGCCGCGAACAGGACGATCCATACCGCGAACAGAAAGTGCCAGTACTGTGCCGTGAGCGACAGGCGTCGCGCGCGCGTGGCATGCGTGAGACGGCGCGGCATCAGACACACCCACGCCACCAGTCCCCCGATCAGGTGCACGGCGTGCAGTCCGGTCAGCAGGAAAAAGAAACTGTTCGCAGGATTGCCGGATACCCCGTAGTGACGCGCGACCAGATCGCGCCAGACCCACAGTTGGCCGACGACAAAGGCGAGCGCGAGCGCACCGGCGAGGCCCCAATCGCGCCGCGAGCGTCGCAACTCTCCGCGTCTGGCCTGCGAAGCCGACGACTGCATCACGATGCATGCCGCGGCCAGCACACCCGTGTTGACCCACAACGCATTGACGGGCGGCAGGGGACGCCAGTCGCCGAGACTCATGCGCATCACGTAAGCGACGAGCATCAACGCGAACAACACGCCGATCACGCCCATCAACCACCAGAGCGCGATCTGCGACGCCGCACGACGACGCGGCAGCGCAATCGGCGCGCCCCCCGGTGGCATCGGCGGCCAGGACGGAACAGGTCTCATGGTGTGGCTCCCTTGGGTGATTCGGGCGAGTCGGATGACTTGGACGGCGACGGGGTTGGTGGTATGCCATGCCGATGCAGCGCCGCCGAATCGCCATCCACAAGCGTGGCCGGACGTCGCGGATCGGGCGCAAGATTCTGTGGCACGAAGTCGTCGATATCGCCCGGCACGCTGTACTCGTACGGCCAGCGATAGGCCACCGGCAGCACCGGCCCCCAGTTGCCGTGAACGGGCGGCACGTCGGGCGTCTGCCATTCGAGCGAGGCCGCGCGCCACGGATTCGCGCCCGCCGGTTTGCCGTGCCGCAGACTCCACGCCAGATTGAACAGGAACAGCATCTGACCGGCCGCGACGATGAATGCCGCCACCGAGATGTAAGCGTTCATCGTGTGCGCGGACTGCGGAATGAAGCTATAGCCCTGAAACTCGTAGTAGCGGCGCGGCATGCCGAGCACGCCGAGGTAGTGCATCGGGAAGAAGATGGCGTAGGTGCCGAGGAACGTGATCCAGAAATGCCATTGACCGAGGCGGTCGTTCAGACGTCTGCCGCTCACGAGCGGATACCAGTGATAGATGCCACCGAAGATCACCAGCAACGGAGCGACGCCCATCACCATATGGAAATGCGCGACGACGAAATACGTGTTGGACAGCGGCATGTCCACGCTCACGTTGCCGAGGAACAGTCCCGTCAGTCCGCCGATGACAAACGTACTGATGAAGCCGATGGCGAACAGCATCGGCACCGTCAGATGGATATCGCCGCGCCAGAGCGTGAGCACCCAGTTGTAGACCTTGATGGCCGTGGGGATGGCGATGATGAGGGTGGTCGTCGCGAAGAAGAATCCGAAATACGGATTCATGCCGCTGATGAACATGTGGTGCGCCCACACGACGAACGACAACACACCGATGGCGAGAATCGCCCAGACCATCATGCGGTAGCCGAAGATGTTCTTGCGTGCATGCACGCTAATGAGATCCGAAACGATACCGAACGCGGGCAACGCCACGATGTACACCTCCGGATGGCCGAAGAACCAGAACAGGTGCTGGAACAGCAGCGGGCTGCCGCCGCGATAGTCAAGCGGTTGTCCCATCGACACGAGTGCGGGCATGAAGAAGCTCGTGTGCAGGGTCTTGTCGAGCAGCATCATCACGGCGGAGACGAATAACGCGGGGAAGGCCAGCAGGGCGAGCACGGTGGCCATCACGATGCCCCAGACGGTGAGCGGCATGCGCAGCAACGTCATGCCCTCAGTGCGCGACTGAAGCACCGTCGTCACGTAATTCAGGCCACCCATCGTCGCCGCCACGATGAAGATGGCCAGCGAGACGAGCATCAGCACGATGCCCCACTCGGTGCCCGGCGTGCCCGGCAGGATCGCTTGCGGGGGATAGAGCGTCCAGCCCGCGCCTGTCGGGCCGCCGGGCACGAAGAAGCTCGCCAGCAGCACGATGACCGCGAGCAGGTAGACCCAGTAGCTGAGCATGTTCAGGAACGGGAAGACCATGTCGCGCGCACCGACCATCAACGGAATGAGGTAGTTGCCGAA
>Ga0181519_10001218_pt1 | contig 22653 bp, 36 predicted proteins | sample PEATcosm2014_Bin_26_FD_121102 | JGI IMG/M metagenome (GOLD analysis project Ga0181519, IMG submission 121102) | Peatland microbial communities from MTU Mesocosm Facility, Houghton, MI, USA - PEATcosm2014_Bin02_10_metaG | ecosystem: Environmental > Terrestrial > Soil > Wetlands > Peat | place...
CACCCACGCGGCGCCCGCCGCGAGGAGCGCGAGCGCGCTCAGCGCGACGAAGTGGCTGAGGCCGATCACGACCGTCGCGACGCCGTAGGTCACGGAGCCCGCGGTCGCGATGGCGTCGCTCGTGTAGCGGCGCCTGAGCCAGGTGCTGCCGAAGGCGCTCGCGACGGCACCCACGCCGAAGGCGCCGAGCAGGAAGCCGAAGGTCAGCGGGCCGCCGTCGAGCAGGTCGCGGGCCACGAGCGGCACCGTCGCCCAGAGCGCGCTGCCGAGCACGCCGAACACCGCGGCCCTGAGCAGCACCGTGCGGATCGACGGGCTGAGGCGCGCGTAGCGGATGCCGGCGCCGAGCGCGGCGCCCATGCTCTCGGGCGGCAGGCTCCGCGCCGCGTGCGGTCGCCGCCATCGCACGAGCACGATGATGAGCCCGGCGTAGGAGAGCGAGTTGACGAGGAACGCCGCGGGCGGCCCGAGCGATGCCACGATCACGCCGCCGATGGCGGGGCCAAGCGTGCGCGCGATGTTGAAGCTGACGGAGTTGAGCGCGATGGCCGCGGGGACGTGCGCCGCCGGCACCTGCTCGCCGACCGATGACTGCCACGCCGGGGCGTAGAGCGCGCTGCCGCAGCCGAGCAGGAAGGTGAATGCGAGCAGCGACCAGGGCCCGAGCGCGCCGTGAAATGCGAGCGCCGTCAGCACCGTCGCGGTCACGCCCATGATCGCGAGCGCGACCAGCATGAGCGCGCGCCGGTCCCAGATGTCGGCGATCGCGCCGGCCGGGATGGACAGCAGCATGATCGGCAGCGCGCTCGCCGCCTGCACGAGCGCCACCATGTCGGAGGAATTGACGAGCGAGGTCATGAGCCACGCCGCGCCGACGGTCTGCACCATGGTGCCGAGGTTGGAGCCGAGGCTCGCGACCCAGATGGACGCGAAGATGCCGGTGCGAAACGGCGCGAGCGCCGTGTCGACCCACGGCTCCGCATGCCGGGTGCGTTCGTTCATGGCGCCATTGTGCCCCGCAGGGACGGTGCCGGCGAGCACCGCGCGGTGGCGCGCGTCAGTCGCTGCCGGCGTCGCCGGTGCCGCCGTCCCAGAGCGGATCCGCGGTCGCGCGCCACGACTCGAGTGCCTCGATGCGCTCGTACCAGCCGCGGAGCCGCGGGTGCGCGGCGAACGGAAAGCGGGCGGCGCGGAAGTACGTGAGCATGCCCGCCACGGAGAAGTCCGCGAGCGTGAGCCGGGCGCCGGCGAGGAACGGCCCGGCGTCGAGTGCCGCCTCGAGTGTCGCGACGACGGCCGCGAGCCGCGCGTCGCCGAAGTCGGGCGCCGGCGCCGCCGCGACGACGTCCGGCCGCAAGCGGTGGCCGACGAAGGGCCCGAGCACGAGCGCGGTGACCGGCTGCCAGTGTGCCGACTCCCAGAAGAGCCAGCGCGCGATCCGCGCGCGCCCGGCGGGATCGTCCGCCCACAGCCGGCCGGCGCCGTGCGCCTCGCTCAGGTAGACGAGGATCGCGTTCGACTCGACGATGAGCGTGCCGGCGTCGACGAGCGCCGGGATCCGCCCGCTCGGATTGACCGCGAGGTACTCCGGCCGGCGGCCCTCGCCGCGGTAGACGTCGACCTCGCGGATCTCGGGCTCGAGCCCGAGCTCGCGGCACACGGCGAGCACCTTGCGGCCGTTCGCCGAGCGGGCCGTCGCGTAGACCGTCAGCATGCGCGACCCCCGCTGCAATGCGTGTCAGCGTGCATCAGAACCAGCGCGGGGTGCGCGCGCAGTAGCGGCGCCAGTCGTCGGCGAAGCTGCGGGCGAGGACCGGCTCCTCGCCGCGAACGACGCGCAGCCGGAAGGCGACCACGACGACGAGACCGTAGGCGAGCAGCACGCCGGAGGCATAGAGCGTCGCCCAGCCCGCGAGGATGAGCGCGACGGCGACGTACATGGGGTTGCGGCTGTGGCGGTACGGCCCGCTCTCGACGAGATGCACGGGGGGTGCCCACGGCGCGAGCGTCCCGCGGCCCGCCACGTAGAATTCCCGCACGCACCACAGCAGCAGGCATGCGCCGAGCGCGAGCGGCACGAGTCCGATCGGCCGGATGTCCGCAACGGCACCGCGCGACCTGATGAGCGCGAGCGGCAGCGCGAACGCGACGACGCCCGGCAGCGCGAGGAATGCGACGATGGCGCGCCACAGCATCGGCGCTAGTGGCGCGCCCGGGCGCGCGCGGCGTTCGACGGCAGCGGCATGCCCAGGGCGCCGCTACCGCTCCGCGGGCGGGATGCCCCGCAGGCGCGCCACGAGCGCCTGGTGCCGCTCGCGGTCCACCGGTCGATGCCGCACGACCGTGCTGGCCGGGTCGGCGCCGAGGAAATTGTCGCCCTGCCAGTTGCGCGCCGGGCGGACCGGGCGAGGCGCAAATCCGCCACCGCAGTTGGGACAGACGTTCGCGAGCACACCGTCGACGCAGCTCGCGCAGAAGGTGCACTCGTAGCTGCAGATCCGCGCGTCGGGCGCCGACGGCGGCAGCGCGCGGTTGCAGTTCTCGCAGCTGGGCCGAAGCTCGAGCATGGGTTCACTCCAGCGGGCGGCCCGGTCGGTCGCCGCCACTCGTCCGGGCGGCCACGCCGCTCAGCGCGGCCCCGGCGCGCGGCCGACATTGAAGACGAGGCCGAACGGGTCACGGAGATAGCAGCGCGGCACCGTGGCGTCCTCCTCGACCAGCACGCAGCCGGCGGCGAGCAAGCGCCCGCGGGCCGCCGCGACGTCGGCGACGAGGATCTCGAACACGGGGCCCTGCGCCGCACCCTCCTCGACGTAGAGGCAGAAGGACCCGGTCTCGAAGCCGACGAGACCGTCGCTCTTGTGGCTCACGCGAAAGCCGAGCACCGATTCGTAGAAGGCAGTCGCCGCCGGCAGCGACCCGGTCCGGATGATGACGTCGCGCGAGGCGCGTGGCCGCATGGTCGGATCCTCGCTACGCGCGCGTCGCGATCACGGCGGCCGCGTCCGCGGAGGCGCGCACCGCGATCACCTCGAAGTCGACGAGGTCGCTCCACTTCCGGGTCCACGCGTCGAGGAGCGCCGGGTCGTCGGTGCGCATCAGCTGGAAGCACCTCGAGAATTCGAGGTCGACCCAGCTGTCGAGGTACTCGAGTCCGGCCGGCAGCATGCGGCCGCTCTCCCGGGCGCGCCGGTAGATGCCGGGAACGGCGCCTGCGTGGAAGGATTCGACGACCATGTAGAGCATCGACGTCTCCCGGCCGCTAGCGCGGCGCCTTGAGCGACTTCGGGGCAACCTCGCGCCAGGCGCGCTCGAGGAGGTCGGCGAGCGCGCGGCGATCGACGGTCGCGAAGCGCACGAGCACCCACGGATAGTCGCGATAGTGATCCGTGATGAAGAACACCTCGGGTGCCGACTGCATCAGGATCTGCCGGCCGAGCAGGTCGCTGCGCAGCACGAGGCAGTCGAGCGACTGGTGCACCCGCGCCAGCAGCTTGCCGCGCACCTTGAGCGCCGGGGTGCCGTAGGACGTGCCGTCCTCGATGCCGGGGAGCGTGGCTGCCGCGCGCCTCACGTCCTCGAAGGTGACCGGACGCGGCGCGGCGCCGCGACGCGTCACGCGCTTTGCCGTGCTGCGCTTCGACTGACTGCTGCGAGCCACTGTCTGCCCCCGGACGGAACCGCGCCGGGCGACGATATACGCGCCCTCGGGGCCTTGCAAATCAGCCGGCCGGTGCGGCGGCGGCGCAGTACTTCGAGCCCCACACGACCTCGCGCGCCTGCGGCCGCGGGGTCGGAAGCCCGTCGAGGAAGTCGAGCAGGGCGGCGGCGAAGGTGCCCGCGCGGTCCTTCGGCCAGGCGCCGCCCGTCCCCTTTCCGGGGCGTCCCGCGTAGTAGGCAACCACGATGCAGTTGTAGCGGCCCGCGGCGATGACGAAGTCGGCGTCGGCGCGCGTGAAGGTCGCCGAGCCCTCCCAGCCGGCGAGCGCCGGCGCCTTCTGCAGCTGCGAGAACTGGAGCCTCGCGAACAAGGGCACGAGGAGTGCCGTGAGGTCGCGCGGGCGTTCACCGTAGGACGACACCTCGATGACGAGTTCGAGGTGCGGCGGAGTGGCGGGCGCCGCCGTCGCCACCGACGCGAACGCGACGAGCGCGAGCGCCGCGACGGTCCGTGCGACCCTGGCGACGTCCGCTGCGGGCGCCCGCCGCGCCGGGCGACTGCCGGCGTCGCGGGGCGCGCGCCCGCGGCCCGCGTGCGCCTGCCGGGACGGTCGCGGGCAGCACGTCATCCCGCCGCTCCCGGCGCCGGAGCACTCACCGGCCATGCCCGTGTCACGCGGGGCCCTGCGTGAGACCGACCGCCGCGCAGGCGACGACCGCGACCACCAGCCAGTCGAGCAGGAGCCCGGCGACGAAGCCTGGGTGCCAGTTGACGAAGAGCGCGGACTCGGCGACGAGTGGCAGCGCCGTCACCGCCCAGAGTGCGGCGCCGAAGGCCGCCGCCGCCGCGAGCGGCCCGAGCGCGTGCGCCGCGAGGCGCTCCCCGCAGCCGTAGTAGAGCGCCGCAATCCCGACGCACGCGGCCAGCCGGATCGCGCTCGAGCCGAGGTACTGGTGCCACGATTCGCCGCGACGCCAGGTACCGGGCGTCAGCGCCTGGTAGCGGTGGAACAGGCGGCCCGTGATGAGGTAGCCCGTGACGTTGGCGACTATCCCGGCGCACACGCCGGCGATGACGATCCTGAGTGGCAGCACGGTCAGCTCCTCCGGTTCCGGGATCGGGTCACACCGCCGGGCTCGCGATCATCGTGCCGGCAGCGCCCGGTCCCACAGGGCATAGCCCGAGCGGGCCGCAAAGCCGAGTCGCCCGTAGAACGCGTGCGCGCGGCGGTTCCCGACCGCGACCTGCAGCTGTACCCGGACGATCCCCGCTCGGGCCATGTCGGCCTCGGCCGCGCGCACGAGCCGCGCACCGAGCCCCGCCGAGCGCAGTTCCTCGAGCACGAAGAGTTCGTCCAGTTCCGCCATCACACCGCCGTGTTCGAGGCTGAACACGTAACAGGCAACGAGGTAGCCGCAGAGCCTGCCCGCCTCCTCCGCCACCCAGCACGTGCCGAGCTCGGGACGCGCGAGGAACTGCTGCAGCAGTCGTGTCACGAGGCCGCGATCGAAGGCCGGGATCGCCTCGTGCGACCAGTACTTCCCGACCAGCAGCGCGAGGCCGTCGCAGTCGGCGGGACAGGCAGGCCTGATCAGGAGACTCGGTGTCTGGCTCACGGCATCGGGACCGGCTGTGCGGAGGCGGGCAGCGTGGCAGCCCGCCGCGCGGCGATCAGCGGGACGGGACGGAGTCTATCGCGGAGTACTCCCGGTCGCGCGCCGGCGTGGGCCGGCGTGCGCCTACGGTGGATTCGCCCCGCGTCGTCCGGCCCGCGACCGCCGCAGCGCCCGATAGACGAGGACGCCGTTCAGCACGGGCGCCGACACGATCCCGGCCACGAACCAGATCCACTCGAGGCGCGCCGGCGAGGCCGCGATCGCCGGAATGCCGAACACGAGAGCCGCCACGAGCAGCCACGGAACGGGATGAATGATCGCGGACCTGATACCCACCTGGCGGGGACGCTGCGACGGCGTGCCCAGGTGCCTCGGCAGCTTCCCGATGGCGGCGAGCAGCAGCAGCAGCCAGCGCATGAAGATGCCGACGCCGAGTGCTCCGGCGAGAAAGCCGAGCGGCAGCGGCCAGAGGGCGGTCAGCTGGGACATCCGACCGCTCGCCCGGTTTGCCGGCATTGCAGTCGCTCGCGGCGGGGCCGCCCGACGTTCACGGCTGCCGCCCGCTGAACTTCAGTCGCGCCACCTGCGCGACCGGACGCCGGTCGCTGCCGATGCGGACCTCGCAGCCCGGGACGGCGCGTCCGGGCCGCTCTGCCGCCACCCGAGTTCCCGCTGCGAATACGCATCGACCGACCTCACCCGTGATCCGCTTTCGGCTGGCGCCCGCCGGTATGACACCGGCGGATCTTACGCTTTGGACGCAGCCGAACGACGCGCGACGCCGGCCGCGCCGGGCGCGCGACGCGGCTTGCCGCCTGCCGCACGGCCTCCCCCGTGGCGGCCCCGCCCGGGAGCCGGGGCCGGCGCTACCTGAGTTCCCTGCGCACCACGAGTTTGAGGCCCGACCAGACGTCGGTCACGGCGCACACCTTCACGTCGACGAAACCCATCGGCAGCGCGACGCGCCTGATGGTGTCCTCGGTGACGTCGGTCGGTACCCCGGACGCCTTCTTGGGCCACGATACCCAGATGGCCGCATCCGGCCGGAGCAGCTTCCTCAGGCTCGCGAGCCTGCGTTCGAGCTCCGTGCGGCGCGTGACGAACAGGTGCACGATCTCGGCCGAGGCGCCGGGACGCGCCAGAAACCGGACGCCCTCCGGGATCGGCGCGAGGGTCTTGCGGTAGTCGGCGGGCGCCGCCAGGACGCAGACCACGCGTCCCGCTTCGATGCCGAGCTTCCGTGAGAGCGGAGTCAGCGAGTAGCCGCTCATCGGGCGCACCAGGCCCCGAGTGCCGCGAGTGCGGCGTCCGGGTCGAGTTTCCGCGCCGCTCGAGACAGTGCGCCGGAGATCCAGCGGGGATAGGCCTCCGCCTCGACGACATGGCGGCCGGATTCGCTGTGCCTCTCCCGGATCCTGGCCAGGCGCTGCCGCGGAAAGTCGCGAGCCACGCACACGAGCGCAGGCCAGAGGCGTCGATGGACGTAGGTGACCTTGCCGCCGACGATGCGGCACACGAGGACGTCGGGGCTCTCTCGAACGGCGCGCGTCAGTGCGAAGATCTCGCGCCCCGCGGCATGCGCCCACCAGCTGCCACCGATCGGAGCGCCGGCAACGAAGGCGGCGAGCGTCGGTACCGGGCCGCTGCCGGACTCGAGCACGACGCCATTGCTGCGCACGAATTCCAGCGCCTCGGCAACGGTCAGTGATCGCCCGCGTCGGCGTCCGCGCGGCGAAGCGGTCGGGCGGTCTCGCTGCTCAGCCATCGGTTCCACGCTCCGTTGCGTGCAGCTCGACCAGGCGACGGCCAGGCGGAGCCCGGCGCGTCAGTTGCCGGTCCTTGCGGCCGGCTCGCCCGAGAGTTCCTTGAGCTTCTCGACGTCGATGTGTTTCGAGAATCCCGTCATCCTGGCCTGCACCTCGGGACTCGACGCGAGTTCCATGCCTGCCACCTGGCCGAGCACCTGGAAGCTGAGCTGGATCGTCGCCGGGCCTTCGTACCTGAGCGCGAGCTTCGCCTTCTCGCGACACGAGTCCGTCAGCAGCTTCATGAAGAGTCCGCCAATCTCCGCGTTCGCGCCGTCGACGTCCGCCGGCTTCACGGCGCTCATCGTCGCAACGGTCGGCTGTGCCGAGAAGGCGATGAAGATCCACCGGACCAGCGCGACACGGTCGGCCGGCGTCGTCGATGCCACGAGGCACTTCGAGAGATCATCGGTGTAGGGTCCGGCCGCGGCGAGCGGCGCGAGCAGCGCAAGGCACGCAAGTGCGGTCGCGGCGCGGCTCTTCATGCGATCGCCGCAGTGCTCGACGCATCTGACGTCGTCGCCCGTCGACCGCGCTGCGCAGGGAGCGGCGGTGCTGCGTCGCCCGTCGCGGCCGCGCTCGCCGCCGGTGCGGTGGGCACCCTGCCGGGACAGCGCACGTAGCGTTCGAAGCCCCCCGCGCCCGCGACGTCGATCGTGTTGGCGTCGATTATCCGGTAGGCGCGGTCACCGGCGAGCGGCGTGTTCGGCCGGTAGGTCCCGGGCTCGAAGCAGCCGCCGGGACCGCAGAAGGAAACCGAGTAGGACCCGGGCGCCCCGGCGGGCGTGATGGCGAGGCCGAAGTCCACGCTGCAGTCGCCGGGCTTCCAGAATCCCGCGTACGGATGGGCCGGCGTCGCCACGGCCTTCTGTTCGAGGGCGTGCTTCCTGTCGTCGGCATGCGCCGCAGCGGTTGCACCGAGGAGAAGGAGCGCCAGGACCGTGCGAGCTGACATGCGAGTACCCCAGTCCCGATCGTTCACCCGGTGCCCGTTCATGGCCGGGGCGAGCAGATGAGCTGCGGAATAACCTAGCATGCCGGCCCGGCCGCAGACAGCGCGCCGAATCGCCGGCGACGCCGAGAACGGCCGCGGTGGAATCCGCGCCGGAAAATCCGGCGACTCCGCCCGCCAGCATCATCCCGAGGCCGGCGCATCACGCCAGGCGTGCGCGCCGTGCAGGGACGCGCCGGCACGCCCTGATCTCGCGGGCGGCACCGGACAGTCGTCAGGGCGACGGCAGCGCACTCACCGTCACGTAGTACCCGTCGGGATCCCGCAGCGTGAACTCCCGCGTCCCGGTGGCCGGATTCACGTCCGGCTCTGCGTCGAGGCGGCCAACGAGGGCGCGTGCCCGCGCCAGCGCAGCGTCGAAGTCGTCCACGCGGAAGAAGAGCAGGAGCCCGTTGCCCGGCGTGCCGCGGTCGGGACTTGCGAGTGACGGGTGCTCGTGTGCTCCCCACGCGTGCAGGCACAGGAGCACGGTTCCGTCGGAATCGAGGATCTGGCCCCAGTAGACATGGGCGGGATGCGTAGCCGGTTGGCCGAGGAGCGTCTGGTACCACGTGAAGCTGGTCGCGACGTCGGCCACCCCGATGATGGTCCAGGTCCGTTTCATCGAGGCGCCTCCCTCGTCCGTACCGGATCAGCTCCCGAAATGCGGCGCGGGCGGACGGACGGTCTTGCGTTGAGGGCGGCACCTCCTGCCGGTCGGGTGTTGCATGCGGCGCGAATCCCTGCGCTTCCGCGCCGGGCGGTGTGCCGGCACGGTGGATCCCGTGCGAAGGCCCCGACCGGGAACTCGCAGCTACTGGCCGCCGGCCGGGACGTCACCGGCCTTCACCACGAAGGCTCACGCTTCCTCCATCAGCCGCTCGAGGCCGCGCTGGAGCCGGCCCGCGAGATCTCCCGTCGCGAACGCCGGCGTCATCTCCCTGTCGATGATCTCCCTGGCACCGGCGTCGCCGATGTAGCGCCCGAATATCGTGCCGAGCCCGATTCGGACCCGCCTCTTCTTCATCGCGAGCGTGGCGAGAATTCCGTCGTCGACGCCGCGGGTACCGGGGCGCCACTCCCGTGCGGCTCGCAGCGAGAGACTCGCGATCGTCTCCTCGCCGAGCGGCGCGACGGTCAGCACGGCGATCCGGAGATGCGACCGCGCTCATATTCCATCAGCGCGGCCGACAGCCGTTCGCGGCCGGCGTCCGGCAGTGCCTGCGCCGAGTCGGTCGCCGAGGCCCGCGTGCCTGCGGCGGCGGGCTGCTCCGGTGGCGACGTACAGCCGGCTGCGAACGGCACGGCGACGACGACCGGCAGGACGGCCCGCACGACAATCGTGCAGCGCTGCCCCAGGGCGGCGATCGTCGAGGTCGTGAGGCCGCGGCGGCGTGGCACCGGGCGCGGGTCATCGACCATGCGACCGGCCGTCACGAGTCGTGCGTCGGCGTCGTCACGACTTCGAGGCTCAAGGTGACACCGACGTCGGCGAGGGCCCGCATCAGGCCCGGCGGGAAATCCACCTCCAGGCGATCGGTCGTATCCATCGTCACGACGAGGTCGACGCTCCCGCCCTCGCGGTTGAGGCGCGCGAGGAATTCCTTGTGCGGCCTGAGCTGCCTGGCGTGACCCAGCAGGAACATTTCGAGCGACACCGCCGGCGTCGGCGGCCACTCGGCGCCCGCACGGCCTGCCGCGGCCGACCCGGCGGCCGGACTCGCCGCTGGCAGTTTCGGCCCGCCGAGCGGCGCCAACCAGTAGGTATCACGCCGCGCGCCGCGTCCGGTCTCGTCGGCCGAGACCCGCGTCGACCCGGCCGTCCACTCGTGGAGCGGTTCTATGCCGAGCTGCCGCGTCAGCTCCGCCGACTCTATCGACGGGTGCCGGATGCGGAGCAACGCACTGTAGGAATTCATCAGCGCTCCCGGTGTCCGGGCCGGGCGGCCGGAAGGCGGCACGAGCGGCGCGGCAGCCTGCCCATCAACGCAGCTCCTGCCGGTGACCCGCCCATCCCGCGACAGAGCTGGCGCGACACGTCGGAATTACGGGGTCGGGCACGAAATCTCCTCGAGGCCATCGCTACCGAAGCGTGCGCGAATGCGCGTCCCGTCCTGGTACGTTTCCCGGCAGCCAGCGACCGCGTCGCGACGCGCCGGATCGCCGCGCAGGAAATGGACGCGGGCGACGGAGCGACCGCGAGAGATAGCACGACATTCCGCGGGCGGGAAAGCCCGGTGCCCGCAACGGCCGAAATAGTAGCAGAGCGGCGCGGCTGAGCGACCTTCGCGCGCGCCGCAACGACCGCCGCGGCGCCCGCAGCCGCGAGGCGGCGGCACGGCGGCGGCGGCCGGCAGGGACAGGAGGCCGGCGACGAGCGCACGGGTCCGGACGCCCCTGCCCACGGCGTCCGCCCGGCGTCGGGGTCGGCCGGATGGAACGTGCCGCGCGATCGATCGCTCCTCATCGGTCGCGGCGGCCCTGACGAACGGTCAGCGGCGCGCGCGACACTGCCGGGCGCGCAGCGCCGCCCCGGCAACTGCCATGGGCGCCATCAGCAGCAGGGCCTGCCACTGCGACCAGGTTGCCGCAGCGCCGGAGTACATGAGCGAGACGGTTGCGCCCGCCCCGATCAGCGCGGCGAGCAGCAAACCCTGGAGGAGTGGCCGCGCGCGCGACAGGTAGGCCGCGAGCCAGCCTCCCGCCGCGGCGAAGAACATTCCGTAGCAGGCCGTGCCGAGCATGAAGGCAGGTGACGCGCGGGCATGCGGTGCCTGCCCGGTCGCCTGAAAGAGGGCGACCGCGGTCAGCGCGAAGAGCAGGTATCCCGCGACGACGGCGGCGGCGCTGCGAATGACGACCAGCGCGCCGCTCATGCGAGGACCGCCGGGTGCGCCACCGGGCGCGGAGCGGGCGCGCGCCCACCGACTACCGGGCGAATGGTCAGCCGCCGATGGGTCACGCGCGGATCCCGAGGCGGCCGATGCCCCATCGCGTCGCCGCGCAGACGGCAGCCGTCGCGAGGCACGCGACGCCGAGACTCACCCGGGAGCCGAGCCCGGCACGCAGCAGCCATGGCAGCGAGACGAACAGGGTGAGCGACGGCAGGAACAGCCACAGGACGTTGCGCGAGAGTTCGGCCACGCGGTCGGTGCTGCCCGTGTCGACATGCAGCCAGATGAACGCGGGCAGTGACGTCAGGGGGAGCGATGCGAGGGCACCCGCCCACCGCGTGTTTCGCTTCGCGATCTCGGCAATCGCGACGACGATGGCTGCCGCGAGCAGGGTCTTGAGGGCGTACTGCCAAATGGAAATCCTCGTCCACCGCCGTGCTTGCGCAGACGCCTTGCGCCGCCGCTCATGCGGCGCCGCAATCGTCCTCACCCGATCCGAACGAGGGTCAGGTGTCGGTCCGCTCGGCACATATCTCGAGTCGGTTGCCGTCGGGATCCCTGACCACCGCCTCATAATAGCCGTCGCCGGTGCGACGCGGCCCGTCGAGTACCGGGACACCGCCGACCCCGAGGCGATGCGCCAGTTCATCGACCTGCCGCTCGGAACCGACCGCGATGGCGATGTGGGTCAGTCCGAACGGCTGCGTTCAAGGAGACGGCACCGACAGCGGCACCGACGAGGTCTTCAGCAACTCGAGGCGCGTGCCGCCCGAGAAACTGAGGAAGGAGGATTCGAGGCCCTTGGACTTGTTCACGTAGCGCGGTCCGGCGGCCGCACCGACGTACGCGGCGTAGAAGCGCTCGAGCCGGTCGATATCGTTGGTCCAGAGCGCGATGTGGTCGATGCGCACGGATCGCCACGTGCCGTCCTTGTCGGGTCGTTGCATTGCAGCGCGAGAGGGAAACCAGTTTATTCGCGGCGACCGGTCGAGGCCACCGTCGGGCGCCGCTCCGGAGCCGCCGCCCGGGAATGAGCCGCTGCGCCCCGGCAGGTGCGGCGCGGCCGGGCAGGCAGTACGGAACGAGGTGGCGAATGGGCCGCGCCTGAAGTCGGACAACCCATTCGTACGATCCTGGACGGTGACGAGAGCGATCCCGTGTCGGCTCGGCCATGCGTCGCCGGTTCCCGGCAGACTGCCGCGTACGGCCGCTCGAGCGGCCGCTTCGGGGCTCGCAAGCCGGCTGATCGAGGAAGTGGCTGGCGATCAGGAGCAGCCCGAGAATAAAGCCGAACACCAGGACGACGGATGCCGTACCGAAGTGGATGCGCCTCAGTGCCACCTCACCCGGATCCGTGGGTTCGGGCGACTGGCCCACCACCAGCCGGTACGCGCCGGACAGGGTGAACGTGTGGACGAGGAGCGACGGAACGATCAACAGGTGCCAGACGCCGACCGCGACGCCGTGGGCGGCGAGGCGGAGCGCGCCGCTGGTCCGGATCTCGCGCGAGGCCGCGGCCTTCGGCGGCGCGAACCTCCCGCCAACGGCACGAAGGATGGGGCGCGCGGGAGAGGGCAGCGGCCCGAACAATGGAATCTCCTCTCGTCCAGCGGCCCAGCCGGGGGCAGGCACGCTCCGGCGCCGGGCCGGATCCGCCGGAGTCAGGACCTCCCGGCGCCGGCGCGGCAGCACCTGAGTTCCCGCCAGAAGCGAGTCCCCACGGCTGGCCGCAGGTCGCGGCGCGCCAAATGCCCGGGCTGAGCGGCGATGCGATGCGGCACCATCAGCGGCGGTCCGGCCTCCACGGCCGCTTCGGCCGATCGTCGGGCGCCATCACTGGCTCGCACGCAGTGCGTAGATGACCGAGCAGACCACGATTCCGCCGGCTCCCAGCAGTTGCCCGGTGAGCAGGAATCGTGACGCAGCGGGCGGGAGCCCGAGTCGCCGCAAGCGAATCACCATCCGGACTCCGAGGCCGAGATAGGAACAGCCGAGGAACACCCAGGCCACGAAGGGCCGCCACAGCATCAGCGCGACGAAGAGCGCCACGACGAGAAGGATGAGCATTCGCGTGCGCGCGGAAGCGTCCACCAGTGCGGCCTTGTCGTCGGGCCGCATCAGCGCGAACGCGCGTTCCGACAACAGCGCGGAGGCGGCAGCGCCTGCGAGGGCAATGAGCAACGGGAACCAGGCTGCCGACACGGCGATGCTCCTCGCGGCGTTGAGTGTGCGGGTCGAGCGGCCGTCACTGGCTCGCAACGCGCCACCGCGCGCTCACCTGCCCATCTGGTAAGTATAGCCCTTCTGCCGCATGCAGTACTTCGCCTCTTCGTCGCGCAAGGTCGAGTTGGTGTCTTCGTCGCGCGAGGGCTGGTTGCGGCTGGTACTGTCGATGCGCACCATTCGCTCGGGGTACTTGCCGTATGCCCGGATGTTGCAATCGGCGCTGTCGTCATGGGTCTGTTCGGCAGTGGTGTTCGGCCGGACCCATGCCATCGTACACCCCGACATGACCATCGCCACTGAGACGAGAACGAGCGAGCGCACCTGGATCCTGCGGCAGCCGCGGAGCACGGCGCCGGGACTCCCGGTGACGCGCTGACGCCTTGCGTCTCGGTGGATCGGGCGCGCTGGGGCGCAGCTTGCGGTCAGTTCATCGTTCACGATCGCTCCAGCCGGGAGCCCGCGCGACCCGGCTGCACTCGTGGCCGGGCATGGGTCCCACCGATGGCCGGCGACGCCGCGTGCACCAGGCGCAACGAGGGACGCGAGCCTGCCATCCATCGTACTCCGGCTGAGGGTTCGGTCGAGGCAGGAGTCGCGAAGCCCGGCGTTCCCGTCAGAAATTCAGGCGCTGCCGGAATGCCAGCGACACGTTGAACCGGTCCCGACAGGCGCGGCGCCGCTGGAACCGGCGAGGGTCCGCGTCGTGCCGCGGCTGCGCTGCCACGCCTGCACAGCAATTTGTCGTCCAGGGTCGCCCCGACGGATCGCAGACTGCCCGCCTACCGCTGACAGCGATACGCGATGCCCTCGACGGGCACGCCGAGCGGAGCGGCGGTTTCAAATGCCGTGTTGCCACCGAGGCCGATGGTCTGGTTCCGGAACTCGACTCCGGCGTTGGCGATGTCGACGTTGCCGTCGGCGTTGCGCGGCACCTTGATGTTGCCCACGGCGGTGCAGTTGGCCACATCCGACGCGACCTTGGTGATGCGCACCTGGTCCGCACCAGGCGCCGGGGCGACGCAACCGGCCATCGAGACGAGGACAAGACCGACGGCGGCTACTGGTCTCGCTATGCGCATGAGCGGCTCCACGGGGAAGGACGCAAATCGCGTCGCGCGGCTGGTCGGAATGCAGGGGCGGCGACCAGAGGACATCGTCGCTCAGGATGCAGTCTATCGCGGGTGGCCGGTCAGCCAATAGTCGGGCGCCCGACGCCGGGCGACCGGAAGCCGTTCAAGGTCCGACCAGCAACGCAACCCGTCCCGACAGGAAGGTTGCAACCGCGGCGGCGAGCCGCCCGCGTCCACCCACCTCAACGCCGCTCAGTCGTCTCACGAGCACCGCCGTCAGCGGACACGCCGCCACCCCCGCAAGCAGGGCAAACCACGCCGTTCGTCGGCGTCGCGCGACCCCCTGCAGCGAGATCGGCGAGGCCGCCGATCCCGGCAGCCCCGGTCCATGCCCACGCCGTCAGCGACCCGGGCAGGGCGACGAGCCGGGACTGCGGCGCTGTCGTCGCTTCAGCCCATCGAGGCGCCTCCAGGGCCGGTGCCAGGTGGTGGCATCGCGCGTGGTCTCAGGGCCGGCCGGCCGCGGCGCGGCACCGCCCGATCGTCGCGCATTGCTACTCGATGAAGTCACCGGACACGCGCCACCTGCCGTCCGTGTCCCTCATCGGAGTCACCGTTTCAACGGCACTCGAATTCGTCACGCAAGACGATGCGAATCGCGCGATCACGTACTCACCATGCGGAGCGCCCGGCAGCTGGCGGCTGAGCGTGGCCGAATGGAGATTTCTCGATATCGGCGCGCCAATCGGGCCGCGGGCATTCCCGGCGACCGCCTCCCATTTCGGTTCCGGCAGGCCCCGCCGGCACTGCGGCCAGGCCTCGTCCCGGCTCGCCTTGCAGTTCCCGGCATCGACGAGCGCGGGCCAGGACCGGGCCACCGATTCCGCGGTGGATTCCGGCTGCTCCGGGCCAGCCGCAATCGGGGTCGCCGCCCCGAGCAGCGCGAGCCTGAGAAAGGCGTGCCCGCGCTTCAGCGTGCCTCCCCTCCGGGACCGCGGAGCAGTCGTGCCGGGCGACGCCGCCTTCCGGACCGGACGACCGCCGCATGCGTCCGTTCGGGATGGACGTTGCCGCCAACGACCGTTCCTGCTGGCAGGTCGTCGATGTGCGGATGAAGCCTGTCCAGAGATACTCGGCCAAGCTCCGCCGAGAGCCCGGCCGGGGCGACATTCCTCCACGCCTCGAAAATCGCGGGACGTAGAGCCGCCGCCGTCGCCGCGCGCAGATTCACGCTGGTCGCACCCCGGAGGCCCCAGCCTCCCGCAACCGGAACGAATACTTCCGGGTACGCCGCAACGAACTGCGACTGTTGGATCGGCGTCAGTTTCACCATTCCCCAGCCCGGGCCCGGATGGCCGAGCGTCGCGAAGACGCGTTTTCGGACTCTGAAGTCCGGGTGATTCATGTGCGAGCACTCAACCGCCTCCGGAAGCGCGAGCGCCAGCTTTCGAAAGCCTGCCGGATTCATGCGATCACCGAAGAAGGACCCCATCCACCAACCGGGCGCTGAGCGTCGAGTAAGAACCTCCGCGGCGAGGCGCCATGAACGTAACCGCCTCTCGTTCGGCCCCGGCTCGGCGGCTCGCACGACGCTGCTCGTCCCGGGCAGTCTGGGTCCGAGCGCTCGCGTCGCGGGACGCTTCACCGGTCACGGTAGGACCCTCCGGGGCTTACCGTTCGACACTCGCGGCACGCAGCAGACAGCGAAACTCGGCGGTCGGCGGTGCCTCCACGGACGGGGCAGGCGACCACGCTACGCGAGCCATGATTTTCCGGACGCATGCCGCGCGAGTGCAATGAGCGCGATGGCGATGACCAACACCAGGCCCTGCAGCACGACAGCGACCGAGTTGCCTGACCTCGCACCACCCGCGACCAGGAAGATGCCGATATCCTGGGCGAAGACGCCCGCAAGTGACAGGTAGAAAAGCGCAAGTGACCAGCGGCTGCGTAGCAGCAGGGCGAGACAACCCAGGGTGCCGCCGACCACGGCAACGACGCTTGCGGCGACGGACCACAGCGGACGCGCAGCGTACAGGGCCTGCTGTTCGGCGGGCAGCGCCGCGATGTCCGCCGCCGACAGGCGAAGATCCGCGATCACCGCGAACAGCCCCGCCAGGTTCCAGAGAAGCGCAATTGCCACCAGCAACGTGAACCACAATGGTGGCTTCGACATGATGGCCCTCCTTGCAATGCCGGGTAGCCGGACGCCGAGCGATGAGGAGTCAAAAGGTTATTCCGTTACTCCGGCCGAGGGAAGCCGACGTCGTCAAACGTCAATTGCCCCAACCGACGCAGGAAACAACCGTGCACAGGTATGCGCGCCTGAGGCCGAAGGGCCGAGCAGCCATGCTGGCTCGCCTTGAAGTCAGGATGCCGCTCGACGCAGTCTGTGTGGCTTCCTGGAGGGACAGACACAGCGTACGAGCTCGCAGTGACAAAGGATGTCGCCTGACGCCCAGATGAGCGGCCGCCAGTTGCCGCCACATTCGAGGCAGTTTGGTTCGGCATCGCAGATCCAGAGGCGTTGCACGCAGGTCGACGCAGCTGATCCGATCAGTGATTTATCGTGATGGTTTCACCTGGAACCAGTGCTTTGAACCCCCGCAGGCACTCTTCCAAGTAACCGTTCTTCCCGCCACCGAATTTGCGCCGGTCCCGAAAACCGCGCACCTCGAGCTGATCGGCGGCGCCGTCGGCGTATTGCATGGAAATGAGAATTGGCCGATCGGTTTGAAATTCATCAAACAGCCGGCTCGCCGGCTCAGGCTGGATCAGCGCGACGATGCCATTGGCCGCATTCGGCGCGCCCTGAATCTCGGCGATGACGGGATCCGCGGCACCTTGCAAGGCGAAGCTCAATTGGGTGATGGGCGCGCGCGGCTTGCGCTTGTGATCCGTCACTTCGAAGGTTCCGGCCGAGACTCCGGCCACCGTGCGATCCGTAGTGACTATTTGGTCGATGTTGAAATCCCATTCGACGTGCGGATTCGCTCTACTCGTATGGTTGCCGCGGATCGCGAATCCGCAAAGCCGCTTGCTGGATGGCTTCCTGATCTTTTCGATGCTCGAGCCCGTGTGCGAGGACTCCATGACAACCCCGCCGAACTGAAACAGCACGTCATCGCTATCGAGCCGGGTGGGCGTCTGAGCGAGACCGAGCATCGGCACTAGCAGTATCGCAAGACTGGTCATCAATCTGAGCAGCATGACGGCTTCCCGGTATGGGTACGTTACGAATGAAGCCGCGCACGTGCAGCGCGGTGCTTATTGGTTCTGGTGCGACGAGTACTGGCAGACGAGCGACGCGTCCGGTCACGTCCAGCGCCTGCCCGTGCGGCCGACCGATGATGCCGCGGATTGGTGGCAACGTCACCTGGATGAGCGTGCCGCGCCGCAACGTTGCCGGCGTCAGGCGGCCACGATGATCGGAGGTCTTGCGAGCGCGCCGTGCCCCTGCAGAAATCACTGATCGAAGCGATCGACCAGGCTGTCGTGTGTGCGGCAGTCGGCAGAAATACCATGGACTTCGTACGTTGCGAGCGCAATCCATCGCGGCTCTCCCCCTTCCCAGCAGGCACTCGGCTTCGCTCTGACGGCAGGTCGCTTAACTTCTGGGCTGAGCCGCCGCCGCGCGTCGCCGCGTCAGAGACAGTTTGTCGTTCAGAACCGCTGCAACTGATGGTCAGACAATTGCTCGGAAAGAGGCTCAGGGATTGCGGCGTCCCCAACGCCAGGACGGAGGTTCACCCTTCATCCAGCAGATTCCCACGAACAGGACAGTCAGGCCGACAAGACCGGCCGCAAACGCAGCAAATGAGTTCGGCAATAGCGACACGACGAGGCCACACAGCGCGCCAAAGAAGCCCACCACAACAGCCCAGCCCTGCCACGTCACAGGCGCACCCCACCCCCATCCGAATCGCTTCGCAGGGAACCAGTACCGGGGGGATGTCTTCATCGGGATTACTCCACTAGAAGGTGGTTTAAGGTCCAGGTCGAGCGGCCGCAGCGTGGCGCCTTATACGGGGCAGTTTATCGTTCAAGGCCCCTCCAACCGGTAGTTAGATTTTGCGGCGCGGTGAGCGAAAGGCCGCCGCACAGATTACCGATGCAAGAGCCAGCGCAAAAGCCGCATACCGAATCAGGGCTGCCGATCCCGCTGACAGGTGGCCGAAGTAGCTCGGGTCGTGGCCCAGGTCAAGATAGGCGGTCTCAAGCATCAACGCGGCCGGAACCGTAACGAGACAGAGGCGCACAAAGAGGGACAGTTTCATTTCGGCCTGCGCCTCCATTCGAGCCGCGGAATCTAACGTTGAAATTGAGCGGCCGCAACGCCGCGCCATATACAAGGCAGTTTATCGTTCACGACCGCTCCAACCGATAGTTAGGAGTCAGCGCGGAAATTGGCGCCAGAGCAACCATGCAATGGTGCCGATTAGCAGCGTCCAGAATATGAATATGAACCACAGGTACGCGCAGGAGTAGAAGTTCGTAACCTTCGCGGCTTCAGGGAGCTGCGTCTGGCCGGGCATCGAGTAAAAGAGCAACAGGAAAAACAAGAACCCAAGGCTAAGCGGCAATACGAAGGGGAGTTCCTCGGTGCCACTGACGTAATAAGAGATTCCGGGCAGAGAAAGGAGTGCCACCGACCACGCGGCAACGCGCGGCAAGAGTGCACGAGGGATTCGGAAGCGTTTCCCACGAAGCGGCACATCGGCCTCGACGACTCTCTCTCGTAGGTAGTCCAATTCCCTGACTCCTAACGTCCAGGTTGAGCGGCCGCAACTCGGCGCCATATACAGGGCAGTTTATCGTTCACGGCCGCTCGAACCGAGAGTTAGCCGGCCTTTCGCAGCTCTTCCCGGAGCACTCGACGCAGAGTCTTCTCAAGAGGCTCCGCGGCTCTCCCGATGTGATTTCGGAGCGCGGCGTTGATCAGGGATTGGTAGTTGCCGCCGCCCGCGAGATCAACCTGGTTCTTAAACCATTCGAGGACGTCTTCGTCAAGACGAATGGTGATGCGGCTTTTCCCCTTCGGAATTGGCACAGCGGGACCGCGCTTCGCTTTAGAAAAGTCGTATTCCTTTCTCATCTCGTACCCTCATAGATGCGACGTTGCGCTCGGCTCGCTTTGCGCGAGGATATGAGCCGCGTGACGCGGCCGCGAGGCGTAAATATCGTCAACAAGATCCGGCCCGACGGATCGGCGCCAAGGCACACGAAGCGGGCTTCCCCGCTCGCGTCAGGATCTGGAGTCGTCAGCCCGAGAGGATCTTCCAGCGAAAGAGAAGCGTCGGCGAAGCGCACGCCATGTTTCTTGAGGTTGGCCACGGCCTTGGCCGGATCCCACTCGTACTCCATTAGTACTAATGTATGTACGTTTGTGCACCAGTGTCAAGTATCGGGTTCACGGCCTCTTGGACTTCCCAGGATTCAGTGGACACTTCGTCGTCTTCGTCCCGCGCGCTCAAAGTCCTCTGGGCTGACGCCACCGAGATGACTGTGGCGGCGCCTCGGATTGTAGAACGATTCGATATATGCCGAGATATCCGCCAGAGCGAGCTCTCGGTTCCTGTAGATCTTCTTCTTGATGCGTTCCTTCTTCAAGCTACTGAAGAATGACTCGGCAACCGCATTGTCCCAACAGTTGCCGCGGCGGCTCATGCTCGGTTCGAGATGATTGCCCTTGCAGAACCGTTTCCAGTCGTCGCTCCCGTACTGGGAGCCTTGGTCTGAATGAATGATCGTATGCTTCGGGCGTCGCCGGCGGACCGCCATAAGGACGGCGTCGAGCACCAGTTCGCGACGCATCGTCGGTCCCGCAGCCCAGCCGACGATCATTCTGGAGAACAGATCCATGACCACCGCGAGGTAAAGCCAGCCTTCCCACGTGCGGATGTACGTAATATCCGTGACCCAAGCCTTGTTCGGCTTGGCGACATTGAAATTGCGTTGCAGAACGTTCGGAAAGAGGTCGGAGGGCTTCGCCGCCGCATGGTGCCTCGTGCGATAGCCACGTACGGCGCGAATCCTGTTGAACCGCATGAGGCGCGTCACGCGATGCTTGCTGCACGTCTCTCCGGCCTCACGGAGATCGAGGAAGACGCGCGGCGCACCGTAGATGCCGTGGCTGGCGATGAACGATGCCCGGATCAGCCGGAGGAGTCTTGCGTCTTCCTGAGCTCGAGACGAGACCGGCTCACGCAACCAGGCGTAGTACCCACTCGGAGCGACTTCCAGGAGCCGGCACAGCGTTCGGACGTCGTGCTGCCGGCTGTTTGCTTTGATGAACGCATAGACCCGGCGGACCCTCCCAACGCTGAGCTTTGTCGGCATCGGCCTTCCTCCAGACTCGTGGCCCCGTTAGATTCACGTGTCCACAAAATCCTGGGAAGTCCAGGCTGCGACGGTGACTTCGGATTGAGGGCAGTCCATCGCGCCTCTTCCTGTCTCAGCAGGTACTCAGTCTCGCTCTGACTTCAGGTCACTTAACGTCTAGGTTGAGCGGCCGCGGTATTTGGCCATATTCCGTGGCACTTTATCCTTAACCGGTCCGCTCCAACCGGTAGTTAGAGATCGCGCCGCGTAGTGATCGGCGTATGTGTCCAGAAGCCGTCGAATCATTCGCTGATACGAGGTCTTTGATCGCCCCGCCTCGGCCTTAAAGAAATCGACGCTCCGTTTGCTAAGGGAAATCGTGACCTTAACGCCATCGTCCTTAAGCACGAGTTGGTCCGGAGGCGGCAAGAAATCATCGACCACCTCAAGATCGCCCAACGGTTCATCGGTGTATTTGATTCTTCGCTTCATACAGCTTCTTACCCTTTCGCCAGTAGCCAGCGCCGATTATTCGGATGAGTCCGTCTCGATAGGTGAAACGAACCGTCATGACGCCATCCCCGACGGCTCCGAGACAGTAATACCGCTCTTCCGCACGGCTGTGCCGTTTGTCGTGGGCTATTACGCGCTTCGGATCGAGAAAAGCGAGCTGCGCCTCGGAGAAGGAGACGCCGTGCTTCCTAAAGTTCGCATCGGCCTTTCCCGGGTCCCACTCGAACGAGGCAGCCATAATCACCAGGCTACCACAGGTATGGCTAATTAGCCATATGTTGGTATGGCTCCCAAGCGAGCTCTAACGACTAGGTTGAGCGGCCGCGGAACTCGGCCATATAAGGGGCACTTTATAAGGCACGGCCGCTCCAACCGATAGTTAGATGAACCGCATTCGCAGCAGATTACTGACGCTAAGCAAGAACGAACACAAGAAACAGAAGAGGACAGCCAGACCGGTGGCTCTGAGAGCGTGAGACCACGGACGGGTCCGAAAGAAATATGCGGGAATGCCGATCGGGGCGAGGAACGCTGCAAGGAGCGGCGCGCCAGCAGGGTACTCGAGGCCGCGCTCGATTATGTCGAATCGGCACCACCAATAAATCAGGGCTTGGTACGAAAACCCGAGGAAGACAGTGCTTCGGACGGGCTCGGTCGCTTCGGCAATGGGCGAAGGTTCAAACGCACCAGCCGCAACCGACGCGACAAGTAAGGCACCAAGACAGAGGCGAGAGCGCTTCACGGGTCATCTAACTTCTAGGTTGAGCGGCCGCAGCGCGGCGCCACATACGAGGCAGTTTATCGGTCAAGGCCGCTCCAACCGTTAGTAAGGTTTGCTCATCGTGTTCTCGTTTGAAATTGCGTCCAGCTCTTCCGTGAATTGTCGCAGCTGATTTCCTCGCACGGTGTTACAGAGTCCGAGGGAAGGCGATGCTTTATCGTCGGAGTAGACAATAAGCTCGTCACCCACGCCTATGAAGAAGCCGCAGGCGCCACGCGGGCCCATAGTCTGCGCCCGGAGCGTGGAGTTGGGGCGCAGGTCGCCCTTCCAGGATTTCACGACAACGAGTGTGGCAGTCCAGGGGCCGTCCAGCGTCGGAGTCTCAAGGCCGGTAACCTTAACGAGGACGACAACATTGTCGTGTTCAAAGACCTGGCGAGGGCTGACACTGACGCAAGAGCACGCTAACGACGGATGGGAGAAAAGCCCCCCGAGGAGTAAGACGAGACCGCATGGAATGCCGCGGTGCATGTAGCGAACCTAACGTCTAGGTTGAGCGGCCGCAGCGCGGCGCCATATACGAGGCAGTTTATCGTTCACGGCCGCTCCAACCGATAGTTAGACGTAAGACGGGACGATCCGCAGGTAATACGCAGCCTAGGTTAGCACCCCAAAAATGCGCGCCAGCAAATTGGGATCAAACAACACAAACACCGAGAGGAACAGCAGAAGCCAGCCTAAAGAGGCGATCATGAACGTAGGCGTATGGGAGTCAATACGATATCCGCTACGCCACAAGCCGAAGGTGAAATCGTCGACTAGTTCAGGGAACCAG
>Ga0181519_10001220_pt1 | contig 22650 bp, 26 predicted proteins | sample PEATcosm2014_Bin_26_FD_121102 | JGI IMG/M metagenome (GOLD analysis project Ga0181519, IMG submission 121102) | Peatland microbial communities from MTU Mesocosm Facility, Houghton, MI, USA - PEATcosm2014_Bin02_10_metaG | ecosystem: Environmental > Terrestrial > Soil > Wetlands > Peat | place...
CCTCGGGCGTGGCGTCCCACACGTTCAACTCGGCCCCGAGGCGGCGCGCGAGTTGGTTGGTCGCGCTCGCTCCCGCGCCGAACCAGACCGGCATGACCTCGTGAAGTCCACGCCACGCATCTTCGAGCAGCGCTCGCCGCTCGGACGCGTCGTAGAGGGCTAACCCGTACGCCCCGTTCTCCGCGGCCGACAACGTGTCACCCGTGCCCAACGCCGCCACGACGCGGCCCGGCGCGAAGTGCTCGAGCGTTCGGTACTGCTCGACGAGGTGCTCGGTACTGACGAGGCCAACTCGCGCGACGAGGGGTGCGACCACGAGATCGTGACGCGAAGCGACGGTCGCGAGCAGCGCGAAGGGCGCCAGTGAGGGGCGCTCGGGCGTACCCATGGGCCAGAGATGATCGTAGGCAAAGACGCCGTCGAGACGCGCGTCGGCGGCGTTGCGAGCGGCGTCCAAGGCGTCTTCACTGCCAGCGCGAAAGGTTGGCAGTATGACGCCGAGCTTCACGAATCTCTTTCGAAGGCAATCAGCGCGGCACCCATGGCTCCCGAACGGGGTCCGAACATCGAAGTGCTCACCGTGATCGCGGGGCGACTCTGGTAACCCTCGACCAGATTCGCCAAGTACTCGCGCGTGAACGGCAACACGAGGTCCGAGGCACTCGAGAGTCCCCCACCGATGACGAAGTGACCCGAGTCGAGAATGGCCACCAGATTCGAGAGTCCGAGCGCGAGCCACCAACTGATCTGACGTAGTAGGTCAATCGCTTCGTCGACGCCTTCGGCGCCGGCTCGGGTGACGTCCTCGGGTCGGATGTCCTCCGCGCTGCCGTGCGCGCCGAGCAAGACCGGCAGATGGCCCTCTTTGGCGGCCTCGCGGATCAGGCGCCGCAGACCACTGCCCGAGGCGTAGCGTTCCCAACAACCCATACCCCCGCAGGGACAAGGAATGCCGTGCGCTTCGACGACCATGTGTCCGATCTCACCCGCGAAGCTACTGCGACCTTGCAACAGTTTGCCGTCGGCGATGATCCCTCCGCCGATGCCGGTACCCAGGGTGACCATAACGAAGTCATCGACGCCGCGACCCGCACCCCATTCGTGTTCGGCGACCGCCGCGCAATTGGCGTCATTCTCGCAAAAGACCCGAGAACTTGCGAGCGAGGTACACAGCAGTGAGCCCAGGTCGGCCCCCGAGGCGCTCTGCAGGTTCGGCGCGAAGGCGAGGCGACCGTCTTTTCGCATCAGCCCCGGTAGTCCCACGCCGACCGGAGTCGCACTCACCGTGAGTCCGTGCGTCGCCGCGAGCCTTTGGACAAGGTCGGTCAACGCAGCGGCAGTCGCTTCACCCGCTTGTCGGGTCGCTTCGTGGGGTGTCGCAGCCTTCGCCTCGCCCAAGACGCGTCCGTCGCGTGCCACCACCAGAGCGAGGGCTTTGGTCCCCCCGACGTCGACGCCGATCGCGACGTCACTCATCGAAGTGACTCGGCGCGGGCTTTCAACTCGCCGAGCGCCTGGGTTTGAATTCGTTGGGCGGCACGTGACTTGATGAAGTGGGGTATGGGGACCAGCAACTCCACTTCGAGGTCGTAGGTGACCCGCGTCGCGTCGCCGACTCGTTCGAATCGGTACTGACCCTGCATGGTCTCGGTGAGGTCGCCTCTGGTCTGATGCCAACTGATCGATTCGGGTGCGCGACTGTAGTCGTAACGCAACGCGTAGGTCGTCGATCGGCCGAACGCCGCCGCCCGGTACTCGACTTCGAGTGCCCGTCCGTCGGCGTCGCGCTCGAGCACGTCGACCCTCTTGAGATCGCTCACCCAGTTGGCGTAGTTCGCGAAATCGGTTACCACGGTGTAGACGGTTTCGGGTGCTGCGTTCACCATGATTGACTCTGTTGCTCGCTGTGCCACGCCGCCTCCTACCATTCCACCCTAGGCCAGTTGATCAATCGAACCGAAGTGGTCGTAGGGAGCCAGACCGTTTCGTAGTGACTCGGCGAGGATGTCCCAGTCGAATTGAGTACGTGCGACTGTTCGCGCCTGACTCGCGAAGCGTTTGCGTGTGACGTCGTCACCGAGCAACACCGCCATCGCCGCCGCGAGCGCGCGCTCGCTTCGCGAATTCGAGACCACGTACCCAGTCACGCCGTCGACCACTGCTTCGTGACTCCCGCCCGAGCGTCCCGCCACGGCCGGCACCCCACAGGACCCGGCGTTGAGAAAGACGATGCCAAAACCCTCCTGTTCGAGGCCGAACCATCGGCTGCGACAGTCCATCACCATGAGGTCAGTCGACGCGAGCCAATCGCTCAATTCCTCTTCGGGCACCCGACCCAAAAAGGTGACCGGCGCCTTCAATCGATTCGCCATTTTCTCGAGTCGATCCCGATCTCGGCCCGCCCCACCAATGACGACCCGCAGGCGCGGAAAGTTCTGGGCGAGAAGGACGCTCGCGCGAATCAGTGTGTCCATGCCCTTTCGCGGCACCAAGCGAGAGTACGACGAGACGACGAGATCTTCATCGCTGAAACCGAACTTCTTTCGAACCTCGCGGCGACGCTTCTGGGACAGAGGAGCGAACTGTTTGGTATCGACACCGGGCGGCACTTGAACGACCGGCGCCATGTACTCCGCCGTCACGCGTCTCGCCTCGTCCTCGGGATAACTTCCCGCGCAGAGAGCGACGCTGGCGTGGCGAAGCACGTAGCGTAACGAAGACGCGACAAAAGGAATTCGTCCCGGGATCGCCACCTCGGCGCCGTGCAACACCACGCCGTAGGGCCGCGACAACCTCGGCCCGAGCAGACCGAGCGGCCACGCGGGATCGAGCAAGACGAGGTCGGGTTGATGTCGTTTGATGGCGGACTCGATAGCGGCGAAGGTTCGCGGCGACGGTAGGTACAACGTCCGACCGCTCACCCTTTCGACGACGACCTTGCTCGAGCGGTCGAACTGCTCGGCGTCCTCGTGTGAAGCGGCGGTGAGGACGACTGCCCGCCCGTCGTCAAGGCGTTGCCATAGTTCGTGAAGGTAGACCTGTATTCCCCCCGTCTTGGGCGGATAGTCGTTGGTCACCAGGAGGTGGCGAGTCACAGAAACACGCTAGCCACCCTCGCGACTCATCCCGTGTAGGGCGTCGTGGAAGGTTGGTACCGCAGTAGAGGGATCAACCCTTGGGCGTGAAAGAGGTCGACCACGTGGACTTCTTCACTCGTCATCTCCAGTTGACCTGGTTCCTCGCCGAGGACGAAACTCACGAGGCAATCCTCGCAATCAGACGTACCCCGACGAACGCAGTCACCACAGCTGATGGAAAGTTCAATTCTCTTCGTCACGTCGCACCTTTCGATTGGCTCTACACTGCCCGCTCGGTGTGACATGTCAGGGCGCGACGAACGACCTGATCTCCTCGGCGACCTGGCCCGGCCCGAAGACGACGCCCTCGACGAGGACACGTTCGGCGTCAGCGTCGATCAGGACGTAGAAGGGCGGCCAACGCACGTCCAGTTGCGCGAGCAGTTCGGGAGCGACCACGATCTCGTGGCCTACGTCACGCCACTCGTTGTTCCGTTCGTCTTCGGCGGCCACCAGCACGACGTCAAGACCGGCGAAATCCTCGAGACTCGACTCCGCGAAGTCCCGACATCCGTCACAATCCGGTTTGATGGCAATCACGAGCGTCAGACCGTGAAAAGTCCGCTCTACTGGTTGACCGGCAAGGGTCGAACCACGAAAGGACCTGGGTGCGGACCGTGGTCGTTGAGCGTCGAAGGAACGCACTTAAGCGGACTCGGAAATGACCTCTACGTCGCGACCGTGCCCACACCAGCGACAGGTCACCGAATCGATCGACCGCGAGATGATTTCGGGTTCTTCGACCGTCAGGTCGCCGCCCACGGTGTAGTGATGAAAGGAACGCACTGAGGTCGTTTCGACCACGTCAAATCGCGTCAAATTGCCGCAGGCCGTGCAGCGATAGCGGGTTCCCATGTCTTTGAGGGTAGTTGATGACGACGATGCGTCATTCACCGCCAAGGACTCCGATGCTTACGATCGCTCACGTCAAAGTCATGGTCCTGGGGTGCGTCGAAGTCAAAGACGGTGTCGTAGGCCACGTCACCCGCCGCATAGTACCGACGTTCATTGTCAATCAACCGACTGAGCGCCGCAGGGTGACGAACCACGCCGAGCGTCAATGAACCCGCGGGAGTCTCGACAACAATCAAACCCCGCCGGGCGAGCCGGTCCTTCAGCCGCTGGTTCACGACCGTCTTCACGAGGTCGTGGAGTTCTACCTCGCTACGCGTGTGCTGGAGTACACCACCCTCGACGATGATTCGCTGGCTCGTCAAGTGGATCTTGTGCGAGCGCCAACGCCACGTGCGAGTGAACAGCACCCCCAAGCAGGGCACTACGAGGATGACCGCCAGTGGCACCTTATATTCGTCGAAGATGTGGACGTGGCCGACCGCGAGCCAGACAAGGACGCAGGCAATCACAGTCGCTAGAGCCGGTGCCCATAATCCTCGACCTACGGGCGTGACGGAAATGACGTGTTCTTCGTCGTGTCGCCACTTGGACTTTCTCGCCATGCCTCAATGCTAAGTACATTTCGCGTCGATAACGTCGCATCTCGTCGGGTTCTTCTACGCTGCCGGTCTGAACGTTCCTCCTTCCCGAACCCGCCGACCTCGGGTATCTCGTGCCGGGGCGGATCTAGACGTTCCTCATCTGGTGAGCTGCCATGTCGAAGTAGGCGCGCATTTCTTCATACTGTTCATCGGAGAGTTGCTCACGCACAGTGTCGAGGCCAGCGTTCATGGCGACCAACCAGGCGTCGCGCGCACGTTTGTTGATGAGGAAAGGCGCATGGCGCATCCGCAAGCGTGGATGACCACGTTCTTGCATGTACGTCGGCGGTCCGCCCCAGTACTGCATGAGGAACAAGACGAGATGGCGCTTGGATTCAGTCAAGTCTTCGGGGTACATGGCGCGTAGAACCCCGTCGTTCTCGACGCCGACGTAAAAGGCATCGACGAGCCGAATGAAGAACGGCTCTCCTCCCACTTGCTCATAGAGCGGCGAATCCATACTTCTACGCTAGATGGAATGCCCTAGACTTGTTCGAGCCTCGCGAGAGGCGCGCGGGTGTAGCTCAATGGTAGAGCTCCAGCCTTCCAAGCTGGCCATGCGGGTTCGATCCCCGTCACCCGCTCTCACATTGTTTTCGTTGAGAGTGCAGTTACTGCAAGCACTTTCGTTGGACCACGAGTGATCACGAGAGATCGCTGTGAAGTGCCCGCAGGTAGCCAATCGTGCCCAAACTATGCCCGGGATTCGAAGACGTTATCCTCACGAATTCACGGTGTCCTTTGCCGTGATTGCAGAAAGAAGTCACCTGGGCATCACCTACGACCTACCCTCTTGGAATGTGTCGAAACATAACCACCCTGCGAGGACTCGAGCCACCGGCCACCATCGACGAGATTGAATCAGCTGCCCGCCAGTACGTGAGGAAGGTGAGCGGTGTTCAGAGCACTTCGAAGAATACCGTTCTTGCATTCGAAACCGCCGTCGAAGCGGTGACTCGGGCGACTTTGATACTCCTCGAAGAACTGCCAGCCCGTTCCGTAGCGCCCAAGACGATTCCCCCACTTCGACGATCGTTGCCAAACGGGAAGTGAAACAGGGTCGCCGAAGGAATATGAACCAGAAATTGGCGCATTCCAAAACATTCGTTGACTAGGAACGATTACGGCGGGTTGTCCGAGAAACTTGCGCTCTTCCAAGCTGGCCCTGCGGGTTCGATGCCCTCATCTGCTCAAACATATTTTGGTCATTGATTCAGTCGATGACGGTTTTGCGCCACAATTCGGTAGGAGTATGCCGCAACGCCACGAACGACCGGAAGCCGAAGGGCGCGACCTAGTAGTGGCCATCCGCGCCGAGCACTCGCAAGTCCACCAGCGATGGCTTGTGCACCACGCTCAATCCCTTCGGAGCCACTCAAACACAATGTCGCCGCGCACATTGAGCGCGTGAGTCCCAATCCAGCCAACTGGTCGTCGTCCAGATTTCCCGACGGCACGAGAGTCAACGCGTCATCGCCCGGCGTGCGCGACCGCAGCCAATTGGCCGACATGCGGCACATTGCGCAGTCGCCGTCGTACACCAACGTTGCTTTCGAAGTGTCCACGTCTCGCAGGCTAGGGGCAGAAGAACCCGGTTCGCGCTGCGGTGCTTTGCCGATGTTAAGGAAAGGGCAAGCGTGGCGCGAAGGCCAGCGACTGACCCACGAGACGCGAACCTTTCTTCGCGCTCGCTGGATATATCACCTCCGGCCGAAATGAACGACCTTTGGACTCGCCAGGACGTCCACCGCGTACTTCAATCCATTCAACCGAAGTCGCCAAGTTGCGAACGTGCGCGACGAAGACCCAACTCTGGCGTATTTCTTTCGGACCGTCGACAACCACGGCGTCTCCTTTGCGTACTCCGTTCCACGAAGTACTACGCACCAGATTCGTACTCTGGCGAACGATGGTCGGTCTGCGCACGTACTTTGTCTACTCGTTCGGCGAGCCCGGATGCGTGCACCTTGGACTCGTTGCGCGGGTCTCGCGTCGCGTTCGTGGGCACGTAACATCCGTGTCGTAGGGTCGAATCATGCCATTTGAACAGTCGCTCCCCAAGTCCCTCTCTCCTTCGCGCCTCGCCGACTTCAAGGCGTGCCCTCGCCGCTATCAACACGCTTCGATCGAGAGAATTTCCCAACCGGCCACGTACGCCACCGCCAAGGGACGATTCGCCCATTACGTCTTCGAACACCTCTTCCTGTTGCCGAGCGAAGAGCGCACCGTAGAGCAGGCGCGCGTGTTGGTGGACCCAGCGATCGACGCCATCCTCACCGACGCGGTGAGGATGGAGATTGCGATGGATTCAGCCATGCTCGAGCGTCTGATCGACGAGACGCAGGACATCATCACTAAGTACTTCGAGATGGAAGATCCCCGCGAGGTGAACGCCGAAGGTGTCGAGCTGCGACTCGGCGTGAGCATCGACGACGCACCGCTCTTTGGCATCCTCGATCGCCTCGATCGCGACGAGGCGGGCAATCTCGTCATCGTCGATTACAAGACGGGTGGACTACCGAACCGGAACTACGACGCCCAGACCTTCGCCAACACCGAGTTGTACGCCGCCCTGTGTCGAGAGAAACTCGGCGAGACACCCACTAAGATCCGACTGCTCTACGTCGCCCAGGGCGAGACCATTGAGCGTCCGGTGACCGACGTCGTGATCAGGGCGCGCACCACGAGCGCCGTCGACGCCTGGGACAAGATCAAGCGCTACTACGCCGACGGCGACTTTCCTGCGACGCCATCAACGAACACGTGCCGATTCTGCGCCTACAAGGACCTTTGTCGAGCAGACGGCGTACCGGTACCCGTCGGCTAATCCGTAGGCTGGGGCGGTGACGGCTTTCGAACTCTCCTACGACTACCGCTGCCCGTTCGCCAAGAACATCCACTTGCACGTGCTACGCGCCCTCGAAGCCGGTGCCGACTTCGACGTCGACTTCGTGCCTTGGACGATGAGCCAGGGCTACAAGGACGACGACGCCCCCGACGTGTGGGACGATCCCGACCACGACCCCGATCTTCTGGCCCTGGCGGTGAGCGTGTCCGTGCGCGACCAACAGCCCGACAAATTCCTCGTCGCGCACGAAGCGCTCTTTCGCGCCCGCCACGAACTGGCCGTGCGCCTGGTGACGATCGACGAGATCGACGGAGTGCTCCGCCCGGTCGGCGTTGACGTCGAGATGGTCCAACGCGACCTGCAAACGCGCCGCCCGCACCAGGTAATCGGCAAAAACTTCAAGAAGTACGAAAAGGTCGAGGCCTTTGGCGTCCCTACCTTCGTCGTCGGCGACGACGCCACGTTCGTGCGTTACATGTCGCCGCCGAGCGACGACCCGAAGGCGTCAATCGCGCTGATCGAGTCACTCGTCACCCTGATGAGCACGCAACCAGAACTCAACGAGTTCAAGCACACCCGTCTGACCCAATGATCTAACCCAGACGAAAGATCAGTTCGAGAATTGAAATGATCGCTAACGTCCCCGCCGGCGCGAAGAGAACGAACTCGTCGCCGTGCTTCAGGTGAAAGAACACGGCGCCGATCATCGTCACGGCGAGTCCCGTAGCGGCGGCGATGTTGAGCGCACCGAGAAACGTCGACCGTGCAGAGGCCAATCCGATGAGCACGCCGAGCGCGCCGGCGAACTCCACGACGCCGATTCGCTGGTAGGCGGCCTTAGAAAATCCGAGGTGCTCAGCGGCGGCCGACATCATTGGATTGAATCGAATCTTCTGGAGTCCTGAAGGGGCGAACGCCAAGAACAGAACAATAGAAAGGATGGTGGCTACGACTGACATTGTTGACTCCTCGTCGCAAACCAATTTAGTGTTCCTCGACTGCTGCCTTCGCGCACGCGGCGTCCCATGATTAGCGCCACCCCGGACTACCAGTAGCGTTTTAGTCGTGTCGATCGTCCCTCAAGTGCATGCCCGTCGAATCGGTATCGTGGGCGGGGGCCAACTCGCCTTGATGATGGGAGAGGCGGCGGGCGCACTCGGCCTCGAGACGTTGGTCCTCGCGACTACCGATGATGACCCCGCTGTCGCGTCGTGCGACTACGTCCTCGTCGGAGAGCCGAGGGACGCCAACGCCCTGGACGAACTCGCCCGGTCCGTGGACGTCGTGACCTTCGATCACGAGTTGGTCGACCTCGACCAGATCGCGACTCTCGAACGTCGCGGCTTCACCGTTCGACCAAGTTCGTCGGCCCTGCACTTCTCGGTGGACAAGGCGTACCAACGTCGACGCTTTTTTGAAGCGGGCCTACCTGTGCCGCGTTTCGTCGTCGTAACCAGCTCGAGTGACCCGACGCTCGCCGCCTTCTTCGACGAACTGGACGCCGAGCCCGTGCTCAAGGCGTCGCGGGGGGGCTACGACGGACGTGGCGTCCTGTTCCCACAGTCGCGCGAGGAGACGTTGACCATGATCGACCAGCTCGCGAGCCTGGGCGACGTGTTGATCGAAGAACGACTCGAACTCCAAAGCGAGGTGGCCCAGCTGCTCGCACGTGGCGTCGACGGCTCGGTGGCGCTGTACCCGCTGGTCACGACCACCCAGGCAAATGGCATGTGCGTCGAAGTCATCTACCCCGCGCAAGTCACTGCCGACATCGCCCAGCGAGGTGAGGAACTCGCCGAACAGGTCGCGTCGCTGGTGGACGCGGTCGGCATCGTCGCCATCGAATACTTCGTCACCGCCAAAGGTCTGTTGGTCAACGAGATCGCGCTGCGCCCGCACAATTCGGGCCACTGGACGATCGAAGGAACGAGCACTAGCCAGTTCACCAACCATCTGCTCGCCGTGAGCGGCCAGAGCCTCGGCCCGGTCGCGCCCCTGTTCGCCCACGCGGTGATGGTCAACGTCGTGGGGTCCGAACAACCGGGTTCGCTCGAACGTGCTCGGGCGGTCCGCGACGTCGCCGTGCACGATTATGGCAAGTCCTGGCGCCCGAACCGCAAACTCGGCCACGTCACGAGCGTCGGTGATGATCCGACCACGGCGCACGTGAGAGCATGGCAGGGTGCCCGCGCGTACGGCACGAGCACCGAGGAGGCGTAGTGCAACCAGTGGTCGGGATCGTGATGGGCAGTTCCTCAGACCACGAGATCATGAGCGACGCCGCCACCGTGCTTGAACGATTCGCCGTCAGCTACGAGATCCACGTCGTCTCCGCGCACCGCACCCCCGAAGCGATGATCGAGTACGGCGCCCAGGCTCGCGGTCGAGGCCTCAAGGTCCTCATCGCCGGTGCGGGTGGGGCCGCCCACCTGCCGGGAATGCTGGCGGCGGTGACGACCCTGCCGGTGATCGGTGTGCCCGTCGCGCTCGCCCGTCTCGACGGCCTGGACTCACTCTTATCGATCGTCCAGATGCCCCGGGGGGTGCCGGTCGCCACGGTCGCCATCAACGGCGCGACCAATGCCGGTCTCTTGTGCGTGCGCATGCTCGCCACGCACGACGAGGCCCTCGCCGCCGAGCTCGAGGCCTACCGGCTCGAACTGGCCGATCAGGCGAAAACCCAGGACGAAAACCTACCCAGGGCGTAGCGTTTCCAGCCTGCGACGCGAAGTTCTTAACGAACGCTTCGCTCGGATGCCCCTAGTCTGTTCAGGTAACGAAGGAGGCCCCCGTGGGTATAGGTAAGCGAATCACGACAATTTTTCAGGCGAAGTCCAACGCCGCGCTCAACAAGATGGAAGACCCGCGCCAGACGCTCGATCTCTCCTACGAACAGCAGCTCGAGAACCTGACCAAGGTCAAGCGCGCCGTCGCCGACGTCGCCACCGCGCGCAAGCGCGTCGAGATCCAAGCCGAGCAACTGAAGACCCAGGGCGACAAGCTGGCCGACCAGGCCAAGGCCGCCCTCGCCCAGGGCAACGAGCCCCTCGCGCGCGAGGCACTCGGACGCCGCGAGGCCATCGCCGCCCAACTCCAGGACCTCGACACCCAGCACGCGACGATCGTCGAACAAGAGGACAAGCTCACCCAGACCAGTCAACGCCTCCAGACCGAGGTCGAGGCGTTTCGCACGAGGAAAGAGACCATCAAGGCGACCTACACCGCCGCCGAGGCCTCGTCGCACATCAACGAAGCGGTCGCGGGCATCTCGACGTCCATGACCGACGCCGGGGCCGCGATGCAGCGCGCCCAGGACAAGGTCGCCGAGATGCAAGCTCGCAGCGGCGCGCTGGACGAACTGCTGGCGTCGGGGGCGCTCACGGATCTCAGCAGCCCCACTGACGACATCCAGGCCCAGCTCGACAAAGCCGGAAAGACGTCGAACGTCGACGCGCAGCTGGCGGCGATGAAGGCCCAACTCGCCAGCGGGACCGGCACCGAAACCGCCGGGCAACTGCCGACCCCGAAGGATGCTTGACGATGCCCAAATCAAAGATCGAGACCGATCACGGCCTGAACGCACGAATGTTCGTGACGGGCTTGCTGCTCGTCCTGCTCTACGCCATCATCATCACCGTACTTATTCGCGTGGGCGTCGCCTACGGGTTCGTCATCGTCATCGCCTTCGCGCTGATCTTCTCCCAGTACTACTTCTCGGACAAGATCGCGATGTTCTCGATGCACGCCCACGAGGTCACGCCCGCTCAAGAGCCGCGTTTGCACGAGATCGTCGACCGCCTCTGCCTGCTCGCCAACATGGAAAAGCCCCGCGTGGGCGTCGCCGAGGTCGACATGCCCAACGCCTTCGCCACGGGTCGCAGCCCCAAGCACGCGGTGATCTGTGCGACGCGCGGCATCATGAATCGCCTGAACGACGAAGAGCTCGAAGCCGTGCTCGCCCACGAACTCAGTCACGTGGCGCACCGCGACGTCGCGGTCATGACCATCGCCTCGGGCGTAGGCATGCTCGCGGGACTGGTCAGTCGCGTCGCCATGTGGGGCGCCATCCTCGGCGGCGGTGGTCGCGGACGCGGCGGACAGAACATCGTGCTCTTGGAGATGGTGACCTGGATTATCTCGCTGGTGATCTACGTGATCGCCTACCTGCTCACCATGGCCCTTTCGCGCTACCGCGAGCTCGCGGCCGACCGTTCGGGGGCGATCCTCATCGGAAAGCCCAGCGTGCTCGCCAGCGCCCTCGTGCACATCACCGGTGACATGGGCAAGATCCCGCGCACCGACCTGCGCAAGGCCGAGAGCATGAACGCCTTCTTCTTCGCGCCCGCCCTCGCCAGCGGCACGGCCGCCTCCTTGTTCTCGACGCACCCCTCGCTCGAGAAGCGTCTGGACCAATTGAACAAGCTCGAGCGTGAACTGAACGGCTAGTGGGTCTACGCGACGCGCTGTTCGGGCGCACCACCCAAGCCCAGCCCAAACTCGACAATCTCTTCGCCTTGTCCACCGGGGCGCTCACGCTGGAAAGTGAGCTCGACCTCGTCTCTTCGGGCCAGGCCGGTCTCTGCTTCAAGGCCGGCAGCGGCGAGTCGACGATCACGACCGACGCGGACATCGAACAACTACTCGACTTTGACGAGGCCGACCACAAGGTCAGTATCACCACCGACGACCTTGGCTTCAAGTGGCTGGTCATCAAAGACCCCGACCTGGAGGACCTGATCACGCGCATCCACAGCGCCAACACCTCGATGGTGGAGAACGGCCTCGGCCCGCGACTACTCTGCGCGGTGTTCGGCTTCGTGCCCAAGACTCCCCCGGGCGAAGGTTCGGTTCGCCTCGTGTACCTCTTGAAGCAGGGGACGTTCTACCCGTTCGCCCCGACGGCAAAGAACCAGCGCGACAACGAACTCGAGTTACGCGTGCGCTCGTTCCTCGAAAAGGACCTCCCCATGGAGAAAGACCTCTCGCGTTGGATGGCGCTGTGGGACCTGCCGGTCAACTGAGCAGGTGGGCGTAGTCTTCGAGCATTAGGTCGAAGCCCTCGGCGTAGTCCAGGTCGAGTTGCGTGAGCCCCGCTTGGTCGTGGGTCCACAGATCGAGGCGTAGTTCGCGGTACCCGACGGTCGCCACGGGGTGATGGTCGAGACCTTGGGCCAGGGGAACCTGGGCCTGTAAGAGCGTCACCGCTCCGGGGTAGTCCTTCGTGCGCAGCTCACGCACCAGGTGAGCGTCCTGGCGACGCCAGTCGCGATGCGCCTCGAGCCACCGGTCGACCACGTCGTCATCGAGGCGGGCCGGACGACTCACGGATGGGTCATGTCCTCGGGCACCACGGCGGCGTCGAACTGCTCGGGCGTGAGAAAGCCCAGGCTGAGGGCCGCTTCGCGCAGCGTCGTGCGCTCCTTGTGCGCTTTCTTGGCGACTTTGGCGGCCTTGTCGTAGCCAATGATCGGATTGAGCGCCGTGACGAGCATCAGCGAATTGTTCAGGTGATGGTTGATCTGCTCGTAGTCGGGCTCGAGTCCCTCGACGCAGAACTCGCGGAACCGGTCACACGCGTCACTCAGCAGGTCGATCGAGTTGCAGAAGTTGTGGATGATGACGGGCTTGCACACGTTGAGTTCGAGGTTCCCGCGCGAACCGGCGATACCGATCGCCGCGTCGTTGCCGAAGACCTGGATTGCGACCATGATCATCGCCTCACTCTGGGTGGGGTTCACCTTACCGGGCATGATCGAACTGCCGGGTTCGTTCTCGGGCAGCGCCAACTCACCGAGCCCCGAGCGAGGACCAGATCCCAGCCAGCGCAGGTCGTCAGCGATCTTGATGAGGCTGGTCGCGGTCGTCTTGATCGCGCCGTGCGCGAAGACCAAGGCGTCGTGCGCGGCGAGGGCGGCGAACTTGTTGGGCGCGGTGACGAAGGGCTTGCCCGTCAGGGCCGCGATCGCCGCGGCGACCCGCTCCCCGAACTCGGGGTGCGTGTTAAGACCCGTCCCGACGGCCGTACCGCCCGCGGCGAGTTCGTAGAGTCCGCCGAGCACGACCTCGAGGCGTTCGAGGTCGGCGTCCAGTTGGGCGACGTAACCCGAGAACTCCTGACCCAGCGTGAGCGGCACCGCGTCCATCAGGTGCGTGCGCCCGATCTTGGTGATGTTCACGTACGCGCGGGCTTTCGCGTCCAGCGCGTCGCGCAAACGTCGAACGCTCGGCACCAGTCGCTCGGTGATCTCGACGACCGCCGCGATGTGCATGGCCGTAGGAAAGGTGTCGTTGGACGACTGGGACATGTTGACGTGATCGTTCGGGTGCACGGGCACCTTGGAGCCCAGCACGCCCCCCGCCATCTCGATCGCGCGATTCGAGATGACCTCGTTCACGTTCATGTTGGTCTGGGTGCCCGAACCGGTCTGCCAGATGCGAAGAGGGAACTCGTCGTTCAAGGTGCCGTCGATGACCTCACGGGCCGCGCGCTCAATGAGCTCGGCGCGCTGCGCGTCGAGCTTGCCCAGCGCCTCGTTCACCTGCGCCGAGGCGAGTTTCAAGACACCAAAAGCCCGGATGAGCGCCGGCGGCATGGTGTCGTGGCCGATCGCGAAGTGGTGCAGGCTGCGCTCGGTCTGAGCGCCCCAGTATTTGTCGGCGGGAACCTCGATCTCGCCCATGGTGTCTGATTCGATGCGTACGTCTGGCACGATGTCCTCTCTACTTCTTCTCTGACTTTCTTACCGCAGTTTTGGGCACCACCGATTCTTCCAGCCCCGAGCAGCCCACGCCGCGCAACCGGGTGGTTTTCCAGTCGCGAGAGTCCCCTGGAGTGCCGCGCCGACGTCGCTCCGAGGGGGCCCGGAGCCGCTCGTCCCACGAGCGGCGATTCGACAGCGCCGATGATCATTACGATGAAATTCGTCGCAGTCTGCCCACTTCACGATTGGATCGCCTATGGCCGATACGTTTACCCCCGCCTCACGAGCGATCTTCGACAAGAAGGTCCTCGCGCACGTCGCCACGCTCGGACCCGACGGCGCACCCCAGGTCACGCCCGTGTGGGTCATGCTCGACGGCGAGGACATCATCATCAACACCGCCCTCGGACGCGCCAAGGCGCGCAACCTGGCGAGTGACGCACGGGTGGCGGTGTCGCTCACCGACCCCGACAACCTGTACGCGGCGATCGTGGTGCGCGGTTCGGTCACGGGCTTCACGACCGAGGGGGCCGACGAGGTCATCGACCAGCTGGCCAAGAAGTACCTCGACGTCGACAGTTACCCGATGCGCCGCGAAGGCGAGATCCGCGTGACCGTGCGCATCCACCCCGAGCGAATCTCCCAGCAGCCCGAATAACTCCTCAGCGGTACCTCGTCGTCTCGCCGATTGTCAGTCGTGACGTCGAGGTCGCGCGAAGCTCGTGGCCATCACTCGCGAGCTTCTCGCCGTCAAAGCTCCACACCCGAACCGGTCGCGGCGGCGCGGGCCGATTGAAGGCGCCGCGAATCGTCGCGACGTCATTGGCGAAGTTCACCTCGTCGTTGGTCAACATCGCGGTCACGACCTGGGCCTGGGTCGGAGCGTTCTCGGCGCTGACGACCACGTGGTCGAGCTCGATCAACCAGCTGAGCGTCGCCACGTCGCGCGCGCACAACGCCGCCGCGTAGCCCTCGTCGATCTCGAGCCAGACGCCGAGTGGCGAACGCCACAGGTCCTTCGCACCGGCGGCGGCGATGACCGTGTTGGCGTCGACCAAGGAGAGGAGGACGGGCGAGGACTGTTCGTGGACCCAGACGGTGACCTGGTCGAGGTGCGCGAGCGACGTCGAGAGGTGCACCAGTTCCATGCTTAAGGCTGCAGGTCTTCCTTGGGCAGGCGTTCGATGTTGACGTCGCGAAAGGTCAGCACGCGCACTGATGGCACGAAGCGCGCCGCGCGGTACATGTCCCAGACCCAGGCGTCGGTGAGCGTGACCTCGAGCAGCGTCGGTGTCGCCGAGGATCGGACCTCGACCGAGACGGTGTTGGCGAGGTAGAAACGTCGGTCGGTCTCGACGGCGAAGTCGAACATACCCACGACGGCCTTGTATTCCTGAACGAGTGCGAGTTCTAGGGTCGACTCGTAGTCGTCGAGCTCTTCTTCGCCCAAGGGACTAGGGACGCTCGGTAACGCGGAGCTCCTTGATCTTGGCGGCCTTTCCACGCAGATCACGGAGGTAGTACAACTTGGCGCGACGCACGTCGCCGTAGGAATCGACTTCGATCTTGGCAATGGTGGGCGCGTGCACCGGGAAGGTGCGCTCGACGCCGACCCCGAAACTCACCTTGCGCACCGTGAAGGTCTCCTGGAGACCCGCACCCTGACGGCGAATGACGATGCCCTGGAAGACCTGGATGCGCTCGCGGGTGCCCTCGACCACGCGCACGTGGACCTTCAGGGTGTCGCCGGTTCGAAAGGCTGGAATGTCGTCGCGAAGCGAGTCGCGGTCAATGAGGTCGGTCGGATTCATGAGAGCGGTCCCTTTCGGATCACTGAGGCTTTAGAAGTTTAGCCGTTGTCGCGGGGTTCATCCGACGCGGGAAATTCGTCTAAAAGTGCCCGTTCGCCCGCGCTCAGTCCACCCCGTCGCTCGATAAGGTCCCCGCGGCGCTCGATCGTTCGCCGCAGCGACTGGGCGAGCCGCCAGCGCGCAATACGAGCGTGATCGCCCGAACGCAGGACCTCGGGGACCTCCAGTCCGCGGAACTCGACGGGTTTGGTGTAGTGCGGGTACTCGAGGAGTCCCTCGGCGAACGTCTCGTCCAGGCTCGACTCGTCGTTGCCGAGCGCCCCGGGCAACAGGCGCACGACCGACTCGATCACGCACAGCGCCGCCAGTTCACCGCCGGCGAGTACGAAGTCGCCCACCGAGATCTCGTCGTCGACCACCAGGTCGAGTACCCGCTGGTCGAAGCCCTCGTAGCGCCCGCACAGTAAGGTGAAGCCCTCGAGCCCGCCCAGTTCACGCGCGATCGCGTGGCTGAACGTGCGCCCCGAGGGCGTGAGCGCGATGACCGGGCGCGCGAGCCCCGGGGTCTGTTCGAGCGTGTCGACAATGGGTTCGGGACGCAACACCATGCCGGCGCCCCCACCGTAGGGCGTGTCGTCCACGCTGCGGTGCGCGTCGGAGGTGGCGTCGCGAAAGTCGTGCACGTGCAGGTCAAAGACACCCCGCTCGCTCGCGCGCCCGAGCACCGAAGTGGACGCGTACTGGACGATGGACTCGGGAAACAAGGTGAGCACGTCGATGCGCAGCGTCATTCGAACAACCCTTCGGGTACCTCGACGTCCACGCGCACGTTGGCCTCAACCCGAGTGACGAAGGTGAGCGGCACCAGGGCGCCCGAGTCGAGGACCATGATGTCACTGGCGGGATTCGCCTCGACCTCGACCACGCGTCCACGTGACACGCCAGTGGCGTCGTAGACTTCGGCGCCGAAGAGCTCGTCGATCCAGATTGCCTGCTCGTCGTGCAATCGCGGGGCGCGCAGCACGACGCCGCGCCACAGTTCGGCGTCCTCGCGCGACTCGATACGGTCAAAACTCACGATGAAACGGTCCTGGTGCGCGCCGGCCGCGAGGACCACCAGCGGACCCCGATCGGTTTCGAGCGATGCTCCCGTGTCCAGTCGTTCGATCCGGTCGGTCCAAAGGTCTACGAGGACCTGGCCCTTCAGACCGTGCGCTTTGATGATTCGCCCGACTTCGAGCGTGGGGCGCTCGGGGGCGCTCACGATTAGTCGACGATGTCGACTGAGGTCGTCACGCCGTCGCGCGCGCCGGCCGCGCCCACGAGGGCTCGAATGGCTTGTGCGGTGCGGCCACGTCGGCCAATGATTCGACCCATGTCGTTGGCACCGACGCTAAGTGAGAGCACGACCTTACCCTGACGCTCGCTCACGTCGATCGACACTGCTGCAGGGTCTTCGGCGAGGGATTTGGCGATGAACTCGAGCGCCGCGGTCGCGGCGGCGGCGCGTTCGGCGCCGTCAGACGCGACGTCCTCGTTCCCGTAGACCTCGTAGTCCTCGGATTCGTCGATCGTATTGATGTCGCCCGCGACGTAGTCGTCGTGCACGTCGCTCACTTGACGGCCTTCGAGGCCTCGAACGCGTCGAGCGCGCCGCTCGCTTTCAACAACTTGGCCACCCGCTCGGTGGGCTGGGCGCCGTGCTGGAGCCAGTGCACCACTTTGTCGTTGTCGATCGAGAACACGGTCTCGGGACTCGCGTCCGAGATGCCGCGGGGTTGGTAGGTGCCGACGATCTCGAGGAACGCCCCCGAACGAGCACGACGACTCTCGGCCGCCACCACTCGATAGGTCGGTTGCTTCTTCTTACCCATGCGCACCAGACGGAGTTTCACAGCCACGACGAATTTCCCTTCAAACCTTTTGTCCTGGTCCACCAGGACTGGGCGATATACCCGAGCGTCAAAGTTTAGCGTTGTTTAGGGGGCGTGACCCTCCCGCCCTTCTTCTTCTTGTTTTTCGACCCGCCGCCGGCTCGCGGCGCGCCACCCGCGCTCATGCCTGCCGCGAGTGACTCGAAACCCGGTGGCACCGATTCGGTGCGCTGGGCCTGGGCCCTCGCCGCCAGGCTCGCCATCTTGCCCATTGGTCCCGGCATCGTTGGCTGGGGTCCACCCATCTGGCGCATCATCTTTCGCATCTCGGTGAATTGCTTGAGCAATTGGTTGACCGCACTGACGCTGGTTCCCGAACCTTTGGCGATGCGGGTCCTTCGCGAACCGTCGATGATGACCGGCTCGCGGCGTTCGCGCTTGGTCATGGAACTGACGATGGCCTCGATCTTGTTGAGTTGCCCCTCGTCGACGTTGGACGCCGCGCTGCGCATCTCCTTGGTGACCCCGGGCATCATCTTCATGATTCCGCCCAGCGAACCCATCTTGCGCACCTGGTTGAGCTGGGCCATGAAGTCGTCCAGGGTGAACGTCCCACTCATCATGCGTCCGGCGGACTCGGCGACGACATCGGGGTCCATCGTGCGCTCGGCCTGCTCGATGAGACTCATCACGTCACCCATCCCCAGGATGCGTGACGCCATGCGGTCAGGATGGAAGAGGTCGAAGTCCGCAAGTTTCTCGCCCGTGGACGCGAAGACGATCGGTCGACCCACGACACCGCGCGCCGACAAGACCGCACCACCGCGCGCGTCGTAGTCGAGCTTGGTGACGATCATGCCCGAAAGCGCCAAGGTCTCGTGGAACGACTTGGCGGTGTGCACGGCGTCCTGGCCGGTGACGGCGTCGATGACGAGGAACGTGTAGTGCGGCGACGTCGCGTCACTGATGGCGCGCACTTCGCGCATCAGCGCGTCGTCGATCGCCAAGCGTCCGGCGGTGTCGATAATCACGACGTCGCGTCCTAGTCGCGCCGCCTCGGCGACGCCCTTCTTGGCGACCTTCACGGGGTCGGCGGCGTCTGAGAACACGTCAACGCCGATTTGGGCGCCGAGCACGCGCAGTTGCTCGACCGCGGCGGGGCGTTGGAGGTCGGCCCCGACCAAGTACGGTTGACGACCCTGCTGTTTGAACCACGCCGCGAGCTTGGCGGCCGCGGTGGTCTTACCCGCCCCCTGCAGACCTGCCAGCAGCACGACGGTCGGCGGTTTCGGGGCGTAGGTGACCTTGAGCGCACTCAAACCGAGGACCTCGACCAGTTGCTCGTGCACGGCCTTGATGACCTGTTGTCCGGGCGAGAGACTCTGACTGAGCGCCTCGCCGCTGAGCCGTTCACGCACCGCGTCGAGGAACGCGCGCACGACGCCCAGTTCGACGTCCGCTTCGAGCAGGGCCGAGCGAACCTCGCCCAGGGCCTGGTCGACGTCGGCTTCGCTCAGACGTCCGCGCGAGCGCAGTGATCCCGAGATGCGTTCGAGTCGTTCGCTGAGGGCGTCAAACATGATGCCTGCAGGCTACCGTCACGCGTCGAGCAGAGAATCGACGAAGTGCTGCGGGTCAAAGACGATCAAGTCGTCCACACCCTCGCCAATGCCCACGAACTTCACGGGGATGCCCAGTTCACGCTCGATCGCCACCACGATGCCACCGCGCGCGGTCCCGTCGAGTTTGGTCAGCACGATGCCGGTCACGGCGGCGGCGGCGAGGAACTCACGGGCCTGGCTGAGCGCGTTCTGACCGGTGGTGGCGTCGAGCACCATGAAGGTCTCGACGACCTCGCCGGGCTCTCGGTCGGCGACGCGACGGATCTTGGCGAGCTCGTCGAGCAGGTTCGTGCTGTTCGAGCGCCGTCCCGCGGTGTCAGCCAGCACGATGTCCGAGCCCCTCGCGCGAGCCCGACCCAGGGCGTCGTGCACGACCGAACCGGGGTCGGCCCCCTCATTGGCGCGAACGATGTCCGCGCCCGTGCGCTTGGCCCACTGTTCGAGCTGTTCGGCGGCGGCGGCACGAAAGGTGTCGCCCGCCGCCAACGTGACCGAACGGCCCTCGTTGACCAGTCGCTGGGCCAGTTTGCCGATCGACGTGGTCTTGCCCACGCCGTTGACCCCCACGAAGAGCCACACCGGCACGCGATCGTCGCTCGCGCTCGAGCGCACCGAACGCTCGGCGCCCAACGACGAGAGCAGGGAGGCCCGAAGAGAACGGGCGACGCCGTCGGGCGCGCCGTGCTCGCGCAGGTCCGAAAGTATCTCGTTGGTCGTCGTGACCCCGACGTCACTGCGCAACAGGACCTCTTCGACGACCGCGAGCTGATCATCACCCAGCGAGCCCACGCCCGACAGCGAGCGCACTCGCTCGAAAACCGAACGCGACGAGCCCAGTCGCCGCTCGAGGCTCGCCACGTCACCGAGGTCCGGACGAGGTTGCACGTCGCGCACGAGTACCTCGGGCATGGCGGCGCGCACGCGGGGCGTGACGCGACGGCGCGAACGGCGTCGAACCAGCACGGTGGCGCCGACGAGCACGACGAGCGCCGCGACGATGATGACGACGATCACGCCGGTTCCACCTCGAGAGTACGCGTGACGCGCTGGCTGAGGACTTTGGAGGAGGCTCCGGGCACCATGGTGACGCCGTAGAGCGCGTCGGCCGCTTCCATGGTGCGCTTTTGGTGGGTCACGATGAGTAACTGGGCCTCGTCGCGGAACTCGTCAACCAGGCTCAAGAAGCGCTGGAGGTTCACGTCGTCCAGGGCGGCTTCGACCTCGTCCATCATGTAGAACGGCGACGGCCGCGAACGGAACACCGCGAAGAGGAAGGCGAGCGCGGCCATGGATCGCTCGCCACCCGAGAGCAGCGAGATCCGCCGAACGTTGCGACCCATGGGTCGAACCTCGATCTCGACACCGGTGTTGAGCGGGTCGTCGGGCTCGGTGAGGATCAGTCGGCCTTGACCACCCGGGAACAACATCGACACCAGGGTCGAGAAGTGCTCGTTCACGTCCGCGACCGCGCTCGAGAACGTCGTCATGATCTCCTCGTCGAGCGCGCGCAGCACCTCTTGCAACTCGCGGCGGGCGTTGCGCACGTCGCTCACCTGCTCATCGAGTTCTCGATAGCGCTCTTCGAGTGCTCGCAGCTCCTCGAGGGCGAGCGGATTGATGGGACCGAGCGAGGTGATGCGCGCCTCGAGTTCGCCCACTCGCTGTTCCAGTGACACCCCCTCGGGCAGGTCCAGGTCCTCGCCGGGACCCATTTCGTGGGGCTCGAGACCCAGGTCGCGTCGAACAATCTCGTGCAGGTTGGTGACCATGACCGCGAGCTCGGCGCGCTCAATCTCGCCCCGATGCATCACGTCGCCAATCTCGCTGAGGCGCGCTTCGGCGTCGCTGCGCTGGCGTCGAACGGCTTCGAGCCGTTCGGCTGAGGCTCGCGACGCTTCGAGTTGTTCACGGTAGGTCGAGTCCATGGCCTCCTGGGAGGTGCGAATGTCCTCGGCCGCGCGCGTCACCAGGGTGGTGAGCCGCTCGAGCACTCGCAGATCGAACTCGAAGGATTCGCGTCGACTCGCCGCTTCGAGTCGCTCGGAGTTTCGTCCCTCGAGGCGCGCCTCGATCTCACCGCGACGTTGTTGAATCAGCCGACGACGTTCACCGAACTCCGCCTCGCGACGCGACAGCGCCGTGGCGAGTTCGCTCACGTACGCTCGGTCCCGCTCGAGTTCGGCGCGCGCTTCGTCCATCGCGCGCTTCTTGTCGCCCGCGGATTCCACCGCGGATTCAATGGCGGGGAGTTGCTCGAGCAACGCGGCGAGTTCCTCGTCGAGTTCGACGATCTGACCGGCGAGTTCACCTACGTCGCCAGAGAGCGACTCCACGCTGGCGCCCAGTTCCTCGAGCAGCGCCTCGGTGCGTTCGATGTCGCGACTGATGCGTTGGAGTTGCGCCTCGGCTTGGGCGTGGGTGGTCGCGGCCTCATTCAGTCGCTGACGGGCGGCGACGGCCCGCCGATCGCTCTGATCGCGACGCGAACGAATCGCGCCCAGGGCGCCGTCGGCCTCGTTCGCGGCGACGTGGGCCTCGTCAACAGTTGATCGGGTTACGAGTGCCCGGCCCGAGGCGACGCGCCAGCCCGACGCGGCGAAGCGGTCGCCGTCACGCGTGACGATCACGAGATCGGGATTGTTCACCGCGACCTCGATGCCCGACTCCCAGTCAGTTGCGACGAACGCCCTCAGAAATAGGGCATCGAGCACGCGCGTGACGTGCCCGGGCGCGCCGGACCTCGCGCGCACGAGCGAACGCAGCGGCGTGCAACCGGCCGGTGTACCTGGTGCGGCGACCGACCCCTCGCCCACCGGCAGGATCAGTCCGGCGCCCCCTTCTCGACGCAGCGCCTCGAGGGCCGCGCGTGCGGACCTTCGCCCGTCGACGACCATTGCGCCCACCGAGGCCCCCGCCGCGGACTCGACGGCGCGGTCCCACCCGGCGTCGATCTCGATCAGGTCGAGGAACGCGCCGAGCACGCCCTCGAGGTTGCCAATGATGGCCTTGCCCCCAGCACCCGACATCTCCTCGAGTGCCCGGGCGAGCGCCTCGGCGCGGGCCTGGGTACGGGCCGCGACGTCGGTCGCCTCACGCAACGCCTCGTCGGCTTCACTTCGTTCGTTCTCGGCGATCTGGGCATCTCGCTCGGCGTCGGTACG
>Ga0181519_10001221_pt1 | contig 22632 bp, 22 predicted proteins | sample PEATcosm2014_Bin_26_FD_121102 | JGI IMG/M metagenome (GOLD analysis project Ga0181519, IMG submission 121102) | Peatland microbial communities from MTU Mesocosm Facility, Houghton, MI, USA - PEATcosm2014_Bin02_10_metaG | ecosystem: Environmental > Terrestrial > Soil > Wetlands > Peat | place...
GGTCAGCAGTTGGCGCTGGTCGCCGGCGACTGGTGGCTGACGATGCTGGCCGAGGGCGAGGAACTCAATCCCGATTTCGTGGCCAGCATCCATGCCGAGCCCCGCCGCGCGCGCGACATCATGTCGAGCCCGGTAATATCCGTGGACGAAACCACGAATGCCTCGGAAATCGCCCGGCTGCTCATTCAATACGGGATCAAGCGCGTGCCGGTGGTGCGCGAAGGGCGCTTGGTGGGCATCGTCAGCCGGGCCAATCTCCTGCCGGTGCTGGCCTCGCTGGCCATAGGCGCGCCGCCGCCGGCAAAGCCCGGATCGGGACTTCCCGGATTTGTCAGCCGCGCTTTTATCGGTCTCGACGAGCATTTTCACGCAAGCGGCGAAAAATCCGCCGCGACGGCGCCAGGCGCCGGCCACGTGGCGCCCATCGCATCCGGTTTCACCATGGCCGATTTCCGCGGCTTGGCCGGCGATTTCAAACATACGAGGGAAGCGCGCGAAAGCGCCGCCCAGCGCGAGGCGGCGGAGCGAAGGAGCAATCATGTCAAGGCGCTGGTCGCTGAGCATATCGACGACGGCGTCTGGCAAAATATTTTGCAGCGCGCACGCGAGGCGGCGGAACACGGCGCCAAGGAATTCCTGCTGCTGAGCTTTCCGAGCGGGTTGTGCAGCGACGGTGGCCGCGAAATAAACGCGCCGCTGCCGGGCTGGCCCAAAACGCTGCGCGGCGAGGCGGCGGAGATATACCTGCGCTGGGAACGCGATTTGAAGCCACGCGGTTTCCATCTTGCCGCCCGGGTGCTCGATTTCCCCGGCGGCATGCCCGGCGATATCGGCTTGTTCCTGGTCTGGGGTGAGTGACGACGCACCCGCCAACCGGCGGGATCACGCCGGCGTTTTCGGATAGCCCACGGTTTGTGCGTAAATGACGATCTGGTCCTTGCCCAGGCCGAGCAGCTTGGCGAATTTCTCGCGATCCACCATGCCGCGAAACACAGTGGCCAAACCCTCCGAGGCGCAGAACAGATAGACGTTCTGGCCGATGAATCCGGCATCGGTATAGGCGGCGAGCATAAGCTCTTCGTGCGGCCCCTCGGCCATGCGCGCAAGATTGCCGACATAAACCAAGTCGAGCGGCGCCTGCACGACATAATCCTGGAGACCGGTTTGCCCCCGCCAATCGCCGGCAAGACGCGGCAACAGCCTGTTTCCCTTGGGGTCGTATTGCCATATCCCTAATTCGGTCACGGCAAAAATGTCGGTTTCGCTGGAATGCCGCCAGGACGGTGCGGTGTGTTCGCCCGTCCGCCGGTTCACGCCATAGGCGGCCCATAACAGGCTCGACAATGTGCCAAGCGGCAAAGACCTGCCGTCGAATTCGCGGGTCGAATGACGCAGCTGAAGGGCGTCGAACAAAGGCAAGCCGCCCGATTGGGTAGGCTTGGGCAGGTCTATGATCTGCGGCGCAGCGGCGGCTTCAAGCGCGACCATTCTCTTCTCTCCTTCACGGGCCCGTTTTCACAGGCCCATACTCACAGGCCCAGCAGCCACAAAATCCCGGTCGTCACGCCGATGGCGGCCAAAAAAGCGAGCACCGGGCGGATATCGTCTTGATCTTGCCATCTGGCTTCCGCCTGCGGGCGGGAGCCGCGGCTTTCGACAGCAGGGAAATTCTCGAAGATGAAACAACCCACGACCTGTTTTGGCGCGGCAGGCATCGGAACTTCCTCTCGCAACGATCCCAATTCCATGACGCGATACTCATCCCTTGGCGCCGCCTTGCCTTGATGTGGATCAATCACGGCATGTGGGCCACGCGATGTGGGCACGGTTTCTGCCCGCGAATGTGTCGTCGCCTGCGTGTCAGGAATAAGGGAAACCCCTTAGGGTCTATTCCGTATTTATCTGCTGCTTTCACCCCGCCATGCTGGGACATCCTCGAGAACCGGGGACAGGGATGGAGGGAAGAATGCGCTCGTTATACGATCTGGATATCGCTCAATTGAAACGCGTCCGGCAGGCGATCGCCGCCTTCGAGGCGAAGCCGGAAGCCGAACGGACCCGCAAGCGCTATCTGCTCGACGCGCTGCGCCAGGAGGAAAAACAGCTTCGCCATTATTGCCGGCGCGCGCCCCAGTTGCGGCAGCTGCTCGCCGCCTGAACCCGCCGCATAGCGGATTCTTGAGCTAAATCAAGGCGTATGCTTGGGGTGACGGATACAGTATCCTTATGAACTTGCCGACGCTCCAGGATCTCCGCAATCACCGCAAACTCGCCATCGGCGCATGTGCCGCGCTGGTGGCGCTGCTTTTGGCCTGGGAATGGAGCGGCAGCCTGGAGATCTGGCTCGGTCTCGCCCATCCCAACGACACGTTGCTGGTCTCGGGCAATATCGAGGCGCATGAAAGCGTGATCGGCTTCAAGACCGTGCAGTCGCGCATCGTGGAGCTGCCCTTCGACGAAGGCGCATCGGTCAAGGCCGGTACTCTGCTCGCCCGGGTCGACGATTCCGATTATAAAAAGCAGGTGGACATCGCCCAGGCCGCGCTCGAGGTGCAGCAGCGCGAATTGGCGATGGCGCAACAGAACGTGGTGGCCACGCAAAAGACCGTCATCAGCGACCAGGCCGATCTCGCCTTCAAGAAGACCGATGCCGGGCGTTTCCAGTCCCTGTGGAAACAAGGCTGGATATCGACCGAGCAACGGGATTCCACCGAAACCGCCGCCAAGCAGGCCGAGGCCGCGCTGGCGCGTGACCAGTCGCTGGAGCTGGTCGCCGAAAACAACATCGACGTGGCCAAGGCCAACCTCCAGGACGCCCAGCAGGCGCTCGACCTGTCCAATATCGTGCTGGGATATACCGTGCTCACCGCGCCCTTCGACGGCGTTATCCTGGTGCGCCAGGCGGAACTCGGCGAGATCGCGCAGCCGGGCTCACCGGTCATTACCCTGGCCGATCTCGACCACATCTGGCTGCGCGCTTACATCAACGAAACCGACATCGCGCGGGTGCATCTCGGCGCCCCGGTCAAGATCACCACCGATACCTTCCCCGGCAAGGTTTATGCCGGGCGGATTTCGTTCATATCGGAGAGCGCCGAGTTCACGCCCAAGACGGTCGAAACCCATGCCGAGCGCGTGTCGCTGGTCTATCGCATCAAGATCGACATCGATAACCCAACCCATGAATTGGTCCCCGGCATGCCGGCCGACGGCGTCATCGACACCACGAGCCGGCCCGTATCCACCCCCGCCGAATCCACCCAGCCTTCCGAACCCACAAGTCCGTGATCATGGCGCAAGCGGATCATGTGGTCGCGGTCGAAGCCTTAAGCCGGCGCTTCGGTGCGGCCGTGGCGGTCGACAAGGTGAGTTTTTCGGTCGAACGCGGCGCCATTTTCGGCCTGGTCGGGCCGGATGGCGCGGGCAAGACCACGATCATGCGCATGCTGGCCGGGGTGATGAAGCCCGATGGCGGGAGCATCACGGTCGATGGCGTCGATGCGGTAGCCGACCCGGAGAGCGTCAAGACGCATCTCAGCTACATGCCGCAGCGTTTCGGCTTGTACGAGGATTTGACCGTCGACGAGAACATCCGTTTCTACGCCGATCTGTTCGAGATACCACGGAAACTGCGCGAAGAGCGCACGCTGCCTTTGCTGCAAGCCTCGAACATGATCCCGTTCCGCCGCCGCCTGGCCGGGCAACTGTCCGGCGGCATGAAGCAGAAGCTCGGCTTGGTTTGTTCGTTGGTGCACACGCCGAAGATTCTCCTGCTCGACGAACCCACAACCGGCGTCGATCCGGTCTCGCGCCGCGATTTCTGGCGCATCCTTTACGATCTGCGCGAAAGCGGCGTGACCATCCTGATCTCGACGGCTTATCTCGACGAGGCCGAACGCTGCACCAAGCTCGCCTTGCTGCATCAGGGCAGGCTGGGATATTGCGACACGCCCCAGGCGCTGAAGGCGCGCATGCCCGGCGTCTTGCTGGTGATCCCCTCCACCGATGCCCGCGCCGCGCGCGACGCGGTCTCCGGCCTCGCCGGCGTCATGAGCGTGCTGCTGGTCGGCGACGGGATTCATGCGGTGGTGGACGACGGCCAACGGCGCATCTCCGAAATCCGTCAGGCGCTCGAGACGAAGAAGATTCCCTGCGGCGACATCGAGCAAGCCGTACCCAGCATCGAGGATTTGTTCGTGGCGCTGTTGAAGCAGCAGGAGACGGCATGAGCCCGGATGCCGCGCAACAAGACGCGCCGATCACCGCCGAAAATCTGGTCAAGCGCTTCGGCGAATTCACCGCGGTCGATCACGTCAGTTTTCGCATCGCGCGCGGCGAGATCGTGGGGTTTCTCGGCCCCAACGGCGCCGGGAAATCGACCACCATCCGCATGCTGTGTGGCCTGCTGCGCCCGACCGAGGGCCGCGCCAATGTCGCGGGTTTCGACATCATCCGCGAACCCGAAAAAGTGCGCGAGCATATCGGCTACATGTCGCAGAAATTCTCGCTCTATGGCGATTTGACCGTGAGCGAAAATCTGCGTTTTTTCGGCGGACTTTACCGCGTGGCCCGCGACGTTCTGCCCGAACGCATGCGCTTTGCCGTGGAAATGGCGGGACTGGCCGGGCGCGAAGACGCGCTGGTCGCGTCGCTGGCCGGCGGCTGGAAGCAGCGCCTGGCGCTGGGCTGCGCCATCCTGCACCGGCCGCCGATTCTGTTTCTCGACGAGCCGACCTCGGGCGTCGATCCCGAATCCCGCCGCCGCTTCTGGGATTTGATTCACACGCCGTCGGATGACGGCGTCACCGTGCTGGTCTCGACCCATTACATGGACGAGGCGGAATATTGCAACCGCATCGCGCTCATCGACCGCGGCAAGCTGGTGGCGCTCGACAGCCCGGGCGCGCTCAAGCAAAGGTCGCTGGGCGGATATCTCCTGCTGATCGAATGCGAGCCCATCGGCGTGGCGATAGCGGCGTTGCCCAAGGCCCCGGGGGTGCGCGAGGTCGCGGCCTTCGGCAATGCGCTGCATGTCCTGGTCGAAGACGCGGATGCCGCCATCAAGGATTTGCCGCCCTTGCTTTCAGGTCAGGGCGTGAAAACCACGCGCATCGAGCGCATCAAGCCGACGATCGAGGATATTTTCGTGCGGCTGGTCGGCGGAGCGAAACCGGAATCGCCATGAAGCTGGTGCGGATCAAGGCCATGGCCGTCAAGGAGGCGCTTCAGATCTGGCGCGACCCGTTCAGCCTGCTGATCGCGTTGCTGATGCCGCTGATGCAGATGCTGCTGCTCGGCTACGGCGTCAGCCTCGACATCAAGCACCTGCCCGTCTGTGTTTATGATCGCGAGTCAAGCCAGAACAGCCAGGCCTTGCTGAAGAATTTCCAGGCCTCGGCCTATTTCGAGATTGTCCAGGTGGCGAAAGGTTACGGCGAAATCACCACTTCGCTCGACCGCGGCACATGCGTGCTCGCCATCGTGGTGCCGCCGGATTTCACCGAACGGCTCGCCGATTCCGGCGTGACCAATGTTCAGGCCATCGTCGACGCCACCGACACCAATACCGCGAATATCGCCATGGGCTACGCCCAGGCGGTCGTCGGTTCGTATTCCACCGCCGCGCAGATCGAAGCCACCGACGCGCAAGGCAGGCCGTTGCAATTCATCGCGCCGCTGGACGTCGAATCGCGGGTCTGGTTCAACGAGGATCTATCGAGCCGCAACTTCATCATTCCCGGCATCATCGCGCTGATCATGGCGCTGGTGGGCGCGCAGCTCACCTCGCTCACCATTTCGCGGGAATGGGAACGCGGCACCATGGAGCTGCTGGTCTCGACCCCGGTTTCGCCGATGGAAGTGATGCTTGGCAAGCTCGCGCCCTATTTCCTCATCGGCCAGCTTGACGCCGCCTTTTGCCTGGTCTTCGGCGTGTTCTGGTTCGGCGTGCCGTTTCGAGGATCGATCGCGACCCTGTTCCTCGCCACCTCGCTGTTTCTCGTGGTGGTGCTCGGCATCGGCTATTTCATCTCGGTCAAGATCAAGAGCCAGGTGGGTGCCGCCCAGATCGGGTTGCTGCTCACTTTGCTGCCGACCACGCTGCTCTCGGGCTACGCCTTCCCCATCGACCAGATGCCACCGCCGGTTCAGGCGGTCACATATCTGGTATTCGCGCGCTATTACGTCACCGCGCTGAAGGCGCTGTTCCTCAAGGGTTCGGGAATTGTCGAATTGGCGCCGCAGCTTCTGGCGATGGCCGTCTATGCCGCGGCGATCGCGTTCCTGGCAGCGCGCGCCTTCCGCAAGAATCTGGATTGAGATCACATGTTCGACCGCATCTGGCGCATCGTCGTCAAGGAATTCATCGAGCTGAAACGCGACAAATGGCAGCGCTTCCGGCTGATCGTGCCGCCGCTGGTGCAGATGCTGGTCTTCGGCTATGCCGCGACTTTCGAGGTCTATCACGTCTCGACCGTGGTGCTCGACCGCGACCAGACGCAGGAAAGCCGCGAACTGCTGTCGCGTTTCACCTTCACCGACCGATTCCACATCGTCGAAACCGCGTCGACCGACGCGGAAGTGGCGGCGGCCATCGACCGCAGCGACGCCGCCGTGGCGCTGGTGATCCATCCGGGCTTCGCCAATCTGCTGCGCAAGGGCCAGACCGCGCCGTTCCAGGTGATCGTCGACGGCACCAATTCCAACACCGCGCTGATCGCGCTGGGCTACGTGAATTTGATCGCCGGACAGTATTCGGCCGATTACGCAACCGATCTGGCGCATCGCGGCGTCGACGGCAAGAACGCCAGGCTGGTGACCGTCAATCTCGAACCGATTCCCTGGTACAACCCCGACCTCAATGGCCGCTGGTTCTTCGTGCCGGGCGTGGTCGGGACTTTGACCCTTGTGCTGATCGTCAGCCTCACCGCCTCGGCCATCGTGCGCGAGCGCGAGGTCGGCACGCTCGAGCAACTCATGGTCAGCCCGCTTAGGCCGGCCGAACTCATTCTCGGCAAGACGGTGCCGTTCTTTCTCATCGGATTGGCCGAGGTGGCGCTGGTCGCGGCCTTCGGCATGGCCTGGTTCCGGGTGCCGTTTTTCGGCAATCCGCTGATCCTGCTTTTAGGCACGGTGCTGTTCCTGTTCAGCACCCTCGGGCTCGGGATTCTGATATCGACGGTGTGCAAGACGCAGCAACAGGCCTTCGCCTCGAATTTCTTCGTGCTCAATCCGATGTTCACCCTCTCGGGATTCAGCTTCCCGATCAGCTCCATGCCCAATGTGCTCCAGTGGCTCACTTATCTCGATCCGTTGCGTTATTACCTGGTCGTCATCCGCGGCACTTTCGTGAAGGGCGTGGGGCTCGACGCGCTCTGGCCGGACCTTCTCGGGATGACATTGCTCGGCGCCGGCCTGCTGGGAATCAGCATCCTGCGCTTCCGCAAATCGCTCGATTAGGCCGGACTCGACCGTTTATTTGATCCAGATCAATGAATCGGGCGCCGGTGGCGGGGTATTTTCTGGATCATTGATTGTACGGATACCTCGGGATCGTCGGTCCCCCTGCGGTCCCCAGGCAAATTCTCCGGCGCCACGTTCAACGCGGCGCCGGATTTTTTTGCCCATCAGGCGGATAAAAAGCCGCGTCCCATGAAGCGGCGCAGCGATACCGAATTCTGCGGTTCGGAAAATGGCGGAGGGAGTGGGATTCGAACCCACGTTACGGTTTCCCGTAAACACGCTTTCCAAGCGTGCGCCTTCAACCGCTCGGCCACCCCTCCAATAAGGCGCGCGGAGCCTATCGAAGGATATCGGCGCATGCAACCCGGGCCATGCGAGGCCGGGGCCGGACGCGGCGGAATCAGGCGACTTGGGATTCCTCGCCGGGCAAGGCTTCGGGCGCGGCTTCGACCGGCAAGGTGCTAAAGGCCTCGCGCGCCTCGGCGCGGAGTTGGTTGATCGCCTGGATGATCCGCACCCAGATTTCGGAAGCCCCGAACTCGCCCGCTTCCATCAGCATGCCGGCGCGATAGCCCGCGCGCACCGCGGCGGAAGTGCCGTGGCGGCGGATCATCAGCAGGGCGGCGTCGCGGATTTCGGAATCGAGCAGCATGGTGTGTCAGTGATAGCGGTAAGCGGTAAAAATCGGGTTTATGGCGCGCCGGATTCTTCCGGATTCGCCCGGTAATCGGCGGCGGCGCGGGTTCTCCCCATTGTGGCAATCCCGCCGCAACTTCACCACGATGTAGTCACGTTCGGGCGCTATGGATTCCCGATTATCGGCCCGAATATTGGCGACGGAGGTACGGATCATGAATCGGTTTTTCGCCCTGATCGCGCGTCTCATTGGTTTTCTGCTGCTGCTGGGCGCATGCGCCGTGCTCGGCCACGATCTGCTGAGCTGGCAGGAGAACGGTGTGTTCGCGCCGACCGCCACCGGCCAGCTTTGGCAGTATATCCACGGCGCCAGCTTGAGCGCGATCCAGGATGCGGTGCAGCGTTACCTCGCGCCCCAGCTTTGGGATCCGGTTCTGGTCAGCGTGCTGAAATTCTGGGCGGTGCTGGTTCTGGCGGTGCCCGGGTTCCTGCTGACCCTGGCCTACCGCAAACGCCCGCGCGCCTAGCCTGAGCGCGCCCTATTCGTCGCTCATCTTGAGCGCGGCGATGAAGGCGCTTTGCGGAATCTCGACCTTGCCAAACTGGCGCATGCGCTTGCGGCCTTCCTTCTGTTTTTCCAGAAGCTTGCGCTTGCGGCTGACGTCGCCGCCATAGCATTTGGCCAACACGTCCTTGCGCAAGGCCTTGATGGTTTCGCGCGCGATGACCCTGCCGCCCACCGCCGCCTGGATGGCGATGAGAAACAACTGGCGCGGGATCAATTCCTTCAGCCGCTCGCACAAAGCGCGGCCGCGCCGGTCGGCCTGGCTGCGGTGGACGATGGTGGCGAGCGCATCCACCGGATCGCCATTGACCAGGATGTTCATCTGCACCAGTTCGCCGGGCTCGTAGCCGTCCATCTGATAATCGAAGCTGGCATAGCCGCGGCTCACCGATTTGAGCCGGTCATAGAAATCGAAGACGACTTCGTTCAGGGGAAGCCTATACACCGCCATGGCCCGCTTGCCGACATAGGTCAAATCCTTCTGCACGCCGCGGCGTTCCTCGCACAAGGCGAGCACGCTGCCGAGATAATCGTCGGGCACCAGGATGGTGGCCTTGATCCAGGGTTCTTCCAGGTGATCGACCTTGACCGGATCGGGCATGTCGACCGGATTGTGCAGCGACACCATCGAGCCGTCGTGGAGATGGACGTGATAGACCACCGAGGGCGCGGTGGCGATGAGGTCGAGGTTGAATTCGCGGTGCAGCCGCTCCTCGATGATTTCGAGATGCAAGAGGCCGAGAAAACCGCAGCGAAAGCCGAAGCCCAGCGCCGCGGAGGTTTCGGGTTCGTATTCGAAACTGGCGTCGTTGAGGCGCAGCTTCGACAGGCTGTCGCGGAGGTGATCGTATTCGGCCGAATCGGCGGGGAACAAACCGCAGAACACCACCGGCTGCAACGGCTTGAAGCCGGGCAGGGCCTGCGCCGCCGGGCGGCGTTCCTCGGTGATGGTGTCGCCGATCTTGCAATCGGCAACGGTCTTGATGCCCGAGGTGATGAATCCGATCTCGCCGGGATTGAGTTCGGCCACGGTCAAGGGCTTGGGCGTGAACACGCCGACGCGCTCGACCACGTGATCGGCGCCGGTCGCCATGAAGCGGATCTTGATGCCGGGTTTCAGCACCCCATCCTTCACCCGCACCAAAATCACCACGCCGAGATAGGCGTCGTACCAGCTATCGACCAGCAGCGCCTTTAACGGCGCCTCGGCATCGCCCTTGGGCGGCGGCAGACGCTCGACCAGCGCCTCGAGCACGCCCTCGATGTTGAGCCCGGTCTTGGCCGAAATCTCGACCGCGCCCGAGGCGTCGAGGCCGATCACTTCCTCGATCTGCTCCTTCACCCGGGCGGGCTCGGCCGCGGGCAAATCGATCTTGTTCAGCACCGGCACGATTTCGTGCCCGGCATCGATCGCCTGATAGACATTGGCCAGGGTCTGCGCCTCGACGCCCTGGCTCGCATCCACCACCAGCAGCGAACCTTCGCAGGCGGCGAGCGAGCGGCTCACCTCATAGGCGAAGTCGACATGGCCGGGCGTGTCCATGAGGTTCAGTTCATAGGTCTGGCCGTTCTTGGCGGTGTAGTTGAGGCGCACGGTCTGCGCCTTGATGGTGATGCCGCGCTCGCGCTCGATATCCATGCTGTCGAGCACTTGCTCGCGCATTTCGCGCTCCTCGAGTCCGCCGCAAAATTGGATCAGCCTATCGGCGAGCGTGGATTTGCCGTGATCGATATGCGCGATGATGGCGAAGTTGCGGATATGGGAAAGATCGGCGGCCATGGTTTACTTGCGCAAACTCCCCCCGGTGGCTTTTTCGACATCCGCGACCAGCTTGGCCGAAAACGCCTCGATCTCGGCATCGGTCAGGGTCGCGGTCTCGGGCTGCAATGTGACCGCGATGGCGAGTGATTTCTTGCCCTCGGGCAGGCCCTTGCCCTGGTAGAGATCGAACAGGCGCACTTCCGAGACGAGATTTTTGTCCACGCCGCGCGCGGCCTTGAGCAGGGTCTCGGCCGGCAACGCCGCATCGACCACGAAGGCGAAATCGCGCGACACCGGCTGGAAGGCCGAGAGCTTGAGCAGCTTGCGCGCATGACCCCTGGCTTTGGGCTCGGGCACGGCGTCGAGGAAAACTTCGAAACCGGCAACCGGGGTTTTCAAATCCAGCGCCAGCAAAATGCCGGGGTGGATTTCACCGAAATTGGCCAGCAGCTTCGGCCCTTGCTTTAACGCGCCGGAACGGCCGGGGTGATACCAGCCGGGCGCCTCTTCGGTGAGTTGGACGTTTTCGGCCGGGATGCCGGCGGCTTCGAGCGCCGCCAACGCATGGGCCTTGGCATCGAACACGTTGGCCTCGCGCGCCGGGCTATCCCAGCTTTTGGGCTGGGCCATGCCGGCGATCACCCCCGCCGCCACGAGATTCTGACCCGAAGGCGTGTCGTCGCGGTATTGCGGACCGATCTCGTAAAGCGCGCAATCGGCAAAGCCGCGATCGGCGTTGCGCCGCGCCGCGTCGAGCAGATTGGGCAGGATCGAGGGCCGCATCACATCGAGATCGGCGCTGATCGGGTTGAGCAGTTTCAGGCCTTCCGCAACGCCGCCGAAATAGGCCGCCTGTTTCAGCGCCATGAAGGAATAGCTCACCGCCTCGACCAGGCCGCGCGCGGCCAGCGACCGGCGCACGAAAGCCGCGCGGCGTTGCGCGTTGGTCAGTGCCGGCTTGGGCAACGCCGTTTCATGGGGCAGCGAGACCACCGGAATATGCTCGTAGCCGTGGATGCGCAGCACCTCTTCGACCAGGCAGGATTCGCCCTCGATATCGGCGCGCCAGGAAGGCGGCTCGACCGAGAAATGATCGGCCTCCTCGGTCACGGCGCAGCCGAGGTCTTCCAGGATTCGCTTCTGTTCGCCCGCCGCCAATTCGATTCCGCCCAGGCTGCGGCAACGGTCGGGACGGAAGCGCAGTTTGCGCCGCCAGCCCGGCACGGCGCCCGAGACGCGGATTTCCGAGGCCTCGCCGCCGCACATTTCCAGGATATGCCTTGTGGCGATCTCGATGCCGGGACGGGTGAATTCGGGGTCGACGCCGCGCTCGAAACGGTAGCGCGCGTCGCTTTGCAGATTGAGCTTGCGGCCGGTGGCAGCGGTGCGCAGCGGATCGAACAACGCCGCCTCGACATAGACATTGACGGTTGTCCCGGTGCAGCCGGTCGAGGCGCCGCCCATGACGCCGCCCAGGCTCAACACGCCCTTGGCGTCGGCGATCACCGTCATCGCTTCGTCGAGTTCGTAGGTCTTGCCATTGAGGGCATCCAGGCTTTCGCCCTTGCGCGCGCCGCGCACCGCAAGGTCGCCGGCGATCTTGTCGGCGTCGAAAACATGCAAGGGCCGGCCGAGATCGAATGTCAAAAAATTGGTGATGTCGACCAGGGCCGAGATCGGGCGCAGCCCGATCGCCCGGAGACGGTCCTGGAGCCAGAGCGGGCTCGGGCCGTTCTTGACGCCGCGGATCAGCCGGCCGAGGAAAAGCGGGCAGGCTTTTTCATCGGGCCCCGCCAGGTGCACCGCGACCGGACAGGCGAATTTGCTCGACACCGGGGTCATGTCCAGGGGCTTGAGCTTGCCCAGCCCCGAGGCGGCGAGATCGCGGGCGAGGCCGCGCACACCCAGGCAATCGGCGCGGTTGGGCGTGATCTTGACGTCGAACACCGGATCGTCGAGCCCCGCCGCCTTGGCGAAATATGCTCCGACTTCCAGCCCCTCGGGCAATTCGATGATGCCGTCCTTGTCCTCGGACAGGTTCAGCTCATAGCCCGAGCACAGCATCCCGTTCGACAGCGCGCCGCGGATCTTGCTCGCCTTGATCACCATGCCGTTGCGCGGAATGACCGCGCCCACCGGCGCGAACACCGCGAGCATGCCGGCGCGCGCATTGGGCGCGCCGCACACCACTTCGAGCTTTTCCTTGCCGGTGTCGACGAGACAGAGTTGCAGCTTGTCGGCGTCGGGGTGACGCTTGGCGGTGAGCACGCGCGCGACCAGGAAGGGCGCCAGGCTCTTGGCGCGGTCCTCGACGCTTTCGACTTCGAGCCCGCGCATGGCGAGCGTGTCGACGATTTCGCCGAGCGAAGCTTTGGTTTCAAGATGCGTCTTGAGCCAGGCGAGCGTGGTCTTCACGAAGCACCCCCGGCCAGCGAGGGCACGTCCAAGGGCAGGAAGCCGTAATGCCGCAACCAGCGCAGATCGCTTTCGTAGAAAGTGCGCAGATCGGGGATGCCGTATTTGAGCATGGCAATGCGCTCGATCCCCATGCCGAAGGCGAAGCCCTGATAGATGTCGGGATCGATGTTGCAGTTCTTCAACACCTTGGGGTGCACCATGCCGCAACCGAGGATTTCGAGCCAATCGCCGCCGGCTCCGATCTTCAAGCCGCCGCCTTCGCGCGAGCAGCCGATATCGACCTCGGCGGAAGGCTCGGTGAAGGGGAAATAGCTCGGACGGAACCGCACCGGCAAATCGGCCAGGCCGAAAAAGGCGCGGCAGAATTCGATCAGGCAGCCTTTCAAGTGGCCCATATGGGTGGCCTTGTCGATCACCAGCCCCTCGACCTGGTGGAACATCGGCGAATGGGTGGCGTCGTGATCGCTGCGGAAGGTGCGGCCGGGCACGATGATGCGGATGGGCGGTTTCTGGCCGAGCATGGTGCGGATCTGCACCGGCGAGGTATGGGTGCGCAGAACCTTGCGGCTGCCGTCGGGGGCCGCGGCCGCGAGATAGAACGTGTCCTGTTCCTGCCGCGCCGGGTGCTCGGGCGGGATGTTGAGCGCGGTGAAATTGTGGAAATCATCCTCGATATGCGGGCCTTCGGCGACGGCGAAGCCCATCTCGCCGAACAGCACCGTCAACTCGTCGATGGTCTGGCTGACGGGATGGATGCGGCCCGCGACACCCGCGCGCACCGGCAGCGTGACGTCGAGTTTCTCGCCCGCCAGCCGCGATTCGAGCGCCGCGCCCGCGAGATTTTTCTGGGCGGCTGCCAGCGCCGTCTCGATCTCGGTCTTGAGCGTGTTCAGATCGGCGCCGCGTGTTTTGCGTTCGTCCGGCTTGAGCGCGCCCAGGCCCTTCAAGAGGCCGGTCAGCCGCCCGTTGCGGCCGAGCGCCGCCACGCGGACCTGCTCCAGCGCGTCGAGACTCGCCGCCGCCTTGATGAGCTTCAACAGCTCGTCACGGATATGGTCGAGACTCTCCATCACTCTCCCTCTGGCACTCTCCCTCTAGCGCCTTATAACGACAAAAAGGGGGCCCAATTCGGCCCCCTGTTCCGCCCGGAGCCCGGCCCCGGCATATTACACGTCGGCTGAACCCGAAACCTAATTCTAAGCCTAGGCGGATTGGGCCTTGGCGGCTTGGGCCTTGGCGGGTTCCACCTTGGGGAGCGCCGCGCGCGCCTGCGCCACGATGGCCTTGAAGGCCGCGGGCTCCTGCATGGCGAGATCGGCCAGCACCTTGCGGTCGAGCAGGATACCGGCATGCTTCAAGCCGTTGATGAACTGCGAATAGGTCATGCCTTCTTCGCGCGCGCCGGCATTGATGCGCTGGACCCAGAGCGCGCGGAAATTGCGCTTCTTCGCCCGCCGGTCGCGATAGGCGTAGCGCAGACCCTTCTCGACCTTTTCCAGGGCGATGCGGAAGGAGGAATTGGCCCGGCCGCGATAGCCCTTGGCCATGCCGAGGATTTTTTTGTGCCGGGCGCGCCCGGGCACGCCGCGTTTGACATGCGCCATGGTTCTCTAGCCCCGCATATACGGCATGTAAGTGTGCACCAGCTTCGCGTCACCCTTGGTGAGCGTTATGGTGCCCTTGGCATTGCGTTTGCCGCGCTTGGACTTGTTGATCAAAAGGTGGCGCTTATGCGCGTTACCCGCCTTGATCTTACCCGAGCCAGAGCGCCAGAAGCGCTTCTTGGCGCCGCTCTTGGTCTTCATCTTGGGCATTTCTGGCCTTTCAGAAAGGGATTGTGTCGATGGACGGCCGAGGCATGCCCTTAAGCCCGCCGTCCGGTGAGGCGCGGTTTATAGCGGCAGAACAGCGGATTGGCAAGGCGCGTGGCACGGCCGAGGGCCGATTTCAGGCCCCCAATCTCCTTTGAGCCCGGGCGTCCGTGCGAAGCCAAGAAAGACACCGAGCAACACCCACAAAAAAGAACCGGCGCGGAGCGTTTTTTCCCGCCCCACGCCGGATGCGGACCGGCCGCAGAAGCCGGATTCAGCCCTGGTGGGTAACTCGGCCGTTGTCGGGGTCGACCTGCAGCGAAATGGCCTTGCCGTTTTGCATCACGGTCGCATCGTAAAGCTTTCCGTCATTGCGGAAGCTGCGGATCGGACCGTAACCGCGCGCCTCGATCAGGTTGAGCGCCTGGGTCTCGCGATTGGCATTTTCTTGGGCCTGGTAAGCCGCCTTCTTCACCATGAGATGGTGCTGGATCGGCTTGGCCTTGCTCATGGCGGGCGTCGGCGCCACCGCCGGATTTCCGGCGGGCGGCGCGGTATTGGCCGCAAAGGCCGCGCCCGAAAACGCCAGACTGGCGGCGAGCGCCGCCGGAACGAGGAACTTCATCGAAACCTCCTGAACCGGCCAAAGCCGGTTTGAGCACACGTTGCCCCCACCCGACTATGTTCGATTTGATTCCGTTCCGGCGATTAAATCGGGTTCAGCCAAATTTCCGCCGCAATCGGCATTCCGGCGACATGAAACCAATTTTGTCTACTTGGGCGACATCACCATGGTCATCTGGCGGCCTTCCATGCGCGGCGAGGATTCCACCTTCGCCACCTTGTCGAGCCCGTCCTTGACCCGCATCAGCACGCCCATGCCGATTTCCTGGTGCGCCATTTCGCGGCCGCGGAAGCGCATGACGACCTTCACCTTGTCGCCTTCGCCGATGAATTTGAGCATGGCGCGCATCTTCACGTCGTAGTCGTGATCGTCGATGCCGGGGCGGAGCTTGATCTCCTTGACCTCGATCACCTTCTGCTTCTTGCGCGCGGCGTTGAGCCGCTTCTGCTCCTCGTATTTGTATTTGCCGAAATCGAGGATCTTGCAGACCGGGGGATCGGCTTGGGGAGCGATCTCGACCAGATCGAGACCGGCTTCGACGGCCTTGGCCAGCGCTTCGTGGCGCGTGACGATGCCGACCATGTTGCCGCGTTCATCCACCAGGCGCACGCGCGCCGAGGCGATTTCGTCGTTGACCCGCGGGCCGTCGCGACCCGGCGCGGCGGCGGGGGGAACTCTAGGCGGGATAACGCATCTCCGTTAAATCAACCTCTTTATTGTTTCGTTCACTGTTTCGGCTCGGCGCCGGCCCCGTGGGGAACCGCCGCCTCGGCTGCCAATCTAGCGATGGCGTCGCCCAGCGCAAGGTTTTCCTGATCCTTGCCGCCCAGGCGGCGGAGCGCAACGCTTTGCGTTTCCGCCTCGCGCTTTCCCACGACCAGTAGTAGCGGCACTTTATTCAGGCTGTGCTCGCGCACCTTGTAGTTGATGGTCTGGTTGGAAAGATCGGCTTCGGCGCGAATTCCGGCCTCGCCCAGGGCCGCCATGACTTGATGGGCGTAGTCGTCCGCATCGCCGGTGATGGTCAGGACCATGGCCTGGACCGGCGCCAGCCAGAGCGGAAAGCGCCCGGCCTGATGCTCGATCAATATCGCGATGAAGCGCTCCATCGAGCCGAGGATGGCGCGGTGAAGCATGACCGGGCGATGGCGCTGCCCATCCTCGCCGATGTAATGCGCGTCGAGACGTTCGGGCAAAACGAAATCGACCTGGAGCGTGCCGCATTGCCAGTCGCGGCCGATGGCGTCGCGCAGCACGAATTCGAGCTTCGGTCCGTAGAACGCGCCCTCGCCGGGATTGAGCACATAGGGCAGCCCGGCCGCCTCGACCGCCGCTTTGAGTGCGCCCTCGGCCTTGTCCCAGACGGCGTCGGATCCTGCGCGCGTTGAAGGCCGGGTGGAAAACTTGACCGAGACATCGGTGAAGCCGAAATCGCGATAGACCGAACGCAAGAGATCGCAGAAGGCGACGCTCTCGGCGGTGATCTGATCCTCGGTGCAGAAGATATGCGCGTCGTCCTGGGTGAAGGCCCGCACCCGCATGATGCCGTGCAGCGCGCCGGAAGGCTCGTTGCGGTGGCACGAGCCGAACTCGGCCATGCGCAAAGGCAGGTCGCGATAGGAATGCAGGCCCTGGCGGTAGATTTGCACATGGCAGGGGCAGTTCATCGGCTTGATCGCCAGCACGTGTTTTTCACCGGGTCCCTTGCCGCCGGCGCGTTCATCCACGGTCTCGACCGTGAACATGTGCTCGCGGAATTTTTCCCAATGGCCCGAGGCTTCCCACAGCGAGCGGTCGACCAGTTGCGGCGTGCGCACCTCGACATAGCCCGCGCGCTCGAGGCGCTTGCGCAGATAGGATTCGATGATGCGGTAAAGCGTCCAGCCCTTCGGGTGCCAGAACACCGCCCCTGCCGCTTCTTCCTGCTGGTGGAACAGACCGAGTTCGCGCCCGAGGCGGCGGTGATCGCGTTTCTCCGCCTCTTCCAACTGGAAGAGATATTGTTTCAGGTCTTTCTCATGCGCCCAGGCGGTGCCGTAGATGCGCTGGAGCTGCGCGTTCTTGGCGTCGCCGCGCCAATAGGCTCCGGCCACCTTGGTCAGCTTGAAGGCGTGGCCGAGCTTGCCGGTCGAAGGCAGATGCGGGCCGGTGCAGAGATCGACGAAATTGCCCTGACGATAGAAGCTGATCGCCTCACCCGCCGGAATCTGGCCGATCCATTCCGCCTTGTATTTTTCGCCCAGGCCCGAAAAGAATTTCACCGCCTGGTCGCGCGGCCATTCCTCGCGCGAGATCGGCTCGTCGCGATCGACGATTTCGTGCATGCGCTTTTCAATCTTCGCCAGATCATCCGGCGTGAAGGGCTGGTCCCGCGCGAAATCGTAATAGAATCCCGTTTCGGTCGCCGGGCCGAAGGTCACCTGGGTCTCGGGATAAAGCTCCTTCACCGCCTCGGCCATGACATGGGCGGCGTCGTGACGGATGATTTCCAGCGCCTCGGGCGAATCGCGGGTCAGGATCGCGATCTTGGCGTCCGCCGCAACCGGCAGCGCCAAATCCTTGGGCTCGCCGTCGATCTTGATGGCGAGCGCCGCCTTGGCGAGTCCGGGGCCGATCGACTTGGCGATCTCGGCGCCGCTGACGGCATGGGGAAAGCGCTTCACCGCCCCGTCGGGCAGGGTCACGGCAACCGGTATATCGGCGTGTTTGTCAGGCGGCATGGAGAGCGGTTTATCCCAAGGGAAGCGTGGCGGCAACTTCCTCGACCGTAAGCTGCGCCAGATCGGGCCGGCTCAGGATGGTGACGCGTTTCCCGCGCGGCGCGGTGAGGCCGGGATCGGATTCCCGGGAATAGAGCACGGTGATGGAACAGCCGGAAGCAGCGATGAGATGCATCGGCCCGGTATCGTTGCCGAGGCCGTGTATCGCCAGGCGCCCGAGTGCCACGATATCGCCGAAACCGGTCTTGCCGGTGAGATCGCGGGCCTGGGGCACGGCGTTGAGGATCATGGAACCGAGCGCGCGCTCGGCCTCGCCGCCGATCACCACCGGAGTCACGCCGCGCCGGGCAAGCAGGGTGGCGATCTGGGCGAAACGCCCGGCCGGCCAGCGCTTGGCCGGGCGGTGCGGCGACCCTCCCGGAACCAGCAACAGGAATTTCTTCGGCAGGTGGAATCGCGCGACGTCGCCCCCGGCCCAGGAGAGATCGGAAGGCGGAACGCGGCGGATGCCGGCCATGCGCAGCTGCTCGGCCTGGCGGTCGATGGTGTGCATCGCATCCCGGCCGGGATTGGCGTGGGGATGCGAGGCGCCCGAGGCGATGCCCGACCATTGCGGCCGCGGCTTGCGCAGCAGGTGGAAATAAAGGCTGGAGCGGTCGGATGTCTGGAGATCGTAAATCCGGGAGAAACCGGCGCGGGAAATCCTGCGCATCAGCCGCCACAGCGCCCAGGGCCGGGCATAGCCCGGGCGGTCGTCGAGCCAGATGCGGTCGAAATAGGGCGCCGCCGCCGCGAGATCGGCGAAGGCGGGCGATGTCAGCAGCGTGATTTCGGCATCCGGATGATGCGCGCGGATCGCCGCCGCCGGGCCCATCGCCTGGACGAAATCGCCCAGCGCGCCCAGCTTGATGACCAGGATGCGTCCGCGGCCTTCTTCCGCCGGCGCCTCGGCAGCGCCGCTCACGCCGCGACCGAGCCCTGGGCGCTTGCGGCGGCGCCGACGCCGCGCAACAGCTCCTCATAGACCGCGATGGTGCGCGCCGCCATGGTGTCGCTGGTGAAATCCTTGCGGATATGCTCGATGGCGCGGGCGGCCATGGCGCGGCGTTCCTCGGGCGAGAGATCGAGCGCGCGCCCGATCGCCTTGGCCAACGCCTCGGCATCGCCCGGCGGCACCAGCCAGCCGGTTTCCTTGTCGATCACCGTCTCGATGGCGCCGCCATGTCCGGTGGCGATCACCGGACGACCCATCGCCTGCGCCTCGACGATGACGCGGCCGAAGCCCTCGGGCTCGGTGGCGGGCGAGATCACCACATCGGCGAGCTTGTAGGCGGCCGCCATGTCGTTGCAATTGTCGAGAATGCGGAAATTGCCCGGCGCGCGGGAACGCGAGATCGCGTCGGAGATCGCCTTGCGGTAGCCGGCGCTGCCGGCGCCGACCAGCAGGCATTGCACCGCCGGGCGGTTCAAATGCACCATCGCCTCGATCAGCACGAGATGGCCCTTCCAGCGCGACAGCCGCCCCGGCAGCATGACCACGGGCATGCCGTCGGGCAGGCGCCATTCCTCCATCAGCTTGATGATGCGCTCGGCCCTGACCTTCTCGGGATCGAAGCGCTTGATGTCGACGCCGCGATGGATGACGCGGATGCGCTCGCGCGGCACGCCATAGACCGCGGTGATGTGGTCGGCGACGAAGCCGGAAATGGCGATGACCAGCTCGCCCCGCGCCATCACCGAATTGTAGAGCCGCTTCACCGCGTTCTCGGCGCCATAGGCGTTGTGGAAGGTGGTGACGAAATGCACGCCGGTGCGCTTGGCCGCGGCGCGGGCGCTCCAGGCCGGCGCGCGCGAACGCGCATGGACGATGTCGATGTTGTGATCGCGGATGACCTGGGCCAGCCGCCCGATATTGGCGTGGATCACCAGCGGGTTCTTCGAGGCCAGCGGTAATGTCACGTGGACGCCGCCGGCGCGCTCGATTTCGCGCACCATCGGCCCGCCGGCCGAGGCGACCACGGCTTTCCAGCCGGCATTGGTCAGCGCCTGCGTGATCTCGACCGTTCCGCGCTCGACCCCGCCGGTGACGAGGCGCGGTAGAACCTGCAACACGGCCGACGGGCGGCGTTCCTTGCCCTTCGCCGCGGTGCTAATCTCGGCGTTTGCCATACTCGATACCTAACGTGATGTCCCGATGAAACCCGAAACCATGACCGACCCCGCCATCTTAACACGCGAGGATGGCGCGACAATCGCCTACCACAAGTATTCTGGCCACAGGAATTCCGGCGAGCCTCAATCCAAGACGGCGCCGGGCGTGATGTTCCTGGGCGGGTTCATGTCGGACATGACCGGGACCAAGGCGACATCGCTCGACGCCTTTTGCCGGAGCCGGGACCAAAGCTTCCTGCGCTTCGATTATTTCGGCCATGGCCAATCCTCGGGCGATTTCGCCGAAGCCACGGTCGGACGGTGGAAGGATGACGCGCTCGCCGTGTTCGACGCGCTGACATCCGGCCCGCAAGTGTTGGTGGGATCGAGCCTGGGCGGCTGGATCATGCTGCTGCTGGCGATGGCCCGGCCGGATCGCATCAAGGCGCTGATCGGCATCGCCAGCGCGCCTGACGCGACCGAGGCGCTCATGTGGAACCAATTCCCGCCCGAGCTGCGCGCGGCCATCCAACGCGACGGGCAGGCGCGGATTCCCTCGGCCTACGGGCCTGAAGGTTATCTCATCACCCGCAAGCTGATCGAGGACGGCCGCAAGCATCTGGTCATGGGCAAGCCCATCCCGATCGCCTGCCCGGTGCGGCTGATCCATGGCATGCGCGACGACGACGTGCCCTGGCGGACCAGCACCGAACTCGCCGCCAAGCTCCAGAGCGACGATGTGCGGGTGCACCTGATCAAGGACGGCGATCACCGCCTGTCGCGCGAGCAAGATCTGACGCTGCTGTTCCGCGAGCTGGACTTGCTGCTCGGATGAATTAATCCGCCGCCTGGGTCGCCGCTTCCGGAAGCGGTTCGATTTCCAGCGGTTCTATTTCCAGCGCCTGGGCCATTTCGGCCTGTCGCCAATGCGCCCAGGCCCAAGCAGCGAGACTCAAGCTCGCCCCAGCCGCCACCGGCAGGCGCAAGCCCAGGCTGGCCGAAAGCGCGCCCATCACCACCGCGTTCACCGCCGGACCGGCGCGAAAGATCATGCCGTAGAGGCCCATCACGCGCCCGCGCATGGCGGGATCGACCGCGATCTGGATCAACGTCTGGGCGCTGATGCCGGTCACCACCAGGGAAAAACCGGTGACGAAGGCACAAACCAGCGCCAGCTCGTAGCGCGTGGTCGCGGTGAAGGCGAGCACCGCCAGCGACATCGACAGGGTGTGGTTGACGATGAGCCGGGTGAGCCCGGCGGTGCCGCTGCGCCGCAGCATCCAGGCGCCGCGGATGATCGCGCCCAAACCCACCGTGGCGGTGAGCCAGGCCAGGCCATAGGCGCCGCGATGGAACACGCTGTCGGCGAAGCCGGGGAAAAGCTCGATGAAGCCCCGGAGCGTGACCGAGGTGACGCAGAACAGCACGACGATGCCGCCGATCCCGGGATGACGCAGCGCATAGACGTAACCTTCGCCGAGATCGCGCAAGATGCGTCCGCCGCCCTCGTGCTCGGCGGCCGTCACCGGCGCCACGTCGAGGCGGGACAAGGCCAGGATGAAGGCGACGTAGCTCATGGCGTTCAAGCCGAAAGCAAGCGCGACGCTGCCCTGGGCGATGACGAAGCCCGCCGTCGCCGGGCCGAGGAAGCGCGCGAGATTGAACACCAGCGAATTGAGCGCCACCGCCGAGCCGAGCGTGGCGCGGTCGACGAGGCTCGGTATCAGGGCCAAACGCGCCGGCTGATTGGTGGCGTTGGCAACGCCGAGACACAGCGTCAGCAGAAACAGCATCTCGACATGGATGAGGCCGGCGAAGGTCAAGAAGGCGAGCAGCGCCGCCTGCAGCATGGCGGCAAACTGGGTTACCCAGATGAGCCGGATGCGGTCGACACGATCGGCGAGCGCCCCGGCGAAGGGGCTGATCACCACCACGGGAATGAGATCGGCGGCGGCGCACAGGCCCAGCCAAGTTCCCGAATGGGTCAATTGCCAGGCGAGCCAGCCGACGGCGACGCGCTGCACCCAGGTGCCGGAAAGCGAAATCAGATTGCCGATGGTGTAGATGCGGTAGTTGCGCAAGCGCAGCGCGCGCACCACATTCGCGAACCCCCTCATATCCATCGACAACAACCTGGCCATGCCCATCGGACTCCCACGCGGCAAAGCGGCGTGGGCCGGCCCGTCATGCCGCCGTCACGCCACCGTAACGGGCGGGAGTTTACCCATGCGCGCCCGAGGCAGCGAGGAAGGATCGGTGAAAAACAGCGGCTATGCTTTTAATATTTTTAATATTGCGGCGCAGCGTAAGCAAAAAAGCCGCCTTGAATTGCGCCGGATGCGCGCGTTGTTAAGGGATGGGTAGACGAATTCTGGCATATCCAATGCTGGCCGCGTATAGTGTAGGTACCATGCTAAATCATTGGCGCCAGTGGCGCTTTTCGGAGGCGGTCCCCGCCGCCTTCGGCAAAGCGGGGCAAAAAC
>Ga0181519_10001222_pt1 | contig 22630 bp, 21 predicted proteins | sample PEATcosm2014_Bin_26_FD_121102 | JGI IMG/M metagenome (GOLD analysis project Ga0181519, IMG submission 121102) | Peatland microbial communities from MTU Mesocosm Facility, Houghton, MI, USA - PEATcosm2014_Bin02_10_metaG | ecosystem: Environmental > Terrestrial > Soil > Wetlands > Peat | place...
GGATCATGATGTACACGGCCGGGTGCGAGTAGAACCAGAACAGATGCTGGAAGAGCAGAGGGTCGCCGCCATAACGCGCGTCAAAGATGCCGAAGTGGAAGAGCCGCTCCAAGGCCACCAGCACGATGGTGACGGCCAGCACCGGGGTGCCCAGCACCATGATCACCGAGGTGGCATAGTGCGCCCAGATGAAGAGCGGCAGGCGCTGCCAGGTGAGTCCGGGGGCGCGCATGCGGTGCACGGTGACGATGATGTTCAGGCCCGTGAAAATGGACGAGAAGCCGTTGATGAAGACGCCGAGCGCGGCGGCCACCACGTTGCTGTTCGAATACGTCGTTGAGTACGGCGTGTAGAAGGTCCAGCCCGTGTCCAGGCCGCCGGTGATGACCGAGTACATGATGAACGAGGCACCGATCATGAACAGGTACCAGCTCAGCAGGTTCAGCTTGGGGAAGGCCAGATCCTTGGCGCCCACCATCATCGGCACCAGGAAGTTGCCGAAGACCGACGGAATGGCCGGAATCAGGAAGAGGAAGATCATCACCACGCCGTGCATGGTGAAGAGCTTGTTATAAGTATCGGCCAGCACCAGATCGCCCGCCGGGGTCAACAGCTCCAGGCGGATGAGCATGGCGAAGAAACCGCCGAGCACGAAGAAGACCGAGATCGAGATCAGGTAAAGGATCCCGATGCGCTTGTGGTCGGTCGTCAGCAACCACGACTTCAGACCGTAGTCGGCGTTCAGGTAGTTCGTCTTCGCTTGCGAAGTATGGCTGACAGTTTCCATGTTCCTTCCCCTACGGCTTGGCGGCGGGCTGGGCCGCGCCACTCTTCTCCGGCGTGGTGGTTGTCTTGTCGCTCTTGGCGGCCGAACCTTCCTGCTTCGGCGCCACCGGGTATGCTCCTGAGTTGGGCTCGCTGACCGGCAGCGGCAGGTTGGCCGTGCCGTTGCCCAGGGCCTTGATGTAGGCCACCAGTCCGATGACCTCTTCCTCGCTGAGCTGGCCCTCAAAGGTGGGCATGATGTTCTTGAAACCGCTGACGATCTTCGCGCCCGGGTTCAGGATGGATTCCCTTATGTAGCTCTCGTCGGCGGTCACCGTGCGCCCGTCGTCGAGCAGCACCGCGTGGCCGAAGGCGCCTGTGAGGTTCGGTCCGCGTCCGGCGTTGTCGGCGCGGTGGCACATGGTGCAGCCATAATGCTGGAAGCTCTTCTCACCGGCCGAGGCCAGCGATCCGTCCACGCCGCTGGCAGCCCACTTGTCGTACTCCGTGGGGTCCATTACCACAATCTCGCCAATCATTCCCGAGTGTTGCGTGCCGCAGTATTCGGCGCAGAACAGGTGGTAGTGGCCCGGCGTGGTGGCGTGGAACCAGGTCGTGGTGTAACGCCCCGGGAGCACGTCGGCCTTGATGCGGAAGGCCGGAACGTAGAAGCTGTGGATGACGTCCTGGCTGGTCATGATCATGCGGACGTCGCGGCCGGCGGGCACGTGCAGCGCGTTAATCTCACGCTGCCCCTCGGTGTGCTGGAACTTCCACATCCACTGCTTGCCCACCAGGTAGACTTCCATGGCGCCCTTGGGCGGACGCGTCTGCATGAAGAAGATGACCGACGACCAGACGAAGATCATCATCACGATGGCCAGCGGAATGCCCGTCCAGAGCAACTCCAGCGCCGTCGAGCCGTGAATCTGCGTGGCGTGCGGGTTGCGCCCCTTGCGGTAGCGGATGGCGAAGAACAGAATCAGCGCCGAGACCAGGAAGGTGAAAAAGGCCGCGATCGCCACCAGGGCGAAGTACAAGGCGTCCACGTGTCCCGCCATGGTGCTGGCGCGCGCCGGAAATAGAGGCAGATGTTCCCACATAAAGTTTTATGCCCGTCCCGTTCCGAGAGCTTTATTTTTCTTTTCCTGCCGGAATAACAGAAACAGTCCGCCGCCCATCACAAACACGGTGACCAATCCCGCCAGCCGGACGATGTTCGTGATGGTCGCGCCGTAACGGCCCGTGCGCGGATCGTAGTGATAGCAGTACAGCAACACCTGGTCGGCAAGCGACCCGATACGGTTCTGCGAGGCTTCCACAATGCCCAGTCGCATGTCCTTGGCCGAATATTCCACGCCGTAGTAGTACTGCGCCACCTTGCCTTCCGGAGTCAGCAGCATGATTCCGGCGGCGTGCACAAACTGACCGAGCTTCGGGTCATAGCGGTAATGGAAGCCGACGGCATCGGCAAGCCGCGAGATCTGCGGCTGCTCTCCGGTGAGGAAGTGCCAACCCGCGGCGGCATCCGGGTTCCCGAGTTTCTTCAGGTAGCCGGCCTTCTTGGTGGCGGCCAACTGCGGACCCTCGCGCGGATCAATGCTCACGGTGATTACTTCGAATTCCTTGCCCGGCTGGAACTTGATCACCTTCATCGCCGAGGTCAGTCCGTTCAGCACCTCGGTGCACAGCATCGGACACTCGAAGTACACCAGGTTCAGGATGACCGGACGCCCCGTGTGGAAGTAGTCGCCCAGCTTCACCGTGCGGCCGGTCTCGTCCTTGAAAGTCAAATCGAGCGGCACCTGCTCGTTCAGGCGCTGATCAATCCCAATGCCTTCCAGTCCCGGAGGCGCCACGGTCTTGGTCTCCGGCGCCATGAAGAGCTGCGCCTGGGCCACGCCCGTCAGCAGGAGCACGCCCGCTGTTGCGATCCGTATCGCCATCCGAATTTTGCTGCCCAAATCGGTATTCATCTCTGCTCGTCTCCGCGAAGCTGTCGCGGATGTCGTACTTACAAAATCCTGGCTTACTTGCTCTCTGCCGGTGCGGCTTCCGCCGTCTCGGGTTCTACTGGCGCGGGCTCTGCCTTGGCCGGCCCGGCGCCGGGATAATTCTCTGCGACTGCGGACTGGCGGGCGTTCAACCGGCCCAGCGTCAACTGCATCGCCTGGTCAATCGGCAGATGCACTTTGCCATGCTGGTCCTGCCACGGTTCGGCCGTAAGCTCGGCCGCCTGCTGCAGGAGGAAGCGATCCATGTCTCCGGTATCGTCATGCTGCAAACGCGGCTCGGGAAACTTCTGCAGGTTGACGTTGGCCGTGTTCATCATCACCTGCGAGCGGGGCGTTACCACGTCCTTCACCAGCGGGCTGCCTTCGGGATCGTGTTTTCCGGCCACCTTGCTCAGCCCCACCCACAGTCCCAGGGCGGTCAGGCTCATGGCCACGAAGAAGACGATCATGACGGAGAAAAACACCAGGATGCCGCGCGCGCCCAGGTCCGACTTGTCATAGCGGACGCTCGGGTTGGAATCGCCGGGTTCGTGCGAGTGATTAGTGGCCATGGCTTTGCTCCCAAAGGCGCGGCAACATCGGCTCGGTGACTACCAGCACGGGCTGGCCGCCAAGCTGCCGGAAGAACGCACCCATCCACAGGCCGAGCAACGCCAACAGTGCCGCCAGGTACGTCCAGTGATAGGTCAGGTGATGCTCGGAGCCGGACATGCCCGGGAAGGGACTCGGCGCCACCAGCCAGTACAAATCCACGTAGCGCATGACCAGCACCAGCAGGGCCAGGGGCACCAGCTTGCGCGCGTCGCGCTTGATCTCTCGCGAGAGTAGCAGCAGGAAAGGCAATGCAAACTGGAGAATCACCAGCGTCAGCGCCACCGTCTGCCAGCCGCCGTGAATGCGGTACAGGTACCAGGTAATCTCTTCCGGCAGGTTGCCCGCCCAGATGATGAGCCACTGCGAGTAGCTGAAGTAGGCCCACACCATGGTGAAGGCCAGCATCAGCTTGCCGTAGTCGTGCAGCTTGTCCGGTCCAAGAATCTTCGCATAGGGCTCCGACCCACGCATGGAGCAGAGCACCACGATCAGCAGGGCCATCACCGAAAGCGCCTCGCTGATCATGAAGAACATGCCGTAGATGGTCGAATACCAGCTCGGATCGAGCGACATGACCCAGTCGGTGGAGGCCAGCGTGATGGTGAGGCCGAAGACCAGGATGCCCGGCGCCGACCACGTCTTCAGCTTCTGCCACACGGCTGGCGAGTTGTCTTCGTCCTGGCGGCGGCTGCCGCTGCGCAACGCCCATCCCCACAGGTTCCAAAGCGCAAAGTAGATGACCGCGCGGATCGTCCAGAACTGGTCGTTCAAATACCCCGACTTGCTCGCCACCGAAAGGTGCGTCTGCACGTAGGCCGGGTCCAGCCAGATGTAAAGGTGGTGCCGCCCGTACCAGATGGGCAGGAAGAGAACGGTCAGCAGCGGCAGGTTGCCGACGGCTGCTTCCATCACGCGGCGGCCGATCATCCACCAGTTGCCGCCCGTCAGGTGGCCCAGCATCAGAAGGGCCAGCGAGCCCAGGCTGAAGCCCAGCACCAGCATGTAGCCGATCAGGTATCCGCGATAGAACTGATCCGGCGCCAGCATGGCTCCGGCAAAAGACGCCACGGCGGCCACGACGCCAAGTCCGGCCCAGCGTCCCGCCACGGCCATGGTATTGGCCGGAGCGGCAAAGCGATAGGAAGCGGGATAGCTAGTTGCGCTCATCTACTTCGCCTCCTTTTTCTCGTTCAACGCGCCTTGGTCACTCAACGCGGCGGTGTTCGCCTGCGGAGCCTTGCCGGCGGCAACCGAACCAGCCGGCAGATCGGCCGGCGTGGCCGCCTGCGAAAGCTGCAGGGCGCGGATGTAGGCCGCGATGCGCCAGCGGTCGGCCACCGGAACCTGCGACGAATAGTCCGCCATGGAGCCCCAGCCGTTGGTCATTACGTAGAAGAAATGCCCGATGGGAGCCTTCACCAGCCGCGCCTCGTGATAACTGGGCGGCTTCTTGAAACCTCTCTGCACGATCATGCCGTTGCCGTCGCCGAGTTCGGAGTGGCAGGGCGCGCAGTAGATGTTGAAGCGCTCGCGTCCGCGCGCAAGATCGGCCGCGGCGATGGGGAAGGGCAACTGCTCGGACTCCTTGCCATCCACCTTGCCGGTGTACAGCAGCGAGTCGTCCTGTAACTGTCCGCGGGCGATCGTACCTTCCACCACGGGGCGCGCCGAGCGGCCATCGCCATAGAACTGGTTCTCGCGCAGCGGAATGAATTTGGGCTGGTTGTGCATGTCCTCGCGACATCCGGCCAGCAACAGCAGGGCCGCCACAGCGAGTAGCATCCAGCCGGAGACTCTTACTTTCCGGGGCATCGTATTCATCTTCATCGGATTGTTCGCGAACAGGGCCATGAGCTAGTCGGCGACCTCCGCCACGTCTACCGCGTCCGTCGCTTCAAGAAAGCGCTTGGTCTCCGCCCGGTCAAAGTGATCGTCGGTGGCCTCAATGCACAGGAAGAAGCGGTCGCGGCTGGCAGCCGTAAAGCGCGGATGGTTAAAGATCGGATGATATGGCTGCGGCAATCCGTTCAGGGTGAGCATGCCCACCACGGCCGTGATGCCGGCAAACAGGATCGTCATTTCAAAGGTGATGATGATGAACGACGGCCAGGAGTGCAGCGGGCGTCCGCCGATGTTCAGCGGATAGGCCGAGAGGTTGACCCAGTACTGCAGTCCGTAGCCGGTGAGGCCGCCCAGGATGCCGCCAATCAAAGTCAGCAGCGGCACCTGCGTCTTCTCAAAGCCAATGGCGTCGGCCGCCTCTTCCAATGGGAACGGGGAGTAGGCGTCCATGCGGCGGTAGCCGGCCTTGCGAGCCTGTTTGCAGGCCGCGACCAGCGCGTCCGGCGTCACATACTCGGCCACTACTCCGTGCAGGATGGTGCTATCAGTCATGGGCCGCCTCCGAACCGGTCACGCGCGACTGCGGCAGCAGCATGCGCATTTCAAAGATGGTGATCATCGGCATCAGCCTTACGAACAGGAACATGGCGCAGAAGAACAATCCCAGGGTGCCAACGTAAATCGCGTAATCCCAGCGCGTCGCGGTGTACATGCCCCACGACGAGGGCAGGAAGTCGCGGTGCAGGCTGGTGACGACGATGACGAAGCGCTCCAGCCACATGCCCAGCAACACCACCAGCGATGTGCAGAACAGGGCCAGCGTGTTCTGCCGCACCTTGCGGATCCACAGCAGTTGCGGGATGAGCACGTTGAAGAGAATCAGGCACCAGTAGGACCACGCCAGCGGACCCAGCATGCGGTTCTTCAGCACGAAGAATTCATAGATGTTGCCGGAGTAGTAGGCGTAGAAGGCTTCCATGCTGTAACCGTAGGCGACGATCAATCCCGTGCCCAGCATGACCTTGGCGGCGTTGTCCAGGTGGCGCATGGTCATCATGTCCTTCACGCCGTAGAACTTGCGGATGGGGATGGCCAGCACCAGCACCATGGCAAAGCCGGAATAAATGGCTCCGGCGACGAAGTACGGCGGAAAGACCGTGGTGTGCCAGCCGGGAACGATCGAGATAGCGAAGTCGAAGCTGACCACCGTGTGCACGCTGAGCACCAGTGGTGTGGCCAGTCCGGCCAGCAGCAGGTAGGCGCTTTCATAGCGCTTCCAGTGGCGGGCCGAGCCGCGCCAGCCCAGCGCCAGCAGGCCGTAAATCTTTTTGGCCACGGGATTCTGCGCGGTATCGCGGAAGGTGGCAAGATCGGGAATCAGTCCGACGAACCAGAAGAGAGCCGAGATGGTCGCGTAGGTGGAGACGGCGAAGACGTCCCACAGCAAGGGGCTGCGGAACTGCGGCCACACACCCATGGTGTTGGGATACGGGAAGAGCCAGTAGGCCAGCCACGGACGGCCGGTGTGGATCAGCGGGAAGACGCCGGCGCAGGCCACGGCAAACAGCGTCATGGCCTCGGCAAAGCGGTTGATCGAGTTGCGCCAGCCCTGCTTGAGCAGCAGCAGGATGGCCGAGATCAGGGTTCCGGCGTGGCCGATGCCCACCCACCAGACGAAGTTCACGATGGCAAAGCCCCAGCCCACCGGAACGTTGATGCCCCAGATGCCGACGCCGCGGAAGAACAGGTACGCCATGGCGAACAGCAGCACGTTCATCAGGCCGAAGAAGAAGACGAAGCCTCCCACCCAGCCCAGGGTCACCGGGCGGCGCAGCACAATGGAGACGATCTTGTCGGTAATCGTTTCCAGGGTGTGGCCCGGAGTAAGGACCGGCGCCTGGCCCGGCAACAGCCGTTCCATCATCTCCGGAGCTTTGGTCTCAGCAGCTTGTTCCATGGTTCTCTACCGCTCCAACTCGGGATTCGGGTTGCGCACCGCCGCCAGATACGTGGTGCGCGGGCGGGTGTTCAGCTCTTCCAACAGTCCGTAGTTGCGCTCGCTGGCCTTGATGCGGCTGACGCGGCTCTTCGGATCGTTCAGGTCGCCAAAGGCGATGGCCTCCGACGGGCAGGCCTGCTGGCAGGCGGTCAACACTTCCCCGTCGGCCACCTTGCGGTTCTGCTCTTCGGCGTTGATGCGGGCGTGCGTAACGCGCTGCACGCAGTAGGTGCATTTTTCCATCACGCCGCGGCTACGCACGCTCACGTCCGGATTGCGCTGGAACTTCAACTGCGGCGTCTCGAAATCCGAGTACAGCAGGAAGTTGAAGCGCCGCACCTTGTACGGACAGTTGTTGCTGCAATAGCGGGTGCCGACGCAGCGGTTGTACACCATGTCGTTCAGGCCTTCGCTGGAGTGGGTGGTGGCGCCCACCGGGCAAACCACTTCGCACGGAGCGTTTTCGCATTGCATGCAGGGTACAGGCTGGAAGTAGGTCTTGGGATTCTCGGGCGAGCCTTCGTGATAGTTGTCAATGCGCAGCCAGTTCATGTGGCGTCCGCGCTTTACTTCTTCCTTGCCCACCACCGCGATGTTGTTCTCCGCCTGGCAGGCCACGGTACAGGTCTTACAGCCAATGCAGGAGTTCAAATCAATCGCCATGCCCCACTTGTGATCCTTGTACTCGTAGGGGGCGTACATGGTCAGTCCGGCGGCGGGAGCCTCCACCACGGCATGAGCGAAGTCGGGGTTCTTGATGAACTCTTCCAAGGTGGCGGCGCGCACAATCTCGCGGCCTTCCATGGACTGATGCCCCTGCGGCGATGCCAGCCCAAAGTGCTTGCCCGTCGCGCGAATTTTTGCGCCATCCACAAACCACGGCGATTGCGTTGTGCGCAGAGCGTAGGCACTGAAGCCCACGCCGGTGCCCACCTTGCCCGCCTTCTGGCGTCCGTAACCGAGCGTCACGGTCACGGCCTGTTCGGGATGACCCGGCGTAAGCCAGAGTGCGCCTTTGACTTTGCGTCCGCCCACTTCCAACTCGACTTCGTCTTCGCTCTTCAGGCCCAGCTTCTTCGCCGTGCCCACGCTCATTAGGATGGGATTGTCCCAGCAGACCTGCGTCATCGGCTTGGGAGTTTCCTGCAACCAGCCGTTGTTGGCAAAGCGGCCGTCGTAGATGGTGGCGTCGCGGCGGAAGATGATCTCCAGAGCGCCCGCCGGGTCCATCTTCTGCAGCGGCGGTTCGGCGGGACGTGTGCCTACCGTTTTCGGCGCCAGGGCCGAGCCCTTCACGAATCCATCATGCAGCGAGCGATCCCACCAGCCCTTGAAGTCCAGCCCAGCGTGCTGCTGCTGCCAGTAGCGCTGCGTCAGTTGATAGCTTCCGGCCTCGTCCTGATTGGTCAGGAACTCGATCAGTTCGCTCTCCGCGTGGCCGTTGTAAAGCGGCGCAATCAGCGGCTGAATGAAGCTCACCGTGCCATCGTAGCTGCGCACATCGCCCCACTGCTCCAGGTAATGCGTGGCGTTCAGGTGCCAGTGCGAATACTTCGCGGTCTCATCCTGGAAGAGTCCGAGGTGAATGCGCAGCGGAACCTTATTGAATGCGTCGAGGAAATTCAGGTCGGCGGGCGCGTCGTACACCGGGTTGGAGTTCATCACCAGCAGGGTCTTCACCGCGCCAGCGTTCATCTCCGCCACCAGCGACTGCAACTGCGCCACCTTGCCCCAGCCCGCGCTGGAATCCACGGCCTCGGTGTAGGTCACCGTCTTGCCCAAGGCGCCAATCTGCGCGTTAATCAAATGCGCCAGCGTGTGCGTCGCTGGAGTCTGGGCATCGCCCACAATCACCACGGCCGCGCCCTTGTGCGACTGCAAATCCTTTGCCAGTGCATCGGCAAATTTTTTCTGCTGCGGAGTGAACTCTCCACCCGTCTGCGCCGCCCCCAGTGCAGAGGCCAGCGCGCGGGTAAAGCTCTCCACCTCACTGGCACGCATGTGCAGGCGATGGTCGGCCTTGGCCGCCGTGTTGGTCGGCGAGCTTTCCACCGCGTAATAGCGCAGCATCTCCGACTTCAACTCCGGACGGCGGCGCTGCGAGAACTGCCTTGCATACTTATGGAATCCCGGGAAGCCCGAGCTGAGGAAGTCGCCATCGAGCGAGAGCACGACGCGCGTCTTGCTGAGGTCGTACTGGGTCTCCACCGGCTGCCCGAAGGCCATCTGCGCGCCCGCGTACACGTTGTCGCGGTTGACCGGCTCCCACTGATACCACTTTGCCTGCGGATAAGCCTTGAGGAATGCCTGCATCTGCGCCACGAACGACGGCGATGAGGTCGCCTCGGTCAGCACGCGCAATGCCGCGCCATGGTCGGCCTGGTGAGACTTCGCCACCACGCGCAGGCTCTCCAGCACCTGCGGCCATGTATGCGATTCGTTCAGATAAGTATTGCCCTGCGAGCGGTCGGGATCGTACATGGTCAGCACGCTGGCCTGGGTGAAGACGTCTGTTCCGCCGAGCGACGAAGGATGCTGCGGGTTGCCTTCGATCTTCGTCGGGCGGCCTTCGTGGCTCTCCACCAGCAGGCCTGTGCCATAGGCTCCCAAAGGCATCGCCGTGGCGTAGAAGAGCGGCTTGCCAAGCACCAGGTTCGCCGGCTGCTTCACGTAAGGAACGATCGGCTCCAGAGGCTGCCTGGTGCAGGCGCTCAGCCCGGCCAGGGCCATGGAGGCGCCCATGATCTTCATGAAGTCGCGGCGCGAGCTCTTGTCCGTCCACTCCGAGGCGTGCCGCGGAAATTCGCGGTGCAGCATCTCCTCGAACTCCGGCGTCTGCGCCAGTTCATCCAGCGTGCGCCAGTAGCGCGGTCCCGTGGCCTCGCTCAGCCGGGCCTGTACATCGGCCAGCTCCAGCTTGTCCTTCTTGCCGGGACACACATCCTGTTTTCCGGTTTTCTGCGCGTTGTCCATTCGCTTCGAATCCACCCGTCGGAATCCTTCCGCTCTTCTGCCCGCCGCCCTAGCGGTGGCAGGTGTTGCAACTGGTAATGTCGCGCGGCGAGCGCACGTGGTTCGCCTGCACCAGGTAGGTGCCCAATCCATCGGGACCCGTCTGGCTGGTAAATGTCTTCTCCACGCCACCTTCGACAATGGTCACCGGATGCGAGGACGAAGGCTGCTCGTAGGCCATGTTGAAGATCTGGTCGCCCAGGCTGGCCGGATCCTTCGGATCGGGCTTCACGTGATGCGGACGCAACTCCTTCGCCGGCTCGCGATGGCAGCTCAAACACCACTCCATCTGGAGCGAGGCCTCGTTGTACATCAGCGGCATCTTGTCCACCCGGCCGTGGCAGCTGTTGCAGCCCACACCCTTGTTGACGTGAATGCTGTGATCGAAGTAGGCGAAGTCCGGCAGATCGTTGGCCCGGGTCCAAACCAGCGGCTTGCCCGTGCGGTAACTCTCGCGCACCGGCTCCAGCATGGGAGCTGCGGTCCAGATCTGCGAATGGCAGTTCATGCAGGTCTTGGTCGGCGGTACGCCGGCGAAGCCGCTGACCTCGACCGTGGTGTGGCAGTACCGGCAGTCAATGCCCAGTCCTGCCACGTGATGCTGGTGAGGAAAGGGCACGGGCTGCGGCTTGGCCACCCCGGCATAGGTGAAGTAGGGCGAGCGCTGCAGTTGCAACGCCGTCCACAAAAGGCCAACCACCAGCACGACACCCGCCAGGATGGAGGCCTTTGCAATTGAATTGGCACTGCGATGGAAGATCTGCGCCATGTTATGGATACGACCCGTTTGTTCCCGCCGGCCGCTCGTGCGCCAGCCTGAATTCGGCAACCGGGAGGGCTCCGGAAGAGATGCCACACTGGCAGCTCATTCCGTCTTCCGCCTCACTGCCGGATGTGACCTATAGCTCAGTTAATTGTGACTTGTATCACGCGAACTTCGAATTATAGCAGTCCCTTTCCCCTTGTCTTACATTCCACAGGAGAAATTTTCCGGGACCTCACGGAAAAGCCATTCTGCTCTTCCCCACAATCCGCACGCGCCTTTAAATTTTGTTCTTTTTACTCAGATGCACCGAGAGAGAAATAAAGTGCAGGTTTTTTGCTGTGCAAATTGCGGAGAACAATCACTCTTCCTGTTTTAGAAGGAATCGTGATTGAACACTCTCGATTGCATCCCGGCCGTGTCTGTTCATCCCAAGAAAACAGGGCGCAGCCACGGCCACGCCCTGTCGCGGTTGCCCCTCTTCGGAGGCAGCTGAACCGACTGCCTGCACCGGGCCGTGCATCACATGGGAGGATAGAAATTCAAGGTGACTTCCATCTTCACCATGACGGGCTTGTCGTCCCGGGTTGCGGGCTTGTACTTCCACTCCCGCACGGCGGCAATGGCGTTCTCGTCCAGTCCATGGCCAAGACCTTTCACCACCTTGGCCTCAATCACATCGCCCTTGGTGTCCACCACGATCAACACCACGACGTCGCCACTAATCTTGTGGCGCTTGGCGTCCTCCGTGTAGTCGGGGGTCGCCACCTCCAACAAACGCGGCGGCGTAATGTCGTCGGTGATGGCCACGGCCTGGTCGAAAGCCCTCTGCGCCATGGCCGGAACAGGCGCCAGGCATAGTGCGAAGAATGTAATAAGTCCAAGCAGAAGAATGCGTTTCATGGGGTCACCTCTACGGTCCTCCCCGGAGATTCCCGGGGACCGCAATCCAACCGGACATTTCACCGCCGCCGCGCGGATATTTCAGTGACGTGGCGCACAGAGGGCTGGAACATCGCCCCGCCAATTTGGTTAAGATGGCAAAGTATGTTGCAGCGATCACCGGAGAGAGCGAATGAACGTAAGCATTCTGGTTTTTGAGGGCGCTGATGAGATGGACTTCGTCGGCCCGTTGGAGATCTTCCGCCGCGCTGCCAGGTTGACCGCGATGGAGGTTCGCCTGGTGACCCTCGCTCCCTGCGCGCAGGTGATGGCCGCCTATGGCCTGCGCGTGGTGCCGGATGGAGTTCTGGAGGGTGTGCCCGATCTCGTGATCGTTCCCGGCGGGGGCTATGCGGGAGGCGCGGCGCGCGGCATTCGTTATGAGATAGACCACACCGGGCTGGCCGTCCGCCTGGAGGGGCTGCATGCGCGGGGAAGCCTGCTGGCCGGCGTCTGCACGGGAGCGATGGCCCTGGCTGCCTCCGGGCTGCTGAAGAATCGAAAGGCGGTGACGCATCGGGCGGCCATGGCCGACCTTTGCGCCAGTGGGGCCATGGTGGTGGAGGCGCGCGTGGTGGACGATGGCGATCTGGTCACCTGCGGCGGAGTCACCAGTTCGCTGGACCTGGCGCTGCACCTGGTGTCGCGCCTATGCGGCCCGCTGGTCGCCGCGCAGATTGCCCTCGGCATGGAGTACACGCCCAGCACGGACGTCGTCATCGCCCCACGGACGGAGGGCGCCAGCTAGGCCCGCGCGTTATCCGAGGGCGCTATCCGATAGCGTTATCCCAGAACAAGCAGCTTCATCCCAGGGCGTTATCCGATAACAAGTAGCTTCGGCTCGGTCATCTCCTCGATGGCGTAGGCGATGCCTTCGCGCCCCAGTCCGCTATCCTTCACGCCGCCGTAGGGCATGTGGTCCATGCGGAAGGTGGGAACGTCTCCGGCGATGACCCCGCCGACCTCAAGCTCCTCGTAGGCGCGCAGGATGCGTCCCATGTCGCTGGTAAAGACGCCGGCCTGCAATCCGTAGGGCGAGCGGTTCACCCTCTGGAGCGCCTCCTCAAAGTCGTCGTAGGGCTCCACGGTCACTACTGGGGCGAAGACCTCCTGGCAGTTCACCTTCTGCGATTCCTTGGTCCCGGTGAGCACGGTGGGCTGCACAACGGAGCCATGCCGACGGCCGCCGCAGACGATCTTTGCCCCGCCCGCGACGGCCTCGGCGATCCACTCTTCGGCCCGCGCCGCGTCCTCGGGGCGAATCATCGGCCCCACCTCGGTCGCCTCCTCGGCCGGATTGCCCACCACCAGCTTTGCGACGGCCGCCGCCAGCTTCTCCAGAAAGGCTGCGTAGACGCTCTTCTGCACCAGGATGCGCTGCACGCTGATGCAACTCTGTCCGGCAAAGGCGAAGCCCCCGGCCACCGAGCGCGCCGCGGCCTTGTCCAGGTCGGCGTCACTGTGAACGATGCATCCGGCGTTGCCACCCAACTCCAGCGCAACCTTCTTTTTTCCCGCGCGAGACTTCATCGCCCATCCCACACTCGACGAGCCGGTAAAGGTGAGGAGCTTGAAGCGCTCGTCTTCCACCAGCGGCGCGGCCGTCTGGTTGGTCATCGGCAGCACGCTCACCGCCTCCCGCGGATATCCGGAGTCGGCGACGAGCTGCGCCAGCAGCAGGGCCGAAAAAGGCGTCTGGGTGGCGGGCTTCAGCACAATCGAACAGCCCGCGGCCATCGCCGGAGCCATCTTGTGCGCCACCAGGTTCAGCGGAAAATTAAACGGAGTGATGGCCGCCACCGGCCCCAGCGGCACGCGGCGCAAAATTCCCACGCGGTTGGCGCCCACCGGCAGAGCGTCCAGCGGCAGCACCTCGCCGGTGAGCCGCGTGGCCTGCTCCGCCGCATATTGAAAGCAGAAAGCCGCGCGCTCCACCTCGGCACGCGCGGTGCGAATGGGCTTACCTGCTTCGGCCGAGATGCACTGCGCGAACTCTTCGGCGCGCTCCGTCAGCCCGCGTGCCACAAAGGCCAACGCGCGCTGGCGCTCATATCCGCTGAGTTTACGTGTGAGGGCGAAGGCCCGTACAGAGGCCGCAATGGCTTGTTCGAGCTGCTCCGGGGTGGCCAACCCGACGCGCCCCACAACACGGCGATCGAATGGCGAGAGCACCTCGACCGCATCCACCGCGGCGGTCCATTCGCCGGCCAAGTAGAGTTGATGCACGCCCGCCGCATCCACGGGCTTCCGCACGGGCTTCAGGTTTTGAGAGGGAGTATTGGCAGCCATGCGCAGAATGTTACACCCGCAGGGCGGCCCGCGTGGAGAGCCCTATGGCAACTCCACCACATGCGCGTTGGTGGAGTCTGGTTACTTCGCCGGGACCAGCTTTTTCAGCATGATCTGGATGATCTTCTGGTCCACGCTCTCCATGCTGCGACCCAGCTCGGCCAGGTTCTGGATGGTCTTCTCCGCCGTGGGAGCCACGATGCCGTTGTCGTCCGGAACCTCGGCCTTGCACATGGCCAGTTCGGCGGCGCGCACGGCCATCTCGCTGGCGTTGCTCACCTTCAGGGCACAGCCCACCTTGGCACCGTCGCAGATCATCCCGGTCAGAGTGGCGGCCATGATCTTCACCGCGCGCTCGGCCTCATCGTGTCCGCCGCCCATGGCGTACACCACGCCGCAACTGGCGCCAATTCCGGCCTTGATGGCCACTCCGCAGAGCGCGGAGAGGTATCCGACGTAGCTCGTCAGGTACATGGTGACCAGGTGACTGACGGCGAGCGCGCGCAGCATCTTGTCTTCGCTGACCTTGTGCGCCCGCGCCCAGGTGACGATGGGAATGGTGGCGATGATGCCCTGGTTGCCCGAGCCCGCCGAGGTCATGATCTCCACCGGAAACCCGGCCATGCGCGCGTCGCTGCCCGCGGCGGTCAGGCTGGCCATGTGCTGGCGGAAGCCGCCATCTTCTTCCACGCTGCCGAAGTATCCCGTGCCCAGCCCCATGGGCTTGGTCAGGCCGGCGCGGCAGGCCGCCAGGTTCATCTCCACCGTGGCGCGCAGAAGCACCAGCACGCTCTCCGGCAGCTGTTCCACCAGGGCCAGCACCTCGGCCAGGCTAAGGGACTTCAGCGACTCCATCTCCGGGCTGACCGATGCTTCGCTCGCCGCCTCGGTGGCGCCAAACGTGGGCTCTCCGTCGCGGCGCAGCAGCGTGATCTTCGAGTGCTCGTCGCGCACCACCGCGTGGCCGCTGCCGTGTTCGAAGGTGGCTTCCACTTCGATGTAAAGCTCGGAGGGCGCGTCCTCGGCAATCTCCACCACAACACCACCGCCGGAGACCAAGGCCTCGGCCTGCGTAATCTGCCGCGGCTGGAGCGTGGCGAACAAGGCCATCCCCTCGCGCGGATCGCAGAAGGCACCGAGCGCCGCCGACATCACGATTCCCTTATGCCCATCTGCGTTGGGGATGAGGATGGCGAAGGCGTTCTTGAAGATGTTGCGGCTGACGCGCACCCGCAGCGAACGCAGACCATTGGCGGCGTTTGCCACGGCTGCGGCGTCCGGCACCGGAGTCCAGCCGCGGGCGGCCCAAACGGCGGCTGCCGTGGTCAGGGCCACAGCCACCGGCTCGGTACAACCTAGCGCGGGCTTCAGAATTTTGCGGAAGAGTGCGTCCATCGCCTCGGGCGTCATCGTCTTGGTCATCGTGTCATCCTACTGCCAGGGGGCAGCAAAATGCGCGCCCTCGCGGACGCGCATGATGGTTTCTCCCGCCGGCGTTGTGACTGCGGCGCGAGAGGAATTCTGCAACAGACTACGCCTTGGGCTCTGCGCCGCCCTCGGGTGCCGGACCCTGCTGAGCTTCCATGGCCTTGCGCGTCTCTTCGGCGCGCTTGGCTTTCATCTCGGAACGCTTCTCGCGCTTGTCGTCAATGATCTTCTCGCTGCCGAGAATCTCAATGAAGGCCTTGGCGCCGCCGTCACCCTTGCGGAATCCCGTGAGGATGATGCGGGTGTAACCGCCGTTGCGGTCGCCGAAGCGCGGGCCGACGGTGTTGAACAGCTTGTCCACCGCCTCCGGGGTCATTAGGTACGAGGCGGCCAGACGCTTGTTGGCGACGCCGCCCTTCTTGCCGAGCGTGATCATCTTCTCGACGTGCGGTTTCATGGCCTTCGCCTTGGTGACGGTGGTCTCGATACGCTCCTCGATGATGAGGGAGGTGACGAGATTCCGCAGCAAAGCGCGCCGGTGGGAGGTGTTCCTGCCCAGTTTCCAACCTGCTACACGATGACGCATGACTTCATCCTTGATCTTGCCGGGGCCGCAGCTTGCCGGCTGAACTGATCTCCGCGGCCTTGCCCCGGAGAGTTGCCGCCAGGCGCGCAATGCACGCCTAGCAGCAGATTTCCTGACTAGAAGCCCGGGGTGCCTTCCGGCCCACCGAACGAAGGCGGCAGACTGCTGCCCAGGGTCGTCTGGCTGGTGGCCACCGCGTTGCCGTGCTCATCAATCTTCATGCCCAGTCCAAGTCCCATCGAGGCCAGGATTTCCTTGATCTCGTTGAGTGACTTGCGGCCGAAGTTCTTGGTCTTCAGCATCTCGGCTTCCGTCTTGCAAACCAGCTCGCCGATGGTCTGAATGTTGGCGTTCTTCAGGCAGTTGTAGCTGCGCACGCTCAACTCCAGCTCTTCCACCGAGCGGTTCAGATTCTCGTTGCGAATCTCCGGCTTGCTGTCGGCGGCCGCGCCCACGGCTTCCACTTCCTCTTCGAAGTTGATGAAGATGTTCATGTGGTCCTTGAGCAGTTTGGCGGCCAGGCCCAGTGCATCGGGCGGGGTCACGCTGCCGTTGGTCCACACTTCCAGGGCCAGTTTGTCGTAATCGGTGATCTGGCCCAGACGGGCCGCTTCCACCGAGTAGTTCACCTTGCGAACCGGCGAATGCACCGAGTCAATGGGAATGAAACCCAGTCCCAGATCCTCGTCGAAGTTCTTGTCGGCCGAAACATAGCCGCGCCCCTTCTTCAGGCGCATCTCCATGTCAATGCGGCCGCCTTCGCTGACCGTGCAGATGTAAACGTCCTTGTCGAGCACTTCGACGTCGCCATCGGCTTCAATCATGCCGCTGGTGATGACGCCCGGCTGGTCGGCGCGCAGATACAGCATCTTGGGCGCGTCGCCCGCCAGCTTGAAGGGAATCTGCTTCAGGTTGAGGATGATGTCGGTGGCGTCCTCGACCACACCGGGGATGGACTGGAACTCGTGCAGCACGCCCTCGATCTTGACCGCGGTGATGGCCGCGCCTTCGATGGAGCTGAGCAGCACGCGCCGCAGCGCATTGCCGATGGTGGTACCGAATCCGCGCTCGAACGGCTGCGCCCAGAAGTGACCGTACTTGTCCGTCAGCGACTCAGAGTCCATCGCCAGGCGCTTGGGCTTTTGAAAACCTTTCCAGAGCATTGTCTTCTCCTCGTTCTTCGCACCGTTTGGCACTGCCGCGCACATGGCGGGCAGGCGGGTCTGGTCCGAATTGGGATGATGCGGCGCGGCCCCCATGGCCCGCCGCGGAAACTGTTTGCCCGGCCGCCGCGGAATGATTCCACAGCGGCCGGCCCTCGCACGAAGCCTACAGTTACTTGCTGTAGAGTTCGACGATGAGCTGCTCGTTGACCGGCAGGTTGATATCTTCGCGGCGCGGCAGCGACAGCACCTTGCCCTTGAAGTTGTTACGGTCAATTTCCAGCCAGGAAGGCGAACTCTGACCGCTGGCGAATTCCTTCGCCTGCTCCAGAATCACCAGCTTGCGGCTGTTCTCGCGCACCGTGATCTCCTCGCCCACGCTGACCTGGTAGCTGGGGATGTTCACTTTGCGTCCGTTAACCGCGATGTGGCCGTGGCGCACCAACTGGCGAGCCTGACGGCGGGCTACGGCGAAACCAAGGCGGAAGATCACGGAATCGAGGCGGCGCTCCAACTGCTGCAAAAGGATCTCGCCCGTGACACCCTTGGCGCGAGCTGCCTTCTCGAAGTAGTTGCGGAACTGGCCTTCCTGCGCGAAGTACATGCGCTTGGCCTTCTGCTTTTCACGCAACTGCAGGCCGTAGCCCACGATCTTCGCTTTGCGGTCCTTGCCGTGCTGGCCGGGGGCGAAGTTACGCTTCTCCACCGGGCACTTTTCCATAAAGCACTTTGCGCCCTTCAGGAACAGCTTGGTTCCCTCACGGCGGCAAAGGCGGCACACTGCATCTTTATAGCGAGCCAACTTAACTCTCCTTCGGTCTGTGAGCGGTTTACGGGAGTTGGAATCCCTTCATCCCTCTCGAATCTTTGTCGGCCGGATGAGACCCTCTGTCTCTCCGGAAGGCCGCCACGCATGGGGGCGGCTATTGGCGCCAATCAAACGCGGCGCGGCGTTTCTTGCATGCGCCGCTACCTAGACGCGGCGCTTTTTCGGCGGACGGCAGCCGTTATGCGGAACCGGCGTGATGTCCTTGATGCTGCGCACTTCGATGCCTGCCGCGGCCAATGCGCGGATGGCGGATTCACGACCCGAACCGGGGCCGCTGACGCGAACATCAACACTGCGCATTCCGTGATCACGCGCCGCGGTGGCCGCGTTCATGGCCGCCTGCTGCGCGGCAAACGGAGTGCCCTTGCGCGAACCCTTGAAGCCGAGCGATCCGCTGGTCTTCCAGGTGATCACGTTGCCCTGAGGGTCGCTGATGGTCACAATCGTGTTATTGAAGGTCGCGGTGACAACCACGATCCCGTGCGGGATGTGTTTGCGTTCCTTCTTCTTGAACTTCTTCGACTTACCCTTCTTGTCCGCCGCGTTTGCGCCGGCACCAGCTGCTTTTGCCATAATCCGTTCTCTATTCCTGTTCTGGGTTTACCAGTAGGCGTCTTCCAACCCTGCCGACGGAAGCGGTGGAGCGGAAAGACGCGACCTTCTACCACGAAGAAAGCTACTTCGTCGCCTTCTTCTTGCCGGCCACCGTGCCCTTGCGCGGACCCTTGCGGGTACGGGCATTGGTATGCGTGCGCTGTCCGCGAACGGGCAGGCTGCGGCGGTGACGGTTGCCGCGGTACGAGCCGATTTCGATGAGCCGCTTGATGTGCATCGAGATCTCTTTGCGCAGGTCACCTTCGACCTGGCCTTCGTTCTCGATCACCTGCCGGATGCGGTTCACTTCTTCTTCGCTCAGGTCCTGGATCTTCTTCAGCGGTTCCACCTCGGCCGATGCAAGAATCTTGATCGCCCGCGGCTGTCCGATGCCGTAAATGTAGGTAAGCGCGATCCGAGCCTGCTTGTTGCGCGGCAGATCGACGCCAGCAATACGTGCCATGTGTGTTCCTACTCCTGAAACAGACTTACCGGTTTCGCCCCGCCCGGGCCCATTAGCCCTGGCGCTGCTTGTGTTTCGAGTTCTCGCAAATCACCCGTACCACGCCATGGCGGTGGATGACCTTGCACTTGTCGCAAATCTTCTTTACTGAAGCTCGAACCTTCATTTCCCACTTCCTTCGGCCCAGGGCCACGCAACTCGGACGCCACCGTGGACTTGATTCCCGCCCCGTTGGCCAACCTGCGCCGCCGGTGCGATTCCTGCCGGAACCGTTGTTCTGGCCCCGCCTTGCAAACACGCAAGTGCCCGCCGGGTCCCGTGGGGCCCCTTGCGGGTTGCGCGATCCTGCTGGTACCGCTACTTGTAGCGGTACACAATCCGTCCGCGATTCAGGTCGTAGGGAGAAAGCTCCACGGCCACGCGGTCGCCCGGAAGAATTCGGATGAAGTTCTTGCGCATCTTGCCGCTGACGTGCGCCAGCACCTCGTGGTCGTTTTCCAGTTTGACCCGGAACATCGCATTGGGCAGTGGTTCGATCACCACCGCCATCACTTCAATCGCGTCTTCCTTGCTCATCCAACCTCAATCGCTAAAATCGCAAATTCCCCGCCGCGGTCTGGCCGCCTGTGGGGGTTAATCCGTCAAAATCACCGGGCCATCCTTGGTGACGGCCACGCTGTGTTCAAAATGTGCGCTGGCCCGTCCGTCCTCTGTGACGGCGGTCCATTTGTCTTCCAGCACGCGCACCGAAGGAACACCCAGGTTGACCATCGGTTCGATGGCCAGCACCATGCCCTCCCGCAACTTGATGCCGTGCTCGCGCTGTCCGTAGTTCGGAACCTGCGGGTCCTCGTGCATCTTGGTCCCGATTCCGTGCCCTACAAACTCGCGTACCACGCTGAAGCCCGCGGCCTCGACGTATTCCTGCACCGCGGCGCCGATGTCGCCGAGCCGGTTGCCCGGCTGTGCGGCGGCAATGCCGAGCGCCAGCGATTCGCGGGTCACGTCCAGCAGCTTCTGCAACTCTTCGCTGATCGCACCCACCGGCAACGTCACCGCCGAGTCGCTGTAATAGCCTTCCAGCACGACGCCACAGTCCACGCTGACGATATCTCCCTCATGCAGCTTGCGCTTTTCCGAGGGGATGCCGTGCACCACTTCCTGGTTGATCGAGGTGCAGAGCACGCAAGGGTAGTCGTAATATCCCTTGAACGCGGGCCTGGCCCCCAACTCCCGGATCTTCTTCTCCGCCACGCGCTCCAGGTCCATGGTGCTGACCCCGGGAGCCACCGCTGCGGTTACCGCATCTAAAACCTGGCGGAGAATGCGGCCGCTGCGCCGCATTTTTTCAATCTCGCCGGCACTCTTACAGACGATTGCCATTTTCGATTGCCTTGACGGCCGCCGCCGTGATCACTTCCAGATCCGCTGCGCCGTCTATTTCGACCAGGCGATTCTTTCGCGCGTAATAATTCACCATCGGAAGCGTCTGCCTCCGGTAGTTTTTCAATCTTTGACTGATGACGTCGTCGCGGTCATCCTTGCGCGTGACGAGTGTTGCTCCGTCGACGTCGCAGATGCCCTCAACCTTCGCCCGCTGACTGGTATTCGCGTTATAGATATGCCCGCAAACGGGGCACGTACGCCGACCGGTGAGCCGTCCCAATAACTTAGTATACTCTACGGTTAATTGGATCACAACCAACCGCTTACAGCTCGTATCTGTCTCAAAAAAATGGTTCTTGGCAAGGTGCTTATCGAGCCACTCCGCCTGTTTCACCGTTCGTGGAAAGCCGTCCAGGATGAAGCCTCGCGCACAATCGGGCTTCGCCAGCCGGTCGGTTACCATCTGCTGCACCAGTTCGTCGGGAACCAGTTCCCCGCGTTCCATGAGGACCCCAGCCTGCTTGCCGAGTTCCGTACCCTGATTGATGTTGTCGCGCAGGATGTCGCCCGTCGAAATCTGCGGAATCCCAAAGTGAGCCGAGATCCGCTTTGCCTGAGTGCCCTTGCCTGCACCCGGCGGTCCTAGAAGGACCACCGGGCCGACAACGGTTTCTTTCGCCTTCGTTGCTTGCACTGTGATGGTTTCAGTACTCATCGCACAACCTCCGACAGCACTACTATGTCTTATATCGAGGGTCTGTACTTTACCACGCTCTGCGTCCTTTGATACGGCCACTTTTCGGCGTAAAGCCCTCATAGTGGCGCATAATCAGCTGGGATTCGATCTGGTTGACCGTATCCATGGCCACGCCCACCACGATCAGCAGCGAAGTGCCGCCAAAGTAGAAGTTGACATTCAAGCCATGCAGGATCCAGTTCGGCAGGCGGTCAAACAGGGCGCCACCCATCCACACGGGAAGATTGTTCAGGTGAATGCCGGCGATCATCCACTCTGGAATCAACGAGATGATGATCAGATAGAGCGCGCCCACCAGGGTGATGCGGGTCAGAACGTCGTTAATGTAGTTGCTGGTCCGCACACCGGGGCGGATGCCCGGAATGAAACCGCCGTACTTCTGCATGTTGTCGCTAACGTCCTTTGGATTGAAGACGATGGACACATAGAAGTAGGCGAAGAACAGGATGCCCACTGCGTACAGGAACGTATGCAGCGGCTCGCCCCAGCCCAGGGCCTTGCTCAGCCCGGCAAAGAACGGTCCAAAGTACTTATTGCTCTGCAGTGCGTAGCCCACCGTCTGCGGCAGGGTCAGCACGGAGCTGGCGAAGATGACCGGCATGACGCCGCCCGAGTTGACGCGAAGTGGCAGATGCGTGCTCTGCCCGCCCAGGACCTTGCGGCCCACGACGCGCTTGGCATACTGCACCGGGATACGGCGCTCGCTGCGCTCGACGAAGACGATGAAGGCCACCACGGCCACCATCACGGCCATCAGCAGAACGATGCCGATCGGCCCCATGGCGCCGCCGCTCGAAGCCTTCTGCCACAACTCCACCGCCGCGCGGGGCAAGCCCACCACGATGCCGGTGAAGATGATCAGGCTCATGCCGTTGCCGATGCCGCGCTCGGTGATCTGCTCGCCCAGCCACATGATGAACGTGGTGCCGGTGGTCAGAGTGAGCATGGTCATCAGCACGAAGGCCACGCCGGGATGGCGCACCAGCTGCTCGCCGCCGACGCCGCGTTGCAAGGTCATGGCGATGCCGAACGACTGCATGGTCGCCAGCAGGACGGTCAGGTAGCGCGTCCACTGCGTGATCTTCTTGCGGCCGAGGTCGCCTTCCTTCTGCAGGCGGGCCAGCGGTTCGTAGACCACGGTCAGCAACTGCAGAATGATGGAGGCGGTGATGTAGGGCATGATGCCCAGGGCAAAGATCGTCA
>Ga0181519_10001224_pt1 | contig 22619 bp, 18 predicted proteins | sample PEATcosm2014_Bin_26_FD_121102 | JGI IMG/M metagenome (GOLD analysis project Ga0181519, IMG submission 121102) | Peatland microbial communities from MTU Mesocosm Facility, Houghton, MI, USA - PEATcosm2014_Bin02_10_metaG | ecosystem: Environmental > Terrestrial > Soil > Wetlands > Peat | place...
GAGAAATACGCGTCGCGAGTTCCGGTAGTAGATCTTGCGGATCACGCTCCGCGGCAGCGCGAGTCCCCGGACCAGGCTGCGGATTGCATCAATCCGCTGCGTGTCGCCAGTCGCGAGGTAGCGCCAGTCGGACAACCAGAAATCATGCACTTCCCTGCGAAACTCGCCCCGTGGGGTCGATGCTTCGTCCTCAAGATCGCTGCCGTAGAGAATTCGGTCCTGGTAGCGGATCAGAAAGGCGCGCACGCGCCCGCGATCACGCACCGACTGGTACTGCAATTGCGTCATGCGCGCCGCCATGTCGACGACGGCATTCGGAAATTCGTCGAGAAATCTGGCGAGCAGATCGACGTCCCACTCGAGGCTGGCGAGATGCGCACCAACGAAGGACAGGTCCGGATGCGCGGCGAGGAAACGGTCGCGCGCGGCCATCAGCGCCTCGTAGCTCGGCTGCTCGGGATGCAGGTACATGTGGTATTGCGGGTGCTCCGCGAAGTAGGTCCGGTCGTTGTCCGTCGTCATCTCGGCGAGTGGCAACCAGCAGTTGTGGGGCTCGCCCTGATGCGCAATGAGCGGCACGCCGAGGGCCTCGATCTGCGCGATGACGGGATCGAACACAGGGTCGTCGATCGACAGCAGTTTGCCGGCGGCATCGCGTTCGACCATGCCGACGTTCTTCCAGATCTTCACGGCCAGTGCCCCGTCGGCCACGGCGCGCGCGAGACCGGCGTTTACCGTGCCTGCCCATCCGGGCTGCGTCCAGCCCGCCATCGCGAACGTCGTCGCGAAGTGGAAGCGCCACGGGTCAACCGCCAGCAAAGCGTGCGCCACGCGCGCTTGTTCCGCCAGCGAGGGGAAATCAGGATAGTCCACATTGATCGACAGTAGCTCGAAGTTGTCCTTGCGCGCCTCGTCGAGGAAGGCAGTCGAGTCGGTATTGGCGTGGACGTGCGCGTCGAACTTTCGGACCCGTGTGAAGTCCGCTGCCGTGTACGGATTTCCGGCTGCCGCTGTACACGCGTTCGCGAGCGCGAGCACGCCGAGGGCTACGAACGATGCGCGGCGGCTACGGCTGCGGTATAGCATGATGGATGTCCGTGGGTCAGCGCAGGCCGTCAGGCGAACTGCACGTGGTTTTAGCTGGAGATCGCATCCGGCACAAGTCGCCGGGGTGCAGAGCGCTGTCGTGGACAGGGTAACCGAGCTCCGTGCCACTTGCGGGGCGGGAGACTGATGCAATGACTGCAGATCCCACCATCCGTCGGCGGCGCGCGCTCCAACTGCTCGCCGGTGGCGTCGCGGGAATCGGCGTGGCGCCTTTTGCGCTGGTGCGCGCCGGAGCGGGGCAAGGGCCGGGCGTGATCGGCGACGCGACGTTTAGCCTGCGCGTCGATTCGAAGCTTCGCACGCAGATCCTCTCGCGCAGCCCAGTGCGGACGCAGGCGCTGACCGGCTTCGACCCGAGCGAGTCTCTGCGGCTCGCGAGCGACCGCGACGTCGCCCTGTTCCGGCTGACCGGATTCAGCGACGCGCCGGTTGACGATGTGCATGGTCGAGGGGTGCGCCACACGCTCACCGGAGTGTCCGCGGAAGGCGTCGAGAAGACGCTCTGGATTACCGTTTACGAGCGTTACCCGGGCACCGCGACGCTGGCAGCGAGCTACCGAAATCTCGGCGTCGCACCTCTGGCAGTGGCCGGATGGACGACGGCGGCGCACGTATTGCGCGGCGCGCATGGAGACCCTGACGCGGGTTTCTGGTCGTTTTCCGGCGCATCCTACGAGGACCGCCGTGACTGGGTGCAGCCCGTGAAGGCGGGCTTCCAGCAGCGCAACTTCATGGGCATGAATGCCTCCGACTACGGCGGTGGCACACCTGTCGTGGATGTGTGGCGACGAAACGGCGGGCTGTGCGTGGGGCACCTCGAGCGACGCCCGCAGCTGGTGTCGCTGCCGATATTGGCGGTGCCGCAGGGCGTGAGAACCGCAGTCGAGACTGATCGGAGCATCATCCTGGCGCCCGGGGAGACGGTCGAAACGATCGAGAGTTTCCTCCACGTACACAGTGGCGACTATTTTGCTTCGCTCGACACGTTCCGGCGGCTGATGGCGGATGAGGGGCTGAGCGCGCGGCGCGCTCCAGAGTCGGCGTACGGACCGATCTGGTGTGCATGGGGTTACGAGCGAAATTTTACGACTGCAGAAGTCGAAGGGACGCTCGGCAAGGCCCGCGAACTCGGCCTCGAGTGGGCCGTGCTCGACGACGGCTGGCAAACCTCGGAGGGTGACTGGTACATCGACCGCGCCAAGTTCCCGCGTGGCGAGGACGACATGATTGCCTTCGCCGCGCACGTAAAGGCAGCGGGCCTGAAGCCGCGCCTGTGGTTCTCACCGCTGTCCGTCAGCCCTGGCACTGACCTGCTGCACGACCACGTCGACATGTTGCTGCTCGACAAGAATGGCGCCGTGCAAAACGTCAGCTGGTGGAATGCGTTCTACCTGTGCCCCGCCTATCAGCCGACGGTCGACTACACAGTCGCGCTGGTGGAAAAGATAATCGGCAAATGGGGCTACGCCGGGCTCAAGCTCGACGGCCAGCACCTGAACGGCGTCGCCCCCTGCTACAACCCGGCGCACCGGCATGCGCGGCCGGAGGAGTCCATCGAGAAGCTGCAGGACTTCTGGCAAGCAATCTACGCGGCAGCCACTCGCATCGACCCGGAAGCCGTCGTTGAACTCTGCCCGTGCGGCACCTCGTTCGCATTTCACAACATCGGCGGAATGAACCAGACGCCGGCATCCGATCCCGAGTCGTCGTGGCAGGTTCGCCTCAAAGGAAAGACGCTGAAGGCACTGATGGGCTCGGCGGCGTCGTTCGCAGGCGACCACGTGGAACTCAGCGATCACGGCGATGACTTCGCTTCGAGCGTGGGTATCGGCGCGGTGGTGTCGACGAAATTCACCTGGCCCGCTGATACTCCGCGCCCGACCGCGCCACAGCCCAAGGGCGGCTACGTCCTGACGCCCGAGAAGGAGATCCTCTGGCGCAAGTGGGTCGCGATCTATCGCGACAAGATGCTGCCGAAAGGGCATTACCTCGGCGCGCTCTATGACATCGGTTTCGATAAGCCCGAGGCGCACGTCATCGAGCGGAGTGGGCGCCTCTACTACGCGTTCTACGCGGCGCACTGGGACGGGCCGCTTGAACTCCGCGGCCTCGGCGACGGACAGTATTCGGTGTCGGACTACGTCCGCGGGGCTAGCCTTGGTACGGTCTCTGCACGCGCGCATCGCCTCAGCGCCGCATTTGACGGGTATCTGCTCCTTGAGGCGACGCCAGTCATCACTCAAAGAACGTGACCACGCCCAGCGTGGGCGGCGCGCTGGCAATTGGCGTGGAACCACCAGAGTCGCTTTGGTTTGGGGCTCAGCAGCGCCAGACGGGATGCGACTGGCAGTCGAAGAGACCGATCGCGCCGCACGTCGCTTGAGCTGGCGTGCGGCGCGACGGAGTGGTCAGGCCTTGACGTCGATCGTGCCACCGACACTGCCGTCGTTGTCGCCGTCGGCGTCACGACCGCCAGCGGCCGTCGCCGCCGCCGTGGCGGGCGAGGAGGCCGGCTTTGGGGTTGGCTGCGAGCGATTCTGAAGGGCCTGCTGCACTACTGCGTTGAGGCTCGAGGCTGCATTCACTTGCATCGGCGTCCTCTCCTGCGCGCCGAAATCGCGGCGCGATAGACCGTCGGCACCACGCTCCGAAACTTGAGCTGGGATCGAGCCGCAGTCATGGCCCGGGGCGTCGCCGCGCCGCCGGCGCCCGCCTAACCTACTGATTCGAAAGCAATGGGGCGCCTGCCGTTCATTCGGCGCGTGCATGAACGGCGTCCCGAGCGTGAAGACTGTGCGTGAGCGTGTACGCGCCGGTTGCAATCAGTTGTCAACGTAGGGTACTTTCCAGTGCAAAGCATAAACAGTGTCACGGATGCGCGCGTTATGGCGAGAGTTCGACGAGACCGATGCGGGACATACGCGAGCCGCCTTCTGGCGCGTCGGTCGCGGACGTCTCGGTCATGAGCAAGACGCAGTCGCGCGAAGCCGTTGAACGGTACGCCTATCCCGGACTCGACTGCGTGATTCATGAGCGCGCGCGGCTGGGCGTTCTTACGTCGCTGGCAACCGGTCGGAATGAGCTGCTGTTCTCCGAGCTCAAGCGGCTGTGCAGGTTGACGAAAGGGAACCTCAGCAAGCACCTGAAGGTACTGCGGAAGAGAGGCTTCGTCGAGATCATCAAGAGCATTCAGGCAAACCGACCGCAGACGCTCGTGCGCCTCAAGTGGCCAGGGCGGGAACGCTATCTCGGGTACCTGCCCGTTCTCGAACAGGTGATTCGCGATGCCGGTCAGGGAACGGAAGCGGAAGCCGCAGACGGTCGCCCGGACGCTGCCAGTTCAGCCGAGGATGCCTGATGCGCAGTGCATTGCCGTCCGATCGCCGGTTCCACGCCATGACGCTCTCGCTCGCGGTAGCGCTTTGCACGGCAGTCTTGCCCGCTGCGTCAACTGCGGCCCGAGCTGGCGGTGGGCCACTCGGAATCGACCACGTGTGGTCGCTGGATCAGAGCGGCATCTGGAGCCGCGGCGCGCAAACCACGCTTGAGTACGGGGTCGTCGCTCTGGAAGTCGGCGGTGCGCTGTGGCTCGGTAACGAAGACGACACTGGACATGTCTTCTGGCAGGCGCTCGATTCCTCAGCGATTTCCGGAATTGCAGCGGAGGGACTGAAGCTTGGATTCAGCCGCGCGCGACCGGATCAGGGCGGAAACCCGAACAGGTGGTTCCAGGGCGGTTGCTGCGAGAGCTTTCCGAGTGGCGAGGTCACGCTGCAGGCCAGCTTCGTGACTCCATTCATCGCGCAATACGCGGCACGGACGCCCTGGATCTGGTCCCTCGAACTTCTGCCCTTATATGACGCGATCGCCCGATTGAAGAGTCAGGCGCATTGGCAGACGGACGTGATCGCCGGATGGGCCGTGGGCTCCGGGATCGGTTACTGGAGTGCCACGCGAGGCACGCCGGTGCTGGTCCAGGTGCTGCCGCACGGACTAACTCTCGGGTTTTCGCGGCGCTTCTAGCCGCTCGCCAGCGCCTCGCGTGCCGGTTAGTGGATAAGCAGGGATGGGCTCGATGACCAGCGCGCAAGAGTGTCGATACCACAACGTAGCGGTCTTCCTCTCCGGGCTGTTCCAGCGCGTGCTCGGTCGGCGCGTGCTTTCGGCCGTGGTGGCATGCGCAGCCCTTGCGGCAGTCACTTGCGCGGCGGCCGCGCCGGAGCCGGTCGACCTGGCCGCGCTCCACGGCAAAGTCGTCCATCTCGACCTCTGGGCGTCATGGTGTGCACCGTAGTGACCCCCAAAAGGACCGCCCACATGTCCGCAGGTGAATTCTCAAAGGCAGCATTGCTTGTCGGAATGTCGCTCGCCTGCACGGGCTGCGCAGCCGTTGGCGTGAAGCCTTGGCAGCGTGATGTGCTGGCGCGACCGGAAATGGCGCTCGATGCCTATCCCATAGATATCGCGTTCGACGAGCACATTTACTTCAGCAAGGAGGCGGCGACCGGCGGCCGCGGATTTGGTGGAGGCGGTTGCGGATGCAATTGAAGAAGCCTGCCGGGTCCTTTCGAGCAGGACTCATGGCCGCGAGCTGCTCGCTCCTTGGTGCCCCAGCCTTAGCGCAGGATGCGTCGGACACGGCCGCGGGCGGCGAACGGCCGTGGCAGCTTGACACGGGCCTCCTCTATTACAAGGAAGACGGTGGGCGCATCACGGACATTGAACCGGAGGTGCTGCTGCGAAGGGATTTTGGCGACGAGCGCCTGTTGACGCTGACGGGAGTGTTCGACTCGCTGTCAGGTGGCTCGCCGAATGGCGCGCTGCCGTCGAAGATCCCGCAGACATTCGCTACGCCCTCGGGAACGAGTCTCCTGCCGCCAGCAGGAGGCGCCGGCAGAAAGTCGAAGCTGTATACGACTGATCCAGGCCAGCTACCGATGGACCCCAACTTCCGCAATGAGCGCATTGCGGCGGACCTGTCGTGGTCACAGCCCTTCGCAGACGCGAATCACGTGACAGTCGGCGGACACCTGTCGAAGGAGCACGACTTCTTCTCAGCGGCCGGGAACATGTCGGTCGCGCGAGACTTCAACACCAAGAACACCACCGTCGGGCTCGGCTTGAACGCCGAGTCGGACCGCGTGGATCCCGTAGGCGGCGCACCAGTTGCCGGCAGCGACTACGCGCTGCTTGAGCGGCAAGGCAACAAGTCGAAGTCGATCACGAGCGGCTTGCTTAGCCTCACCCAGGTAGTGAACCGAATCTGGCTCGCGCAGTTGAACCTTACCTACGATCGGGCGAGTGGCTATCTGACGGATCCGTACAAAATATTGAGCGTGCTCGACTCAATCGGGGCGACGAGCTCGTACGTGTTCGAGAACCGGCCGGCGGAACGCGCGCGCAAGGGCGCGTATTTCGGAAACAAGGTTGCGCTCGGACTGACCGTACTTGAGGTGTCGTATCGCTATACAACAGACGACTGGGCCGTCAAGTCGGACACCGTCGACGCCAAACTGCGATTCAATCTCGGCAGTGATCGCCTGTACCTCGAGCCGCACGTCCGATGGTATCGCCAGAGCGCCGCGAGCTTCTATCACCTCTATCTCGACACCGCAGATGCCAACCCGGAGTACGTGTCATCGGATTCGAGGCTTGCTGCGTTCGGTGCAGCGACCGTAGGCGTGAAGCTTGGGTACCGGCTCGAGGACAAATCGGAGATCAGCATCAGGCTCGAGGCGTATCAGCAGAAGCCCAGCCAGACCGCGAGTTCACTGCCCGAACTCGCAGGGCTCGACCTCAATCCGGGACTCAAGACCGTCTTGCTGCAGATTAGCTGGCACAACGGAAGCATGTGAGGCACGCATGCCATCGGTCGCCGTCCGAAAGGTTGCACCACGCGTGGAACAGGTGATCGTGATTCGTCGCGACCTGCACACCACCTGCCGCCAGGCGGTGGCGCATGGGGCGAAGGTGGCGATGCGGTTTGTCGCCGAGCGGATGAGGTCAGTGCCCGCTGGCGCAGCGCCTGAATTCGACGCCGTCGAGCTCGAATGGCTCCTGGCCGATCAGGCGCAGCGTTGCTTCCGGGTGCACAGCGAGGACGCATTGCTCGCGGTCGTCGCGCGTGGGCGAGCCGCGGGACTCGTCGTCCACGTCGGCACCCAGCCGCAAAGTCGCGGACGTGGGGGGCTGCCGCTACCCGTCTGCTGCGCCTTGGGGCCTGCGGAGTTCGGACGCACCGACGCTATTGTCAGCGGTCTGACGCTATGGTGAGGCAACGGCCTGAGCAGGCGCGACAGGCCGCGCACGCCGCGTAGACACGCTGCCAGGCCGGCAGCGTTGCCAGCGCTCGTGGTATTCGCGCTGGGCCCGAACGCTTCGCGAGCGTCGCTCGCGGTCGACGGGGCTCCGAGGCATCATGAGCGACCACCCGCAGGTCGACCGCCCGCCGCTGCGGCGCGCCTGGGCTCGATCACGCGGCAGCCAAATGGCGTATATGATCAAGCCAGATGGCTCGAGCGGCGGCCTGCGCTGATGCTTCGTGCCAAGTCGTTGATGTAGCAGGAAATGCAACGGTACGCCAAATGGCGTATACTCGTACGCACGTTGGCGGAGGCTGTGCAATGCAGACGGATACGCTGCTCGGAACGATCCTGCCCGAGCAGGAGCCACTCAAGTTGCTCGACCGGCTGACGGCTGGGCTGCCGGCGGCGACCCTCAGACAATTCAAGCGTGCGGCGCGGCTGGCGGATTCCGAGGTAGCCGCGATGCTGCAAGTCAGCGATCGCACCTTGAGCAGGCTGAAGACCGCCAGGGCCCGTCTTTCCGGGGACCTCAGCGACCGGCTGTATGCGGTTGCATCGATCTATGCGCTCGCCGATACCGTTCTCGGTGGGGCGGATAAGGTGCGCGTGTGGCTCGTGGAGCCGCAGCATGGCCTCGGCGGCAAGAAGCCGCAGGAGCTGCTCGGGACCGAGCTCGGGCGGAACCAGGTTCGGTCACTTCTCAAGCGCATCGAGCACGGCTTTCTCGCCTGACCATGGCGGAGCGGTTGCGGCTCTACCGGCTCCTGAAGCAGCGCTACGCGCGACAGGCACTCTCCGGCCGCGGGGGGCTTGAAGCGGACGGGCGCTGGCATTCCGCCGGACGGCTGGTCGCGTACCTCGCGAGCTCAGAGGCATTGGCGGTGTTGGAACTGCGCGTGCACCTCGGCAGCATCGTTCCATCCGAGCCGTACATGCTGGTGACGGTCGATGTCCCGGAGAGGGTGGTTATGACGTTGCCGAATAGGCAGTGGCCGCGACGCTGGGATGCGATCCCATTCAGCGCGGAGACGCAGCGGATCGGCGACGCATGGCTCGCGGGCGGGTCCGCCGCAGCTCTGCGTGTTCCGTCGGTTCACAGCGCTAGCGACTACAACGTCATCGTCAACCCGACTCACCCCGACGCCCGGCGGCTGCGGATCGTAAACCGAGCGCGCTACAGGTTCGACGCCCGGCTGTTCGTCTGAACGCTAGTGAGATGACAGATGGCTGCGGCGCTGCTGGCCGCCGCCCGCCCGCCTGGTGGAACGATCCAAACGGCAGGCGGCCCTAGCGGGAGGAGATTCCGCGCGACGCGTCCCGCAACGACGCAAGGCTGCGTCGCTGGATTCCGGCCGCATCGAAATTCTCCGGCGCCAGCCAGCGCTCGAATGCAGCCCTGATGGCGGGCCACTCGTCATCGACGATCGAGTACCACGCGGTGTCACGACTGCGGCCGCGGATGATCATGTGCTTGCGAAACACACCTTCGAAAGTGAACCCGAAGCGCAGTGCCGCGCGGCGCGACGGTGCGTTGAGGGCGTTGCACTTCCACTCATAGCGCCGATAACCCAGATCGTCGAATGCGTGGCGCATCAAGAGGAACTGTGCTTCCGTCGCGCCAGGCGTCCTTTGCAGTGACCGGCCGTAGAGAATGCTGCCGACCTCGATGCAACGATGCGCCGGATCGATCCGCATCAGAGTTTCGTAACCGACGGCGCGACCGGATCGCTGGTCGACAATCGCAAAGAAGAGCGGGTCCTGGGACGCGGCCTTGCGCGTCAGGAATTCACGAAAGGACGCCTCATCGGGAAACGGAGCCTCGAAGAGGTACTGCCAGCGCTGGGCGGAGTCGGCTCCATGCGTTTCCTGCCACAGCGATGGACCGTGGGCCTGCGGATCGAGCGGCTCGAGCCGCACGAATCGCCCGGGAAGCACGCGTCGCTCCGGGCGGGGCGCCGGCTGCGCCGGAACTTCGGGACCGATAGGCAGATTCGACGCTGGATCGAGAACGCTGGCGCTCATGAAATACTCCGGCGAACAGGGCGCGTCGCTGTGCCCGTGGGCCGCAGCGACGACGCGCACCCGGACGGACTCCGGTGATGCGTGACCCAAGACTAGGCGCTAGTGACACTTGATTCCAGCCCTTGCCCGCCGCAGGCGACGGGCGAGGCAGGTGATCAGCTGGCACCGCCGCATTGGCTGGGTGTAAGTTGCGCCGCGGGGATCGCTGCAGGCGAACTGGCGCGGGGCGTGTGTCGCACGCTATCGACCCGTCCGCCCACGACCCGGGGCCGCGACACCGACAAGACTGCAGTGGCCGCCGCGAGGTGCGGGACGCATCGATGCGCGGACGGTTCCGCTGAGCGTGATTCCCGGCCGGGATAAGCGTTCGGAATCGCGTATCGGCCGCGGATGGCGGAACGGCCCGGCTGAGGACGGAATGGAGTTCGGTCCGACAACCCGCGCGGGATGGCGCCGACAGTGCTGTGAACTGCGGCGCGGTGAGTAGACGGCATTGGGGATACGAACGATGCGAAATTGGATCCGCCCGACGGCCGCCTGCGCGAAGCTCGCGGGCGCGTGGCTGCTGGCATGTGTGTTCGCGCCGGCAACTGCCGTCGCGGTGCCCGCGAGCCTCGTGTCGTTGTACGAAGCGGCTCCCGACCACGCCGTCGACCGGGTCTTCGGCGCCTGGTCGGGTACCGACCGTCCGGGGTGCGCGGTCGCGGTGGAGAGGAGCGGCCGGGTGGTCTATGCCAGGGGCTACGGCATGGCGAATCTGGAAGCAGCCGTCGCCAATACGCCGAATACCGTCTTCGACATCGGCTCGGTATCCAAGCAGTTCACGGCGATGGCAATCGTGCTGCTGGCCGAGGACGGCAAGCTCTCGCTCGACGATGACATACGCAAGTACCTTCCCGAGATACCTGACTACGGTACGCCCATCACGATCCGGCATCTCCTGCATCATACGAGCGGGCTACGCAACTACACGGACCTGTTCGACCTCGCGGGGATCCCGGAAGTCGATCTCACGACGGCGCGCGACGTGCTCGAGCTCATAGCGCGCCAGCGTGGGGTGAACTTCATGGCCGGCGAGGAGTTTCTCTACAGCGACACGAACTATTTCCTCGCTGGCGAGATTGTCCATAGGGTGAGTGGCAAGTCCCTGCGCCAGTTTTCCGAGGAACGCATCTTTGCCCCTCTCGGGATGCGGCACACGCACATCAACGACCAGCCACGCGAAGTCGTGCCGCGGCGCGCGATCGGCTACGAGCCCTATGAACACGGCTTCCTGAATTACCTTTCCAATTTCGAGCAGGTCGGCGACGGCTCAGTGCTGACGACCGTGCTCGACCTCGCAAAGTGGCAGCGCAACTTCGAGGTGCCGCGCGTCGGCGGCCGGCGGGCGATCGAGCTGATGTTGGAGACGGCTACGCTGACCGACGGCAGCCGCCCGCTCTACGGACTCGGGGTGTTCGTCGACACCTACCGGGGCCATCGCTGGGTCCACCACGACGGCGAGTGGGTCGGCTACCGTGCGGCAGTGAGCTATTTCCCGACGGAGCAGCTCTCGGTGATCGTGGCCTGCAACGTGATCGGCAATCTCGATGCAATGGCGCTCGCGCTCGGCGTCGCCGATCACTACCTTGGTCCGGCGCCGCGGCAGACCATGCCGGATCCGGCCCGATCGCTTGCAGCCAAGCGTGCCGGTCTCTACTGGAGCGAACGGCGCGGCACCATTCGACGCTTCGCAGTGCGTGATGGCGCACTCGTGATCGGGGCCGCTGATTCTGGCGCGGTACTCGAGACGGACGGGCAGGGCGGCTACCGCGACCCGGACGCGGAGTCGATGGCGACATACCGCTTTCCGGGCCCCGAGGGATTGCCGGCATCAGGGATGGAGGCACGAACGTTCGGCGGCGTCGTGCATTACTCACGCGTGACGGACGTTGCGGGCCCGGCGCCGCCGCTTGCCGACTATCGCGGCCGCTACGTCACCGATGATCTTCCTGGCGCATGGGAGCTGATCGTCGACGACGGCGTGCTCGTGCGACGGCAACCGTTCCAGCACGACGCGCCGCTGGCACCTCTCTTTGCCGACACTTTCTCGGGCTCCCTGAGCGAAGGGGAGTTCCTGCTGCACTTCGTGCGTGACGCCACCGGGCGCGTCACGGGCATGCTCGTCTCCTCCGAGATGCTGCGGCCGATGCTGCTCACGAAGGAATGAGACCGCACGCCTGACACAAGCGGCTAGAATGCCGGGCCCTGCACCCACGTCGCGGATACCATCACCATGCCCCGCCTGCCGCTGCTCGCGTGTGTCGTTGCGCTCGGCCTCACGGCATTCGAGGTATGCGCCGCGGCGCGGAGCGCAGAGGATGAATTTCGCGCAGTGCTCGTCGAGGCGTCGAGGCAGCACCACCTGCCCGGCATTTCCGCCGCCATTGCGACCCGCCAGGGTGTGATCTGGACGGGCGCCGTCGGCTACGCGAATCTCGAGACGCGCGCGCGAGCCAACGAGGCATACCTCTACGGAATCGGCAGCATCACGAAGACCTTCATCGCCTGCCTCGTCGAGCGGCTGATCGATGAGGGCCGCCTGAGTCTCGATACGAAGGCCGTGGACATTCTGGGACCGGAGACTCTCGCCGGGATACCGAATGCCGATCGCAGCACGATCCGCCAACTGCTTAACCATTCGAGCGGGATTCCTACCTGGGAGTTCGATGCCGACTGGATCCGCAGCGGACGTGGCGCCGATTCGCGCCCGGACCGGCTCTGGGGCAAGGCCGAGACACTCGACTACGTGCGGGGTGGAAGGCACCCTGCGACCAATGAGCCGGGCAGGGGTTACGCCTATGCCAATACCAACTTCACGATCCTCGGCCTCATCCTCGAGAAGGTGACCGGGCGCGACGTGGTCGCCCTGCTGCATGACGACCTGCTCGGTCCACTTGCACTCGGCGACATCCGGCTCGAGGGCTTCGAGCCCGTCGAATCCGCACGGCTGCCGGCGCGCTACCACTACGACACGCCCGAATTTCGGCGTGCGGCCGGCGTGAGCCCCGCGTTCCACGTGGCGGCTCCCGGCTTGCTCGACGTCAGCCGTTCGAATCTGTCGACCGAATGGACCGCCGGCGGACTGCTGGCGACTGCCCACGACCTTGCATCATTCGCGCTTGCGCTGCGCGACGGGCGCGTGGTGCCGCCTGCGACCCTCGCGCGCATGGTGAACTTCGGTCCGACGGACGAAGCGGATGAGGAAGTCGGACAGGGCCTGTTTCACGAGCAGGTCGCCGGCGACTGGCTCGTCGGCTATGACGGCGGGGTGCTCGGCTTTGGTGCGGTGATGGGCTGGCTCGAGCACGACGACGTCGTCATCGTGCTCATGACCAACGTCGGCATGATGCATGCCGGGGACGCTGCCTGGTACCCGCTCAAGCTCGTACGCTCGAAGGCTTTCGTGGACGCAGCGCGGCGACTCGCGCGCGATCTGTCGCCACCCACATCGCATCGCTGACGTCGCCCCGCCGCGCCAGCTGGCGCTGGAATTCGGCGCCGGATTACCCGTTGCGAGACCGCTAGAGCGCTTCGGGACTCACTCAAGGCCTGCGGTCCATAGGTTATTGCAATGACTCAGGCAGTCCGCTAGATTCGGCTACCTGCGGATCGAGACCGGACGGCCCCTGCGCCCCAGCCCTCGAGCCCTGCATGGGACGGATTCGGGGACCGCGCACGGTGACCTTCGGGGACACCTGCCGCAGAAAGGGGATTACCACGATGCCGCACGCGAACTGTGCACTGACCAATAGCCGCGTCCGCCTCGCCGTATCGGCGGCGCTGCTGCTCGCACCTCTCATCGTGCGGTCTGCGCCGGCCGACACCTCGCCCGGCCCCGAGCAGCCGGCGTCGACTGCCGGCAAGGTGCTCGAGGAAATCGTCGTCACCGGGTCTTACCTGAGACGCACCGACAGTGAATCACCATCGCCCGTCACGATGATCAACGCCGATGAGATCGCGAAGAGCGGCCTCAATACGATCGCCGACGTCATCAAGACCGTGTCCGCCGACAACTCGGGCACGCTGTCGCAGGCATTCAGCGGCGCCATGGCCGGCGGTGCCGACGGCATTTCGCTGCGCGGCCTCACTGTCGATGCGACGCTCGTGCTGGTCGACGGCCACCGCATGGCCTCGTATCCGCTCGCCGATGACGGCCAGCGCCCATTCGTCGACATTTCCTCGCTGCCGATGGCGATCGTCGAGCGCGTCGAGGTTCTGAAGGACGGCGCGTCGGCGATCTACGGCTCCGACGCCATCGCCGGCGTCGTGAACATCATTCTCAAGAAGGATTTTCAGGGCCTCGATTTCTCGGGCAGCCTCGGCGAGACCTACCGCAGCGACGGCCTGTCGCAGGGCTTTTCCAGCACCTACGGCGTCGGCGATCTCGCGGCCGATGGCCACAATTTCTACGTGAGCCTCGAGGCGCGCCATCAGGAGGCGATCAGCCAGATGTCGCGCGGCTCCTACGTATCGGCGTCGGACCTGACGCCGTGGGGCGGGCCGAACCTGTACGGTGGGGTCAACAACGGCAGCCTGCCGTACCTGAACACGACCTACACGGTACCGGGCCAGGTGATTCCCGTCAGGAATGGTGCGTTTCCCACGCAGGCCCTGGACGCGAACGGCAATCCGATCCCGTATCAGCTGCCTGGATGCAGCGCGCTGGCCGCACAGGAGGCGCTCGACGGCGGCAACGGTCCCGGTGGCTGTGCCTGGAATACGAACCTCTACAAGAAGATCCAGCCGCGCACCGCCGGCCTCGATCTGTCGACGCGCTACACGCAGCGACTCGGTGACAACTGGTCGAATGCGTTGTCGGTCTCGTACTATCTTTCGCAGTCCGAGCAGTACCGGCAGCCGAATGCCTACAACGTCGGCATCCCGCTCGTACCGTTCGCCTGGGCCGGCGCGACCGCCGGCACGGTCAACCAGTTCAATCCGGCGACCAGCCAGGTCGTGCTGCCCGCGACCAGTCTCGACAACCCGTTCAATCCTGCGAGTCCGTACTACTCGGGAGCGCAGGCCTACTATGCGAGCCAGGGCGTCAACATCGCGAGCCTCGCCGGCGACAAGGCGCTCTTCTACGGCGCACTCACGAACCTGCCTCCGCAGCACACGATGTACGGCACCGATGTCTACCGGCTGGTCGACGACGTCAGCGGCACGCTCGGCAGCTGGGATGCCGCGCTCAGCTTCGGCTGGGTGCGCGATGCGACGCACGAAACCTTCCAGGGCTTCATGTACGTGCCCGCCTTTTACGCGGCGCTCGCCAACGGCTACCGCGTCGGCCAGTACGCGAACCTGAACAGCGCGGCACAGAATGCCGCGATCGACCCCGAGACCCATGCGGTCGCGACCTCCGACCTCGGCTTCGTCGCCGCCAATGCCTCGCGCAAGCTCTTTGCGCTGCCGGGCGGGGAGGCTGGGCTCGCGCTCGGCGTCGAGTCGCGCCTCGTTCGCCAGGACAACCCGGGTGAGCCGTACGCACTCGCCGGCAACATCCTGATGGACGGCAGCTTCTTCGCGCACGGCTCGCAGTCCGTGTCGGCGGCGTTCGCCGAGCTGGCCGCACCCGTGACGCACTCGCTTGAGATCGATGCCGCGGGCCGCGTCGACCACTACAACACGTCGGCTGGCACGGCATTCACGCCGAAGGCCGGCTTCAAGTGGACGATCATTCCGGAACTCGCCGTGCGCGGGACGTACTCGCGCGGATTCCGTGCCCCCGGAATTGCGGAGAGCGGCAACGCCGGTTCCGGAACCAGCGTCGCACCGGCGCCCGAGGATACGGTCCGCTGCCCGGTCACCCAGTCGGTTGCCGACTGCGGCTACGCGGGTAGTTCCGTCGCTATCCTGATCCGCAGCAACCCGAACCTGAAACCCGAAACCTCGCACAGCTACACGCTGGGTTTCATCGCCGAGCCATTCACGCACAACACGATGACGGTGGACTACTTCTACATCCGCCGCGACCACGAGATCGACACGGCACCGTACTCTCTCGAGAATGCAGTGCGCGCGAACCCGACGCCGGGGTCGTCGCTGCCCGGCCAGATCATCGAATACGTGACGCCCTACGTGAACGCCTCGTACTCGATCGTGTCCGGCATCGACTACGAGTGGAAGACCGTGTGGAACTTCGGCGATGCGGGCCGCTTCTCGACCCGGCTCGATGCCTCGCACCTGATGCAGCAGCAGCAGTCATTCGATGGCGTCAACTACGACTACGTCGGTACGGTCGGGCCGACTGCACTCAGCGGCTCGACGGGCACTCCCTCGACGCGCGGGTCGCTGACGCTCGACTACTCGCGCGGTCCCTGGTCGGTAGGGACGACCTACTCCTACCGCAGCGCGATGAAGGGCATCGACGAGTCACTCGGCTGGCCGCCGACGTGCCTGCAGCTGAGCTCCACGAATACGCACTGCTACGTCGCAGGCTTCGGCTACGCGAACGTCTACGGCCAGTACCAGGTCAACGAACACCTGCAGCTCACGGGCACGGTCACGAACGTGACCAACCGGTTGCCGCCACTCGATACGGTGACCTATGGGGGCCAGAACTATGATGCGTCCTACGACCAGGCCGGCGCGATCGGCCGCTACATGGAAGTGGCGTTCCGCTACCGGCTCTGACGGCGCGCGGCCCGTGCCGCGGGCGTCGCGCCGGTTGCGCGGGCCCTGCACGATCCTCGTCGCGGCGGCGCTCGCGCTCGCCGGCGTCGCGGCTGCGGCCAGCGCCGCGAGTGCGGCCGCGGCTGCTGCGGTTGCCGAGATCGTGGTCGATGCGCGCGAGGCTCCACGTGGCATCATGAAGGCGCACCTCAGCCTGCCAGTGGCAGCAGGTCCGCTGACGCTCCTCTACCCGAAGTGGTTGCCCGGACGTCACAGTCCCGTGGGACCGATCACGTCGCTCGCGGGACCGGTGCTGCGCGCGAACGGTGTCGACGTGCCCTGGCACCGCGACCTGATAGAGCCGTACGCATTCCACGTCGACGTTCCGGCGGGTGTGACGCGACTCGAGGCAGACCTCGAGGTCCTGACGGCACCGGCCCCGGATGGCATCGTGCAGGGCCTCGAGACGCCCCGCTATGCAACGGAATCGCTCGCCATCGTCGAGTGGAACGAGGTCCTGCTGTACCCCGCCGGTTCGCCAGCGGACGCGCTCGTCTACCGCGCCTCGATCCGGCTGCCGGACGGCTGGCGCTACGCGACGGCACTCGAGTCGACCGGCCAGGGCGCCGACGGCGTCCGCTTCGGCGAGACGTCGCTCACGACACTGATCGACTCGACGCTGATCGCTGGCCGCTACTTCAGGAGCGTCGCACTCGGCGGCAGTCCGGCCGTCGAACTCGACATCGCGACCGACCGCGCCGCGGCGCTCGAGATGGCGCCGGAAGTGCTCGACCACTATCGCAACCTGGTCGGCGAGGCGCGCGCGCTGTTCGGTGCGGTGCACTACCTGCACTACAACTTCCTGTGGACGCTGACCGACCAGATCATGGAAGACGGCATCGAGCACCACCAGTCGAGCGACAACCGTTCGCCGCTCAGGACGCTCGCCGATGACGACTTCCGGCGCGCCGAGGCCAACCTGCTGCCACACGAGTACACGCACTCGTGGAACGGCAAGTACCGGCGCCCCGCTGACCTTGCGACGCCCGAGTACGAGACGCCGATGCAGGATGACCTGCTGTGGGTGTACGAGGGACTCACGGAATATCTCGGCGACGTGCTCGCAGCCAGGAGTGGCCTGCTGACGACGCAGGAGTTCCGCGACGAGCTCGCGCGCCTCGCCGCGCAGATGGACATCCACCACGGTCGTGACTGGCGTTCGCTCGCGGACACGACGGCGGCGGCCCAGCTGCTCTATTATCAGGACAAGAACTGGGCGTCCCGGCTGCGCCGCCAGGACGATTTCTACCAGGAGTCGGCGCTGCTGTGGCTCGAGGCCGATACGCTGATCCGTCACCTGTCGAAGGGCAGCCGCAGTCTCGACGACTTCTGCAGGGGCTTCTACGGCGGCGCCAGCACGGCGCCCGGCGTCGTGCCGTACGACCTCGACGCGGTGGTGGCGGCACTCAACGCGGTGCAGCCTTACGACTGGCGCGGCTTCTGGACCGAGCGCCTCAACCGGAAGGGTGGCGGGGCGCCGCTCGCGGGCATCGAGGCCGCGGGCTGGCACTTCGCACTGACCGGTCATGCGTCGTCGATGCACACGGCGCATGAACACGAGGATCGCGAGATCAACCTGCAGTACTCGCTCGGCATGTCCGTGAGCGAGGACGGAGGCACGCTGAGCGACGTCGTTCCGGGCTCGCCCGCCGATCGCGCCGGCGTCGCGCCGGCAAGCCACCTGATTGCGATCAACGGCCACAAGTGGTCTCGCGATGCGCTGCACGATGCGCTCACCGAGTCGGGCGGGAGCGGTCGGCTGGTGCTGCTGATCGAGAAGGACGACGAGTACCGCACGCTCGAGGTCAGCTACTCAGGCGGCGAGAAGTATCCGAACCTGGTGCGCGGCTCGGGTGAGGACCTGCTCGCTGAGATCGCGCGGCCGCGCGTCAAGGCCGCGGCCGCGGTGCCGGTGCGCTGACCGGACTGACGGCCACTCCTTCGGGGCGACGGCAGCGCCTGCGGCCGCCACGGCCAGGCCGCGATATGACAAATTGCGCGGCAAGTCAGCGCTGTCTGCAGACATCGGCCGTGGTCAGTTGTTCACCCGACCCCAAGTCATTATAATGACCTAATCATATTGCGAGCATCCGTGGCCGTCACTCAGGAATCCACCAAGATCGGTCCGCGCGCGGCTCACGTCAGCCTCGGCGATGCGATCGTCCTCGGGCTGTCGAGTTCCGGCCCGGCGCAGACCCTGGCCGTGAGCCTCGCGAGCCTCGTCGCGGCTTGCCACTACGGCGGCGTCATTCCGATCCTCATCTGTTTCGTGCCGATGCTCGGCATCGCCATCGGCTACCAGCGCCTGAATCGCTGGGACCAGAGCGCCGGCGCGACCTACCACTGGGTCGCGCGCGTGTTCCATCCCTACCTCGGCTTCCTGTGCGGCTGGATGATCCTGCTGTACTACACGCTCGGCACGAGCAGTCTGACGATTCCGGCGGGCACCTACACGCTCGAGCTGCTCGCGCCCGAACTCGTGAATCACCAGCTTGCGGTCGCGCTCGCGGGCGGACTTTGGAACGTCGCCGTGACCCTGCTCGCGCTCAAGGGGCTGCGCGTTGCGGCGCGCTTCGAATGGTCGATCGTCGTGTTCCAGTACGTGGTGCTGCTATTGCTCGCGATCGCGGGCGTCGCGGCACTCCTGCGCGGCAATGCCGCGGTGCCGTTCTCCTGGCACTGGTTCACGCTCGACGGCATGGGCGGGCTGCGCGGACTGATGAGCGGGCTGCTGATCGCGTGCTTCATGTACTCCGGCTGGGATGCGGCAGTCTATGTGAACGAGGAGTCCACGGACCGCGTCCAGGCGCCGGGCCACGCGGCGATCGCGAGCGTCGTGATCCTCGCGCTCTTCTATGCGGTCACGGTGTTTGGCTTCCAGGCAGTCCTGCCGGCGGCCGAACTCGAGCAGCATGCCGGCGACGCGCTCGCGGTGCTCGCGCCACACCTGTTGCCAGGGCCGTGGACGGCCATCACGAGTCTCGTCGTGCTCACCGGCACGCTCGCGACGCTGCAGGCGGCGGTCATATCGGCTGCCCGCATGAGCTTCGCCATGGCGCGCGACCGCGTCATGCCGGGAATTTTCCTGCGGCTCGATCCGGTGACGGGCAATCCATGGGCAGCGACGATCGCGATGAGCGTGCTCAACCTGGCGTTGCTCGCGCTCGCGCTCGCGACCGGCAGCGTCGGCCGCGCGCTCGGCAACGTGGTGGCGAGCCTCGGCCTCATCTCCATCGTCTTCTACGGCTTGACCGCGGCTGCTGCGGTCTGGCACGGCCGGCGGTCGCTCGCCCGCTCGGCAGCGGACCTCGTCTTCGGTGGCCTCCTGCCCGGTTTCGGTGCGCTGTTCATGGCCTGGGTCGCGGTCGAGTCGGTGGTTTCCGGTGCGACGTCGCCCACGATCCTGGCCTACGGAATCGGTTCGATCGCCGTTGGCGCGGTCGTCGCGATCCTCCTGCAGGTCGTCGGCAAGGTGTCATTCTTCCGCCCGGCTGCGCCGGCGCGGGAGGCTTAGTGTCCAGGGAGAGATGTCCGTGAGTCCGACCTACAAAGATCCCGCCCGTACCGCGAAGAGCGCCGCCCTTTACGACAGGGCCTGCGAACTGATCCCGGCCGGCGTCAACAGCACCGCACGTGCCCGCTTTTCCGGCTGGGACCCGTACCCGCTGTTCGCGTCCCACGGGACCGGGTCGCATCTGTTCGACGTCGACGGCAACCGCTACATCGACTACCTGCTCGGTCTCGGGCCGATGATCCTCGGCCATCGTCCACCGAAGGTGACGGCGGCCGTGATCGAGGCGATCAAGACCCAGGGGACCTGCTTCGCACTGCCGACGCCAGCCGAGGCGGTGCTCGCCCGCAGGATCGTCGATCTGGTGCCGAGCGTCGAGATGGTTCGGCTCTGCAACACGGGTACCGAGGCCGTCATCTACGCGCTCAGGCTTGCGCGCACGTTCACCGGCCGGCGCAAGGTGATCCGCTTCGAGGGGATGTACCACGGCTTCTCGGACGGCGTGTACTGGAGCAAGCACCCGAAGCTCGCGGACGCAGGCCCCGACGCCCATCCGATCGCCATCCCGCAGGGCCCGGGCGTACCGCTCGCTGCCGGCAACGAGCTCATCATCCTGCCGTGGAACGATGTGGCGGCGCTGCGCGAGGCGATCGAGCGCGAGGGCAGTGACATTGCGGCGGTTCTGACCGAGCCCGTGATGTGCAACACGGGCTGCATCCTGCCCGAGCCCGGCTATCTCGAGGCGATGCGCGAGCTGACTGCCGCGCACGGCATCGTGCTCGTGTACGACGAGGTGATCACGGGTTTCAGGCTGAGTGTGGCCGGCGCCCAGGGGCACTACGGGATGCGCCCGGATCTGTCGGTATTCGCCAAGGGGCTTGGTGGCGGCTTCCCGGTCGCGGCGCTCGGCGGACGGCGCGACATCATGTCGCTCGTCTCGGACGGCACCGTATCGATGGCGGGCACCTACGCGGGCAACACGATTGCCGTGGCCGCAGCCCTGGCCGCCCTCGATGAACTGGGTGAGCCCGGCAAGTTCGAGGCGCTGTACGCCCGGTGCGAACGATTCTACGCCGGCCTGCAGAAGATTCTCACGGACTCGAAGCTGCCGGCGTACGTCGTCGGCGTGGGTCCGGTGCTGCAGGTGTGGTTCGCGTCGCACCCGATCAGGAACTACCGGGATGCCGCGCGCCATGCGAGCCACGGGCTGTTCCGGGTTTGGTGGGAGGGAATGCTGGAGCGGGGAGTCCTGTTCCACCCGGGAGCCTTCGAGAATCTGTTCGTCTCCTTCGCGCACAGCGACGACGACGTCGACGCGACGCTGGACGCGGCGCGGCACACGCTGAAGGGCATGAGCGGCCGTGCCTGAACCGACGACACTCACGCTCGGGATCGACCTCGGGACTTCCGCACTCAAGGCGGTGGTGCTCGATGCGCAGGGCGCGACGCTCGCGACCGGTACCGGTTCCTTCGCGACGACGTGCCGCGAGCCCGGTGAGGCGGAACAGGACCCGGCTGACTGGCTTGCCGCCGTCGCGCACGCCTGCATCGAGCTCGACCGGTCGCTAGCGCCGCGAATGCCCGGGTGGCGCGAACGCGTCGCGGCCGTGGGGCTCGCCGGACAGCTGCCGACGCTCGTCTGCGGACGCGATGAGCGCGTGGTCGGCGCCGCGATCACCTGGAAGGACGGGCGTGCCGACCGCTGGGCGGGCGCGGCGATCAATGCCGAGGAGCGCCGGAGCCTCTACCAGCGCACCGGCATGCCCGTCGACGGGCGCTACCTCGGGCCGATGTTCCATTACCACTGGCGCGAGCGGGCCGGCGAGGTCGGGTTCGTACTCTCTGCCAAGGACTACCTGGCCTTCGCGCTCACCGGCGAGCGCGTCACCGATCCGTCGACGGCTGCCGGCTATGCGGCGTTCGCGAGCGCCGAAGGCGAGTTCTCGCCGGAACTGTGCGGGCGCTGGCAGATGCCGCTGCACGCTCTGCCAACGATCCGGGCGGCACATGCCCTCGCCGGGCGATTAACGGCGGTCGGCGCGCGCCTGCTCGGGCTCGCAGCCGGCATTCCAGTGACGGTTGGTGCCGCCGACTCGGTGGCCGGCGCCTACGCGCTCACCGGACTCGAGCCGGGCGCGGTCAGCATCACGATGGGATCGAGCACGATCATCCTCGATGCAATCCGTGACCGGCGCCTCGATCCTGCGATCCGCTACCTGCTGACTCCGCACGTCGCGGCGGGCTGGTTCGGGCGCGAGATGGACCTGCTGGCGACCGGCACCGGGCATGCGTGGCTCACCGGCCTCTTCAACTGGCAGGCGGGCGAGCTCGACGCGCGTGCCGCCACGTCGCCACCCGGGTCACGCGGCCTCACCTTCGCACCCTACCTCGCTGGCGGTGAGCAGGGGGCACTCTGGGACCCGACGCTGACCGGCTCGATCCGCGGCCTCGGCCTTGGGCATTCGGCCGCCGACATCGCGCGGGCGCTGCTCGAGGGCATCAACTTCGAGATCCGCCGCTGCATCGACGTGCTCGCCGAGACAAGCGCGATCAGCCGCGTCGTCGTCTCCGGCCACATCGTCGACCGCCCGGATAGCCTGCAGATGCTCGCGGATCTGCTCGACCGTCCGGTGCAGTTGTCGCGGCTGGGTTCACCGGCAGCGGTCGGTGCTGCGCTCGGTGCGCGCGAACTCGCGGGGCTCGCGGCGCCTCGGCACGCACTCGGCGCTGCCGACGCGAGCGTCATGCCCGGCAGAAATCGGGCGCTGTACCAGCAGCTGTACCTGGACTATCTCGCCGGTACGCCATAGTGGAATGGCTTCACTGTCCGGACGGCGAGTGCCTCGGTGCACTTGCCGCAGACCAGGTCACGCGGCTCGTCACGATGAAGCCGGACGCCACGTTCGCGCTGCCGACCGGGCGCACGCCGGGCGGACTCTATGCGGAGCTTGTCCGGCGCC
>Ga0181519_10001228_pt1 | contig 22611 bp, 13 predicted proteins | sample PEATcosm2014_Bin_26_FD_121102 | JGI IMG/M metagenome (GOLD analysis project Ga0181519, IMG submission 121102) | Peatland microbial communities from MTU Mesocosm Facility, Houghton, MI, USA - PEATcosm2014_Bin02_10_metaG | ecosystem: Environmental > Terrestrial > Soil > Wetlands > Peat | place...
GAGCCCGAGCTTATCACCCTGCACTCCAACATACGGCTCATCATCTCACCGCTGATGGATTACATCCTGGAACTGGAGCAGCAGAACCCCGACCGCAAGATCACTGTACTACTACCCGAACTCGTGGTCCGCCACTGGTGGGAGTACTTCCTGCACAACCAGCGTGTGCAGATGCTTAAGCTGCTGCTGCTGATCAAGGGAAAACAACGCATCATCGTTGTCAATATCCCCTGGTATCTGTGAGTATGCGGCCACGGAACATGGTTCAAGAGACCAGCAGCTTGAACCTGGGACCTATCAGCTAACTTGCTAATCGCTGATTTTTCGGCGCCAGCCTGCGTAGCCGCGCCACAGCGTCAGGGACCAGCGCCAGCGCGCAATCCACTTCATCGTCAGATGTCATCCGGTTCAGCGAAAATCGCACACTGGCTCTCGCTCGCGCCGGGCTCAGCCCCATCGCCGTCAAAACATGCGACGGTTCGGTCGCTCCCGACTGGCAGGCCGATCCGCCCGAAACGGCCAAGCCCTTAAGGTCGAGCGCGATCACCAGCGCCTCAGCCTCCACATGGTCGAAGAACATGTTACTGGTGTTGCAAACGCGCGCCGCGCCCGCGCCGTTGACTCCTGCCTCCTCCACCTGCGTCTGGATGCCCTGCTCCAGGTGGTCGCGCAATGCCGCAAGCGATTGTTGCTCGCCGTTGGCCAGCCACTCGCGCGCCAACTCCGCGGCCTTGCCCAGCCCCACAATCCCCGCAACGTTCTCCGTACCGGCGCGCCGCCCGCGCTCGTGGTTGCCGCCAAAGAAGATCGGTCGCAGACGCACGTTGCGCCGAACGAAGAGAGCGCCCACACCTTGCGGTGCGTACATCTTATGCCCCGACAGACTCAGCAGATCGCAGCCCAGGGCTTTGACATCGAGCGCCAGCTTGCCCGCCGCCTGCACAGCGTCGGCATGAAATAGCACGCCCGCCGCATGTGTCAGGTCCGCCAACTCGCGGATGGGTTGGATCACACCCGTCTCATTGTTGGCCAGCATCACGCTCACCAGCTTTGTGTTGGGCCGCAAAGCACTTTCCAGTGCGGACACCTCAACCACACCCTCCGGTGACGAAGGCAGGAAGGTGACTTCAATCCCGCGCCCTGCCAGCGCATGAGCGGCATGTAGTACCGCTGAGTGCTCCATACTGCTGGTGACTAGATGGTCGCCCGGCGCGAGTATCCCGAACAGAGCTAGGTTGTCGCTCTCCGTGCCTCCCGAGGTGAAGACCACCTCGGCCGCGCGGCAGCCCAGCATCCCGGCGACCGACTCGCGCGCCCGTTCCACCGCAGCCCTCGCCTGCTGGCCCGGCTGATGGATGGAGCTGGCGTTGCCGAACGCCTCCGTCCAGAATGGGCGCATCGCCTCCACCACCTCCGGCAACACAGGCGTGGTGGCGTTGGCGTCCATGTAAATTCTTCGCACAACTGAAGTTTACTTGGCGCTCTCACCTTCTGACCAACCAGGTGTGGCCCCTGCCACGAAAAGTCTCCCGGTAAGTCCGTGAAAACCTAACCGGAATTATGCTAGGCTTGCATCGTTGTGCAGGAGGAACCGGCGATGACGATGAAACGAATTGCAGCAGTGGTTGTACTGGCAATGTGTAGCGTTATGGCAGTTCAGGCGCAAATGGGCGGCATGGGAGGAGCCCCGGCGGCAGCGGCTGGTTCGGCGGTCGATCCCGCGAAGACCTTCGACGCCGCTGTGTCCGGTATTGAACGCAACTGGATGGGCATAGCACAGGCGATGCCCGCGGATAAATACAATTTTGCGCCAAGCTCCGCTATCTTCGTTGCGGGCCAAAAGGTGCAGTATGACAACGTGCGCTCCTTCGCCCAGATCATCACCCACACCATCCAGGCCAACTACAACGCGTTCGCCAACATTGGCGGCATCAAGCCGGACGTAGACACCGCGGCCATCGGCAAACTTACTTCCAAGGACGACATTGTGAAAGCGCTGGCTGATACATTCGCCTTCGCGCACAAAGCGGTCGCTAACGTAACTGCCGCCAACGCCTTTCTGAGTGTCCGCGGCACGCAAACCCCTGTCAGCATGTTGGCCGGGGCCGTCGGTCACGCCAATGACGAGTACGGCCAAGCAGTCGAGTATCTGCGCATGAACGGCCTTGTTCCTCCGGCCAGCTCAGGCGGTGGTAGACGGGGGATGTAGCCGCATCCCCTTGCTTCGTTTTAGAACGCGACCTTCGGCGGCTGAGGCGGAGCTTTCAGCAAAAATGTAAATGAGAAGCCGCCAACATCATCGTGGTCGCGCAGGCTCCTGTTGTAAAACGCAGACATCGTGACGTGACGCGTGAGCGGAATGTCCAGCGACGTCAGGAAGCCGTTGTCCTCGGCAGGATCTGTATTGGTCGCAGTCGTCACCTTCTTCTTGCCCTTGCCGGTGCTTGAGTACACCAGGTTTTTATCCAGCGGCAGTTCTTCGTATGCCTCCGCCTCGAAGCTCGTACTCCATGGCAGATCCACCGACGTCCCGGCCTGAAAATGGGCCATCGGTCCCACCGCGACATAGCTCTTCAGGATGCGCTGGTCCACCAGCGCGCTGGTGTCGCCGAATCCAAACTCGATGTCGGGTGTGAACAGGCCGGCACTCGTTTCAAAATGGTTGTTGATGTTGTAGGTGACCTGTCCCGCGCCCAGGCCGTAGTCAGTATTGCCGGACGGCAGGCCCAGCGAGGCCGTCCCGTTATAGTCGATCGACCCTATAGTGGCATCCCCATGGAGAGAGAGCGAAGTATCCCCAAAGGCCTTTTGCCTGGCAATGTAGGCGTAGACCGGTTTGGCTTTTGTGCCGACATTTGCGTCGATGTTGATGTACATGTACACCGGTACTCCGGCGTCCACGCTGAAATTGCGATCCAGCCGGTATGCGACGTTCGGCGTTAGGATGGAAGACCATCCATTGCTGGAGTCGTGCTGCGAACTGGTGCCAAGCGAAACATTGAAGCCCTTCTGAACAGGAATAATGCCCGCAGGCCCACTGTCGTTGCTCATCGCCTCCGCGCTCAGCCCGCCCAACACGTCTTCCACATCGCCCGATTGGCTCCCCTGTGACTGAGTTGCGGGCGTCTGGGTCGCTTGCGCTCGGCACACAGGAGCAATAGCGATAAAGAATGCGATGGCTATGGAGCAATCAATTGCGGTGGTGGGCAGACTTCGACGAGCCAGGGAGAAGAACAAGGCGGCGCTCCTCTGAGTTACATACACAAATGTATACGAAGAATTCTCCCTTTAATCACCGGGCAAGAACAGCAAAAGCCTCGCAGTCTGTGGACGGATCGGGCACCCACTGCTGATGAGACCTGCTTCATCGCATCGCTACGCTAGCGCTTCTCCATCGGAATGTATGCCTGCGGATACGGCGGTCCTACATAATCCGCGCGCGGACGAATCAGCCGGTTGTCGTCCAACTGTTCGATCACATGCGCGGTCCAGCCGGCAATGCGGCTGATGGCGAAGATCGGAGTGAATAGATCGATCTCTACTCCCAACGCAGTGTATGTGGAGGCCGAATAGAAGTCCACGTTGGCGTTCAGCTTCTTCTCCTGGTTTACGAACAGCTCGATCTTGCGCGACATGTCGAACCACTTGGAATTGCCGCCCGAACGGCCCAGGTCCTCCGACATCTTGCGCAGGTGGGTGGCTCGCGGATCTTCGGTCAGGTACACGCGATGGCCGAAGCCGGAGATCTTTTTCTTCTCCGCGAACATCTGCTTGACATACTCCACCGGGTCCGCGCCCGACTCATCGATGGCATACAGGATCTTCATCGTCTCGGCGTTGGCCCCGCCATGCAGCGGCCCTTTGAGCGCGCCGATCGCGCCCACGATGGCCGAGTGAATATCAGAGAGTGTGGACGCAATCACACGGGCCGCAAAAGTGCTGGCATTCAACTCATGGTCGGCTTGCAGAATCAGGGCAACGTCCAGCGCGCGGGTCGCCGTCTCCGTCGGGTTTACCCCGTTCAACATGCGTAGGAAATTGGCCGAGTGAGACAACGAGCGGTCCGGGTCGATGATTGTCTTGCCCTTGCGAATGCGGTCGAAGATGGCCACGATCATCGCAATCTGCGAGGTCAACCGGTAGCTTTTGCGCACATTGCTGTCATGGGACGAGTCTTTCTCGTCGGGATCGTAGAGCGATAGCAGGCTGACCGCCGTGCGCAGCACCTCCATGGGCGTGGCATCGGTGGGCACGTTGCGCAGGAACTCATAGATGCGCCAGTTCAGCGCGCGGGCAAAAGCCAACTCCTTGCTGAAGTCCGCCAGTTGTGACGGAGTCGGAAGAACACCAAACCAAAGAAGATAGGTGGTCTCCTCGAAATTTGAGTGTTTGGCCAGTTCGTGGATATCGATACCGCGATAAGACAGAACGCCCGCTGCTCCGTCGATCCAACAGATAGATGATTTCGTGGCGATAATGCCTTCAAGACCCTTCAACGGGAGTGCAGTGGACATGAGCCTACCTTCTTGACAACCGGGGATATAGTCTACATACGTTTATATCGCAGCGGCGAAACGATTGTCACGAAGCAGGCGAATCGTACTCCTTTGCCGCGTAATCGGCGAAGCGAAGCCTCCCGCCGTGCAAGATGTGATCGGCTCGGTTGGCGATCGTTGTTTGTATCCAGGTGCTCTTTTTCACACGGATCTCGGCTGACGGCCTCTGGTGAGCTATAGTTGCAATAGGGGCTGCCGCATTTGCAGTGCGTCATCACCCTGCAACTATTTGGCCTTTGTCTGGCGTCCCAATCAATGCACACGCCTGTCTGCGGCCGGAGTGCGAGGAGGAAAGATCATGAGCGATACACAATCAGTCGAAACGGGGCGCACCATCTCGGGGGCATTCATCGCAGCGGTCATCGTTGCAGCTCTTTTGGGAATTGGTGCGCTGGGGTGGTGCTACAGCTTGCAGAACCGCCTCGGCACATCCGAGCAAAAACTGATCGACGCCGACAAGAAGAACACGGACCTCGCCGACCGCCTCGACGCCACCAATGCCCGTCTGCGCGCTACCGCCGATACCCTGGGCCAGAACGTGGGCGCCACCCAGAAACAGATCGACGCCCGTACCGCGGCCATCATCGCTGAACAGAAGGAACAGAAAAAGGAGCAGGACGCAGCGACGGCCAAGCTCACCCAGCAGCAGCAGGCCGCTGAGCAGCAGATCGGCGCCGTCTCCAACGATGTTGCCGGCGTTAAGACGGATGTGGGCGGGGTCAAGACAGACGTCGCCACCACGCGCAGCGACCTGGAGGCTACCAAAGCTCAGATGCAGAGCATGAAGGGAGACGAAGGTGTGATGAGCGGCCTGATCGCCACCAACCACGATCAGCTCGAGGAGCTGAAACACAAAGGCGACCGCACCTACGTCGAGTTCACTTTGCAGAAGGGCGCCAAGCCCACCCTGCTGTCCCCCATCAAGTTGAAACTCGTGAAGGTGGACAACAAACACGCGCGCTTCAGCCTCGTCGTCAGCTCCGACGATCGCGACATCGAGAAGAAAGATAAAACCCTGGACGAGCCCGTGCAGTTCTACTCCGGCAAAGACCCGGCCCTCTTTGAGATCGTCGTCAATAACATTTCGAAGAACTCTGTATCGGGCTATCTCTCCATGCCCAAGAATACCCAGCAGGCGAGTACGGCAACGCCATAATCATCTTGATCGATGCAGCAAAAGCAGAACGGGGGACGCTTATCGCGTCCCCCGTTCTGCTTTTGCCTTGGGTTGGATTACTTCTTCTTGGCTGCCTTCTTGGCTGCCTTCTTGACGACCTTCTTGGCTGCTTTCTTAGTTGCCATGTGTCTATTCTCCCTATCGATATGACATCGATGCTGCAAGACCTTAACATGCAGCTATCGAATGTATAGATTTGATGAAATTCTGTGTCAAGAAAAATCGTTACGTCAGCGAATTTTTTTTGTGCAAAAGGAAGTCAGTTGGATGCGTGCATGCGAGGACAAACGGCACGCAATGAATCCCTCTGACGTTCAGAAGCATCGCATTGGACCGCTCACAGCCCCATCTGACGCGCGAAATTCCGCACCCCATCCTCGTGGCGCACTACGCAGCACCAACATCAACACCCGCCGCTACGCGCAAAGATTCGTTTCAGCCGCATATCCATTGAACCTTGATTGTCAACAGCTATGCGATGCGCAGTCCCATTCAACACGGCTTCTTGGGGCTGAAGAATTTCAATCCATGCAGTGACGACCACTCGCAATGAATCATTGGGAGTGCGTTCGGTACGATCAGAGTCAGAAGGTATTGAGGAGTACGATGGCCCCCATTCAACAGAGGCACTGAACGATGGAGTGCGGGAATCAGCGCAGGTCGGCCATGGAGGATGGAACAGGCGGACCGGCAGGATTCATCTTGAGGCCGACGATCTTCAGCGTCCACGCATAGTCGCATGGCTTGTCGGCCGGCAGTGTGACCTTGAGTCCATCGGCATCCTGGGTGAACTTCAGTTTGCCGGGGCTGCCCAACATCGTCACGCTTTTGATCTTTCCTTTGGGAACCTGGCCGTCGAGGACTTTGCCCTTGGCAAGCGATGCGATGACGGCAGTCTCTCCGGGCCACGTCTGCGCGATGGCGTAGAGATTCTCCCCCTTTACGGTGAAGCGATACTCCACCGGCTTAGGCCCTGTGGTTGCGTCGTCCGCAGCTGGTGGGCGAGGCGGCCTTGGCGCGGGTGTCGCAGGTGCGGCTCCCTGTGCGGCACCGGCGTTTAGACCTGCTTCCGTTGCCGTGGCCAGCGCTGCTTCAGGACGGCGCATCTGTGCGCTGCGTGGAGGAAGAGGAGTAAAGCCTTCGCCATCGACAACCCAGTTATGCGAGCCGTAGACAGCTTCGCCATTCACCGCCAGCCACTTGCCGACCTCTTTCAGCGTGCTGCGCTGCTGCTCGTTGATGGCTCCCTGGCCAGTTGGCGACAAGTTGAGTAGGAGACTGCCATTCATGCTCAGGACGGTGCATAGTTCGTTGATGACGGACCTAGGGTTGCGAAATGTCTCCACTGGATTGGCGGCGGTATAGCCCCAGGTGCTGCCCAGTGTATCCTCGGCGTCCCAGATGCCCTTGAGGATCTGGGTTGGCCCGCGCGGGTTCAGCCTTTCAAACTCCAGCACGCTACCAGCGGGGAAGGCGGTGCTTTTGGTCAGGAAGGTGACCTGCTTCTTCCACTGGATGGCGCGGTTGTAATAGTAGGCAGCGACCTTCAGCTTCAGAGGATCGAAGTCGCGCCCATCGATTCCATTGTCGAACCAGAAGAGATCGGGCTGATACTGGTCGATCAGCTCCATGCACTTCAGCACCCAGTCCTGCAGGAACTCCTGTAGGCGCGCGTCGCTGTGGTCCGTCCAGTAGAAGTTGGCGTACTTCGGATCGTCCAGATCGGTCTTCAATCCGGGCGTTGGGTGGATGAAGGTGTAATGCTCCATATTGTGGCTGGCCACGCCGAACTTGAGTCCGGCCTTGCGCGTGGCTACGGCCATCTCGCCCACCAGGTCGCGGTGCGGGCCCATGTTGTATGCATTGAAGGGATTGGTAGCGCTGTTCCACAGTGAGAATCCATCGTGATGCTCGACGGTGGGGGCGAAGTACTTCGCGCCGGACTCCTTGATGAGCTGGGCGAGGTCGTCGGCGTTGAAGTCCTTGGCCTGGAAGAGCGGGATGAAGTCCTTGTAGCCGAACTTGTCCGGCGGACCAAAGTTCTGCGTGTGCCATGCGGAGAAGCCAGCGTACATGTACTTCTCGTACCACTCGTTGTGATAGGCCGCGACGGAAAAGAGCCCCCAGTGCATGGTGATGCCGAACTTGGCGTCGATGAACCACTGCGGCACGGTGTAGTGGTCGCGCACCGAGTCCCATGTGGGCTGCACAGGACCAGGCGCGGCTGGAGTTTTGGCTGCGACCGCAGCGGCGACAATCTCCGGTGTGACTTGCGGCCCGGACTGCGCGAGTGCAAGGCGGGGTAGTGATAGCAACAACAGGGTGGTGATGGCGGCAATGTGTGTTCTGGTGGTTCTCATGGCAATTACTCCGGGGTCTATGGGGCTTGCGTGGGCGCGGGTGAGGGAGCAGGCGGTCGAGGCGTTGCCACCGGCTCATCCATTTTGTTGGTGCGGAAGGGAAATGCGGGAAGGCCCGCGGAGTTGTAGAGATTCGCTCCGTAGGGATAGTTGTCCCAGGCGTAGCGGACCTCCGTGGGCGCCGGAACATCGGGGCTGCGGACGACCACGGTACTGCCGTCGATGGTTGCCTGCGCGTCCACATATTTGCCGTCGGCGCCGGCGATCTGGAACCATTTCAGCGGGCCATCGTTGGTCGCTGCAACCTCCGCGGTCGAAGGCGGATTGGGTGGCGACGAGACATGTGCATACAACCCGTCCGGATAATGCGTGGTCAGTCCCTGTGCGTGGGTAAAGCTGATGCGGATCGCGTTACCCTCCACCTTCATCCCTGCATACATTGGCCCGGAGAACTCCAACTTCTTGCCATAAACGTTGGCCAGCGCAATGCGGCTCAGCCGGTCGCTCTGCGCCTCTTTGTTCTTGGGATGGACGTTGGCGGAATCGCCGACATCGATGGAGACGGCCAGGCCGGTGTTGGGCACGGACAGGATATCGGCCTGCTGCTCGCGCACGCGCGGGTTGTTGCTGTTGTTCTTCAGCGGGCCAAGCTGCACCGCGTAGAACGGAAAGTTTCCCTCGCCCCATAGCTGACGCCATGTAGTGACGAGCGACGCCATCACATGCCCATATCCTGGGATCCCTGGATTGCCCAGGATCGATTCGCCCTGATACCAGATGGCCCCGCGGATGGCGTAGGGAAGGATGGGATTGATCATGCCGTTGTAGAGGACGGTAGGCTGGTGCTGGTCGTTCGCGGGATCGCCACCACCGCCACGCGCTCGTCGTGCTGCTGGTGGCGCGCCTGCTGCGCCGGGAGCGCCAGGAGTTGCGGGAGCGGTTGCAAGGGCTGGAGCGGGTGCTGCTACAGGCCGCGGAGCTGGCGGGGTTGGTGGTGTGGGGTTCGCCTTCCAGGCTGCCTCGCGCGTATCGAAGCCTTCGACGACGGGCTTCATGATCGGATCGGCGAGCAGCGCTTCGCGCGGAATCCATGCCTCCGCGGTGCTTGAACCGGATGCCGACAACACAATCCCGACCGGCAGCTTCAGCGCCTGGTTCAGATTGCGCGCAAATAGGTATCCGACGGCGGAGAAGTCCGCGACGGTATCCGGGCTGCACACCTTCCATACAGCCTTCACGTCGGTCAACGGCGTGAAAGATTTCTTGTCCGGCACAGTGAACATGCGCACCTGCGGGTAGTTTGCCGCCGCGATCTCCTTTGCGTCGTCCAGCAAGCCGTAGGGGCCGGCGCGGCCCTTCATGGAGACCGGGAAGACCATGTTGGACTGGCCCGAGCCGAGCCACACTTCGCCCACCAGCACGTCGTTGATGGTGATGGGAGTACTGCCTTTTCCGCCGGCGATGGTCATGGTGTAGGGACCGCCGGACTTGAGCTTCGACAGCTTTACCATCCACTTGCCGTCGGCGCCTGTAGTGGCGGACTTTGTTTGGCCACGCAGCTTAACGGTGACTTTTTCGCCGGGCGCAGCAGTGCCCCAGATGGGCACCGCCATGCCGTTTTGCAGCACCATGTGGTCGCTGAACAAGGCGTTGGGGACAATCTGTGGGCCCGGTTGGCCGGACTGCGCCTGAGCAAGGCAGGGCATAGTCGCAAGCAGCAGGACCGCGAAGAACGCAGCAAGTAAGGAGGTGCGCAAATGTGAGGGCGTAGACATAGAAAGTCTCCAGATGGATTTCCGTCGAGGGTTTGGCCTGATGTTCCCTACAGAGCAAGGATGATTCACGGTACTCCCGCCGCAACGCGAGAGGCAAGAGCGGAGCTTGAGCACTGTCTGCCGGGAGTCCTGAACTTGAGTCTGTGCGAACAGGCCGGAGTGCAGTACTCTTACCCGTGGAGAAAATCCGATGAAAACAAGTTGCGTTCTGCTGGCTGCATCCCTGTTGTGCGTCTCATCCCCTTGCCGCGCCGCCGATCCCGCACCGGCGCCATACCGGTTCCAAAACGTCACCTTCAGTGCGGGTGGGTTCATCACCGGCTTTGTGGCGCATCCATCGCAGCGTGGACTCTACTATGTCCGTACGGACATTGGTGGCGCATATCGATGGGACAACGCCGTCAAACGCTGGTCCCCGTTGCAGGATTGGCTGCCATTCTCCGATCGCAACCTGCTGGGCGCGGAGAGCATTGCCATCGACCCGACGGATGCGAACAAGCTATATATCGCCGCAGGCACGTACACCAACAACGGCACGCCCAACGGAGCGATCCTGCGCTCCAGCGACCAGGGGCGCCACTTCAGCATCGCGCGCGTTCCGTTCAAGATGGGCGGCAACGAGGATGGCCGTTTCGCTGGAGAACGGCTGCAGGTGGACCCGAACCATCCGCAAACGCTTCTGATGGCCACGCGCCTGGCGGGCCTGTGGCGCTCCGATGACAGTGGAGCGACCTGGGCACGGGTCGCGCACTTTCCCGATCCGCCATCCAACCGCATCGGTCTGACGTTTGTCGTTTTCGACAAGTCGAGCGGCCATGCAGGGCAACCCACGCCCGTTATCTACGTCGGTGTCGATGATCCGGTCAACAACCTGCTGCGCTCCGCAGATGCAGGAAAGACATGGCAGCAGGTGACCGGATCGCCGCAGGGACTCTTTCCCAATCATGGCGTCTTCAGCTCCGATGGGACCATGTATCTGAGCTTCACCGACCGTCCCGGCCCCAACGGCACCGGCAACGGCGCGGTGTGGGCTCTCTCCCCGACCGCAAACACATGGAAGGACATCACACCGCAAAAGCCAATCAGTGGGGAACAGAAGGACCATGCCAACGACGCCAAGGCCTCGCAGGACGCGCAGGGCTTCGGATACGGCATTGTCACCGCCGATCCACGGCATCCGCAGACGCTGCTTGCGTCCACCATCGATCGCTGGCATCCCGGCGACACCATCTTTCGCTCGGAGGACGGCGGAGCGCACTGGCAGTCGTTGAAGGAGGGCGCAGTACGCGACGCAAGTCTGGCGCCGTGGGCCGATCATGTCGCCGGTGCGCCCTTCGGCCATTGGATTGGCGCGGTCATGATCGATCCATTCGATTCGGCCCATGTTCTGTACGGCACGGGAGAGACCATCTGGGAGTCGCATGACGTGAATGGCGGCACTACGACTCACTGGGCGGTTGGTGCGCCGGGCCTGGAGGAGACAGCGGACATCATGCTGCTCAGCCCGCTGTTGCCCACTGCGACCGGCCCGCACCTCTTCACCGGCCTCGGCGACATCGGCTGCTTCCGCAACGACGACTTTTCCCGCTCGCCCGCTGGCGGAGCCATGAAGAATCCCGAGCTATCCAACTGCGACACCATTGCTCTGGCTGCGCAGAAGCCCGAGGAGATGGTGCGTGTAGGCCGTTCGTGGAACCCAGGGCCGCATGGAGCAGTCTCGCACGATGGCGGAGTGCATTGGACGCCTTTTGCCACCGAGCCCGCGCAAGGCGCACAAGGTGGCGACGCGGCAATCTCCGCCGATGGGTCCCTGCTTCTGTGGGCCGTGCGCGGAGGCCCGCTGCAGATGAGCAAAGACAGCGGCACAAGTTGGCAGCCGCTATCACTTCAAGCGGGTGGGCGAGGCGGGCTACAGGTGCTGGCCGATCCCGCCAGTGCAAAAGCCTTCTGGGTCTACGACTCCGCTGGCGGCGTTCTTTACACGTTGAACGGCGACGGGGCCTCATCCGTGGTGAACTCGACTGCACCTAAGGGCGGCAGGCTGCGCATCCCTGCAACCGCGCCCAATGCGCTTTGGATTGGAGGCTCGTCCGGTCTGTGGCGATCGGCCAACCGCGGCATTGAGTTCCATCCACTCAGCAGCGTTGCAGCGGTATATGCAGTCGGCTTCGGCAAGGCTGCGCCAGGTAAGTCTTCGCCGGCAATCTATCTGGCGGGAGCGATCGCAGGCACTCCCGAAGCAGCACCTCCTACAGAGGGTGAGGGGCGTGGAGGAGGGATCTACCGCTCACTGGACGACGGAGCGACCTGGCAGCGCATCGACGATACCGAACACAGGTATGCCTGGATCGAGCAGATTACCGGCGACCCGCGCGTCTTCGGCAGGGTGTACATGGGAACCAACGGACGAGGCGTGCTCTGGGGCGACCCGGCGAAGTAGTGACCTCAGTTCTTGCACATCACCCGCTGAGATTGACTAAAGCGAAACAGGGTGCGGAGGTCTGGAGTGCTCGCCAGACAACCTATCCTGAGATTAGCCATCCTATGGTATATGCACTCTTTCAGCCGGATGGTTGAGACGAGTGAAGACGGGACACCGCAGTATCCAACGCATCTACCAGGAGCCGCAGACACCGTAAATGAGGCTCTAAATGCGTGGATCGAAAGTTCTTCTTTGTGCAGCAGTGTTGTTCACCTTCCTGACTCTACCTTCAACACCGGCGGCAAAAGCACAGATCGTAGTCGGCGTCCGTGTTCCATCTATTGGTATTGGCATCGGGGTTCAGCCAGTCTGTTCCTATGGCTACTACGGCTATGCACCCTATGCCTGCGCGCCCTACGGTTATTATGGGTCGGGCTACTTCTATAACGGCATCTTCCTGGGTATGGGCCCATGGGCCAACTGGGGCTATGGCCACGGCTGGGGTGACCATCGCTTCGTTGGCTACGGTGGAGGACGTTACTTCGGCGGTGACGGCAGAGGGCGCTATGCTCATGGCCCCGGCGGTGGCGGTCGCGGATACGCCAACTCGCGTGGCGTCGCTTCAGACAATCGCGGACGTCCTGGCGGCGGGCCAGTTGTCCGTAACAATGGTGGCGCAGCACGTGGCGGTGGCGCAGCACGTGGCGGTGGCGCAGCACGTGGTGGTGGCGCAGCACGTGGTGGTGGAGCAGCACGCGACGGCGGCCAACGTCGCTAATCGAATGCACGTCGCGTGAAACAGCGCTGAAATCAATTTGCAATCAACAACGGCGGGGCAAACCAGCTCCGCCGTTTACATTTGAATCTCGACCATCCAGCCATGTGTGTTCGTCGAACATCCTAGCTGAAGAAACCGAGTCATTCTCTTATGGCTTCCAATCCTTCAGCCTCTGCAACAACTTCCTCCGACTCCGGTGCGCCGGGAACTTGAGCGCGACCACGATTCGCTGGTGTACGATGGATTGGAACCGGGTAGAGTGGCGCCCGGTTGGCCCGCTCGGCCCTTCGTTTTTGATTTGATGCGTCCCTATCGTCTAGTGGCCCAGGACTCCGCCTGTTCCCGGCGGCGACACAGGTTCGAATCCCGTTGGGGACGCCAATTTTATTTTTGCCTCACTCAACATCTCCATGGTGCTGAATAGGCATGTCTTAGAGCGGTTCAAAATTCCGTGTTCTGGTGAGTATGCCAACCCGCCGTCGAACAGCAGAGTTTGAACCCGGTGCCACTACTCGGGCGTTGCCGGGTGTCACACACTCACCACGTCTATTCCGTGCATTCAAATTGTCTCCGGGTTAACGAAGGAAATCCTCCCGGCACTGTAATCAGTCCGTTGCTCTTCGCCTATCGCTTCTACCTAGTCAAACGGATGTACCGTCAACCATTTGGCCAGCACCAAGCTCAGAAGAGAGATCAGAGAGCCTAGCCCGGCGAGGCTTACAATCTCCCAACGCGTCCACCGGATAAGGCGCACACGCCGTTTACTGCTTCGACCCCATTTAGGAACTCCGGACACAACCTCCTCCTTTTGAAGGGCCCACCCGGAGGAGCTTTTGCTCCACCGGGCATTGCATGGTTGAGTTAAGTGCTGGCTAAAAGTGGAAGCCGAGTTCAGCCGTCATCGCCCGTGGCGTCAAATAGTGTGTGCCCGAGAACGTAGAGAGGAAGTTATACAACGCATACTTGTTGGTAAAGTTGACGGCGGTCAGATGGAGGCTCCACTTGTACTTATCGCCATTGAAAAGATTGTCCTGGCCAAGCGATGCGTCGAAGACGTTGCGCGGGGCGATGCGTTGCGGGTTGTGATCGTTGTCGCCTGTGTTGGGCGCGGGGATGGAGATGAGGCTTGAGGTGAACTGCGAGGCTAGGCAGGTGGTGGGCAGGAGATTGGTTGGGGTCGCCTTGTTGCTGCCGCAGGCAAAGCCGGCCTGAAACTCCTGGTCGGCCGTGAAAGGCACACCGAAGGCGTTAACCATGAGGATGGCAGGCTGTCCACCAAGCGTCGTCGAAGAGAGGATGCATGGGCTGTTGGGATCGACCGAGGCCGGACCATAACAAGGGGCTGAACCGGCGACCAGACCGCTATCGTAGCGCCAATTGAACCCTAACCAAGGCGCGAATTTGCTCGGAATCTTGTATTGCAGGTGCGTGGTCTGGTTGAACTTTTCGTCGTGGTCGATGCGGAAGGGATACCCGCTCTGTCCGACGGTTGCGCCCGCCCCGGCCACCTGCGGCGGATAGAAGCGCGCGGCCACCGAGGACATGACGACGAAGGCGGAGATGTTGTGGAAGTGGGGCACATCCGCGCGCAGGTCGAAGCCCGGGATTTTAGAGTTGTGCCAGTCGATAGGGAAGGTTATTGGCGTATTGCCCAGGACGGAGAAGTCGAAGGCATTGTGGGTGTACTTCCAGATGTAGTCGCCGGAAAGGACGAAGTTGTTGCCGATGGCCTGTTGTAGGCCAGAGTGGAACTCGTTGCGAAAACCCGGCTGTAGCGTAGTAGAGACACCCGGAGTGCAGAGGAGCAGCGGCGAAAGGACAGCGCTTCCGCAGCCCTGGCTGGAGAGGACCAGGTTCTCGTTGAAGGGGGACTCAAGGGTACGCGCGTAGGAGGCGCGCAGGACTGTGCTGGTTGACTTGATGGTGTAGGCAGCGCCCAGGCGGGGCTCCGCCTGACGCTGGATGGCGAGGCCGTTATAGAGATCGCCGCGAACGCCGAGGTTGATAGTCCAGTCGCCGGCGGTGATCTGGTCCTCAGCGTAGAGTGCCAGCTCCTTCACATCAGTGTGGCCGTTGAATGTATAGTAGCCGCCTCCACGGGTAAGGTCGTACGGCAGAAGAGCGGAGTTATATGTGCCTCCAACCGAGGGATCGTTGGAAACGTCGCCATGGGCAGCGCACTGGGTTGGGCTGGTAAAGCCGGGCAGTGGATTGCCGCTGGTGTTCACACAGGGTGAATTGAAGGTTGCATTGACGATGGCGAGCGGATCGTTCTCCCGCAGGAAGGTCTGCGTGTACTCGGCTCCAACCTTGACGTTGTTGACGCCCTTCGCATAGGAGATGGTGGTGTGGAGACCGGAGTTGGTGAGTGAGCGCGCCTGGCTGATGGTCTGGTTTTGAATCGGCCCCAGGTCGGCCAGAGGATTTCCGCTGGCATAGTAGTCGTATGCGTCGCGACGGACATATCCGGTGAAGTTAAAGACTGAATTGACATTGATGGTGTGCGTATATGTAGGGGCGATGTTGAAGGTAACAATCTTGGAGCGCTGGTCGGTGTTGCCGACGCTGCCGAACACGGGGTTCGCACTGGTGCCGCCGCTGATCACATTCTGGACGTTGAGGTTGTCGTAAGCATTGGGAGTCTGGAACCAGGATCGGCTGAGGCCGAGATTGAGATGCAACGAGTCGCCGAGTGTGATCTGGCGGTCGACACGGTCGAAGATGTTGAGCTCGTTGCCCTTGTCGTGGAATACGGAGAACTCCGGCGGGTCGAGGAAACGGCCGCTTTTGAGGCCATCCACTTCAATGAAGTTGCCCCAGTCCTTGTTGCCATAGCTGAGATCGATGGAGCCGGTGGCAGTGCCGAAGGTGCCGTAGGATGTGGTGATAGAGCCGGTAGGAGTTGTGACGCCCTGGCCAGAGCGGGTAGTGGCAACGATGACGACACTCGTCTTGCCGCCATACTCGGCGGTAGGCGCGCCGTCGATGACCGAGAGGGACTGGACGGAGTTGGAGGGGAGCTGGTTGGAGAAGACCTTGGACTGCTGGTCTGTAATGGGCTGGTTGTCCACAGAGAAGGAGTTGGAAGCGTGGTCGCCAAGGCCGTGAAAGAGGCCGTTCGAATCTGCCGCGATGCCGGGCGAGGCGAGCGTGACGAGGGAACTGAGGGAAGAGGACGCGCTCTCCAGCGGGAGCTTCTCAAATAGATCGCGGTCGACGTCAGTGTGGCCGACTGGATCGTTCTCGATCAGGTCGCCACCCGTTGTCGTCACCTCGACCACCGTAGAGGTTGTGCCCGGTTGTAGGGTGGTTGTCAGGGTCATCGGGACCGTGGAGCGTACGTCGATGTCCTCGTATGTGGAGCTAAAGGTGGCGGCGGAGAAGCTCAGATGGTAGGGATTGAGCGGCAGATTGGAGAACTGATAATGGCCGGCGTTATCCGTTTTGGTCTGTCTGCTGTATCCGCTCACCGGGTTCGTAACGGAGACTGTGGCTCCCCGAATCACGGCCCCGGTGACATCGGAGACAGTTCCGTAAATTGTGCCTGAATTGCCTGCTGATTGCGCCAGGATGCCTGAAAAGCCGAAGAAAATACAGATCAAAAACGCCGCGAAAAACGCGCGCTGAATTAGCGTGTGCATGCACTGCCTCCGTTGCCTTAGGTTTTAGCCGTGGTTTACTTATGCCATCAAGGAGAGATTGGCGACGGCAGGCGGGGGGCGTGAAAATAGCGCAAATTGTGGAGCAAATTGAAGTAAGGCAATCGGGCTCGATGCCTCAACTCTTGTGAATACCTGGGCGATGCATACCTGGGTAACAGTGACGGCGATCTGGATCGCCATATGAGCGGTTACGCAGAGGCCGCAGTCCTGGTGAGAGACCTCGCCATGTGAATGACTGTGCGTCGCGGTGACAACGCCGCCCAGCATAACCAGTGCGATACACAACACACCAAGAAAGATTCTCCAAGGCGATCGCATGTGCGATGTTGTGTATTTACCCAACATCCCAAAAATGTAGCATGGATACGGGAAATATGGGAAGTGCTTCCTCGCAACCGGCACGTAATATCATGTCACTTCTCCTGCTTCATGAGGTCGAAGTACTGGCGCCGATTGCCGCCGCATTGACGGTAATCCAGCAGGACTACTATGCTTCTCACACTACAGAAAGCTCAAGCCCATTTATTCCCAAGCTCGTTTGAAAGGTTGGCGTCATGACCAAAGTACGGCTCCTCTGCGTATCCACGTTTCTTGCCCTGGCAGTTGCCCAGACACACGGTGCAGTTGCGCAGCAGGCCACCCAGGCGAAGCCTACAGCCCAAACTAAACCTTCCGCGCAAACCGCGCCTGCCGCGCACATGATGCCGGCAATCGAAAAAGTTAAAGTTAACGCACCGGTCACTCTTGCCGATGACGGCGACACCTGGACGCTGGACAACGGCATCGTCAAGGTCAGCATCCGCAAGCGCGACGGCAATCTGACATCGCTGGTCTATCACGGCGTCGAGATCTTGACCAAGGGTAATTACAGTTACTGGGAGCAGAGACCTGCGGGCACCGTCACGGCCAGGGTGACCATCGATCCGTCGACCAACGGAGGCGAACGCGCTGAGGTCTCCGTGCTGGGAGTCAATCCAGGCGGCGGTGCGGGTGGTGGCGGCATCGCTCGCGGCGGCGGTGCTCCCGTTGCGGGCGCGCCCGGCGCAGGCGGCCCTGGTGCAGGCGGAGCCGGTGCGGGCAATCCCGGTGCTACTACTGCAGGTGGTCGTGGTGCGCGCGGCGGCGGAGCACCTGGCGCTCCCGGTGCTCCCGGCACAGGGGCTGGCCGTGGAGGAGGCGGCGGTGGCCGCGGTGGAGGGATGGACATTGAGACGCGCTACACATTGGAGCGAGGGGTCAGCGGCTTCTATACCTACAGCGAGTACACCCATCGCGCCTCGTATCCACAGGCTGGCGAGGGCGAGAGCCGATTCATCCTGCAAGACATGAACCCAACCTTCGACTGGCGCTCGGTGGACAAGGACCGAAACCAACTTGAAAGCAATGCGCCGGAGGACCACGAGGTCCACGCCAAGGAGCAGAGCATCTACGCGACCGGCTTGTATAAGGACTCCGTCGAGCATAAATACAGCTACAACGCCCCGATGTATAAGTTGCAGGCCTGGGGATGGTCCAGCACCAAGGACCATATTGGCGTGTATTTCATCAACCCATCGAACGAGTACATTACCGGCGGCCCGGAGAGGCTGGATCTGATCGACCACTTTTCCGCTCCCGGTTCGCCTGCCTATCTACCCATCGTGCTCGACTACTGGACATCCGGCCACTATGGTGGCGGCTCGATCACAAGCATCCCCGCCGGCCAGGAGTGGAAGCACGTGGTCGGTCCAATCTTCGTCTACTTTAATTCTCTGGCCGATCCGAAGGACCCAACCAAAGCCGATCTAAATAAGTTGACGGCCAGCTACGGCAGCGGCATGCCGGCAGTACCCAAGGTCTGGCACGATAACTCGCTTGCTCTGTGGAACGACGCGGTTGCCAAGTCGAAGCAGGTGAAGGCCGCATGGCCGTATGAGTGGGTGCAGGGCATGGACTACCCGCACAAGGCGGAACGCGGCGCCGTCACCGGACAACTCGTCCTCGACGATCCGCAGGCCGCTTCCAAGCTGCTGCCAAATCTGAACATTGGCCTGGCGCATCCGAACTATAAGGGAGCGGGGACCGGGTTCCAATCGCGCGCAGGGAATGGCGACATCATCACCTGGCCGCACGACGGGAACTACTATGAGTTCTGGGTCGACGGCTCGGCGGACGGCAGATTCACCATCCCCAATATTCGGCCCGGAACCTATACGCTGCACGCATTCGCCAATGGAGTGCTGGGCGAGTACGCCAAGACCAACATTACAGTGGAAGCAGGCAAGACCTTGAACTTGGGCAAGCTCGTCTGGCAGCCTGTCCGCTATGGGAAGCAAGTATGGGAAATTGGCTATCCCGATCGTACCGGAGACAAGTTCTTCAAGGGCGACGCAGACAACTATTGGCTATGGGGCTGGGGTCTGCGCTATGCCGGACTCTTCCCCAACGACATCACCTATACCATCGGCAAGAGCTATCCTGCCAAGGACTGGTTCTTCCAGGAGACACCGCATTCCACCACCACTGCGTGGATGAATCCTGACGCCAAGGACCCGTACAACCAGCGCTTCGGATGGGTTGCAATTCCAACCACTCCGGGAGACCCGTGGCCTCAGTGGGGACGCGGGAGGGCCACCACATGGACGGTCAAATTCAACGTGGCGAAGGTCGCGACAGGCATGGCGTACCTGCGTATTGCGCTGGCTGGGGCGGATAGTACGACCCTGGACATAGGTGTTAACGGACAGACCGTTGGCACTCTGCGTCCCGTCTCCACCAACGCGTTGCGCTACAACACGAATAAGGGCGTGTGGAACCAGTACATCCAGAAGTTCGACGCTGCATTGATGAAGCCGGGCGAGAACACTGTCACGTTCACCGTTCCCGCTGGGGACGTCACCAACGGCGTGGTATGGGATTACGTCCGTCTTGAACTGAATGACGGCAGCAAGGCCTATCCCACTCCTCCCGACAATCCAAGGCCGGATTATCCGACTCTGGAATAGGTTGGACCACTTTAGAGTGGCGCAGCTGATTGAATGGAATCTGCGAAGAAGGCTGGCCGTGTGGGAACCCATGGACGCGGGTTAAAGTGAACGGCTTGACAGGCGCGCTCGATCTCCGTAGACCTTGAGAAGATACCCGTTTAAACTCTCACCGAGGCACTGAAGACATGAATCGAACTCTTTGCAGGTGTGTGCCCGTACTCTGCGCTGGCCTTGTCCTTATCCTCTCCGCATCCGCGCAGACCGCACCGACGGCGCCCGCCGCACCCCGCGCGCAAGAAGCATTCAAGAACCTGAAGGTGCTGCCGGACAACATCTCTCGCGACGACCTGCGCAAGCTGATGCGCCAGTTCACCGGCGATCTCGGTGTCGAGTGCGAATTCTGCCACGCCGCAGCAGACCCGGTCACCAAACGCGAGGACAGGGCCTCCGACGCCAACCCGACTAAGGATACAGCGCGGTACATGATCCAGATGACCGACGACCTGAACACCCGTTACCTGGAACAGATGCCTGACCGCCGCTATGCCGATCCCATCACCTGCGGCACCTGCCATCGCGGAGAGAAGCATCCGTCCGTTTTCGTTGCACCGCCGCGGCAGCAGGGCAACGGTCCGGCTCCCCCATCTGTCCAGGCATCACCCACGGCAGCGCCTCCCTCTGCACCGCCTGCGGCGAAATAGATGCATTACTGGGTGGAACCTGTGACGAAAGTCTGGTCGGCGCGCGCTCCGATGACGCGGTAAAGCGCAAACTGGCGTGAGTTCTGGGCGCGCAGCTCAAAGAGCAGGCTGGCACGGTTGGAGGCTTCGGCGTCGACTGCGTCCACCAGCTTCATGCGTGGCGTGCGGTCCAGGTGGGCAGCGTCGGTGGCACTCTTGATGGCAATCTCCGGCTCTCCATTCATGTCGACCTGCGCTACCACGGTGACAAAGCGCAGTGCGGCGCCCAGGCCATCGGTGTGAGCGGAGTAGACGTAGGTCGGCGCGCCGCCGTAGCTGAGCGTGTAGCCAGTCAGTTGCTCATCGAGTAGCGGTTCGGGCGGGGGCGGCGTAGCCGGTGGAGTTGGTGACGGGGGAGCAGCATTGCGCGACAGTTTGCCGCTGGTCTTGCGTGGGGCAGGCGGCGTAGGCGCTGCGGGCGCGGCGGCAGGAGTGGACGGCGCAGTGGTGGCCTCGTAAGCAGCGAGTTGCGCACGTGCCGCGGTCTGCATCTTGGCGAGAATGGCCTGATGTTCGTTCTCATCCCGCCAAGCGCGCGAGAAGTCGTGCGGTGGGCGGTTCGTAGCGTCAGATACGGCGACCATCTGATGCAGGTCCTGGTCGCCGGGAAGTCCGGAGAGCTTGGGAATGTCCGCATCGGTGAGTGCTGCGGCGGGCTTGCCGCGATGCAGCAGAGGACGGTTAGGGTCGTCGTTCAACGAGGCGACGTCGTTATTGTTGGCCGTCTGGTCGGCGGCAGTTATATCAGGGCTGTGGCGTCGCAGGGTTGGCCGGTCGGGGTCGTTTCCGGGTGTGTCGCCGAGATTCGACGAATCTGTCTTGTCGGGCGTGCTGGTTGAGCGGTGTAAAGTAGGGCGATTGGGATCGTCGGCAGGAGTGTCGGAAGGCGTGGACGTTCCCGCCGTTGGTGTTGCCGCGTCACCGGAACCGGGTTGGGCGGAGCGCGCGGAGAAGTGCGGACTGTCGTCGTCCTCGTCAAAGCCGTTGATGACTCCGAGAGTCTTGGAGGGCCTGAGTGTGGAGACCTTCGGTGGGGCTGGAGGAACGAACTTGCCGTAACCAAACCAACCGTCGTCGTATGTGCTAGACGCCGTGGTGGAGGCCACTAGGTGGCGGGCAAAGGCAAGGTTGAGAGTGCCCAGAGCAACGCCGGCCCGGTCAATCTCGTAGACATTGCCCGTGTCGAGCGCGAAGGGGACGGGGCGGGCGAGGTAGACATCGGCATCTTCGAATTTGTTGTCGATAAACAACGAGACCGGGATAAGGCGGCTTGCGGTGGGCTTGGCCATCTCCCCGGTCCACTCGTAGATGGCTACGGCGCGCACCACCTTCTCCGGCGCCGCGACCTTGTGAGTCTGGGCGCGGAGTAGAGTCCCAGCGGTAACGCAGAGCAGCAGTCCGCCCATGGTTCGTGCGAGGGAACGCAGACCGCGCTGGGGGCGAGGGAAGGACATCATGCTCTCTTTAGACGCAGTCGGGGCGCGTGTCGTCTCATCCCAGAGTAACTTGAGCGGGACACCCTGCGCTCGCGGAGCCGTTTCAAGGCCATGGGTTGCGAGAGATGCTCTACCATCTACAAAGTGAACTCAAGGTCCTTTTCCGGCAACGGTACAACGCAAGCCAGCGGCGCGTCGGCCATTCTGCGAGTGGAGGACCTGTCGATCGCGTTCAGCGGTCGCGAAGTGGTGCATGGGATTTCGTTTGAGATTGCCGCCGGACAAACGCTGGGCGTGGTGGGCGAGTCGGGTTCTGGCAAGTCGGCCACTGCGCTGGCTGTGATGCGGCTGCTGCCGGCGAGAGCGAACGTGAGTGGGAGGATTTTGTTCCGCGTTGAACCCACATCTGAAAATCCAGATATGGGGCGCCCGTCGGATGCGGTGGACCTGCTGGCGCTGCCTGAAGGGGAGATGCGGCGGCGGCGGGGCAGCGACGTAGCCATCATCTTTCAGGAGCCGATGACCGCGCTGAACCCGGTGATGCGGGTGGGCGCGCAGATTGCCGAAGCTGTACGCGCGCACCAGCCGAAGTTGTCCTCAAAGGCTGTCGACCGTCTCGTTCTCGATGCGATGCGCGAAGTGGCTTTGCCGGAGCCGGAGCGACGCGTGCGCGATTACCCACACCAGTTCTCGGGCGGGAAGAGGCAGAGGGTCCTGATTGCCATGGCGATTGTTAATC
>Ga0181519_10001229_pt1 | contig 22609 bp, 20 predicted proteins | sample PEATcosm2014_Bin_26_FD_121102 | JGI IMG/M metagenome (GOLD analysis project Ga0181519, IMG submission 121102) | Peatland microbial communities from MTU Mesocosm Facility, Houghton, MI, USA - PEATcosm2014_Bin02_10_metaG | ecosystem: Environmental > Terrestrial > Soil > Wetlands > Peat | place...
GAGCAGTTCATGGATGCGCGCCACCTCGACATGTGGCAGGTCGTTGGCGACGCGAGCGAGGTGCTGCCGGCGCTGCGGGCGGCACCGCCGTGGTCGGTCGCGGCGCGCGCATTCGCGACGCTGTAGCACGCAGCCACGCTATCTGACGGCCGCTGCGTGATCCCGATCGCGCGCGGCGCAGCGGCCTCTCGGCGGGCACCTATGCATGTTGCCAAGGTGGCAATGGCGTCCGTGCGGGCGAGCGCGCATGCTTTTTTGCGTCCACCAGTGATGACCCGCCTCGAGGGGCGGGGGTGGCGCAAAGGAGGCTGCCATGCTTGCTCGCGAACTGTTTCCGGTAAAGGAATTCGAAGGTTATTTCGATCGCTTGGAGCCGTTCTTCAACGCCGAGTTCATGCCGCGCCTCGGCTGGCCGCGCCAGGCCGACATGGCGGCGGAATGGCGCCCGAGGGCCGACATCATCGAGAACAAGGAGGAGTACCTCGTCAAGGCGGAGCTCCCGGCCGTCAAGAAGGAGGACGTCAAGATCGACGTCGTCGACGGCATGCTGAAGATCCGTGGTGAGCGCAAGTGCGTACTCGACGACAAGCAGGACACGCTGCACCGGGTCGAAAGCGTCTACGGGCGGTTCCTGCGCGCTTTCACGCTGCCCGAGAACGTCGACGTCGCGAGGATCCGCGCCGAGTGCGCTGACGGGATCTTGACGGTGCATCTGCCGAAGACTGCCGTGGCGATGCCCAAGCCGATCGAGATCGCGGTTCATTAGTGGTCCGACGCCGCCGGCGCCGGCGGCAGGGCGGGCGTCGCGGGGCGCCCGCCCTCGTTTTTTGCGCGTACTATTCGTGGTGTCTGCAGACGACGAGCGGAGACGGCGATGGCAACCGACACACTGAACTCACTGCTGCGGGAGCTGCACGCCGAACTCGGGCGCACCCGGGAAGCGGACGGCGAGACGCGCCGGCTGATTGCGCAGGTCGCGCCGGAACTCGAACGCCTCGGGCTCGCGAGCGCCGCCGCAGCACCGACCCCAGGCGGCCTGGAGGCTCTCGCGGTGCGCTTCGAAGCCGATCATCCGGCCATGGCAGCGGCACTGCGGCAGGTCGCGGACATGCTCGGCAACGCCGGGATCTGACGTGGCGTCGGCCACCGATCGCGCCGAACTGCGCCTCGGCGGCGCCGCCGACGTCGACTTCGTGATGGCGACCGAGCGCCTGCCGGGTTACGCGGAACTCCTGGCTCGCTGGACGCGCGACGAGCATCTGGCGGCGCTCGCCCGACCCGATACGCGATACCTGCTCGGTGCGCGGCCGGCGCGCGCGCCCGAGGGCTTCGCCATTCTCGAGCGAGTCGACGACCTTCACGAAGGCGCCAAGCTGAAGCGCATCGCCGTGACCGAGCCTGGGGCCGGATTCGGCGGGCCCTTCCTCGCGGCGGTGGTCGACTGGGTGTTCGATTCCACCTCGGCCGCGCGGCTGTGGCTCGATGTATTCACCTACAACGAGCGCGCCCGGCACGTGTACCGGCGCGCCGGCTTCAGCGAGGACGGGCTCCTCAGGCAGGCCTACGTGCTGCCGAGCGGTGCGCGCGCCGATCGCGTGATCATGTCCATCCTGCGCGGCGAATGGCAGCGCGACTGAGCGGCGCGCTGGCGGCGGCCTGGCTTGCCGTGGCGTCCGCGCAGGCGGCGCAGCCGGTGGCTCCGGCCGGGGTCGTCACGCGCGTCGCGACCAAGGACAAGGTCCTGTTCCTGACCTTCGATGCCTGCCAGGCCGTGCAGCGCATGACGCTCGACCACGGGATCATCGATCCGCTCGTCGCGCGCCACATTCCGTTCACGATCTTCGTCGGCGGCCGCTTCGCGCGCGACAATGCGGCCGACCTCAAGGCGCTCGCGCAGCTGCCGTTCGTCGATCTCGAGAACCACAGCTGGAGCCACCCGCGCGACATGCGGCTGCTGAGCGACGACGAGGTCAGGACGCAGGTCGAGCGGGCCGCCGCGACGATCCGGTCGGTCACAGGCCGGCGCACGCGCCTGTTCCGCTTTCCTGGTGGCAATGCCGACGAGCGTACGCTCGCGATCGTCAACGGACTCGGCTACACGGTCGTGCACTGGCGGTGGCCGGAGGGTGACCCGGACCCGGCCATCACCGCCGACCAGCTCGTGGCCCAGAGTCTCGCCCGTTCGCGACCGGGAGACATCCTCATCTTCCACGTCAACGGTCGTGGCTGGCACACGGCCGAGGCGCTGCCGCGGATCCTCGATGGGCTCGCCGCGCGCGGCTTCCGCTTCGCCAGCCTGCCCGACTACATCGCGGCGCCCTGAGGCCGCCCGGTGGCGGCCTCAGGGCGGCGGCACGCGACGCATGCCGCCCGCCTAGCGCGGGCCGCCACGACGCAGCGTCAGCGTCCCCGCTGCAGCAGCTGGCGCGCATTCACAGCGAGGATTCCGCCGATGACCAGCGCCGCGCCGACGCCGAAACGCACATGCACTGCCTCGCCGAGAAAAGCGGCGCCGAACACCACGCCGAACAGCGGCGTCAGCAGTGACAGCAGCATGAGTCGTGAGGTGAGGTAGTGGCGCAGCAGCCAGAACCACACGAGGTAGGTCGCGATCGAAATGCCGAGCGTATGGTAGGCAAGCGCCAGCAGCGCGCGGAGTGAGGGTACGACGGTCATCTGCTGGGTCGCGAACGCGAACGCGGACAGCAGCAGCGCCGCGATGCTGACCTGATAGAACACGGTCTTCGCGGTGGAACTGGTGCCGACCCGGCCGCGGCGCAGCACCACGTTGCTGAGGCCCCATGCCATGCCCGCAAGCAGCGCCAGCAGATCGCCCCGCATCAGCTCCGCGAGCGGCCGGCCTCCGTCATCGAGGAAGGCGACGACGATGCCGATAAAGGCGACTGCGATGCCGCTCCACTGCGCAGGCCTGAGCCGCTCCTCGGGCAGAAACTGCAGGCCAAGGGCGGTGAAAATCGGCGCGGAGTAGAGAAACACGATCGCATGAGCAGCGCTCGTGTGATTGACCGCCTGCGCGAGCAGCAGGAACTCGAGGGAGAACATGAGGCCGAGGAGCAGGCCGCTCCGCAGGGTGCCATCGGCAAGCGCGCCGCGGCCCTCGCTCGCGAAGGTCCAGACGCCGAAGAAGATGCTGGCGCCGGCGAAGCGGATCGCGAGCTGCATCACCGCCGCGACGTCCACGGCGACCGCCTTCATCACCACCTGCTGCGCGCCCCAGATGAGGCACAGCCCGAGCACGAGCGCGGCAGCCCTGAGGTCGAGGGCGCGGCGAACGGGTGCGTGGCGCGTCACGGACGGATCTGCCGCGCGCGGCCGGTTCGCACCTCGGGGGTGGCGGCCGGCGGGGCAGGGCTGCGTTGGACGGGTGGCTGCATGGGGGTCGATCGTGCGGCGCTGCGCTCCGCCGCAGGGTGCCTGACAGCCGCTACCGGCTGCCAAGCAAGTTCATCAAATGGTCGGGGTGACAGGATTTGAACCTGCGACCTATACGTCCCGAACGTAGCGCTCTACCAGGCTGAGCTACACCCCGCTGCTTCACGCGATCGGAGCCGCGCGTCAGTGCGAACGACTGACCGCAAACTCCGCGAGCTGCCTGAGCGCCTCCAGGTGCGCCGTTTCGGGTAACGGCGCGAGGGCTGCAAGAGCCTGATCGGCCTCGCGTTGAGCGAGTCGCGCAGTGTACTCAAGACCCCCCGACGATTCAATCGCTTGAAGCACCGCGCCGAGCTCTTCCAGCCCGCCCGTCTCGATCGCCCCGCGCAGCAGCCGCTGCTCCGCAGGGGTGCCGTGCTTGAGCGCGTAGATGACCGGAAGCGTCGGCTTGCCTTCGGCGAGGTCATCGCCGACGTTCTTGCCGCGCTCGGCAGGATTGCCGCGGTAGTCCAGTGAATCGTCGACCAGCTGAAATGCGTTGCCGAGGTGGCGCCCGAACGCCGCCAGCGCTGCCTCGGTGCGGGCGTCGGCACCGGCGAGCACGGCGGCGATCTGCGCGCCGGCTTCGAACAGACGCGCCGTCTTACGGTAAATCACCTCGAGATAGCGCGCCTCGGTCGTATCCGGGTCATTCGCGTTCATGAGCTGCAGCACTTCGCCTTCGGCGATGACGTTGGTCGCGTCGGCCATGATCTGCATGACGCGCAGGCTGTCGAGCTTCACCATCAGCTGGAACGCCCGCGAGTACAGGAAATCGCCTACCAGCACGCTGGCTGCATTGCCCCAGACCTCATTGGCCGTGTCGCGGCCACGGCGCTGGTGCGAACCATCGACGACGTCGTCGTGCAGCAGGGTCGCCGTGTGGATGAATTCGATCACGACGGCAGCGGGCACCTGGCGCGATAGCGGCGCGAGGCCGGCCGCACGTGCCGCGAGCAGCACGAGCAGCGGGCGCAGCCGCTTGCCGCCCGCGCCGATGATGTAGTCGGAAACCTGGTTGACGAGGGCGACGTCGCTCGCGAGCTCGCGCCGGATGGTCGCGTCGACGGCCGCGAGGTCGGCCGTCACCGTTCCGCGGATGCCTTCGAGCAGGGTCGGTTGATGGGCCGCCATAGGGGCCGGAATCGTACCGGCATTCGGCGGCCGGGCAAAATGCGGGTTTAGGGGCGGTTGCGCGTCGGGTTTGACGCAACCCCGTGTAGTCATTAGAATTCGCGGTTCTTTCGGTCCGGCTTGCGCCGGCCGACCCTGCCCCCAGCGGGCACCGTATCGAGGTAGGTTGCGTCATGTTCGCGGTCATCAACACCGGCGGTAAGCAGTACCGCGTCAGCGAAGGCACCGTCCTTCGCATCGAGAAGCTCCCGGCCGATGCCGGCGCGACGGTCGAGTTCAGCGAAGTGCTGCTGCTCGGCGAGGGCGAGAGCTTCAAGGTCGGCAAGCCCTTCCTCGCGGGCGCCAAGGTCACGGCCACCGTGCAGGCGCACGGCAAGGCCGACAAGGTGCGCATCGTCAAATTCCGGCGCCGCAAGCACTACCTGCGCCAGAAGACGCACCGGCAGCCCTACACTGAAGTCAAAGTCACCGGGATCGTCGGCTGAGCGCCGGCACCTGATCGATCGGAGTAACGCGCAATGGCACATAAGAAGGCAGGCGGCAGTACCAAGAACGGCCGCGATTCACACTCGAAGCGGCTTGGCGTCAAGCGTTTCGGCGGCGAGCAGGTGCTGGCCGGCAACATCCTGGTCCGCCAGCGTGGCACGCTCTACAAGGCGGGGCGCAACGTCGGCGTCGGCACCGACCACACGTTGTTTGCGCTGACGACCGGCAAGGTCGCGTTCGCCAAGAAGGGCGCCGAGCAGCGCACCTACGTCAGCGTCGTCACCGAGTAACAGCGGCGGGCCGATCTGCCCCGAGAACCCCGGCCCGGCGCCGGGGTTTTTCGTTTCGGGACGGGCGACCGCGCTAGAGTGACGCCATGAAATTCGTCGACGAAGCGCTGCTCAGGGTGCAGGCGGGCCACGGTGGGAGGGGCTGCGTCAGCTTCCGCCGTGAGAAATTCGTCCCCTTTGGCGGCCCGGACGGAGGCGACGGCGGCCTCGGCGGCAGCGTGTACCTCAAGGCCCAGCAGGGCATCAACACGCTTGCCGACTTTCGCATCCAGCGCACCTTCAAGGCCACCAGCGGCACACCGGGCAGCGGCAACGACTGCACCGGCGCGGGTGGCGAGGACCTGTATGTGATCGTGCCGGTCGGCACGACCGTGATCGACGACGAAACCAGCGAGCAGCTCGGCGATCTGACGGGCGCGGGCGATGCGGTGCTGGTTGCGCGCGGCGGCAAGGGTGGCTGGGGGAACACCCGCTTCAAGTCGAGCACCAACCGCGCCCCGCGCAAGGCGATGCCAGGGCTCCCGGGCGAGAAGCGCCTGCTCAGGCTCGAGATGCGGGTGATCGCCGACGTCGGACTCCTCGGCCTGCCGAACGCCGGCAAGTCGACCCTGATCCGCGCCGTGTCGGCCGCCCGCCCTAAGGTCGCCGACTACCCGTTCACGACGCTGCACCCGAATCTCGGGGTCGTCAGCGTCGGCCAGAGCCGCAGCTTCGTCATGGCGGACATCCCCGGCCTCATCGAGGGTGCGGCCGACGGCGCCGGCCTCGGCATCCGCTTCCTCAAGCACCTGCAGCGGACCCGGATCCTGCTGCACCTCGTCGACATCGCCCCGCTCGATCCGGCGGCGGATCCCGTCAAGGACGCCCGCGCGATCGTCAATGAACTCAAGAAGTTCAGTCCCGAGCTCGCCGAGCGCGAGCGCTGGCTGGTGCTCAACAAACTCGACCTGCTGCCGGCCGACGAGGCCGAGGCGCGCTGCCGCGAGATCGTGCGGCGGTTGCGCTGGAAGGGGCAGACGTTCCGCATCTCCGGGGTGACCGGACAGGGCACGGCGGCACTCTGCGAGGCGCTGATGCGCCGGCTGGAGGAGCGGGACGCGGAGGCGGCGGCGGGCGCGGAGGCCTGAAACGACACGGGCCGGTCAGTGCCGGCCCGTGGCGCGTTCGTTGCGGCTGCGCCGCGTTACTTGAGCGCCTTGATCAGCGCCGACAGGCGGCTCTTGTGCCGTGCGGCGGTATTGCGGTGGATGATGCCCTTGTTGACCATCGAATCGATGACCGGGACGGCGGCCTTCACGGCTGCCTGGGCGCCGGCTTTCTCGCCGGTGGCGATCGCGGCGCGGGCCTTCTTGATCGCCGAACGCATTTTCGAGCGCAGCGTCACGTTGTGGGCCCGGCGCTTGACCGCCTGGCGGGCGCGCTTCTCTGCGGACTTGATATTGGCCAAGGACTGAACTCCGAAATGCATTCTCGAACGAGCCCATCATTTTGCTGATTGCCGGCTTTTTTGTCAATTTCCACAGCCGCTTGCCGGCTGCGGGCCGTACGAGCGGCTATAGTGCCGGGCCGATGAGCCCCGTGCCCCCCGTCCCATGAAAACCGGCTTTCTGCGCAGCACCTCCGTAGTCGGGGCTATGACGCTCCTGTCCCGCATCAGCGGCCTCGTGCGGGACGTGGTTTACGCGCACCTGTTCGGTGCGGGCTCGTTCATGGACGCCTTCCAGATGGCGTTCCGGATCCCGAATTTCCTGAGGCGCATCACCGGCGAGGGCGCCTTCAGTCAGGCCTTCGTTCCGGTAGTCGCGGAATACCGGCTGCGCCAGGACCCCGCGGCCGTGCGGCGGCTGGTCGCCGGTGTCAGCGGCCGGCTCGGGATCGTGCTCGCAGCCATCACGGCGGTCGGCGTGATCGGCGCGCCGGTCGTGATCGTCGTGTTCGCGCCCGGCTTCGGCTTCGACAGCCCGCGCCACGATCTCGCGGTCGGGATGCTGCGCTGGACGTTCCCGTACATCTTCTTCATCTCGCTCACCGCGCTCGGTGCGGGCGTACTCAACGCCTACGGCCGCTTCGGCACCGCCGCCTTCAATCCGGTGCTGCTCAACCTCGTGATGATCGGCTTCGCGCTCGGCTTCGCTGCCCACTCGGCGAATCCCGGCGCCGTGCTCGCTGTCGGCGTGTGCGTAGCGGGATTCGTGCAGTTCGTCGCCCAATTCCGCGGCATTGCGCGGCTCGGGCTCCTGACCTGGCCGCGCTGGTCGGCCGAGGAGGAGGGGGTGTCGCGTGTGGCGCGGCTGATGCTGCCTGGCATCTTCGGCTCGTCCGTCGCGCAGATCTCGCTGCTCATCGGCTCGTGGGTCGCGTCGTTCCTGATGACCGGCAGCATCTCCTGGATGTACTACGCCGATCGCCTGGTCGAGTTTCCGATGGGGGTGTTCTCGATCGCGCTCGCGACCGTGATCCTGCCCGGTCTGTCGGCGCACCACGTCGAGCAGTCGCCCGAGCGCTTCAGCGCGACGCTCGACTGGGCGGTGCGCCTCACCTGCCTCGTGTCGGTGCCGGCCACGGCCGGGCTCGTCCTGCTTGCCGGGCCCCTCACGGCGACGATCTACGGCCACGGCCACTTCGTCGCCCGCGACGTGCTGATGGGCGGCTACGCGCTGATGGGGGCATCGTTTGGCCTCGTCGGATACAGCCTCGTGAAGGTGCTCGCGCCGGGCTTCTACGCCCGCCAGGACACGCGCACGCCGGTGCGCATAGGGCTGATCGCGCTGTCGGTGACGATGCTCTTCAACGTCGTCGTCGTGCTGCCGGCCCAGTACCTCGGCTTCCGGGCACCGCACGCGCTGCTCGCGCTGTCGCCGGGCGTCGGCGCCTACGTCAACGTCTGGCTGCTGCACCGGGGCCTCGTCCGCAGCGGCGTGCTGAAGCCCACCCACCACTGGCGCGCGCTGCTGGCTCGGCAGCTGCCGGTCGCGACGCTGGCGCTCGCGGGGTTCCTGTGGTGGGCGAGCGGCGAATGGGAGGCCTGGATCGGCGCCGCAAGCTGGGTGCAGGTCACCTGGCTGGCGCTCTGCGTCGTCGGCGGCGTCGCGGTGTACGGCGCGGCCATGTGGCTCCTCGGGCTGAGGCCCCGCGATCTGCGGGCCGTATAATCCCCGCCTTCCGTTCTCCCAGGTTCCCGCCGGCATGCAACTGGTCCGCGGCCTCTGCAACCTCAAGCCCGACGATCGCGGCAGCGCGGTCGCCATCGGCAATTTCGACGGGGTGCACCTCGGCCACCAGGCGCTGGTGCGCGCCGTGCACGAGCACGCGGCCGCGGACGGGCGCCGACGCGTCGTGCTCACCTTCGAACCGCACCCGCGCGAGTACCTCGACCCCGCCAGCGCCCCGCCACGGCTGATGCGGGTATCGGAGAAATGCCCGGCGCTCGCCGCACTCGGGGTGGAGCGCGTCGTCGTCATGCACTTCGACGAGCAGCTGCGGCGCCAGTCCGCCGAAGAGTTCGTGGAGCGGGTGCTCGTCGCCGGCCTCGGCGCGCGCTACGTGGTCGTCGGCGACGGCTTCTGCTTCGGCCGGCAGCGCGGCGGCAACGTCGCGACGCTGCGCGAGGCCGGTGCGCGCCACGGTTTCGAGGTCATCACGGTTGCCCCGGTGGAGCTCGACGGTGAGCGCGTATCGAGCACCCGGGTGCGGGCACTGCTCGCCGCGGGGGACCTGCCGGGCGCGGCGCGGCTGCTCGGCCGGCCGTACTCCCTGTGCGGGCGGGTGATCGCCGGCGCGCGCCTCGGCCGGCAGCTGGGATTCGCCACCGCCAACATCCGGCTGCATCGCGCCAAGCTGCCGCTCCGCGGGGTCTTCGCCGTGCGCGTGCGTGGCGCCGGCAGCGGCGGGGCGCTCGATGGCGTCGCCTCGCTCGGCACCCGCCCGACGGTCGACGGTGTCGAACCGCTCCTCGAGACGCACATCTTCGACTTCGCCGGCGACCTGTACGGGCAGCGGCTGGCCGTGGATTTCGTCGCCAAGCTCCGCGACGAGGAACGCTTCGCCTCGCTCGAGGCTCTGACCCAGCAAATGCACCGCGACGCGGCGCGCGCCCGTGAGATCCTTGCGGCCCGCGCCGCCTGATTCGAGAGTTCCAGTGGATTACAAACAGACCATCAACCTGCCCCAGACCGACTTCCCGATGAAGGCGGACCTCGCCCGGCGCGAGCCCCAGTGGCTCGAGTTCTGGAAGGGCCGCGACATTTACGCCAAGCTGCGCGCCGCCGCCGCCGGCCGGCCGAGCTTCATCCTCGCCGACGGGCCGCCGTACGCGAATGGCGCGATTCACATCGGCCATGCGGTCAACAAGGTGCTGAAGGACATCGTCGTCAAGTCGCGCACCCTCGACGGCTACGACGCCCCGTACGTGCCGGGCTGGGACTGTCACGGTCTGCCGATCGAACACCAGGTCGAGAAGGCCTCGCGCGGTGCCAATGCCAAGGTCGATCCGCGCGCCTTCCGTGCCGCGTGTCGCGAGTTCGCCGCCAGGCAGGTCGACGGCCAGCGGGCCGACTTCATCCGTCTCGGCGTGATGGGCGACTGGGACAATCCCTACCTGACGATGGCGCCGCGCTACGAGGGCGCGCAGCTGCGCGCCTTCGCGCTGATCTACGAGCGCGGCCACGTGTTCAAGGGTTTCAAGCCGGTGCACTGGTGCCTCGACTGCCGTTCCTCGCTTGCCGAGGCCGAGGTCGAGTACGAGGAACGCACGAGCCCGAGCATCGACGTGCGCTACGCAGTTGCGGACGTCGCCGACCTCGCGCGGCGCGCCGGCGTGGCGGCGAACGAGCTCGCGGCGCCTGCGGTCGTCATCTGGACGACGACGCCCTGGACGCTGCCGGCGAGCCGCGCGGTGTCCGTGCATCCCGAGTTCGAGTACGTGCTGGCGCGGGTCCCGGGACCCGGGGCACCCGAGACCGTGATCGTCGCCGCCGAGCTCCTCGGTGCGCTCGCGACGCGCGCCGGTTTCGAGTCACCCACCGTGCTCGCGCGGCTGAAGGGCGCGGCGCTCGAGGGGCTCGAACTGCTGCATCCGTTCTACGAGCGGCACGTGCCGGTGATCCTCGGCGAGCACGTGACGCTCGACGCCGGCACCGGCGCCGTGCACACCGCGCCTGGCCACGGTCTCGACGACTTCATCGTCGGCCAGCGCTATGGCCTGCCGGTGGACAACCCGGTCGGTGGCGACGGGCGCTTTCTGCCATCGACGCCGTTGTTCGCGGGCCTGCAGGTGTTCAAGGCGAACGAGCCCATCGTCGAGGTGCTGCGCGAGCGCGGGCGCCTCGCATCGTTTGCGCCGTATCGCCACAGCTACCCGCACTGCTGGCGGCACAAGACGCCGGTGATCTTCCGCGCGACTCCGCAATGGTTCATCAGCATGGAAGCCGCCGGTCTGCGGACCGAGGCGCTGGCCGAGATCAAGAAGGTGACCTGGACGCCCGCCTGGGGCGAGAACCGCATCACCAGCATGATCGAGAACCGGCCGGACTGGTGCATCTCGCGGCAGCGCAGCTGGGGGGTCCCGATCCCGTTCTTCATGCATCGCGTCACCGGCGAACTGCACCCGCGCACGCTGGAACTCATCGAGGCGGTCGCCGCGCGCGTCGACGTGCATGGCATCGACGCCTGGTTCGATCTCGATCCCGCCGAGCTGCTCGGCACCGAGGCCGCCGACTACGAGAAGTCCACCGACGTGATGGATGTGTGGGTGGACTCCGGCACCATGCACTGGTGCGTAACGCGCCTGCGACCCGAGATCCGGATGCCAGCGGACCTGTACCTCGAGGGTTCGGACCAGCATCGCGGCTGGTTTCATTCCTCGCTCCTGACGTCGGTCGCGATGCACTCCCATGCTCCCTACCGCGGCGTGCTGACGCACGGCTTCACGGTGGACGAGAAGGGCCACAAGATGTCGAAATCGCTCGGCAACACCGTGGTGCCGCAAAAGGTGATCGCGGCGCTCGGCGCCGACGTGCTGCGCCTGTGGGTCGCGGCCGCCGACTATGCCAACGACATGAGCGTCTCGGACGAGATCCTGAAGCGCATGGCCGACTCGTACCGGCGCATGCGCAACACGGTGCGCTTCCTGCTCGGCAACCTCGCGGGATTCGATCCGGCGGTGCACGCGGTGCCGGCCGCCGAGCTGGTCGCACTCGATCGCTGGGCGCTGGCACGCTGCCGCGCGCTGCAGGAGGAGATCGTCGCTGCCTACCGCGACTACCAGTTCCACCTGATCTACCAGAAGGTGCACAACTTCTGCGTGGTCGACCTCGGCGCGTTTTACCTGGACGTCATCAAGGACCGCCTGTACACCATGGCGCCGGGAAACCACGCCCGCCGCTCCGCGCAGACCGTGCTCTGGCACGTCGCCGAAGCGATGGTCCGCTGGCTCGCACCGATCCTGAGCTTCACGGCCGAGGAAATCTGGCAGGCACTGCCAGGCCTGGGAGCGAGACCCGAATCGGTATTCCTCTCCTCGTGGTACGAGTTGCCGCCGGTGGCGGTGGCTGACGGCATCGACTGGGACGCGATCATCGCGCTCAAGTCGGACGTGGCGCGCGAGCTCGAGACGCTGCGCACCGAGGGTCGGATTGGCGGCACGCTCGACGCCAGCGTCGAGGTCTGGGTGGACGCGCAGCAGCGCGCGCGCTTCGCGGCGGTGGGCGACGAGCTCAGGTTCGCGCTGATCACCTCCGAGGCGCAGCTGCGCGACGCGGCGGCCCGGCCGGCGGAAGCGGCTGCGGCGCCGAGCGTCGCGAAGGCGGGCGCCTACCTCACGGTGCGTCCGAGCACCGAGCGCAAGTGCATCCGCTGCTGGCACCTGCGACCCGACGTCGGGTCGGACCCGCGGCATCCGGAGATCTGCGGCCGCTGCGCGAGCAACGTCGAGGGACCTGGCGAGTCGCGGAGGTTTGCATGAGCACGCCGCCTGAGGCCGCGGCCGGCGTGCACGGTCCGAGCGCGCTGCGCTGGCTGTGGCTGAGCGTGATCGTGATCGCGATCGACCAGGCGACCAAGGCGCTGATCGTCGCGCACCTCGAGCTCTTCGAAAGGCGTGAGTGGCTGCCGCTCCTCGAGATCACGCGCCTGCACAACCGTGGCGCGGCGTTCAGCTTCCTCAGCACCGCCTCCGGCTGGCAGAAGTACTTCTTCGTCGCGCTGGCGCTGGTCGTGAGCATCGGCATCGTCGTGTGGCTGAGCCGCGTGCTGCTTGCGCGTGCGACGCTCCTCGGCAGCGGGCTGGCGCTCATTCTGGGCGGGGCGATGGGCAACGTGATCGATCGCGTCACGCGTGGCTTCGTGGTCGACTTCATCCATTTTCACTGGTTCGACAGCTGGTATTTCCCGGCCTTCAACGTGGCCGACACCTCGATCACCATCGGTGCGGGCCTGCTGATCATCGACTCGCTGCTCGAGTCGCGACGCGCGCGCACCCCGGACGGGGCCGGGTGAAGATCCACCTCGCCAATCCGCGCGGCTTCTGCGCCGGCGTTGACCGTGCGATCGACATCGTCGAGCGCGCGGTGGCGCTGTTCGGCGCGCCGATCTACGTGCGCCACGAGGTGGTGCACAACCGCTACGTGGTCGAGCGCCTGCGTGCGATGGGCGCGGTCTTCGTCGAGGAGCTCGACGAGGTGCCGGATGGCGCGGTGGTCATCTTCAGCGCACACGGCGTGTCGCGGGCGGTGCAGCAGCAGGCGGTGCAGCGCGGCCTCAACGTGTTCGATGCGACCTGCCCGCTCGTCACCAAGGTGCACATGGAGGTGACGCGCTACGCGCGCGATGCGCGCGAGGTGATCCTGATCGGGCACGCCGGTCACCCCGAAGTCGAGGGCACGATGGGGCAGTTTGATGCGGCGCATGGCGGCGTGATCCACCTGGTCGAGACCCCTGACGACGTCGCCCGGCTCGACGTCGCCGACCCGGCGCGGCTTGCCTTCGTCACGCAGACGACACTGTCGGTCGACGACACCGCGCGGGTCGTCGAGGCGCTGCGCAAGCGCTTCCCGGCACTGGTGAGCCCGCGCAAGGAAGACATCTGCTACGCGACCCAGAACCGCCAGGACGCGGTCAAGCAGCTGGTGACGATCTGCGACGTGCTGGTCGTCGTCGGCTCGCGCTCGAGCTCGAACTCGAACCGGCTGCGCGAGATTGCCGTGAATCGGGCGGTTGCGGGCTACCTGGTCGATGGTGCCGAGGACCTCAGGCGTGAATGGTTCGCGGGCTGCACGGCCGTGGGGGTCACGGCCGGAGCGTCGGCGCCCGAGATCCTCGTGCAGCAGGTGGTCGCGCGGCTGCGCGAGTGGGGCGGAGAATCGGCGGAGGAACTGCCGGGGCGTACCGAGCACGTCGTATTCGCGCTGCCGCGCGAGCTGCGCGCCGTCGACAAGCCCGCCTGACGGGCCCTCGATTGCCGCTCCGCGGGGGTTTGCGTATACTGCGCCGCCTTTCGCGCCGGTGTAGCTCAGTTGGTAGAGCAGTCGCTTCGTAAGCGAGAGGTCGGGGGTTCAAGTCCCTCCACCGGCACCAGTGCTCTGAGTCGCTTGCCTTTCCGGTCGTGCCGCGCCCGCTTCGCGGTGGCACGTCGGGCGGCATGCTGACCGCCGTCGGGCGTCGACGGGTTCCCGCCGCGCTGCGCATGCGCCACGACCCGCCCCGAGCGACGGTCGGCGCCTGCCCGCGACCGGGGCATTCCACCAGACCCCCGTCGTCACCCGTTGCCGCATGCGGCCGCCGCGGGCGGGGACGAGCGCGGGGCAAGATGTGAGACGCTTCCCGGTGCCCGGGAGGCGGTTGTGCTATTGGTCCGCCTGCGGGTGACCGTGCAGGGCGTGGGGTGTGTTTCAGATGTTGCTGACGATCTCGTTGCCGCGAGCCCGCCCGAGGCTTCTCAGCCGTCGCGTCGCCACCGCCAGCGTGCTGGTCGCCACGCTGACGCTCGCATCCTGTTCGCAGCACGGCTCGGCCACACCGCAGCCAGCGCCCAGCGTCTCGCTGACGGCATCGCCGGCCGCGGTCGCGAGCGGCAGCGGGGCGGTGCTGACATGGAGCGCCGCGGGTGCGACCACCTGCACTGCCACCGGCGGCTGGACGGGCGCGCAGGCCGTGTCCGGGACGTTCTCGACCGGCGTCCTGGACACGACGACGAAGTATTCACTCGCCTGCACTGGCCCCGGCGGCGACGGCTCCGCCAGCGTGACGGTCACGGTGAGCGCTCCGCCACCGGTCGTGACGCTGAGCGCAAGTCCGACCACCGTGGTCGCGGGCGACGCGGCGACACTGACCTGGAGCGCGACCGACGCCACGACGTGCGCGGCGTCCGGGGGTTGGAGCGGTGCCGAAAAGACTTCCGGCACCGCATCGACCGGCCCGCTGACGACGAATACTGGCTACACGCTGACGTGCACGGGTCCTGGCGGCAGTCATGGCCAGTCGGTGGACGTGAGTGTCACGGCAGCGCCGCCGCCCCCGACGGTCACCTTCACGGCGAGTCCGACCGCGATCGCGAGTGGCGCGACGACGACGCTCAGCTGGAGCGCAACGAATGCCAGCAGCTGCGCCGCATCGGGCGGCTGGAGCGGGATGCAGTTGACGAGCGGCAGTGCGACGACCGCCGCGCTCGGGAGCACGACCAGTTTCACGCTGAATTGCACCGGCCCCGGCGGGTCGCACGCAGTCACCGTGACCGTGACGGTCGTGCCGGCACCGACCGTTGCCATCGCGGCGAAGCCGGCGAGCGTCGTGAGCGGCGCGTCCGCGATGCTCACGTGGAGTTCCACCAACGCGACCGCGTGCGTCGCATCGGGCGGCTGGCTGGGCGCGGAGCCGGTGAGCGGAACCGCCTCCACCGGCGCCATTACGGCGACGACGCAGTTCGTGCTGACCTGTACCGGAGTGGGCGGTAGCGGCAATGGCAGCGCGAGCGTCGTGCTCGCCAACGGCAATGCGTTCCTGGTCACCCCGCGAAACGCAGCGCTGACGCTGTCCCAGACGCAGCAGTTCACCGCGAGCGTGCCCGGCGGTGGTGCCGCGACCTGGACGGTCGACGGGATTCCGGGCGGCAACGCCACCGTCGGCACGATCAGCGCCACGGGGTTGTATACGCCGCCTGCCGCCGCCGGCACGCACAGCGTGGTCGCAACCAGCGTGGCGAACCCCGCGCAGGCCGGCACGTCCGCCGTGGCGGTCACGGATCTGCCGGGCGTGTTCACCTACCACAACGACCAGGCGCGCACCGGCCAGAACCTGCAGGAGTACGCGCTGACGCCCGCGAGCGTGAGCGGCGGCACTTTCGGCAAGCAGTGGTCCTGTGCGGTCGACGGAGCGGTCTACGCCCAGCCGCTCTACGTCGCAAATCTTGCGATTGGTGGCGGCACGCACAACGTGATCATCGTCGCCACGCAGCACGATTCCGTCTACGCATTCGACGCCGACAGCCCGAGTTGCGTCGTCTACTGGCAGACGAGCTTTCTCGGGCCCGGTGTGACCAGCATTCCGGCGTCCGACAACGGCTGCGGGGATGTCACGCTCGAATACGGGATCACCGGAACTCCGGTGATCGATCCCAGCAACGACACGCTGTACGTCGTGCCGCAGACCAAGGAGAGCGGCAACTGGTTCCAGCGGCTGCACGCGCTCGACATCACGACTGGCGCCGAACGCGCAGGTTCGCCAGTGGTCATCGCCGCAACCTCGCCGATCAACGGCGGCGGCCAGACAACCTTTGCCGCGCTGATGCAGAACCAGCGGCCGGGTCTCGCGGTGAGCAACGGCGGCGTCTACATCGCGTGGGCGTCGCACTGCGACAACGGGCCGTACAACGGCTGGATGATGCGCTATGACGAGACGTCGCTCGCGCAGACAGCCGTGCTCAACGTCACCCCGAACGGGAGCGAAGGCGGCATCTGGATGTCGGGCGGGGCGCCGGCGTTCGACTCGACCGGCAGCATCTTCGTCTCGACCGGCAACGGAACCTTCGACGATACGAGCAGCATCGTGCCGCCGCTGGCCCCGGGTAATGACTTCGGCGAGAGCTTCCTCAAGCTGAATCCGACGACCCTCGCCGTGCAGGATTTCTACACACCGTCGCAGGAGCTCGTCTGGTCGGACGATGATCTCGACATCTCGTCGGCGGGCGTCACCGTGCTGCCGGATGGCATGGGCCCCGCCAGCCACCCGAATGTTCTCGTGGGATCCGACAAGCAGGGACATCTGTGGATGATCGACCGGACCAGCATGTCGCGCTTCAGCAGCACGAGTGACAACACGGTTGAGTACCTGACGTTGCCGTACGCCGCGACGTGCGCGGCCGACGACGACGAGCAGTGCGTGTACGCGACGCCGTCCTACTGGAACGGCACTGTCTACCTGGCGATCGAGCACGGTCCGGTGATGGCGATGGCGCTCTCGAACGGCCTCATTCCGAGCGCGGCTAACGTCGTCACACCCACCTCGCAGAGCTCGGAGACCTATTCGTTCCCGACGCCGACGGTCTCGATTTCAGCCTCGCCAGCGGGCAACGCGCTCGTCTGGGCGCTCGATAACAACGCCAACGGCACCGACAATGGCAGCGCGTCGCTCGGGCCGGCGGTGTTGCGCGCGTACGACGCCACGAACCTCGCAACGACGCTCTATACGAGCTCGGCGCTGGCCGCGGACAGCGGCGGCCCGGCGGTCAAGTTCACCGTGCCGGTGGTCGCGAACGGCCACGTCTACGTGCCGGGCAACGGTCAGCTGACCGTTTACGGGCTGAGTCCCTGACGAGCGGCCGCGCGAGCCCGGCCCGCGGTACCGTGCCCGTTCGAGGCCGCGGTTACTCGAGTGTGACCCGATGCAGCAACAGCGCCGGAGGACCGTCGGGACCCGAGCGGAAGAGGATGATGCGGGCAATTGCGCTGAGGTCGAGCTTGCGGTCGCTGGGAGCGCCGGCGATCGACTGCAGCGGAATGCGCACGACGCTGCGCTCGCCCGCGGCGATCTGGAACTCGCCGTTGTAGCGATCCGCGAATGCCCGCGACGCGCCGCGATCGTCGACCCGGACTTGCAGCGCGAGCAGCTGCGGGCCTGGATTGGTCACGTCGATCAGCAACGACCGGTAGCCGCGCCAGTCCGCGCTCGGCTCTGCGAGCTCGACCCCCGCGTACGGTTCGCCGACGAGCGGCACCAGCAGGCCGGGAGCGGCGGCCGGCGGCGCGCCCGCCGCCGCCTTGAGGTGCAACGGCACCCACGAGTTCGCCGGCTGCACGAAGTACAGGTCGAGCGCTGAGCCCGGGTAGAAGAGCACCGGGAACTCGTATGCTCGATGCACGTAGGCGGCGACGGACCAGGCGAGCGGCGCGAGAATCAGTCCGGCGGTGCCGGCGCTGAGCGCCAGGCAGGCGCCGCGCGCGAGCCCGGCCCGGCGCCGCGGTCGCAGGCGCCGGTCGAAGGCGGCGGCGAGTGCAAGCGCGCAGAGCGCGCCACGGGCATCAAGTCCGACGTCGCGCACGGCCGGGTCGCGGTGCGTGTAGCTCTGGGCGATCTCGGTGGCAGCCCCGAGCAGCACGCAGCTGGCGAAGGCAATCAGGTAGTCGCGCCACGGCGTGAGCTCCGCCGTCGCGCGTCGCCGCCTCAGGGCCAGCACGCTGAGTGCGATCAGCGCGAACACGCCCGGGTGACCGAGCTTCTGCACGACGTGCAGGATGAGTGGCCGCCCGGGCAGAGCGACGAACACGACGAGCGCCGCCAGCGCCGCGATCAGCGCGACCAGCAGCGGCTGCGATATGCCCGCCAGCTGCGCGACGTCGAAGCGCGACTCGGGTGCGCGCGCCACGCCCACCGCCGCTCAGCTGCCGCCTGCGGCGAGCTTGCTCTCGAGGTGCTTGGCGAGCTCGGCCACCGTCGGGAAATCGAACAGCTCCGTCAGGTCGACCAGTCCCGGGTAAAGCTTGTCGATCTCTTCGTGGATCTGAATCAGCGTCAGCGAGCTCGCGCCGATCTCGAACAGATTGTCGTCGAGCTCGACGCGCTTGCCGGGCAGCGCCGCGTCGCAGATCTCCTTGATGCGGGCCTGCACTCCCTGGCCGGCCGCGCCGTGCGTGTGCTTCGCCTCGCGCAGCCGGGACAGCTCCGCGAGTTCCGCGGCGAACTCACCCGCAACGAAGGCGCGCTCGAGCTGGACGCGCTGGATCTTGCCGCTGGTGGTCTTCGGGATGCGTTTCACGGGCACCACGTGCGCCACTTCGAGGCCGGCATGCTCGTTCACGAGCCGCGTCACCTCGGCGGCGAGCGGCAGGAATTCGGCGAGCGAGCCGCGGTGCAGGATGAAGAACGTCAACTCGTCCGACTCGGCGCCGGCCGGCCGGCAGCCGGCCGCGACCACCTTGCCGAGCTCGAGGTCGTGCGCGCGCTGCGCGATCGCCTCGAGGTCGTGCGGGTAGTAGTTCTGGCCATTGACGAAGATCACTTCCTTGGCACGACCCGTGATGAACAGGTCGCCGTCGATGACGACGCCGAGGTCGCCGGTATCGAGCCAGCCGTCGGCGGAGATCATGCGCGCGTTGATCTCGGGTGCCGCGTAGTAGCCCTTGGTGACGTTCGCGCCGCGGATCAGCACGTGACCCACCGAGCCCGGCGGCAGCGCGGTGCGGTCCTCGGCGGCAATGCGCACCTCGGTGTTCGGCAGCGGCCGGCCGACGTCGATCAGTGCGAGCGAGTTCGGCGCGCCGGCGGCGACCTCGCCCGCGACGCTGCCGGTGTCGAGCCGGTGCCGGTCGAAGTAGCGGGCGCGATAGACGCTGCCGACCGCCGGGAAGGTCACCGCGAGGGTTGCCTCGGCGAGGCCGTACACCGGGTACATCGCGCTGCGCGCGAGCCCGTAGGGCGCCATTCGGCCCATGAACTCGTCGCACAGCTCCATCGAGATCGGCTCGGCGCCGTTGAAGATCAGCCGCACGGACGCGAGGTCGACGTTCTCGAGGGTGCGTTCGCCGAGGACCTTGAGGAAATGGCGGTAGCCGAAGTTCGGCGAGCTCAGGATCGTCGCGCGGCGATCGGACGCGAATTTTGGCCACAGCAGCGGCCGGCGGATGAACAGCTCCGTCGGCATCAGGTGGTTCTCGATGCGATTGGCGAACATGAAGATGTGCTTGCCGATCAGGCCCATGTCGTGGGTCAGCGGCATCCAGCTGAGCGCGACGTCCTCGTCGTTGAAGCCGGCAACGGCCGTCGTCGAGCGGCAGTTGGCGATCAGGTTGCCGTGCGTAAGTACGATGCCCTTCGGCTCGCTGGTGGAGCCGGAGGAGAACTGGATGAAGGCGGTGTCGTCCGGCGTTACGCGCACGGGAACGCCCTGCGCGCCGCGCGCGGCGCGCTCCTCGACGAGCAGCGCCCTGGCCTTCAGCTGCTCGAAGGTCGCGGACTCACCGACCGTGGCGGCGAAACCGCCGAGCCGCTCGAGATTCTTGCGGTCCGTGTACAGCAGTGGCGCACCGAGCAGGCGCGCGATACGCAGCAGCTTGTGGCGATGTTCGTCGGAGATGCCGACTGCGAGCGGCACGGGGATGACGCCGCCGGCGACAGCGCCCCAGAACCCGTCGATGAACTGCTCGTTGTTGTTGAGGAAGATGATCAGCTTGTCGCCGCGCTTGGCGCCACGCGCCTGCAGATCGGCGAGGACGCCGAGCGCGCGCTCGTGAAGCTCGCCGAACGGTACGATGCGCTCATCGGTCTCGCCGTCCAGGAAGTGGATGGAGCGCTTCGCATCGCGATTCGCCTCGAGGATCTGGAGCAGGGTCTCGTGTTGCATTCTTCGGGTCCTAGGGTCGCAACCCTGCGGTCGCGGTGGTCGGTGCTCGCACTCAGGCGCGCGGCGTGCGTGCGCCGGTCGGCGTCTGACGGCCGGGCGCGGTATGCTGGCTTGCGGTCGAGGTCATTGACGGTGTGCGAAAGGGCCGGGCCCCGCGTGGCACAACATGTGAGTTTACAGTACGCGGCCGTTCCCGCGCAGCCGTGGGTGTCGCTGGAGGGCCGGTGGCTGCCCCGATTGCCGCCGGGAAAGCGCGCGCAGGTCGAGCGCTTGCGCCATGCATCCGGCCGCAATGCATCGCTCCTCGGGATCGCGCTCCTCGAGCAGGCACTCGCGGCGCTTGGCCTAGGTCTCGACCCCGCCGCGCTCGAATTTCCGCAGCGGGGCAAGCCGCGAATGCCCGGCGGCCCCGACTTCAGCATCTCGCACACGGACGGCTGCGTGGCTGCTGCCGTCGCCGATCATGGGCGGCTCGGGCTCGATCTCGAGCCTGCCGGGGCCGTGGCTGCAGCGACGCTGCGCCGCGTCCTGAGCGCGGCGGAATGCGAACGGCTCGCACGTGGCGAGTTCGCGCCTACCGATGCCTGGGTCATGAAGGAGGCCGTCGTCAAGCTCGCCGGCCGCGGCATCGGGGCGCTCGCCAGCGTCGCGCTCGGCGACGGGTCAGCTCGCCTCGGCACCGAGGTCTTCCACCTGCAGCGCGTCCCGGTGGGGGCGGGTTTCGTCGGCTGGCTCGCGACCGACGCCGGTTCCTGCAGCGTGCACAGTACGCATGCTGCGCTCGAGACGCTGGCGCCATTGCCTCCGGCGCCGTGACTCAGCAGAATCCGCGGCTCGTCGAGGACCTCATGGCTGACTCTCCCGCGCCCCCGCCGCCGAAGGCTCCGTTCCAGCCCGAGACCCGCTCCGGGCGGCGGCTGACTCCCATGCGGCGCTTTCTGTATCGCCTGGCGGTGCCGCCATCGATGGCGCTGGTCCGGTTCTGGTGGCTGACCTGCCGGATCGTGCGCGTGGAAGGCCAGGGGAACGTCGATACGGCACTCGCCGACGGGCCGGCGATGCCGGTTTACTGGCACCAGCATCAGCTGTTCTGCGTTCGTTACCTGCTGAACCTGCGGCACCCGGCCCTCAGGCTCGCCGTCGGCATCAGCCCGTCGGTGGACGGGGAGATTCCGGCGATGCTCGCGCGCTGGGCCGGCGTCCGCGTCCTGCGCGGCTCGTCGACCTACGAGGGTGCGCGGGCGCTGCGCGACTACTACGCGGCGCTGCGCGACGGGAACACGCTCGCGTTGACACCGGACGGTCCGTTCGGGCCTCGCTACGGCTTCAAACCGGGCCCGATCCTGCTCTCCCAGATGTCCGGCCGGCCGATGCTGCCGATCGCCTACGCTGCCTCGCGGGTATTCCGGTTCCGGACCTGGGACGGCTTCGTGTTGCCGTGGCCGTTCGCCCGCATCGTCGTGGCCGTGGGCGCGCCGCGCTTCGTGCCGAAAGGTCTCGACGCCGCGGCGCTCGGTCGCTGGCAGACCGACATGGAAACGGAGCTGCTGGCGCTTTACCGGGTCGCCAAGGCCTCGCTCGGCCGCGGCTGAGCACCGTCCGGTTCGGCGCAACGCTCCGCACTGTCGACGCACTCGGCAGGCTCGATCTGGATCGTCGAATGGACGATCGAGTACTCCGATACCAGCACCTGCTTGATCGCGACCAGCGCCGCTCCGGCATCGGCGCCAGGCGCCAGGCGCGCATGCGCCGTCAGCAGCGTCTCGCGCGGGGTCAGCGACCAGGCGTGCACGTGGTGCACGTCGGTCACGAGCGGCACCGCTGCGACGAGGCGGCTGCTGAGCCGCCCCGCGTCGAAGCCCTCCGGAGTGCCCTCTTGCAGCACGTGCGCCGAGTGCACCAGCAGCTTCCAGGCGCCGACGGCGATCAGCGCCGTGACGAATAGCGACAGCCACGGGTCGGCGGGCAACCAGCCGGTGCTCCAGACGATCGCGGCGGCCAGCACCGCAGCGCCGGCGCCGGCGAGATCGCTCAGCACGTGCAGGTAGGCGGCGCGCACGTTGAGATCGTGCTCGTGGCCGTGGTGCAGAAGTCGCGCAGCGACGATGTTGACGAGAACGCCGACGAACGCGACGCCAAGCGCGAGCGGCGCGTTGATCGGGGTCGGGTTCATCAGGCGCTGAACGGCTTCGGCGACGATCGCGACGACGATCGCGAGCAGCAGCAAGGAATTGACGAACGCCGCGAGCACCTGCAGCCGCGTATGCCCAAACGACCGCGCCTTGTCCGCCGGCCGCTGCGCGAGTCGGTGGGCCGCGAAGGCGAGGGCGATCGACAGGGTGTCCACGAACATGTGGCCGGCGTCGGCGAGGAGCGCCAGCGAGCCCGAGAGCCACCCGCCGGCACCTTCGACGATCGTGAACCCGCCGATCAGCCAGAA
>Ga0181519_10001230_pt1 | contig 22602 bp, 20 predicted proteins | sample PEATcosm2014_Bin_26_FD_121102 | JGI IMG/M metagenome (GOLD analysis project Ga0181519, IMG submission 121102) | Peatland microbial communities from MTU Mesocosm Facility, Houghton, MI, USA - PEATcosm2014_Bin02_10_metaG | ecosystem: Environmental > Terrestrial > Soil > Wetlands > Peat | place...
CTCGATACCCGGCACGGTGTAGTTGCCGAGTTCGGGGATCGGACGGTAGTTACCCGTCTGGTGAAAGAACGGCGCACAGCCGTGCATGTCGCCGCGGACGAAGCTGTTCGGCGAGAAGCGCTCGTGGTCGAGGGGGCTGTCGAGGTGACGGCCGAGGATATTGGCATCCGTGAAGTTCGGGGAAAAGTGTCGATAGGACTCGAGAATCCTGTCTCCAACCCGCTCCTTGATCTCGTCCCAGCGCGCCGGGCCACCGTCCGCGAGATTGTAGGGCGCGAAGCAGACGATGTACGCCGTCCCCTTGCCTGCCGGGACGCGAGTCTTGTCGTTGACGCTGTTGTCACCGCCACTGATGATCAGGGGCTCTGGCAGCCGGCCGCGGCGCAGCGCATCGTAACCCTCGAGGAATCCGACAAGGTCGGGCGCCGAGACCACTTCCAGCATCGTCGGCCCCGAAAGTTCAGGTCCCGCGTAGTACCTGAGTGGCTCGTCAAGCGCGTAGTGGCTCAGAAACAGCGAGAAGGTCGACGGCTGCACGGTCTTCGTCCTGCGCACGAGGTCCGGGTCGAGCCCTTCGAAGAAGTGTTCGAGCCGGGTCGGATGGATGGCGCCGATCACCGCATCGCGTGCCTCAAAGCGCTCGCCCGACTCAGTCTCGAGCCCCACCGCTCGGCCGGCTCGCGTCAGGACCCGTCTCACCGGATGTCCGGTGAGAACCTGCCCGCCGTAGTGCTCGATGCAGCGCACGAGCGCTTCGGTCAGCATGCCGCTGCCACCGACGGGTTGCCCGACCCCGAAGCGGTGCAGCAGGGCCGGCATCAGAAACACGCCGGCACCAGTCCCCAGCTCCTCCGGCGTCTGCAGGTTCTCGGAGACGAGCTTCAGCAGGTGGATCTTGACCTTGTCATGCTCGAACCACTCGTTAACGACCTGCAGCGAATTCTTGAACATCGTGTTCAGGAGGTCCCGCCCCTCCTGACTCTGGTCCATCATCGCGACCATTGCTCCCATCGGAATGGGTGGTGCATAGAGACCGGCAAGGAACATCGGCAGCATCTGGCTGCTGAGGGCGACGAAGCGCCGGTAGGCCTCGGCGTCGCGTGGTGAGACGCGGGAAATCGACTCGCACGTACGGTCAACGTCCCGATACGTGATCAGCGACGACTGGTCCGCGAAGATCGTCGCGTAGGGGGTCTCCGCGTACTGGTACTTCAGCCCGAACTTGGCGAACAGGCCGAGCTCGTCGTCCTGGATCATCGGATTTCCGGACAGCATGATGTGCGCGGTCGAGTGCTGGTCGTGCCGAAAGCCGGGCAATGTCAGCTCGCGCGTGATCACGCCGCCACCCGGGAAGTCCTTGGACTCGAGAACGAGGACTTTCTTGCCGGCCTTCGCGAGGTAGGCGGCGGCGACGAGGCCGTTGTGGCCCGCGCCCATGCAGACGATATCAAATGTCCCGCTCATGCCGGCGCCACCTCTGTGTTGATCAATCCCGCAGGCCCCGGGGGCCTACTCAGGTCCGGGCCTGACCGCCATCGACGACGAGCGTCTGGCCGGTCATGAAGGCCGCATCGTCACTCGCGAGAAACGAGACGACGCCGGCCTGATCCTCGGGAGTGCCATTGCGCTTGATACTCTGCACCCCGGCAATGTGTTCGAAGAACGCGGCCGGCAGGTCGGCCACTGCCTTCGCCGTTCGGGTGAGGCCCGGCGCCACGCAGTTCACCGTAATTCCGTCGCCGCCGACCTCCGCCGCGAGGCCGTGTGCGAAGCCGATCAGCGCGCCTTTGCTCGTGACGTAGTGGGTCATACCGACACCGCCAACCCAGAAAGTCGAAGACACGATCAGGATGATCCGACCCCATGATTCGGCGCGCATGCCTGGCAGGAGTGCCTGGCTCAGGTGGAATGCCGAGTCCTGGTTGACGGACTGCACGAGCCGCCAGTCTTCAGTCGTGATCTCGGCAAACGGACGTACGAACTGGAGCGCGGCCGCATGCACCAGGATCGCGGGTCGACCAAAATCCCGGCCGATGACCGCTGCCGTGGCGCGAATCGCCGCCGCATCGGCGAGGTCACACTGAAAGGCCGCCGCCTCGCCTCCGTCGCCGCGAACTGCAGCGAGTGTCTCCGCGGCGGATGCGACGTCGAGGATCGCGACCCGGGCTCCGTCGCTCGCCAGGCGTCGCACGATCGCCTGGCCGATGCCGGAACTGCCGCCCGTGACGAGCGCGATGCGTCCATCATGCCGCGTGGCCATGTGCGTCTCCTAGCGAACCCCCGGCGGCGCGCCGGGAGGGCGTGGCACGTTGAATCCCGTGTAACCCTGAGCGTCGATCAGGTACTCGAGTGTGCCGGGTGTGAGGACCGCCGGCCTCGGGCTCTGACGCCCGGGCGTCACGAAGTCGAAGACGACGCGTTCGGTGGTCACCATCGAAAAGGACCCCTCACCGCTCAGACGCCGGTCGCTCGCTACGATCCGGTTCCACGCCGCAGCGTCACCGCGCAGGCGCAGCAGATCCTCTAGGCTCGAGAACCAGAACTCCTCGATGCCGGCGTGCTGGCCCACGCCGCCTGCCTCGAACAGCGTGCCCTTGAAGAACGCCGGATCGAGGGGCAGTCGCGGGTTCTGCACGTACCTGCGCAGTATGCCGAGCGGTCCCAGCGCGGCGAGTACCTCCGGCGCGTGCTCGTCCTTCCAGGCGCGCTCAAACTCCGCATCAGACAGTCCCGGACGCTGGCGCAGGAAGTGGATCAGCTTGACCCCGCCATTCTGAAACCCGGGCGCCTCAAACATCACCCGCCCGCCGGTGAGTGCGACCGCGAAGGCGGTGTCACCGAACTTGTGTGGCTGCATGCGGTGTACGTAGTCGAGGCTGCGAACGGAGGCACCCAGATCCTCGAACTGATTCAGCCAGTGATCGGCCATGTTGTCCCAGCACATCGGCGACAGTGGGTGCCATAGGGCATCGACCGGAACGTCATTGATCGTGTAATGCTGGGTGTAGCGCTGAAAAGCGCGCTGGGTGGACGGGTTCGTGATCATGAGCGCCACGTGGATGATGCTCCACTCGTAGAAGTACCGCTCTTGCGTATCTTCGGGCTTGCGCCGCGCGGCCAGTATGAATTTCATCATCGCTCGGTCCCCCGGAAATCAGGCATCCGCCCGGTCAGGCGCTGTCGCCGCGATGCGCATGCGCCTTCACGAGCGCTCGGCACGTTTGCACTACAGATAGCCACGAGCATCGCGCAGAAACTCGTCGTTCGGTCTCTCGAGCAGAAAGGAACTCACGAACTCGACACCCGGCGTCAGGAACGGATAAGCCCGGCCCGCTGCCCACGGTGGCGGCGTGAGCGTCGGGGCGAGCGCGGTCACGAAGTGCCGCCACGCATCGAAAGTCTCGAACCAGAGTTCCGTCAGGCGATTCCACAAGGGCAGCACCCGGCCATGGGGTGGGCGGGCATCAGCTGGCCATTCGCCCGGCAGCGGCACCGGATCCCTGTGTGCGAGGGTGCTGAATGCGCGGAACGGACTGCCGAGCGCAGCAAGCTCTCGCGCATGGACCCCGAGCAGCCAGCGCTCGGCGTCGGCCTCCCCGACCCCTTCTGGATACCGGCTGAGACAGTACCAGCGCAGGACTGAGCAATCGGCGGGCTGAATACCGCCCCCTACGAAATCGTCAGTCGGCTGCGCGGCGAAGAAGGCTGTCGCAACCCGCGGCCACGCGGGTGGGACTGTGAAGGCGAGGTTGCCACGCGGACCCGACTGCGGCAGTTCGCGCCAGAGACCCTCCGTCACGCGCCAATTGTAGAAGCCGTAGGCACGGGCATCGGCTGGGGCATCGACCGGCAGGTAGCTCTCGTGGCGCGCAAGCCACGGCCCAAAGCGCCGGTTTATCTCAGGCGCATGGTCACGCCAGTACCAGCGCTCCATGGCTGCCACACGGCTCATGTCGATGTCGTGCACCACGACGCTCTTCAGCACCTATTCACCCCTCGCATCGCGCTGCAGCGCCACTTGCGGCGCCACTTGCGGCGCCACTTGCGGCGCTGCGCCCCGGCTCCGCTCTACACCGGTGGATGGACACATAGTACCGCAGTACGGTACTGTTTCCACCTCGGTCGACGGCGGCTCACACCTGTCGCACCGCAGCATGACCTGGCATCGCCAGCGCACAGATTGCGTCGGGAGCGCGACTCACATGATCACTATCCGCGGCATCAACTTCGAAGAGAACCTGAACAACAAGATGGGGCTGGAGTTTTACGACCTCAGTCACCCGTGGGGTCTCGGTCAGCCGTGCTGGCCCTACTTCGAGGACGTCAAGATCGAGCGACTTCACTCGATGGCCAAGTCGGGCGTGCTGACCCAGCGAATCACGACGGTCATGCACTCCGGCACCCACATCGACGCACCGGGGCACGTGGTTGAAGGTACGCCCTTCATGGACGAAGTACCGCTGCCACACTTCTTCGGCACCGGCGTCGTCGTGTCGATCCCGAAGGGCGAATGGGGTGTCGTCACGGCGGATGATCTGGAGAAGGCGACGCCGCAGATCCGCGAAGGCGACATCGTGATCGTCAATACCGGTTGGCACAAGTACTACGGCGACAGCCAGAAGTACTATGGCTACTCGCCCGGCTTCTACAAGGAAGCGGGCGAATGGTTTGCCGCCAAGAAGGTCAAGATGATCGGGACCGACACCCAGGCTCTCGACCACCCGCTCGCCACCGCGATCGGTCCGCATGGACCGGGCTGGCCCAACGGCCTGCTGCCGTTCGTCTGCCAGGACTACAAGAAGCGGACTGGCCACGACGTGCTGCAGGACTTCCCCGAATGGGAACCGTGCCACCGCGCCATTCTTTCGCACGGCATCTGCGGTTTCGAGAACGTCGGTGGGGAAATCGACAAGGTCACCGGCAAGCGCGTGACGTTTGCCGGATTCCCGTGGCGATGGACCAAGGGTGACGGCTGCATCGTGCGACTGGTCGCGATCGTGGATCCGAGCGGCAAGTACCGTATCGAGTCCGGAAAGGGCTGAGCCGTGCTCGTCAAGCGCTTTGCCGACGCCAAGTCTTATCAGGCGCCGAACCACTACGACATGCGCGCCGTGCGCCTGCAGGGGTTCGAGAGCGGCGGGCCGGAGAAGTCCTGGGTCGGGCTGTCGCATTTTCTTCCCGGCGGCGGCGCCGGCCCGGACGCATCACCGCTCGAAAAAGTGTATGTGGTACTCGCCGGAGAAATCACGGTCACGGTCGGCGAGCAGAGCGTCACGCTCGGGCCACTCGACAGCTGCTGCATCCCGGGTGGCGAGACGCGCGCTGTCAGCAACCTGTCAAATTCAGTCGCAACGATGCTCGTCGTCATGCCGTACCCGGAGCCACCCAAGTGAGCGACCTACTGCGCCAGCCGGCGAAGCTGTTCGATGTACGCGGCAAAGTTGCGGTGGTGACGGGTGCCTCCGGCGCGTTCGGGGCACTCGCCGCGCGCGTACTCGCCGCCGCGGGCGCACATCTGGTGCTGGCCGCGGGCAAGGCATCCGAACTCGAATCGGTGGCGGGCGAGTGTCGCGCGCTTGGCGCATCGGTGACGACCGTGGCACGGCGACCGAATACCGAGGCTGACGCCGAGGCGATCATGCAGGCCGCGCTCGACAGCTATGGCGGCATCGACATCCTGGTCGTTGGCTCTGGCCTCAATGACGTCGCAGCAATCGTCGACATGACGCCCGAGCGATTCGAGAACGTCATGAACGGCAACGTCAGCGGCGCCTGGCTCCTGTGTCGCTCGTTCGGCAAGCGCGCCATCCCGCAGGGTCGCGGTGGCAAGGTCGTGCTGGTCTCATCCGCACGCGGCAAGCTCGGTCATCCGGCCGGCTACACCGCCTACTGCGCGTCGAAGGCGGCCACCGACGGCCTGACCAAGGCGCTCGGTTGCGAGTGGGGCAAGTACGGAATCACGGTCAATGCCATTGCGCCGACGGTGTTTCGATCTCCGTTGACTGCGTGGATGTTCGAGGACAACGAGAAGGCGAAGGCCACGCGCGCCGGCATGCTGGCGCGAATCCCGCTTGGCCGCCTTGGCGAACCGGAGGACCTGGCCGGACCGCTGCTGTTCCTTGCCTCGCGCGCCTCCGACTTCTACACCGGCCACATCCTGTACGCGGACGGCGGCTACACCGCGGGCTGAGCCGTGAACGCTCAAGTCAGCATTGGCATCGTCGGCGGCGGCCTCATGGGCCACGGCATTGCGCAGGTATTCGCACGCGCCGGCCACCCGGTCCGGATCCACGATCCGGTCGATGCCGTGCGCGCATCGATCCAGCCGCGAATTCGCCGCAATCTCGCCGACCTCGGGCTCGACGCCGGCGCAGCCGACCGCGTGACCGTGCACGAGACGCTCGCAGCAACGGTTGCAGATGCAGCGGTCATCTTCGAAGCGGGACCTGAGAATCTCGGCGTCAAGCAACGGATCTTTGCCGAGATCGAGGCGGCGTGTCCCGCGCATGCCCTGCTCGCCAGCAACACCTCGGTCATTCCGATCACCCGGATCATGAGCGGGCTGCGCCTCGGCGCGCGCGCGCTCGGGACTCACTGGTGGAACCCCCCGTTCCTCGTGCCGCTCGTCGAGGTGATCCGCACGCCCGCGACCAGCGAGGCCGCACTCGAGACGATGACCGCATTGCTTGCGGCGGCGGGAAAGACGCCGGTGCGCGTCGAGAAGGACGTGCCTGGCTTCGTCGGCAATCGCCTGCAGCACGCGCTGTGGCGCGAGGCGATTGCGCTCGTCGCCGATGGAGTCTGCGATGCCGAGACAGTCGACACCGTGGTCAAGGCCAGCTTCGGGCGTCGCCTCGCGGTGCTGGGCCCGCTCGAGAATGCCGACCTGGTCGGCACTGATCTCACGCTCGCGATCCACGAGACGGTCCTTCCCGATCTAGACCGCACGCCCGGACCGTCGGCATACCTGCGGCAGCTGGTCGCGGACGGGCGTCTCGGCATGAAGTCCGGCGAGGGCTTCCGCCGGTGGTCCGACGAGCAGCAGACCGAGCTGCGGCGTCGCGTGCTCGCGCACCTGAAGACGCTCGACGAACAAGGTATCTGACGCGGGGAGCGAACATGGCGAAGCCGTCGAACAAGGTCATCATTACGTGCGCCGTCACCGGGGCGATTCACACGCCGACGTTGTCGGCCGGACTGCCCTACGCGCCCGCAGACATCGCGCAACAGGCCATTGACGCCGCGGCCGCCGGCGCCGCAATTCTCCACCTGCACGCGCGCAACCCCCGCGACGGATCGCCGACCGGTGACCCCGACGTCTTCGCGCAGTTCCTGCCGCAGATCCATGAAGCGACCGACGCGGTGATCAATCTGACGACCGGCGGCAGCCCGGAGATGACCGTCGAACAGCGCCTCGCCGCATCGCTGCGCTTCCAGCCGGAAATGTGCTCGCTCAACATGGGCTCGATGAATTTCGCCTTCCACGGCATGGTCGGCAAGATCACCGACTGGAAGTTCCCGTGGGAGAAGAAGTACATCGAGGACAGCGAGGCGTTCATTTTCCGCAACACGTTTCGCGACATAGCGCGCGTCTACCATTTGATGGCCGACTTCGGCACGCGTTACGAGCACGAGTGTTACGACATCGGGCATCTCTACAATCTCGCGCATTTTCTGGACAAGGGTCTTGCCAAGCCGCCGCTTTGGATCCAGAGCGTGTTCGGCATCCTGGGGGGCATAGGCCCTGACCCCGACAACGTGACGTTCATGCGGCGCACTGCCGACCGACTCTTCGGCGACGACTACGTCTGGAGCGTGCTCGCTGCCGGTCGGCACCAGATGCCGTTGATCACGCAGGCGGCCATGATGGGTGGCAACGTCCGGGTGGGTCTTGAGGACTCGCTTTACATCGGCCGCGGGCAACTCGCCAACAGCAACGCCGAGCAGGTCGTTAAGATTCGCCGTATCCTCGAGGAGCTGGGATTCTCAATCGCAACGCCGTCCGAGGCGCGACGCATCCTCGCTCTCAAAGGCCGCGAGCACGTCAGGATTCCAACGTGATAGACTGTCCGCAGGGCGCGAGATCGGGCGAATATGACGAGTCCCACCGCAAGAAAATCGGCAAGTCGGCCTTCCGCCCGGTCAGACGATCCCCGTAAGCAGAGCATCCAGGTCATCACGCGTGCGGTGAACGTGCTGCGCGCGCTCGAGGGTGAGCCCGAGGGACTCAGCCTTGGCCAGATCGCGCAACGCGTGAGCCTTGCCCGATCGACCGTGCAGCGCATCGTCGATGCACTGCGCGAGGAGCAGTTCGTCATCGCCGCATCGCCGACCGCTGGCGTCCGGCTGGGTCCGGCGTTGATCCGCCTCGCCGCATCGGCCAGCGTCGAATTCGACGATATCACCCGCCCGATCATGGCCGATCTCTCGGCAGCGGTAGGCGAAACCGTCGATCTGTCGGTCATGAAGGGTGCGTCGGTCCTGTTCACCGACCAGATTCAGGGCCGGCACCGCCTGCGGGCCGTCTCTGCAATCGGCGAGACGTTTCCGCTGTACTGCACCGCGCCCGGCAAGGCGCTCCTCAGCTTGCTGCCCGAAGACAAGCTGCAGCGCCTCCTGAAGACACCGATGCCGCGCCTCACTGCAAAGACGATCACGAAGCCTGCGGCGCTCCTCAAAGAACTAGAGTCGTGCCGCCGGACGGGACTCGCGTTCGACGACGAGGAGCATACCGAGGGCATCTCCGCGCTCGGCACGGCGTTCCTTGACCCGATGGGTCGCGCCATCGCCCTCTCGATCCCGGTGCCGACCACCCGCTTCGTGCGCACGCGCCAGCAACTGGCGTCGCAGTTGCTCGCCGCCCGCGACCGGATTCTCGCCTCGTTCGCCTAGACGGTCGCAACCGAGGCATCGGTCGGCCGCAGACCCGTGGCAGGCGCCCGCCGCTGCGAGCACGTTCCACTCGGCATGCTCAGCGGCCGGCCGGCCGCGTCTCGATCAGCAGTCGCGTCAGAACGATGCCGCAGGCGAGCGCGACGATTGGCAGCGCGAAGACCCTGCCGAGGCCGAACTCCTGGGCCACTCGCCCGACGAGCACGGGCGCTATTCCGCCGCCAAACAGCTCACCCACCGCGATCACGAGCCCGGACGCCGTCGCATGCACCGCCGCCGGCACGCTCTCGACGCAGATAGGCCCGACCGTGAGCGTGATGAGCGCGTTGTTGAAAAAATGCGTCATGAACAGGGCGGCGAACAGCACGCCGACGCTCGCATTCGCGCCAGCGAGCGTCGCGAGCCCGCCAAGTGCGCCGATTGCCGACAGCGTCATGATCGGCCGTCGCCCGACCCGGTCCGAGAGCCATGGCAGCAGCAGGGTGCCAGCGGTCGATCCGAGGCCGATTGCAGACATCACGGTCGTCATGCCCGAAAACGACAGATGCAGGTAATCGAGGAAGTAGTTCGGCAGAAACGCGCTGGTGGTGATCAGGCAGGTCAACCAGCAGAGCATCATCAATGAGGCGATGCGGACGTTTCGCACGCGCAGCACCGTGCGCCAGTTGCGCCACGCGCTCGCGTCCGTGCCGCCCGCGACGGTCCTGCGCGTGTCCGGAACGACGCGCCAGACAGCGTACGCGAGCAGCAGGCCCGGGATGACGAACACGATGAAGACGTGACGCCAGTCGATCACCTTGAGCAGCACCGCGACGAGCAGCGGACTGAGCCCGAGGCCACACAGCGGCAGCATCATCTGCTGCACGCCGATGCTGAGGCCGTGCCGCTCGGGCGGCGCCGCCTCCAGCGTTGCCGTGATGCTGGCCGGCGTGTAAGCGCCATCGGCGAACCCCATGACGACTCGGACGAGCACCAGACCGGCCAGCGCCGTCGCGAGCCCGCTCGCTCCAATCAGCAGTGAGAACGCAATGAGCGACCCAGTGAGGACCCGTCGCCTGCCGATCCGATCCGCAAGGTTTCCGACCAGTAAGGCTGCAATGCCCCATGCAATCGCGAGCGCACCGGTGATGACGCCGATGTCGGCGTAATTGAGGTGCAGGTCGTGCGCAATCGTCGGGAACATGGTCGTGATCAGAAACCGGTCAATCCCGACCAGCCCGAAGCCGAGTGCCATCACGCCAACGACCGCAGTCTCGCGCCAGCGCCCCAGGCGATCGTTCTGCGCCACTCACTCCCCTCGGATAATGACCGGCCACGCGCTCGCTGACGCGCGCAGTCCGCTGATCACGCTCTGGAACAACCGTACCATCAGCCCAGAGCGGCCGCAAACGGCTCGCGAGCCGTCCGCTGCTGCGCTAATCACTGTGGCGCAGCGAGTGCGGGCGAACGGTCCTGCGCGGAGCCTGGCTGTCCCTACTGCTGACGTTCGCTGGCGATGGCAGTGCCGGCGATGGAGATTCAGCTGCATCGCCCTGAGGCGGGTCTGTACCATATTCCGGTTCTGGTGTACGGTCTTACCGGGGCGCAGCACGCCGTGACCAGGCAACGATGCCTGGCTCTGCGCAGCGAGACAGGATTCGGTCGAGATCGGCTGTTCGACCACCACTGCAAGGAATCCATATGCACAAGATCTGGCAGAGGATCGCGCTCGTGGCAGCGATCAGCACCGTTACTGCGCTCTCCTCATCCAGGGCCGAGAGCCCGTTCCACGACAAGCCGGCCACACCCCAGAGCTTGCCCGGTGACAACCTGCCGCCCTTCGGCATGCTGGATGCGAACGGCACGCTGCCCCCGCCTCCGCCGCTGCCTCCGGGCGGCCTGCACCGCGGTCCCGGCTCGCCGCCGGAATCCACCGCCCGCGGCCCATCGCTCGAACTCGCCCTCGCCGCAGCACACGTCGCGGTATTGACCTGCAGCAAGGCCGGTTACCGCGTAGGCGCAGCGGTGGTCGACTCGGTTGGCGAGGCGCGCGCCATGCTGACAGCCGACGGCTCCGACGGAAGCCACGTGTTTGTTGCGATGCGCAAGGCTCTGGCGGCACTGGCATTCAAGTCAACCAGCACCGCGGCAAATGCCCGTGCGGCCACCGACCGGTCCGCCATGGCGCTGGTGACGCCCGCGATGTTTGTCGAGGGCGGCGCGGTGCCGATCTTCGCTGGGTCCGAGATCATCGGTGCAATCGGTGTCAGCGGTGCGGGCGGCGCGGTGATCGGGAAGCAGGACGAGGACTGCGCCACGGCCGGGCTGCGCGCGATCGCAAAGCGTCTGAAGTGAGTGTCCGCTTCAGTCGACTGACATTGGTCGCCAGGTCAATGCGAGCGCTGCTGCCGCCGCAATCGTGACGAACGGAAGCGTGCCGGTGAGGACGGCGGCACTGCCGCCGCCGGCCGTCAGGAGGGCGCCAGCGTACAGCGGCCCAACGACCGAGCCCAATCGACCGACGGCGACTGCGGCGCCGACTCCCGTACCGCGAATCGGCTGGCGGTAGTACTCGGGCGCGAGGGCGAACAATACGAGTTGCGCCCCCACGGTAAACGCTCCGGCCGCGCCGCAGGCAATGATCGTCAGCGCAAACGCGCCAGCCAGGTGCGGCAGGGTTGCGAGGGCGGCGGCGATACCTGCGTAGGTGACGATGACCCAGGCGCGTTTGGCATCGCCTGCATGCAGGGTGCTCAGCGCCACGGCTCCGGTAGCGCCGCAGAGATTGAAGCAGACCGATGCCCAGGGAGCCTCGGCCGGCGAATATCCGAGGCCGACGATGAGGCTCGGCAGCCAATTGAGCATCAGCAGCAACACCAGCTGCGTGAAGAAGAAGCCGCACCAGAGCAGCAGTGTCGTCAGGCACCGGCCGCCGCCAAAGAGTATTGCGCCGACGCGCTCGACTGGCTGGTGCAGATCGCGACGCGCGCCGGGTTCCGGCAATAGGCGAAGGATGACGATCGCCAGCACGATCGGCGCCGTGCCGCCGACGTAGAAGATCGGCCGCCAGCCTGCGAACAGCGGGTTACCGAGCGCAATGACCGCGGATATTGCGCCGCCCAGCGGCATGGCCGCCATGACCATCGTCACGGACCGGAGGCGGTGTGAAGGGCCGGCCGCCTCCCGTGACAGGGCGATGTAGTTCGGGAGCGCGCCGCCGAGCCCGAGTCCCGTTGCGAGGCGCGCCACGCACAGCCAGTCGAAGCCCCCGGCCAGCGTCGTCAGCAGCGAGCCACCGCCGAAGAGCAGCATCGACCACGCGAGCGTGCGACGGCGACCGGCAATGTCCGCGGCTCGACCGCCGAGTGCGGCGCCCACAAACAACCCGAACGTCGTCGCGCTGAACAGGAAACCCCGCTGCGCCGCTGACAGCCCGAATTCGAGCGCGAGTCCCGGCGCCGCAACCCCCATCGCCTGATTGTCGAAGCCCTCGAGCAACGCGGACAGCGCACACAGCACGAGGCAGAGTCGCGCGCCGCGTGTGGCAGCAGATGCGGCAGCAGATGGCACCATCGCGTTAGTGCCCCTCCCCGGCTGTGCGTGGCATCTTTAGCCCCATGTGCCGCAGCCGCGCAGCCGCACCCCTGAGTCGCGCCAGAGTCGGCATCCGCGCGGCCACACTCTCGCGACCCGCAACCCACCACGTCACGTCGACCACCGCGACTGCGGTCCCGCGAGCGACGCTGGGCTGGCCATGCCGGGCGGACGATTCGTTCATGAGGGGACAGAGAATGCCATGCCGTACCCGCCGCCGTACTCCAGCGTCGCCGCGTAGATCGACTGGCTCGGCGGGGACCCACCCGCTGCGGAGTGTGCCGCGAGCGCGGCGACCCACGTGTGCAGTTCCAGCGACCCGAGGCCCGCGCGCGCAAGCATGTCCTCGGGCGACAGCCTGGACAGCGCCTCGACATCGCCGTCGGCGAAGCGGTCCATGAACCAGCGGTCAAACTCCGGATTGAGCCGGATGTCCTCCTTGGTGCGCGCGCCTGACACCAGCATTGCAGCCCCGTCCACATGGTCACTGTGGAGCTTCGCGAACCACTGCTCCTCGGTGAAGCCATGCCCGCGCGGACCGGACATCTGCCAGTCGGCGACGTCCGGACGCCCTTCACCGATCAGGGGGTAGTAGCGGGTTGGATGGTGCGAGAGGCCGCCCGACCCGAGAAATAGGACGCGACCGCCGCGAGTGCGCATCTGGTGGCCGACGCAGGCCCCGAATGCGCGCGACCGCTCGATGCTGATGAACGGCGGAACCAGCGCACCGATGAAGATTGGGATCGTCGGATAGCGATCGAGAGCGCCCGTCAGTCTCTTCAGCGGCTGCGAGAACGCGTGGTCGAGGGTCATTTTGTAGGAAATTGCTGGATCGAACCCCGCAGCACGCAACTCACCGACGAGGAGCTTCGCCGCATCGGCCGGAACCGCCAGCGGGCCGCCGAAACCGCCAACATCGTCGACGGCTCGCGCCGCGAAGCCGACGCAGAAGGCGGGCATCGCAGACAGGAAGAACCCGGCAAAATGATCCGATCCAAACATGACGACGACATCGGGATCGAACGAGCGGATCGCCCTGGTACAGCGATCGTAGAATTCGAGAATCTGTGGTTCCTCTTCCGGTGCCTTCGCCCGGATCAGGATGATCGGCGCATGCGACACGCACGCGAGCATGCTGGAGCCGCTCACGAAGCCTCCCGAGTCCGGGCTTGGACCGACTCACGCGTGTACGGTGGCGCGATCACTCGCTGCTCCGCGCCGCCGTCCCGGAACGCTGGTGCGGCTGACTCGACTGCCATGCTGCCATCAAGGCGAGCCCCATTCGACTGCGTCCGGTGGACGGTGCCACGCGGGCAGGCTAGACGCCCGTGCCCGGCGAGCCGCCAGTACCGTTTCCCAGTCCCTTTGTACCATACAGTGGTTCTCTCCCAACATCCGCCAGCGGCGCGCTGCTCCGTGGCGGCGTGCCCGGCACTCGCCGTTCCGATGAGCGCGCCAGCGCCTGCCCCGGCGGTTGACCGGCCCCGCCAGTGACAGAACCGCGCCTGCGGTCGCGGCCGCGAGCACAGATCCGCGCGGCCGCCCGCGCCAGCCGTGGTGCAGCAACTGCCGCTGCGCAATCCCCTAATAGTCCGGCGCCGCCACCTGTCGAATAGTGCGCCCAGCCACATCACCCTCGGGAGCGACTGCGTATGGGCGAACTCGTCTTTGCCGCCAAGGTGACCCACGTGCCATCAATGTTCCTGTCCGTCATGGAAGGACCGTTGCGCGGCTGCCGCGCCGAGGCAATTTCTGGCCTCGAACAGATCGGCTCCCGTATCCGCGCGGCAGGCGCGGATACCGTCGTGGTTCTCGACAGCCACTGGCTCGTGAACGCTGGTTACCACATCAATGCCTGTCAGCAATTCGACGGGGTGTTCACCAGCAACGAATTCCCGCACTTCATCCAGAACCTGAAGTACTCCTATCAGGGGAACCCGGCGCTTGGCGACGCGATCGCAGCGGCGGCGACGGCCCGCGGCGTGCGGACCCGGGCGCATCACATAGATACGCTCGATGTCGAATACGGGACGCTGGTTCCGCTCCATTTCATGCGCATGCCCGCAACGACGCGAATCATTTCCATTGCCGCCTGGTGCGCATTCTCGAGCTACGAGGAGAGCCGGCTGGTGGGTACCGCAATCGTCGATGCCATCCGCGCCTCCGGGGACCGCGTAGCGCTCCTCGCCAGCGGTTCGCTCTCGCACCGTATCCACGACAACGCCGTCGTCGAGAAGGGAACGCGAACGATCAGCGACGAGTTCTACCGCCAGGTTGACCTGCGCGCGATCGACCTGTGGCAGCAGGGCCGGTTCGAGGAGTTCTGCGCGATGCTGCCCTCCTATGCGCAGACGTGCTACGGCGAGGGGTGGATGCACGACACCGCGATGCTGCTCGGCGCCCTGGGGTGGAGCGGTTACCGGAGTGCCGTCGAGGTGGTGACCCCGTATTTCGCGAGCTCCGGCACCGGGCAACTGAACGCGGTATTCCCGGTCAGCTAGACAGCCCGGCACGCGCCGCCTGCGGCGAGCGCCGCCGCGCCCCTCCAAGAACATCCACCGGCGACTACCGCTGACATCCGGCCGTCCCGCCACCTCGGCTCTCTCAGGCCGGATGGATGAAGGGCCACGGCGACGCCTCGGCCCCGGGCTCGCTCGGCACCTCGATGAGCGCCGGCTTGTCCGCTGCCAGCGCGCGTTCCAGCACCGGCGCGAGCTCGGCGGGCGTCGTCGCACGGTAGCCAGCCACTCCGAAGCTGTCGGCGAGTTTCATGAAATCCGGATTCTGCAGGCGTTCGCCGAGATATCGTCCGCCGAAGGTCACCTTCTGGTCGCGCAGGACATTCCCGAAGCTGCGATTGTTGAAGACGATCGCCACGCAACCGATCCCGTACTGCGCCGCAGTCGCGAGTTCCTGCACGCCGAACAGGAAGCCACCGTCACCGTTGATCGACACGACGGGTTTCGACGGATTCGCCACCTTAACGCCGAGTGCGGTCATGTAGCCGAAACCCAGGTTGTCCTGGTAGCCGCCCGTAACGTAGGTTCGCGGCAGGTAGACCGGAAAGCCGAACCGGGCGGTGAAGCCCATCTGGCTGATCTCCTCGACGAAAAACCCGTCGCGCGGCAACACCCTGCGGATCACGTCGAGGTACGCCAGTTGTGGCTGCACAACCTCGATTTCGCGTCGCGAACGCGCCTTGTGGTCAGTGAATTCCTGCTCGCGCGAGGGCCGCTTCGCCACTCGAGTTGCAAGGGCGTCGAGGAGCGCGCGCACGCCGGCGCGTGCATCGGCGACGATTCCGACGTCGACCGCACGGCGCGGAATCTCCTCCGGATCGATGTCGATGCGTACGATCTTCAGGCCCTGCGGCAGGCGTTTCCAGCGGATGAACTGCAGTTCCATGCGGGTGCCGACTGCGATGAGCACGTCGGTTTCCTGCCACAGCGTGTGTGCCGCCGCGAAACCAAAGCCATAGGGAGAATCCTCGCCGACGATGCCGCGGCCGCTGCGGTGCGCCGTTACCGGCGCCTGGAGGAGTCTCGCCAGCTCGCCGATCTCTAGTCCGGCATCAAGCGCGCCCGAGCCGAGCATGATGAACGGGCGCCTGGCATTCGCGATGAGATCCGCGGCCTTCGCGATGGCATCGAGATCCGGTGCCGGCGGCGGCGGCGGTCGTGCGACGATCGACGTGTCGACCGGCGCTCGTTGCCCTAGCGTGTCCCATGGGGTCTCGAGTGCGACCGGCCGGGGCCGTCCGCTGGTCATCTCCTCAAATGCCCGAGCCACCAGCCGCGGTGCAGCACTCGGGTGTGAGATCCGGTCGGACCATTTGGTGAGGCCCCGCAGCGTCGCCAGCTGGTCCGGAAGCTCATGCAGGATGCCGTGACCGCGCCCGATCTCCTGCGACCAGATCTCGCCCGTGACGCACAGGACGGGCGCACCGGCGCCATAAGCCGTGCACAGCGCCGCCGAGGAGTTCAGCACACCCGGGCCGGGGACACAGGTGTACACGGCCGGTCGGCCGGTGGACTTGGCGTAGCCGTACGCCATGTACGCGGCGCCCTGTTCATGGCGGGTGCCGATGTACGTGAGGTCCGCGCGCCGTTCGTGTAGAGCGTCGATCAGGGAGTACGTATGCGCACCGGGGATACCGAAAATGTGCTTCACGCCATGGCGGATCAGTCCGTCCACGATCGCCTGCCCCGTCGTCATGCTTCGCGCGTCCATCGCTTCATCCCCTTCGCAACAGTGATTCAGCTGCTCAAATGGCCAATGCCGATGTTCGCCGGCCGCCCCGATGGCGCCCGCGAGATCCAGATTGCCGCTGCCGTCTCCCCGCCACGCGCGGCTCCCGCCGGACCGACTGCGCGGCACAGCCGGGAGTGCAAGGGCTCCACCACCTCCGCATCGCTGGGCCCGGCTCGAGTGGCAGTCTATGCGACGCCAGGTGACGACGGAACGCGCACGCGGGCACGACCCAGTCTCTCAAACTCATTGATGGCAAGGGTGGGTTACGGCGCGTTCGCTCCCCAGATCTCGCGCCGCCGCCCCGGATCACAGGCGAACGTCCAGGCGGCGCCGCATTCCGGCCACGCGGCCCGCTGAACGGCCGCCACTTTCGGCTGAAAAGTTTAGCATCCACTCGTATTGTTTGTCAGTTCGTCTGTATTGCCTGTCAATACGCATGGCCCTCCGGGAGTTCCGCCACCGAGTGCGACCGGGCACTCGCCCGACACGCGGCCGGCGGGCGCTGCCTAGATTTCATCCCTGCGGAAGGCAATCCGAGCATCTGTTGCGCTGCGGCAAAATGCCGTCTCGTTGCAACGGCCGGCATGCGGCTGCGCGCGACCAGGACCGGTGGCGCAAGGGTGGAGCGCGCGGTCGAGTGCCGGCTGTCGAAATTGCAGCTACCCTTCGGTTCGCGGGCACCGGCTGAAGCCGCTCGCCTGAACGGCGTGACTCGCCAGGTGGGCGGTTGCCTGATATATAGTTCACTTGTACCGCGATACAGGACATAGGCCTCGTCCGATGCAGCCGCCCGCTTCCCGTACGCCCGGCTTCGCGCAAGGCATCATCCTGCTGCTGCCGATCACGATGGCCGTCATGGGGATTGTCCTGCTGGTACCTGTGCTGCCGGAAATCCTCCGCGAATTCGAGCACGTACCCGGCGCCCCGTATCTCGTGCAGCTCGGGATCCTGACGATGCCCGCCGCCGGCGTCTTGGTGTTCTCGCCACTCGCCGGGACACTCGCTGACCGCTACGGACGGCGCCGGATACTGCTCGTGGCGATGGTGGCCTATGCCGGGCTTGGCATCGCACCGATGCTGTTGAGCAACATCTGGGCCGTGATCGCGAGTCGCGTCGGCGTCGGCATCTGCGAGGCGGCGATCATGACTGCCAGCACGACCTTGATCAGCGACTACTTCACGGGCAGAACCCGCGAGCGCTGGCTCGCGAGCCAGACCGCAGTGGCCTCGCTCTCGGCACTCGTGTTGCTGCAGCTCGCGGGAGTTCTGGGGTCCGCCTACGGCTGGCGTGGGCCGTTCGCCGTCTACCTCATCAGCCTGGTGATTGCCGTCGGAGTCGCGATACTGACCTGGGAACCCGCTCGACAGACCTTGCTCGATACCCGGAGCACGGCGTCGCGCGCGGCCATGCCGTGGCGGCGGGTCGCGGGGATATGCGCGATCACGATACTAGCCGCCATCATGTTCTATACGTTCCAGACCCAGGCCGGGCTGGCGCTCGACGTGCTCGGAGTGCACGACGCCTCGGCGCGCGGTACCTCGACAATGATTGCGAGCCTCGGCGTACCGCTCGGGACCTTTGTCTTCTGGCGTGCGTCCCGCCTCCACATCGCCCTGCTGCTCTCGCTCGAGTTCCTGGTCATGGCGTTTGGCTTCATCTGGATGGGACACGCCACGGATGCCCACGCGTTCACGCTAGCCGCGTTCGTCAACCAGCTTGGCTGCGGCCTCATCCTGCCGACGCTGCTGACATGGGCGACTCATGGGCTGTCGTTCGAGGTCCGTGGCCGCTGCACCGGCTGGTGGACCGGCTCCTTCGCATCCGGTCAATTCCTGAGTGGCGGCGTGGCAACCTTTCTCGCCGCGCGACTCGGCGGGCTGCTCCCCGCGCTCAGCTTCCTCGGCGTCGTCTGCTTTGGCGGGGTCATCTGCTCGCTGACGGTATTCATCGTCCGGCGCCGGGTCAGCGGCGCCAGGGTCCTGCGCGCCGCGTAGGGCGGCGCGCTCGAGCCCTTCCCATGCAGTTCATCCGCTCGCCTCGTAGAGCACGCACGGCACTGAATGCATCTCGTTCGCCACACTCCACCAGATGGTGACGCCGCCCGTGAACCCATGATCGCGGACCCACGCCAGTTTCTATCAGACAGCGCCATGACGACGGTTCAAGTCGTCGCGATCGCCCTGGCAGTTGCGCTGGTCGCCGTCGACGGCTTCGACGTTCTATCGATCAGTTTCGCATCGCCCGGCATCGCACAGGAATGGGGCATCGGCCGCGCGGCGTTGGGGATCGTGCTGTCGATGGAGCTGGTGGGAATGTCCGTCGGCGCAATCGTGCTCGGCGACGTCGCCGATCGCATCGGACGGCGGCGCGCACTGCTCGCCTGCTTGTTCATCATTACGTTGGGAATGGCTGCGGTCCCAACGTCGAGTTCGGTGTACCAGCTGTGCGCGTGGCGCCTGCTGACGGGCGTCGGAATCGGGGGAATGCTCGCCGTCACCAACGCCGTGACAGCCGAATTTTCGAATGCCCGCCGCAAGGACCTTTGTATCGCACTGATGGTGGTTGGATACCCGATCGGCGCCGTCACCGGCGGCATGATCGCGAGCCACCTGCTCGTTCATGGCGACTGGCGTCAGGTGTTCATTTTTGGCGCCTCAGTCAGCGCCCTGCTGGTGCCAGCGGTGCTTTGGGGAATCCCGGAATCCGTCGTGTGGCTGTGCGAAAAGCAGCCATCGCGAGCGCTCGAACGGACGAATCGCAGCCTGCTCAGACTCGGCTACCACCCGATCGCCGCGCTGCCGGCGCCGGCCGGCCGCGCCAGCAAGGCGCCTGTGGTGGATTTGTTCGCGCCGGCGCGTCGCCTGCAAACGGCCCTCGTCACGGCAGTATATTTTCTGCACATGACCACTTTCTACTTCGTTCTGAAATGGATCCCGAAAATCGTCGTCGACATGGGCTTTGCCGCGTCGGCGGCGGCCGGCGTGCTGGTCTGGGCAAATGTCGGCGGCGCCGCGGGCGGCGTGATCTTCGGCGTGCTGACCCGCCGCTTCGCTTTGCGGCAACTCACCGTGGCTTTCTTCGTGGCTTCGACCGCTGCGGTCGTGATCTTCGGCCGCGGCCAGGGGGAACTGGCCGGCCTCTCGCTCCTGTGTGCGTTCACGGGCTTTTTCGTGAACGGCGGCGTCGTCGGTGCCTACGCGCTGATCGCCCACGCGTTCCCCGCGCACCTGCGCGCGAGCGGTACCGGCTTCGCCATCGGAATCGGACGAACCGGCGCGGCGCTGGCACCGATCATCGCCGGCTTCCTGTTTCAGGCCGGGCTCGGGCTGCAGTTCGTGGCGATCGCAATGGGCGCCGGATCGCTGCTCGCCGCAGCGTGCGTCCTCGCACTGCCGCGCCGCCTGGCGGCGACACCCGCCTCCTGACGCCGGGAGCGGCAGCCACTGCCGATTGTCCGGATGGCCACGGCTGCGACGTCTCGCCGTCGCGCGCGGTCCTGCACGCTGCCGCTCGGCGCATTCCACCAACCTATCAGAACGGCAGCCCGACGTAGTTCTCAGCCAGTGCCAGGGAGGCAGCACGCGACTCGGCCAGATAGTCGAGTTCGGCAAGCTGCAGCCTGCGGGCGAACGGCTCGTCCGACAGGTTGTGCATCAGCGTCGTGAACCACCACGAAAAGCGGGTGGCCTTCCATATCCGCTTCAGGGCACGGGCGGAATACTCGTTCAACAGGGTGTCATGCCCCGTTCGGTAGTAATCCACGAGCCCCTCAAAGAGCACCCGCACATCGGACGCCGCGAGGTTCAAGCCCTTCGCGCCGGTGGGCGGAACGATGTGGGCGGCATCACCGGCCAGAAACAGGCGACCGAAGCGCATGGGTTCGGCGACGAAACTCCGGAGTGGCGCGATGCTCTTTTCGATGGAGGGTCCGACGACCAGCCGCTCGGCATGCCACGGCGGCAGCCGCGCACGGAGTTCCTCCCAGAAGCGCTCGTCGGACCAGTCCGCGACCTTGTCCTGCAGCGAGCACTGGACATAGTAGCGGCTGCGCAGTCTCGACCTCATGCTGCAAAGTGCGAAGCCGCGCGCGTGATTGGCGTAGAGGAGCTCGTCATCGACGGGCGGCACGTCGGCGAGCACTCCCAGCCATCCGAACGGATAGATTCGTTCGTGCTCCGTGATTCGGTCGCGCGGAATGCTGGCGCGGCATACCCCGTGGTATCCATCGCAGCCGACGATGAAGTCGCACTGCAGGTTCTGCCGCAGACCCCCGGTCTCGTAACCGACGCTTGCGGCACCGTGACCCTCGTAACTGACCGCGACCTCCTTCGCGCTCCATACGACCCGCTCGCCCACGGCGTCGCCCAGGTCCTTCTGCAGCTCGGTCTGGCCATACACGAGCACCTGCCGGCCCGTGAGCGACTTCAGATCGATGCGATGGGTGCGCCCAGCGTAGGCGAGCGCGAAGCCGTCGTGCACGAGTCCCTCGCGCATCATGCGGTCGCCGACCCCGGCCTCGTTGACGAGCTCCACCGTTCCCCATTCGAGGAGCCCGGCGCGGATGCGGGCCTCGACGTGTTCGCGCGTCTGGCGCTCGAGTACCACCGCTTCGATCCCGTGCCGGCCGAGAAGCTGCGCCAGCAAGAGACCCGACGGGCCGGCACCGACTATCGCCACCTGGGTCTTCCGCACGAGCACCCCTTCAAGTCCGCCGCCCGAGTGCACCAAGCGTCGATCAAGCGCCGGCGCCGGGGAATGGACGCGCCGGCCACAAACTTGTACTTTTCTGACAATGGCAGCTGCACCCCGCCCCACCGTGTCCCGCCGACCGCCCGAAGTCACGCCGGTGCCGGCATTCTTCCTCTACGGGGAGCGCCTCCAGGCGCCCAACGAACGGCTCATCCACGTCGAGACCATCGCCGCACGCAGCAGACTGCACGACTGGAAGATCCGGCCGCATCTGCACCGCGAGTTGCATCAGGTCCTCCTGCTAAGGCGTGGCCGCGTCCGGGCGCGCCTTGACGGCGAGGTCCATGCGCCACGAGCGCCGGCGCAGATCATCGTCCCTCCGGGGGTCGTGCATGCCTTCGAGTTCCAGTCCGGAACGATCGGACTGGTCGTCTCGTTCGCACCGGCGCTGGCGCGGGAACTGGCGGCTGTGAGCCCCGGGCTGCTGGACGTCCTCGAGCAGCCCGCTGCGGCAGCCCTCGATCGGCAGGCACTGGCCGCGACCGATCTGTGGGTACTCGGTGGTATGTTGTTGAGAGAATTCGGACGCTCGGCGCCCGGGCGGCATACCGCGCTCCGCGGGCTTCTGGGTGCGCTGCTCGCCAACGTGCTGCGGCTCGCGGGCAGCTCATCCGCTCCGGACAATTCCGCGGCCCTGCCGGCGCGAGAGCTGGTTGCCCGCTTTCGGCAAGCCATCGAGCAGCGATTCCGATCCCATGCGGCGGTATCGGCGTACGCGACCCTCCTCGCCACGTCGGTGTCACGCCTGCGGCGTGCGTGCCTGACGGTGACGGGCCAATCGCCCGTCGAGCTGCTTCATCTTCGCGTGCTGGTCGAGGCGGAACGCCTGCTGCGCTATACGTCGATGCCGGTGACGCAGGTGGCGTACCACCTCGGCTTCGAGGATCCGGCCTACTTCAGCCGCTTCTTCAGCCGGCGGATGGCCGTGTCGCCGCGCGTATTTCGCGCGCGCGACGGACTCGCGACCCGTGAGGCTGGCGGCTAGCGGCAGCGCGCGCGCCTTCCACGCGGATCGCCGCAAGCAACTCCTCCTGTGCGGCCGTCGGAAACCAATCCCGCCGGGTCGTGAGGCCAATGAGTCGAGTGACCCGTCCGAACGGATGCGCCATCAGCACCAACTCTCCCGCCGCAATCTC
>Ga0181519_10001236_pt1 | contig 22556 bp, 21 predicted proteins | sample PEATcosm2014_Bin_26_FD_121102 | JGI IMG/M metagenome (GOLD analysis project Ga0181519, IMG submission 121102) | Peatland microbial communities from MTU Mesocosm Facility, Houghton, MI, USA - PEATcosm2014_Bin02_10_metaG | ecosystem: Environmental > Terrestrial > Soil > Wetlands > Peat | place...
TCAGTTGGAACTGCGAGGTGTTCGTCACCGTACAGTTCGCCGGAGGGTAGAAAGGCAAAATGTAGTTCGGTGTGGCATTCGCCCCTTCAGCGATTGTTATAACGTTCGGGGTTGACGCCGCACCACTGATCGTCGGCGTAATCAATCCGACGGCCGCGGCAGCTAAGGCCACCCCGATTGTTAGTGCTGCACGACTCTTAACTTTTCGAAACATATTGCCTCCCAGCGCCACCAAAGTGGTCACATAATTGTCTCGCCGGCTTCCGCCGGCGGTCTGGCACTCACTGTACCCGAGGGTAAGTGCCCTTACAAGCGCGACAAGGGTTGAAATAACATTCCCAAAATCTTCGGCGTCACGCGTCCGCGGCCCGAACGAGGCATGAATTGCTGCAACTCTTGCGCTTCGCAACGTTCCCGAATTTCGCTGCCCAATAGCGTCACGCAATCGTCATCGGGGACCAGAGCCGATTTAGGCGGATGTTTTCAATCATGAATCTCGAGTTCGTTGCGTCGTTTGCGACAGATGCGCCGAGGCGAACGGTTCGCGGTCGCGAGCGTCGTTCGCAGAGTGAAGCGACTTAGTTTGCTAGCACGATGAAGCAGCGGCATTGCGACAAAGTCTCTTCGCGTCGAGAACCCGTACTCGTCGAGTCTGAATCACTACGTCGACAGTGTCCGCCTGATAATGGCCGCCGTGTCAGGGTCATCGAAGGCGAATCCTTCCTCCGTCAAGACTCGAGGCAGGACCCGCTGCGAGGCCAGAACGGCTTCGTCGGTCAACTGGGATCCCAGGACGATATTGAGTGCGATGCGCGGTACTTGGACAATATGTGGTCGTTTCATCGCCCGGGCCAGCAGCACCGTAAGGTCGCCGTTCGAGATCGGTGTGGGGCAGGTGAGGTTGACCGGGCCGTCGACACCGTGATCGATGATCCAGATAATGGCCCGTACTTCGTCACGAAGCGAAATCGGACTCGTCCACTGACGGCCGTTCCCGAGGCTTCCCCCGAGTCCCCACTGGAAGAGCGGTAGCTGTCGCTTTAGTGATCCGCCGTAGCGGTCGAGCACGATGCCAGTTCGAAGGAGGGCGACCTTGGCGCCGCGCGCGCGAAGTGCAACTGCCGACTCTTCCCATTTTACGCACGTCGTCGCTAGGAATCCTTGACCCGAGGACGACGATTCATCCAACTCGTCGTCGCGTCGCGAACCGTAGAAACCAATAGCTGATCCGCTCGCGAGGAACGGTGTCGCGTCGAGCGACGAGAGCGCGTGGACCAGGAGTGACGTCGACTCGGTGCGTGAAGACTCAATCTCTCGTTTACGGGCTTCACTCCAACGTTTGTCCGCCAGTCCTGCTCCCGCGAGGTGAACCACCGCATCGAAAGAGCCCACTCGCTTGAGATCCGCGTCGTCAACGAGTTGACGCGACGGGTCCCAGCGCACGGTCGACTCCGTCGGCACCGATCCGGGACGGATGAAGCGCACCACGTCGTCCCCGCGCTCGACGAGTGACTGGACGAGGGCGGAACCGATGAAGCCCGACGAACCCGTTATTCCAATACGCATCGTTCTCTCCATGCACTGAGTATGAGGGCGGCCAGAAGATCAGGGTGCGAGAGGTGGGCACCGTGACCGACACCCGAGAGTTCACGGGTCTCAATGAGGGGACTCATTCGATGCAGATCATCGCTCAAGGCCCGGTAGTACTCGAGATGGTACGCGTCGCCGTAAGCGTAAAGAGCGGGAACCTCGAGTTGCGACAGGTCAAAGGGCGTCACCCCGGTGCGCAGGAGCGACAGGTCGTTGTAAAGTGCCGGTCCATCGAGTCGACGCGACTGCTGTTCGGAAGGGCTTAATCGGTCCCACGCCTTATTCGAGACCATGCGGCGGAAGAAGACTTCGGCCTCGTGTTCGGGATTGTCCGAGAGTTGTGAACGAGTGCTCTCGCGGTGGCGGATCCAGGGCAGCGGAGCCTCGAAGGCGATGACTTGGCGCACGCTCGCCGGTTCGCGTAGGGCCGCTCCAAGAGCGACGACACCCCCAAAACTGTGACCGAAGTAGATGACGGGGCCGTGCCCAGCTTCGCGCCGTGCGAGGGTGAGTAGATCGTCGATGTCGTTATCAAGTCCCAAGGGGCCCAGACTTCGAGAACCCTGGTAACCCCGTCGGTCATAGGCGATCAGATCGAACTGCTCCAGACGCCGGGCCAGGCGCGCGAACGATCCTCCGCGGTCCAGCCCCCCGTGCACGCAGATGACGCTCGCGAGCGGGTTCTCGACGCGACGCTCCGCGACCGCGAGGCCTACGACGGGTGAATCGGCGACGAAATGAAGGCCCTGGGGAAGTGCGTGGCCGGAACTCATACGCGAAACCTACCGGCTTTGCACCCGCCACCGTCCCATCGTCGCCACGTTGGCCGCCCCTAGGCTGGAGGGGTGACTACGCCTCCTGACTCAGTCGCTCCTCGCGCCGTTAAGGGTTCGTTCGGACCCAACGCGTGGCTGGTCGACGACATGTACGACCGTTTCCTGGCCGATCCGGACTCGGTCTCGCCGAGTTGGCGCGAATTCTTCGCTGACTACCAACGTTCGACCGTGCCCACGGTCGCCACCAACGTGGTTCATCCCACGGCGGTGAAGCCGAGCGCCACCATTGACGAGGAAGCGACGCCCCTGCGCGGCGCGGCGGCGCGAATTGTCACCAACATGAACGCGAGCCTCGCAGTGCCGACCGCCACCAGTGTTCGCACGGTGTCCGCGCGACTCTTAGAGATCAACCGCATCGCGCTCAATGAGTCACTCGCTCGCTCGAGCGGCGCCAAGGTGTCGTTCACGCACTTCATCGCCTTCGCCATTGTGAAGGGTCTGGGTCAGGTCCCGGCGCTCAACGCGACGTTCGTCGACGCCGTCGACGAGAAGGGCACGCCCGGTGTTCGTCGTCACGAACACGTGGGGCTCGGCCTCGCCGTGGACGTCGAGCGCCTTGATGGGACGCGCAATCTTCTCGTTCCAGTCATCCGCGATGCGGACACGCTGGACTTTCGAGAATTCCTCCTCGCCTACGAGAGCCTCGTGCGAAAGATCCACAGCGCGTCGTTCGGCGCCGACGACTTCGTGGGTGCGACGGTCTCGCTCACGAATCCCGGCACGCTCGGCACCGTCCAGTCGGTGCCCAGGCTGATGCCCGGCCAGGGCGCGATCTTTGGTGTCGGTGCTCTCAACTGGCCCGCGGGATTCGAAGCGGCTGATCCGCGCGCGCTCGCCGAGTTGGGAGTCGGCAAGGTGCTGACGCTCACCTCCACCTACGATCACCGAATCATCCAAGGCGCCGAGTCGGGGTTGTTCTTGAAGTTCGTGGCGGAGTGCTTGACTGGCGGTCACGAGTTCTACGAGGAAATCTTCACCGCGCTCGGCATCCCCTACGAACCCGCTCAGTGGTCGAACGACCGCAACCCCGCGGCAGGCGAGGGCGACGCCGAGCGGATCCTCAAGCAGATCCGCGTCCAAGAACTGATCAACATGTATCGCGTTCGCGGACACCTGAACGCGCACCTCGATCCGCTGTCCAGCGAGCCGCCGGCGCTGCACTCGGAGTTGGATCTGGCGACCTACGGGCTCACCATCTGGGATCTCCAACGGACGTTCGTGGTGGCGGGACTCGCGGGCAAGAAGGAGGCGACGCTCGAGGAAATACTCGCAATACTTCGCGACGCCTACTGTCGAACGATCGGCATCGAATACGGGCACATCATGGACCCCGAGCAGAAGCGCTGGATCCAAGAACGCGTCGAAGGCGTGAAGCAGACCATGTCGGTCGAACAACAACACCGGGTGCTCGAGGCGCTCAACGAGGCGGAGGTCTTCGAAAAGTTCTTGCACTCGCGCTACGTGGGTCAGAAGCGATTCGGCCTCGAGGGAGGCGAGTCGACGATCGTAGCGCTGCAGACAATCTTGGACGTGGCCGCCGACGAGGGACTGCGTGAGGCCGTCATCGGGATGGCCCACCGAGGTCGTCTGAACGTGCTCGCCAACATCGTGGGCAAGTCCTACAGCGACATCTTCTCGGAGTTCGAAGGCAATCTGGACCCCGAAAGCGTCCAGGGCAGTGGCGACGTGAAGTACCACAAGGGTGCGCGCGGTACCTTCAAGAACCCCCGCGGTGCCGCGATCGAAGTCTCGATGGCCTCGAACCCTTCGCACCTCGAAGCAGTGAGTCCGGTCGTCGAGGGAATCGTCCGCGCCAAACAGGACCTCGTGATCCGGCCCAGCGACGGCACGCAGTGGGACAAGATGGCCTCAGTCTTTCCCTTCTTGCCCATCCTCATCCACGGTGACGCCGCCTTCGCGGGCCAGGGAGTGGTCGCCGAGACCCTCAACATGTCCCAGCTCTCGGGTTACCGCGTGGGCGGAGCAATCCATATCGTCATCAACAACCAGGTGGGGTTCACGACCGCACCCGAGTCCGCGCGCACGAGCTACTACCCGACCGACGTCGCCAAGATGATCCAAGCGCCGATCTTCCACGTGAACGGTGACGACCCCGAAGCATGCGCGCGTGCGGCGCGACTGGCCTACGACTACCGCGAGACGTTCCATCGCGATGTCGTGCTGGACATTGTGTGTTACCGGCGTCACGGTCACAACGAGGGTGACGATCCGAGTTACACCCAGCCCCAGATGTACAAGATCATCGACCAGATGCGTTCGGTTCGAAAGATCTACACCGAGACGCTGGTGCGTCGTGGCGACATCTCGATCGAACAGGCCGAGGCCGAACTCGAACAGTTCAACGCTCGTCTGCAGACGGTCCTCGACGAGGTGCGCACGGTGCCCGTGCCGAGCCTGCAGGGCGTACCCGCCGCCGAGATCCCCGATGACGTTCCCGCGCCACCCACGGGCGTGGCGCGCGACACCTTGCTCGAGATCGCTCGGGTCACCATGAGCGCTCCGGAGGGATTCACGATCCACCCCAAGCTCGAGCGCCAATTCGCCCAGCGTCAAGCGTTGCTCGACACCGGTGAGGTCGACTGGGCGCTCGGTGAGGCGCTCGCCTTCGGCACGCTCGTCAAGGGCGGCTCGAACGTTCGGCTCATGGGTCAGGACTCGCGTCGCGGGACGTTCTCGCATCGTCACGCCGCACTGATCGACTACGAGAATGGCGCGCAGTACGTGCCACTGGCCAACCTTGACTCGACCGCGTTCTTCACGGTTCGTGACTCGTTTCTCAGTGAGTACGCGGCGTTGGGTTTCGACTACGGTTACTCGGTCGAGGCGACGAACACGCTGGTCGCCTGGGAGGCGCAGTTCGGCGACTTCGTGAACGGGGCCGAGATCATCATCGACAACTTCCTCGTCGCCGCCGAGGACAAATGGGGCCAGCACGCGAGTCTCACGATGCTGCTGCCCCACGGCTACGAGGGCCAGGGACCCGAACACTCGAGCGGACGTATCGAGCGGTTCTTGTCGCTGTGCGCGCGCAACAACATTCGCGTTGCCCAACCCACCACGGCTGCCCAGTACTTCCACTTGCTGCGAAGTCAAGTGCTTCGTGAGAACATAACGCCCCTGATCGTCTTCACGCCAAAGTCGATGCTGCGCGCGGCCGCGACTCGTTCGCCGCTGGAGGAGTTCGAAAGCGGCTCGTTCCAGACGTTGCTCGATGACACGCTCGAGGACCGCGCCGCGGTTACTCGCGTCGTGCTGGCGTCGGGCAAGGTCGCTCACGAAGCAATTACCCGGCGCGACGAGAGCAACGCGCCGGTTGCGGTCGTGCGAGTGGAGCAGCTCTATCCCTGGCCGACCGAACGTCTCGAAGAGGTCCTGGCGTCCTATCCCAACGCCGACGAAGTGGTGTGGCTCCAGGAGGAACCCGAGAACATGGGGGCCTGGCCCTTCGTACACTTGCAGATGCACCATCAGTTGCGCGAGAAGAAGGTGCGCCACGTCGCGCGAGCCGAGTCGGCCAGTCCCGCGACGGGTAGTGGCCTCGTGCACGGCGCCGAGCAGGCCGATCTCCTCCAACGGTCCATCGGGTGAGTCCATCTCGATCCAGCCGCCTGCACGTCGTCGTTGACGGCTCGAACCTGGCGACCGAGGGTCGAACGGTACCGAGCCTGGTCCAACTCGATGAGGCCGTACGATCCTTCATGGAGGAGAATCCCCACACCGAGATCATCGTGGTGGTCGACGCGAGCTTCGAACACCGGGTCGGCGCGAATGAACGGGCCCGCTTCAAGGAGGCCGAACTTGCCGGCGAGATCGTGACGCCGCCGGCCGGGGCGATTGGACGTGGCGACGCCTTCATCTTGAAGATCGCCCAGCGCATCAACGCCGTCGTATTGAGTAACGACTCGTTCCAGGAGTTCCACGAGGAGTACCCCTGGCTGTTCGACGCGAACCGATTGATCGGGGGCAAACCAGTGAAGGGTGTGGGTTGGGTGTTCACACCCCGCATTCCCGTGCGCGGCGCGAAGTCGGCGCGCGCCGTGAAGAAACTCTCGCTCACCTTGCCCGGCGGCACCAAGCCGACGATTGGCACGACCCTAACGCCGGTCAAGGCCGCCAAGGCCCCCAAGAAGATCACGAAGGCCGCCAAGGCTCCGGCCAAGACCGCGAAGAAAGTAGCTAAGGCCATCGAACCGGTCGCCAAACACGTGGAGGCGCCGAAGAAGGCGGTCAAGAAGGTCGCCACGCCGAAGAAGGCCACGCTCAAGATCGTCGCCCCCGCCAAGAAGGCGGCCAAGGTTCCCGCCGCACCCAAGAACAAACCCGCCGAGCCCGCGGTGGCCCTTCGTCGAGGGCGCCAACCGGTCAATCCCGAATCCGACTTCACGTCGTTCAAGAACGCGCACAAGATCGGCTCGAAATTCGAAGGCGAGGTCACGGCGTTCACTAGTCATGGCGCGGTGATCAGGGTGAAGTTGCGTGGCGCCAAGTACGTCGAGTGTTACGCGCCGACGACGTCGCTCGGCACGCCCGCGCCGGCGCGCGCGCGCGACGTACTCAAGCGTGGCGATCACCGCACCTTCCGCTTGGTTACCGTGGACAGTGAACGACGAATCGCGGAGCTGGCACTGGCGTGAGCGAACTATCCCTGAATCCCGCCGACTGGTTGCCCCACCGTCCGCCATTCCTGCTCGTGGACGTCATGGTGGGCATCGAACCCGGACTTCGGGCGAGTGGCGAGTGGACTTTGCACGGTGACGAGTGGTTCTTCCCGGGCCACTTTCCCGGCCGTCCGATCACGCCGGGTGTCCTGCTCCTCGAGGCGATCGCTCAGTGCGGCGCGGTTGCGGTCTTGAGTGATGCCCGCTACACCGGTCGACTACCGCTGTTCGGCGGGGTCGAATTCGCGCGCTTTCGCCGCCAGGTCCTGCCCGGGGACACGGTGTTGCTCGAGTGTGAGATGACGCGGCTCTCGGCTCGCGGTGGCAAGGGCCACGGTCAGGCGAGCGTGCACGGTCAGGTCGCCGTCGAGGCGGATCTGCTCTTCGTCATCGCTGACGCGACGTGAAGCTCGCTACCTGGAACGTCAACTCGTTGAACGCGCGCTGGGCGCGCGTGGAGCCGTGGTTGGTCGAACACGGCCCCGACGTCGTCTTGCTCCAAGAGACCAAGCAGACCGACGAGAAGTTCCCCTTCGCGCCCCTGGCCGCACTCGGTTACGAGTCAGCACACTACGGACAAGGTCGGTGGAACGGGGTCGCGATCCTGTCGCGTGTGGGTCTCGAGGACGTGGTGCGAGGATTTGGTGACGACGATCCCGAGTCGCGGCTCATTGGCGCCACGTGTGCCGGGTTGCGGGTGTACTCGTGCTACGTGCCCAACGGGCGAGCCCTGGACGACCCGCACTACGCGTACAAACTCGAGTGGCTCGCCGCCCTGACCCGTTTGCTGGAGCAACGCGACCCGGACCGGCCGGTGGTGGTCGGTGGCGACTTCAACGTCGCACCGACTGATTTCGACTGTTACGACCCCAGCCTCTTTGTCGGTGCGACCCATACCAGCGAGCCCGAGCGCGCCGCCCTTCGTGCGATCGAAGCGACCGGGCTGATCGACCTCACGCGCGCGCTGCACCCTGACGAACCGTGTTACACGTGGTGGGACTACCGCAACGGATCGTTCCACCGGGGCTGGGGACTGCGCATTGACTTGCTCTACGTCAGTCGAACGTTGTTCGAGAACGCGACCGCGAGTTACGTGGACCGCGAGGCTCGCAAGGGCGAGAAGCCCTCGGACCACGCGCCGGTCGTCGCCGAGTTCGACCTCTAGCTAAGACCCTTGGGCAACATCGCCTCGATGAACATCGGTCCGGGCGTGAAGTACGAACGGCGCAGGGCCTGGACCAACTCGTCGGCGGTGGTGACTCTCACGGCGGGCACGCCGAGCCCGGTCGCGATCGAGCACAAGTCCAGTGGCGGATCGTCGAGTTCGAGCATTCGCTGGCTCGTGGCACCGTCGCGCGACGCGCCCACTCGCTGGCGCTCGAGGTTGAGGATGGCGTAACTACGGTTGCTCAGGGCCACGACCGTCACGTCCAAGGATTCGCGGGCCATGGTCCAGAGCGCTTGGGGCGTGTACATCATCGAACCGTCGGATTCGAGGCACAGGACCCGGCCGCCACTCGCGACCGCCGCGCCCAGGGCGACGGGCAGTCCGTAGCCGATGGCGCCACCCGTGAGCGTCATCCAGCGGTGGCGAGGTCCGTGTTGGGTCGCGCCAAAGAGGTGGACGCCGCTCGTATTCGACTCGTCGGCGACGATCAGATCGTCGAACATCGTAGCCCCCACCGCGGCGGCGAAACTCTGGGTCGTCAGGTCGCCACTCGGTGCACTGACCGCCTCGACCCTTCCGGTCTCGATCATCGAGGCGTTGAGTTCCTTCACCAGTTCCACCAGCGCGGTCGTGGTGTCCGTCCCCGGTGGCGCGAGTGCGATGACGCTCGTGGCCGGATCCGCGAGACGGCTCGCGACGTCGGGATAGGCAAAGAAGCCCACGGGTTCCTTGGCGCCCACGAGCACGATCGTCTCGATGTCCTTTAATTGGGCGATCGCGAACTCACTCAAGTAGATCAACCGCTCCGGCGCGGGAAGGCCGCCGCCGCGCTCGAGGATCGCGGGGAATGTCTCGACGAGCAGGCGCGCGCCGGTGGACTGGGCCACCCGACTGGCGAGAGTGAGGTGTTCGGCGTCGAGGGCCGTGCCACCGAGGAGTATCGCCGCGCGCGTGTGACACAGTGCGCGCGGCGCGGCGGCGAGGTCCGCGTCACGAATCTCGGTGGGCGCACGACGGATCGCCGTCGGCCAGGCGGCGGGTGGCTTGACCTCGCCCCAGGACGCGTCGGCGGGCAGGATCAGCGTCGCGACTTGTCCGGGCGGTCCGAAGGCGGCGCTGAGCGCGTCGGCGGTGTCGCGCGCGACGTCGTCGGGTGCGAGCACGCGACGCTGCCAGCCTTCGAGGGCGGAGGCGAGTGCGCTGATGTCACTTTGCAACGGCGCGTCGTACTGCGAGTGGTACGTGGCGTGATCGCCCACGATGTTGAGCAGCGGCACGCCCGCTCGACGCGCGTTGTGCAGGTTGGCCCACCCGTTGGCGAGGCCCGGACCCAGGTGTAACAAGGTGCAGGCCGGGCGAGACGAAACGCGCGCGTAGCCGTCGGCGGCACCAGTCGCGACGCCTTCGAAGAGGCAGAGGATTGCGTTCATCGTCGGCGCGTCGTCGAGGCTCGCGACGAAATGCATCTCCGAGGTGCCGGGATTGGCGAAGCACGTCGTGACCTGGTTGGCGTCGAGCGTGGCGAGCAGAGCGTGGGCGCCGTTCACGGCAACGGCCGATCATCGAGTAGTCGGTAGGGATTGAGCAACTGCTCGGGGTCGAAGATGGCTTTGATCTGGCGCTGGATGGCGAGCAGGGTAGGGTCGGTCAGGGCAAGGAACGGTGCCTGCTTGTCGCGGCCGATGCCGTGCTCGCCCGATATCAAACCACCCAAGTCGATGCCGAGTGAGAACAGCTCGTGCAGGAACGCTCGCCGCTTCTCGTCGTCGGGCAGATAGACCGAGAGATGGACGTTCCCGTCGCCGACGTGCCCGCAGCCCGAAATGAAGGCGCCGTGGCGCACGGCGATCTCGCTGGCCCGTTCAAGGAACGTGGGTACGCTCGAACGCGGCACCACGATGTCGATGATCTCGTTGGCCCCGGCGGCCTTGGCGACCCAGAAGGCGCGTTCTCGGGCTTCGATCAATCGAAACCCCGCACCCGGCGCCAGGACGTAGACCTCGAGGGCCTCGGCCTTTTCGACTATCTCGGCGAGCGCCTCGAGGTCGTGGTCCAGCTGTTCGCTCGACCGGGTCTCGAGCATGATGATCAGGTACGCCGCCGCCGCGGCGGCCACGTCCTTGGCGACGCCCAGTTCGAGCGAAGCGGCCGAGGTGATCGCGGACATCGTCAACACGTCGAGGTACTCGAGGATCGACGGCTCAAGTCCCGAGGCAATGAGGTGGGGAACAACCCGGGTCACGTTGTCGAGGTCGCGAAAGGGCACGAGGACCGTGGCCGCGTACGCCATCTGCGGTGAGAGGCGCAGTGTGACCTCGGTGACCAGGGCCAGGGTTCCTTCGCTGCCGACGACCAGCTGGGTGAGGTCGTAGCCGGACGAGGACTTCATGACTTTGGCGCCCGTTCGCACGACGGTGCCGTCGATCAGTACGAGTTCGAGTCCGAGCACGTGCTGACGAGTCACGCCGTGACGGACTGCTCGCATGCCGCCGGCGTTGGTGTTGACGTTGCCGCCCAGCGATCCCGAGAGTTCGCCCGGGTAGACCGGGTAGCGAAGTCCGCTCGACGCGAGTTCCTCGTTCAACTCTCGCAACGTGATGCCGGGCTGGACCACGGCGACGTGGTCGTTGACGTCGAGCTCGAGCAGTCGATTCATTCGCGAGAAGCTGATTACGAGACCACCGGCCACGGGAGTCGCCGCGCCCGAGAGTCCGGTACCCGAACCGCGGGGAGTCAGCGCGACGCCGTGACGGCTCGCGAGCTTGGCCAGTTCGCTCACTTGGTGCGTGTTCGACGGGCGCACGACGGCGAACGGTTCGACGGACAGCGCGTGCAGCGACTCGTCGTGCAAGTCGTCGGGGTGGTGGTGGTCGGCAAAGGTGACGGCGTCGGCATCGACGATCGCGAGGATCTCACTACGGAGCGTTGGATTTTCCATTCGAGGGCAACGTTAGTTCTGACTGCGCTTGTTCCAGCTCGCGGCGGATGGCGGCGAGCCGGGCCTTACGGGCTTCGCCCGTGAGCGGGGCGTTACGTTGCTCGATCGCTCCTATGACCTGTTCGATGGGCGCCAAGAAGCGTGAGGGCGACCGGTCGGGGAAGCGAGGATCGTTGCGACCGCGACTCCACGTGATCAGTAAGGAGTCCTCGGCCCGGCTGAGGGCCACGTAGGCCAGGCGTTGCTCTTCGGCGATCTCGTGTGGCGCGGTCGCGTTGTAGTTGGGCAATTGGCCCTCGGCCCAGCCGATCGCCGCCACGCACTGGAATTCGAGTCCCTTGGCGCGATGGATCGTGGAGAGTGCGACCGCGTCACGCTGGTCGTCGTCGAGGCGCCGCGTCCAGGAATCGGGCGTGACGAGCAAGTCCGAGGCCGGTGAGTGTTCGGGCCCTCGTCGCTCGTAGGGGATGTCGTGCGCGTCGAGGTAGCCAGCGATGAGTTCGAGTTGGGCGTTGGTGCGTGCGAGCACCGCCATTGATCGCCACGGGCTTCCGGGCTGGTGCTTGGCTCCGAGCCACGCCGCCACGTGTTCGGCTTCCTCTTCATCGGTGTTGTAGGCGCGCACCATCGGCACGTCACCGTCGTCTTTCGCGGGCGTGATGCCTTGCGCACCCTGCTCGAGCAGGGTGTTGGCGACCGCAATGATATTGGCCGTCGAGCGATGGTTGCGGGTGAGGTCAAGCACGACGGTATCGGGCCACGTTCGTACGATGTCGACCATCAACTGCGGATTAGCGCCGTTGAAACCGTAGATGGATTGGTTCGGGTCACCGACGCAGAAGAGGTCGGGGTCGTCGCCGGCCATGGCGCGCAGCAACATGAACTGGAGCGGGTTCATATCCTGGGCCTCGTCGACGTAGATCGAACGGGTGCGGTGACGAAAGGACGCCAGGACGTTTGGTTCGTCACGCAAGAGTGCGATGGCCTCGCTCAACAACAGGTCGAAATCCAGCACACCGCGGCTGTGGCACAGGCCCACGTAACGGTCCAGGACGTCGGCGAACTGTGAGGGTGGCAGGGGAGAGTCCCGACGGAGTTTCCTCGCGTTCTTCGCGTAGAGAGCGCCGTTGAAACCTTGGCTCAGTGCCCAGCCGATCTCCTGTTCGAGGCGCGGCAATTGCCAGTCCTCGAGGGTCACGTCGCCGCCCTCGCGCAGTTGGGTGGCTAAGGCGGTCACGAGTTTTCGTCGATTTGGTTCGAGCACCAGCGCCTTGAGGTGGTGGTCGTCGCGGTACTGGTTCACGAGGGTCAAGGCCGCTCGGTGAAAGGTGCCCGCGCGGATGTCGCGGATGTCGGCTCGAAGGAGTCGGCGACGGAGCTCGTCGCCCGCCTTTCGGGTAAAAGTCATAGCGAGTACCTGGTCCGCCTCGACCTCTTTGTCACTGATCCGCCGCTGGATGCGAAGGGTGAGGACGTGGGTCTTGCCCGACCCTGCGGTCGCGCGCACCAGCAAGCGGCGCGCGGGCGACATGACGGCTTCTCGCTGCTCGGGGGTGAGGCCGACGAGCATGTCGTCGTTGAAGGCCGCCGGGTCACTCATAGATATCCCGACGCTACCGGTACGACGTGACGTGACCCTGGTCGAGGTGGCCATGTCAGTAACCTGAGAGGCATGCTGAGTGCCTACGGCGACGGGACGTTGTTCGGCGAACCCTTCGGCGAAAGCCCGTATCGAGTGGTCTGGCTGCATGGTTGGGCTCGTCAGGGCCATGATTTCGCCTCGAGCGCCATTGGTCTGGCCGCGCTGGGTACGAGTTCGGTTGCCTTGGACCTGCCGGGATTTGGATCGTCACCCGCTCCAACGGTCGCTGGGGGAGCGAGGAGTTACGCCCAGATGATCGTGCCGGTGCTTCGTGAGATCGCCGACGAGCCGTTGGTCCTGGTGGGTCACTCTCGTGGGGGTTGCATCGCGACCATCATCGCCGCGACGCACCCGGATTTGGTGCGATCGCTCGTGATCACCGGTTCGCCGCTCGTTCGACGAGAGACCACCGCCAAGTCCCCGCTTCGCTACCGGCTAACCAGGTCGTTGCACTCGCGAGGGCTCGTCAGCCCACAGAAAATGGAGTCGGCTCGTCGGCGCCACGGCTCGACGGACTACCGCAACGCCTCGGGAATCATGCGCGACGTGTTCGTCATGATGGTCAACGAGAGCTACGAGTCCGAACTCGCGAAGGTTCAGGCTCCTATATATATGGTGTGGGGCGAACACGACCACGAGGTCCCCGTTGAGGTGGCCAAAAAAGCGGGCGTCTTCGTGAAGAGTCCGCATTCACTTCGAGTCCTCGACGACGTCGGTCACCTGGTGCCCCTGGAGGCACCGAGCGACCTCGTACAGACGGTGCTCGAGGCCTTGGCGTGAGCGGCGCCTCGGCCGCGCTGGACGCGCTGCTTGGTCTGGGACTCATCGCGGCGTTCGCCTGCCAGGCGGTGCGCTGGTTACGCGTGCTCCAGCGAGAGCACTACCAAGCGTCCTCGATGTTCCGGTTCCGCCTGAGGTGGTCGAGTCCCGCCGTGGCCTCAGCTCGCGCGTCGAGATGGTGGCGGGTGCGACCATTCACGCTGTCGCACCTCTTGCTTGCGGCACTGGTGGTGGCGTTCGTCCTCGACGCCGACCGGTGGGCGGCGGCGATCACGATCATCTTCGGGATTGTCACGCCGGGGGGTCTTCGTCTCAAGGGCCGCACCGGTGCGCTGGATTGGACGAGGAGACTGCGCGCGCTGGCCGTGGTCACGACGGCACTCGCCGCGCTGGTGGTCGCGGCCGGACTGGCCAGCACACGTCCGTGGTTGCTGGGGGTGCTCGTAGTCTGGTTCGTACCGGCGTTACTCGCCGCGGCGGCGCTGCTCCTCGCGCCCTTCGAACATCGACTCGCTACGAAGTACGTGAATCAGGCGGTCGCACGACTCGGGCGGGTCCGGCCGCTGATCGTGGGCGTCACCGGTTCGTACGGCAAGACGTCGACGAAGAACCACCTGGCGGCGTTGCTGGGCGGTCGCGAGGGCGTGGTGGCCTCGCCGAGGAGTTTCAACAACCGGGCGGGGCTCAGCCGCGCCATCAACGAGAACCTCGCCGATGGCTCGACGGTCTTCATCGCCGAGATGGGTACCTATGGTCCCGGCGAGATCGCCGAACTGTGTTCGTGGTGTCCGCCGTCGATTGCGGTGGTGACCGCCATCGGTCCCGTGCATCTCGAACGCATGAAGAACCTCGACACCATAGAACGCGCCAAGTACGAGATCACCGAACCGGCGACGCGCGTCGTGCTGAACGTCGACGACGATCGTCTGGCGGGTTGGGTCACTCGACTCGAGGCGCGCGGCAAGAGCGTGCGGACCGCGGGTTCACTGACGGCAACGTCGTCGGTGCGGGTGGTCGAGCTCGACGGTCGCTGGCACGTGTACGTCGAGGGCGACGACGTGGGCTCACTCGAGTTGGTCGCTGGGTTGCAGCCCACGAATCTGGCTTGTGCCATTGGTGCTGCGCTCGAGGTCGGCGCGAGTGTCGAGGAGATCTCGGCGCGCTTCGCTGACCTGGTGCCCGTAGCGAATCGTTCCAACGTCGTGGTGGCGCAGTCGGGCGTCACGGTCATCGACGATACGTTCAACGCGAATCCGGCGAGTGCGCGCGCGGCGCTGTCGGTGTTGGCGGGACTGCAACTCTCGGGCAGAAAAGTCGTTGTGACCCCCGGGCTCATTGAACTGGGCTCGAGCCAAGTGTCCGAGAACGCCGCGCTCGCCCGCGAGGTCGGCGCGCTCGGCGCGGAACTGGCGGTGGTCGGACGAACGAACGCTCGGGCCCTTATTCGCGGCTTCCATGGCGCCGCCACCCGATTCGACACCCGCGAGGAGGCGGTGGCGTGGGTTCGTTCGAACCTCGTGCGCGGTGACGGGGTGTTGTACTTGAACGACCTGCCCGACCACTACCCTTGAGTGCTTGATGATGGTCCAGCGAGGTGACGGTGACTAGCGCAGTACTCTTCGGGGGTCCCAGCCCCGAGCACGACATATCGATCCTCACCGGACTCCAGGCGCTTCGTGAACTGGCCCGCGAGGGGCTCGATGTCGTGGGGATCTACTGGACGAAGACCGGTTCGTTTCACTCGGTGGCCAGTGATGTTGAAGCGGCCTCGTTCATAGACGGTCTACCTCGCGGATCAAGTGAGTTAACGTTGCGCGTAGGCGCGGACGGGGGCTTCTACGCTCCCGGATCGAAGCTCGCCAAGGACCGACGTCTTGACCTGGATGCGATCGTGCTCTGCACGCACGGCGGACCGGGCGAAGACGGCACCCTGCAGGCCACGCTCGACCTCGCCGGGGTCAATTACAGCGGACCCAGCGTCGCGGGTGCCGCGCTGGGCATGGACAAGTGGGCCTTCGGCGCCGTGGTCGCGGCGGCCGGGCTTTCGACACTGCCACGCGCACTGCTCGAGCCGTCGACGACCGCGTTACCCTTCTCGGGCCCGTACATCTTGAAACCACGTTTTGGCGGATCATCCATTGGTATTGATGTAGTCAGCGATCTCTCGACGGCACTGGCGAGATTATCGACCAACCCACATCTCGCAAAAGGATGCGTGGTCGAGCCGTTTCGCGCGGACCTGACTGACGTGCAGGTGGCACTTCGCACCTACCCGGGCTTGAGCATCTCGGCGATTGAGAAGCCGCTACGACGTTCGCAGGGTGCCGAGATCCTCAACTACCGTGACAAGTACGTCGGTGGCGAAGGAATGGTCTCAGCCCCACGAGAACTGCCCGCGATTCTTTCACCGGGTCAGGGTGAGTGGATCGAGGCGACTACGCGCACGATCGCCGAGGTCGCGGCCGTGCGCGGCGTCGCGCGGGTGGACTTCCTCTGGAGCGAGGATGAGGTATACGTCAACGAGATCAACACGATTCCGGGGTCGCTGTCGAAGTACCTGTTTATCGACCCGCTCGTCTCGTTCGCGACGTTACTGCGTGACCTGATTGCCGAGGCGGTTGAACGACCAGCCCGCCGCTACAGCGTCGCCGGAGCCGACGGGCTGGTCCTTCGTTCGGCTGGATCGATCGCCGCCAAACTCGCGTAGTCGCGGCACTCGGCTGAGGGCGTCGGTCAGTGCGTCGCTGTAGGGATCCACGAGTAGACCTTGACGAAGCGCCCAGAAGGCCAGTTCGTAGTTCTCGTCGATCATCGCCTCGTGGTGGACGAGCAGCGCCGCCCACTCCCCGTCGCGCTGCAACTGGGCGAACGAGCCCTCGACGAGGAACCACTCAAAACCTCGAAGGGCGCTCGCGAGCGGTTCGCCGTTTACCAGCTGCAGCGCCTCGCGTGCGGGCGATGCTGCGTCCTTGGACCTGAGGGACCGAGCTGCCCTCACGAGGGCGTGGAAGTCTTCGACGTCACTCGTCACGCCGTGGGTCGTGTAGAGACCGAGCGAGGTCACGGGGTGCAGACGAATTCCGGCGTCGTCGGCGCCGAGGCTGCGACGAACCGCACTGGCCGTGTTGGCGAGCGTTCGCGAGGAGGCATCGACGTTGGCGTGACTGAGCACGCGGGTGCGGAGCCGTTCGCCGGTGACTGGTTCGCGTCGATGCAGCGCGAGGTACGCGACCATCTCGACGCACCGTCGGCGAAGTGTCGGCGTGAACGCCTCGGCGAGACCTGAGATTTGCGGATCGACCCGCAAGAGGTGTACCCGGACGTCGCCGCGAGTTGTGATCGGCTTGGCCGCCGCGGGTTCGGTGGTTGCCACGAAGCGAAACGGCACGGGCGCGCTTGGCTCGCCGGCTCTCTCGAGGGTCACGCAGCACGCTCGAAGTTCGTCGTCGAGTTCGTCGGCTCGGCCCAGGTAGATGACCGTAGTGGCGCGAAGGCTCCGAGTGGCGAGTGATCGCAAGAGGTCGCCGGGCGCCGACTCGAAGGTCAGACGTCCGCTGTGTAGGGCGACGCACGAGGCAATGATCTCGTCGCGCGAAGCACCGGCGTCGACGGCAAGACTGCCGCCCTCGCGAGCGAAGGCGAGCAAGGTTCCCTGTTCATCGTCGCCCAGGACTCGTACGACGATGGCGTCGGTGCTCGTCGAGGGCGCGAGCGACGCCACGTCGGGTGGCACGAGGATGATCCCGGAGGTCTGGTCGCCGATGAGCGCGCGCACCTGCGAGAGCAGCGTGGGGTCGTGACTGCGAAGCAGCTCGACGTCGGCGTCGACATCGCCCTCGTCGGGCTCGACCTGCTGTTGATGCAACTGGTCAAAGCGCCGTTTGGCGATGAGTGCAAGGGGTAGGCCACCCGCGAGGGCCGCCGGTCCTCCCTTGACCCGATGGGATCGGTCGACTCGTCGCGCGGGGGTGTCCTTCAACCAACTTGACGTGGCGACTGTCGTGGCGACCGGTGCCGACGTGCGCAACGTCGTTGCCGAAGACGCGGGCGCGACGAGAAAGGGCAGTGCCGCCACGAGCAATCCGGCGAGCCACGCACTTCCGTTCGCGCGCGGCCGCACCCCGTGACGAAGGCGCACCACGTTCGACACGAGTTGGATCACGAAAGCGAGCCAGAAGATCGCCAGGGCCACCAAAAGTGTCCGGACCAGCGCGCCGTTCGATTCGTGACGGGTCACGGCCCATTTGGTGGCTACGACGTAGGGCAGGAGGATGAAGTAGACGACCAGGGCGATGCCATGCAGCGGACCAGTGCCAAAGCGCTTCAGTGCACCGGGATAAGTAGCCACGTGAGTGACGCCCCCGTCGTGGCTGAGGCGATTTGCAGTTGGCACCGAATATTGGTGAGCAGGACGATCGAGCCACTCACCGACAGCGAGGAGGATGCGCAGTCGAGACGGTCGAGACTCGGCGAGGTCGTCGAGAGCCGCCAGACGCCGGGTCCCTGCAGAGGGATGTCGACGACGGGTAGCGCCGACATGACGAGACCTTCGAGCTCGCCGCTCGCGACGTTCACGCTGGGAGTGGGCTCGGTCGGCGTGACGGTCGAGCTTGTCACGTAGGCGGATGGACTCTTCGCCGTCAGGGTCGTCGTCGTGCTCGACGACGTGGTGGGTGGCGACGAGGTGGTCGTCGTACTGGCCGTGGTCGAGGTCACCGAGGCGGGCGCGACGCTCGCGTGGTGGCGCGCCCCGGGCGTCGTGTTCGAGCTCGTAAGGGTGAAGACCAGGACCAGCAGCAAGAGTGGGCTCGACCACATCAGTAGATGAGCCCCCCGGAGGGTAAATCGCGATTTGGTCATGGTCCTCGAAGGATAGGGGTATTGGTGGGTAATTGCTATTCACGAAAGTCCTCGTCGCTCGGCTGACCTAGAGGAGGTGTCGGACGGCGAAGTGTTGCAGTTCAGCCTGAAGCGAACCAGGTGCGCTGCGGTCTTCGGAGGCGAGTTCGCGAAGGGATCGACCTTCAAAGACCCGCGCGTACGTGAGATGCGCGATCCGTTCGTACGGGCTGCCGCGGAAACTGACGAGCCGCGCGAGCAGGGGTGAATCCTCGCGGGCTGGTTCGTCACCTTGCTCGAAGTACGACAGCGCTCGGCGGGCGGCCTTCTCCTTGAGCAGCCAACGGCGAAGTCGTCCGCGCAAGGCCGACAAGATGTCGGGGGCGGCGTATTGGCGTGATTCGCCGGCCCAGTCGACGAGGAGTTCACTGGCGAGTCCGAGCGCCATCGCGAGCGTTTCACTCGGGTCGTCGATGATCCCCTCGCCGAATCGAAGTTGGCGGCACACCGAGACGATGCCGGGCAGCAGTGTCTGCAGGAGGGCCCGGTGGATCGTCGCGTCGCTGGACTCTTCGAGGAGGGCGCGCACGATCTGGGCCCGCTCGAGCACGCAACGTCCGCCGCCTCGCTCGAGGAGTTTGACGACGTCACAGAGGTCGTTGAGCGACTCCAGACCCAGACTCGGGTGTCGCAAGGTGAGTTTCTCTAGGGCCCTTCGAGCTTCCATGGTTCGTCCTACGCGCGCCCACTCGCGCCGCAGTTGTCCTAGTACGTCCGCTTTAGTTGTCATGGCGCCCAGTACAGGCCGAGCCGCGCATCCGACGGCGACGTGGATGGTGCAGTATCGGGTTCCTCTTCTCACAACCCGCAGCGTGACCCGGACGACGCACTATCGCGCGCACATAGTCAGGACGTAGGCTGGGGCCATGGACATTGAAGCCTTCTACGAGCAAAACGAGGCGCGACGTGAGAGTGCCGAATTCGAGTTCGGATCGGAATGGACTGACGCGTCGGACAACGAGTACGAGTTGTCGTGGGTCGAGGCGACGGGCGAGCTCTACCTGATGGTCGAACCAGAGGCCGAGGTCAACGAGGACATGTTCGGCGACTTCATGGTCGCGGACGAAGTCATCAATGACCTCACCGTGGTCGTCATCGCCAAGGTGCCGTCTCTGGCCGCGCTCGAGGACCAACTGCTGGGCTGGGAAGACGCGATGCTCGAGGAGAACTCGCTCGCCTGGCTCTACGAGCGCTTTCCGGCGTCGTAATCAGTTCAGGTAGGGCGTCGAAGAGTCGGCGACCTGGCAGATACGACTCAGTGACGCAACGACGTCACTGAAGGGAACGCGTTCGGCTTCGTTGATGGTGGTCTGTAGCGCATTCCAGCTCCCGTCCATGGACGTGGCGTCCGCCGCGGACTGCGTTCCTCGTAACAGTTCGGCGAGGGCTTGGGCCTGAAGACTTGTGCGTTGCTCGGCGTTGAGACCTGGCTGGTTGCTCCGCTGTTCAATCGCGATGGCCTTGTGCACGAAGCGACACGATTCGCGCGCGTCACCCACCGCACCCCCCACGCCACAGGAACTAAGCAGCACCCCCGCGATCACGAGTGGCGCCAGGATCGATAGCGGACGTTTCAGCCGAGCCACGAGTCGGCGGCCTGCAGCAGGAAGTCGCTGACGCTGTGCCCGCGTTCGAAGATGTCGCACAGCGGGTCCTCACCCTTGGCGACTTGACTGAGTGAGATGGCCCGACGAGCGACAATCGAAATGCGCCGTTCGCTCGCCTCGGTTGGCGAGGCGAACGTGTCCGTCGCGGTGACCTCGAGGGGCATCTCCATGCCGCCGATCGGCGCCAGGTCGATGGCGAGGCGAAGGAGATCTGGGCCGTGGGGCATCGGTGGCAGGCTCCAGGTAAGTACGAGCGGGAAATGGAATTCGTCCGGTGGATCGACGTCATCGGGAAGTCCGAGCACGGCGTCTTCGAAGGCGAGAAGCGTTCGAGGATCGACGTCAAGCTCGATGTGCAAATCAATGGGTCCGCCGCAACCGTCCTCGGGGTGAAGATCAACTTCCCACGCCTGACGCAAGGAGTAGGTCTCGACAAAATGGCGTTCATCGTGCACGTGGAAACCATGGGTAACCGCGTGATCCTTGAGGTCAGCAACAAAACCAGCAACATCAATGGCGGCCATTGCTACTCAGGATAGTGGGTGGGCCCAGTAGCGTGAATACGTGAGCGATGACATTTTGACGTCACTTCGCGCGTGCGCGCTCGAGATCGGCGAGGCGGTGAAATCCCATCGCCGACGTGGTTTTTCTGGCGTGCGCGCGACGCAGTACCATCTGGACATCGTGGCCGACGAAGTCGCGCTTCGCGTGTTGAGTGGCGCGGGATTTCGAATAGTGAGCGAAGAGTCGGGCGTAAGTGGGAGCGGCGACTTTACGGTGGTAGTGGATCCTATTGACGGGTCGACCAACTGTGACCGCGGCGTGCCGTTCTACGCGACGAGTCTCGCGGTCGTTCGCGGCGCGGAGTTGATCGCCGGACTGGTCATGAACCAGGCAGACGGGACGATCTTCGAAGCAGAGTTATCGTGTGGCGCAACACGTGACGGTTCGCCGATTCAAGTGAGCGGCCAGACGATCGTCAATCAGTCGATCATGAGTTTCTCGGGCCTACCGTCGCGTCATCTGGGTTGGTCCCAATGTCGCTCCATGGGAGCCGCGAGTCTCGAGATCTGTCTCGTGGCCGACGGTTCCTTTGACGTCTACGGCGTGGCGAACCAATCATCACTCAACCCCTGGGACTACCTGGCGGGCTTGCTGGTTTTGCGCGAGGCGGGGGGTGTCGCGGGTGATTACCGAGGCGAGGTTCTCGATACGGTAGACGCCGTGGTTCGTCGCCCTGTCTTTTGCTCGTCGACCGAACTCCTGGCGTTCATGATCGAGGCGGGACCCGTTTAGTTGGTGTCGTAGCCTTCGCGTGCGTGGGGTCGACAGAGTTCAGCGCCGTAGCGCAGGGCCTTGGCGTAGGGCTGACGCCACTGAGAATTTAATCGTTTGATTTCGTGGTTGAGTGTGTGCTCCATGGAAGCGCGAGGCCTTTTGAGGTCGGCTGTCGGCCGCCTGGCGATTGCTTGATCGAATGCTTGGTTGAGATAGTCCAGGACAAGCACGCGGTCGTGCAGTTCGCCCAACACGGTCTGGACTTTTTCGAGGGATCTCGCGAGGTGCTCGGCGGGTAGACCGAACAGGGGAGTCGAGAGGACTGCACTGTAGCGAACTTTCTTCGTGTAGATGCGTACGTCGTGGAGCTGCAGATAGTTCGGTGTGAGCCCGACAGATTCAACTTCGTTGACGAGTGCCAACAGCGCGTCGCACATCCCGGCCCTGAGCACGTCGGTGGCCGGCGTGTCGGCGCGTTCGTTGAGCGGAGGTCGCACTACCGTTTCGGCCAAGGTGGCCATAAGTCGCCGGTAGCGGGCTGACTCGAGAAGTCGCTGCGTCTTCTCGTCTTCGCGGGGGGCCTGTGCGCGAAGTGTCGCGCGCAGTTCCGTACTGAACCACGAGGGGAAATCTCCCATAACGTGTTCGGCCAGTGAGGTTCGAACATAGAGGTCGCGTCGACGCCCCAACGTCTTGCCTAACCATTTGAGTTCGGTCAGTAGGTGATCAAGCACTTCGGGCTCGAAGACCGGCTTCATCAGTGTGAGTTCTGCGCGTAGGCGACGACAGGACACCCGAAGTTGGTGCACTCCTTCGGGATCTCTCCCCTCGCGTGCAACTGGATCAAAGTGGAGGAGGTTTCCCACTTCGTTACCGACGAAGTGACGAACGACGTCGCTCGATTGAACGGCGGAGGCGCCATTGACGGGGTGCTCACCGTTTCCCATGAGCGCCACCTTACGCAGGTTCCCGCCACTCGCCATTTGAGGCGAAGAACTTGGGTGATCACGACACGGTTTCGACCTCGCTCCAAGGAACGTGGGAAGAGTGGCGAGAGCGCGAAGGCAACGTTCGAGCACGCGAAACTGCGCGAACTAGACTGGCACTCTTGCGGGCGCTTAGCTCAGTTGGTTAGAGCA
>Ga0181519_10001239_pt1 | contig 22533 bp, 15 predicted proteins | sample PEATcosm2014_Bin_26_FD_121102 | JGI IMG/M metagenome (GOLD analysis project Ga0181519, IMG submission 121102) | Peatland microbial communities from MTU Mesocosm Facility, Houghton, MI, USA - PEATcosm2014_Bin02_10_metaG | ecosystem: Environmental > Terrestrial > Soil > Wetlands > Peat | place...
CATCCCGAAGGACGCGCCGCATCTGGACGCCGCCTACAAGTTTCTGAACTACATCATGGATCCGAAGGTGATCGCGGACACCGTGAACACCATCTATGTGCAAAGCGGCAACGGCGATGCCGGGCCGTTCATCAAGCCGGAAATCCTCAAGGACCCGGCGATCTATCCGCCCGAAGCTCTGGAGAAAAAGATCTTCGCGATTTCCGCCTCCTCGCCGGAAATCGACCGGTTGCGCACCCGGCTCTGGACAAAGCTCAAGACCGGACGTTAATCAGGAGCGCGAAAATGTTCGTGCGCGGCCCCGTTCGGGGCCGTCATGCTTTCAGAGCGACAGGCAGGCGGAGACCAAGGGCGCGAGATGGCACCTTCCGTGCGGGAAACCCAACCCTGGCGCGATCCGGGCGCCCAGCCCTTCATCCGGATCGATCGCGTCACCAAGCGCTTCGGCGATCAGACCGCCGTCAACGGGGTCTCGCTCGATATCTACCGCGGCGAGCTGTTCTCGCTGCTGGGCGGTTCGGGCTGCGGCAAGACCACGCTCTTGCGGATGTTGGCCGGCTTCGTGACGCCGGATGCGGGGGCGATCTCGATCGACGGCGCCGACATTCTGAAGCTCCCGGCCTATGACCGGCCGGTCAACATGATGTTCCAGTCCTACGCCCTTTTCCCGCATATGAGCGTCGAGAACAACGTCGCCTTCGGCCTGCGCCGCGACGGGGTCGAGGCGGCCGAGATCAAGAAGCGCGTCGGCGCCGTGCTCGACCTCGTCCAGATGGGTGAGTTCGCCCGGCGCAAGCCGGCGCAGCTCTCGGGCGGCCAGCGGCAGCGCGTGGCGCTGGCGCGTGCGATCGTCAAGCGGCCCAAGGTGCTGCTGCTCGATGAGCCGCTCTCGGCGCTCGACCGCAAGCTGCGCGAGGCGACGCAATTCGAGCTGATCAATATCCAGGAACAGGTCGGCATCACCTTCGTCATGGTCACCCATGACCAGGAAGAGGCGATGACCATGTCGACCCGGATTGCCGTGATGAATCGCGGCCGGATCGTCCAGGTCGGTACGCCCAGCGAAATCTACGAACAGCCGGAGAGCCGCTTCGTCGCGGATTTCATCGGCTCGGTCAACCTGTTCGAAGGCACGCTGAAGCAGGTGTCGGGCGACGAAGGCGTGGTCGCCAGCGCCGAAGCCGGCGGGGATCTCGTCGCCGGGAATTGCCCGGGCCGGCAGCCGGGTGAGGCGGTGTGCGTCGCTATCCGGCCGGAGCGCGTGCAGCTTGCGAAGCGCGGTGCTGCCGGCGACGTCCCGAACCGTCTCGCCGGACGGATCAAGGATATCGCCTATCTCGGCGATTCCTGTGTCTATCACGTGACGCTCGACACGGGGAAGACCGTCACCGTGACCATGCCCAGCCGCGGCCGCTGGGCCGACCAGCCTTTCGCCCGCGAGGAGCCGGTCGATCTCGGCTGGCCGCCGGGGTCGAGCCGCGTGGTCGCGGCGTGAGCGCGCCATCGCCGGGTGGCCGGTTCGGATGGATGCCCGGCCGCGCGCTCGTCATCGCAGCACCCTATCTGTGGCTGGCGCTGTTCTTCCTCGTGCCGTTCTTCGTCGTGCTGAAGATCAGCCTGTCGACGGCGGTGGTGGCGATCCCGCCCTACGAGCCGCTGATCGGTACGGCCGATGACGGGTCGTGGCAGCTCAATCTCCATCCGGAGAATTACAGCTACCTGTTTTCCGACTTGCAATATGTGCTGGCCTATCTGGGCTCGGTGCGCAATGCCGCGGTCACGGCGCTGGTCTGCCTGCTGATCGGCTATCCCATGGCTTATTGCATCGCGCGCGCCAGCCCGCAGTGGCGCCCGGCGCTGCTGATGCTGGTGGTAATGCCGTTCTGGACCTCGTTCCTGATCCGCGTCTATGCCTGGATCGGCATTCTGAAACAAAACGGCCTCCTCAACAATTTCCTGATCTGGCTCGGCATCATCCACGAGCCGCTGGCCATCATGAACACTCAGACCTCGGTCTATATCGGCATGATCTATGCTTATCTGCCGTTCATGATCCTGCCGCTTTATTCGACCTTGGAAAAAATGGACATCTCGCTGCTCGAAGCGGCGAGCGATCTCGGCGCCCGGCCGATCCGCGCGTTTCTCACCATCACGCTGCCGCTGTCGCTGCCGGGCATCATCGCCGGCTCGCTGCTCGTGTTCATCCCGGCGGTCGGCGAGTTCATCATCCCGACTCTGCTGGGCGGTCCGGACACCCTGATGATCGGCACCGTGCTGTGGAACGAGTTCTTCCAGAATCGCGACTGGCCGGTCGCCTCGACGGTGGCGGTGGCGCTGATCGTGCTCCTGGTCGTGCCGATGATGCTGCTGCAGCGCGCCCAGGCGGAAGGGCCTGAGAAATCATGAAGACGGGCTGGTTCTTGCCGATCTCGCTGGCACTCGGCCTCGTCTTCCTCTACGGCCCGATCGTCTCGGTCATCGTCTACTCCTTCAACGAATCGACCCTGGTCACGGTCTGGGGCGGGTTTTCGACCAAATGGTATGCCGCCCTGTTTCAGGACGAGGCGATACTGAACGCGGCCGAATTGTCGCTGATCATCGCGGTTTCGAGCGCGACCGGCGCGCTGATCATCGGCACCTTGTCGGGGTATGTGCTGGCGCGTTTCGGCCGGTTCTTCGGGCGCACCCTCTTCGCCGGCATGGTGCTGGCGCCCCTGGTCATGCCCGAGATCATCATGGGCATCTCCATGCTGCTGCTCTTCGTGGGATTGCAGGACGCGATCGGCTGGCCGGCGCGCGGGCTTGAGACCATCATCATCGCCCATATCACCTTCACCACCGCTTTCGTGGCGGTGGTGGTGCAGAGCCGACTCGTCGACAGCGACCTCTCGATCGAGGAGGCGGCCATGGATCTGGGTGCCCGGCCGGTGCAGGTGTTCTTCCTGATCACCCTGCCGCTGATGGCGCCGGCGCTGATCGCCGGCTGGCTCCTGGCCTTCTCGCTCAGCCTCGACGATCTCGTGACCACCTCCTTCGTTTCGGGTCCCGGCTCGACCACCTTGCCGCAGCTCATCTTCTCCAAGGTCAAGCTCGGCCTCAACCCGGAGATCAACGCGCTGGCGACGGTCGTGATCACCATCGTGTCGATCGCCACCTTCGTGGCGGCGGTCTATCAGAGCCGCCGCCGCCCGGGGTGAGGTCCGGCCCGCCTCAATCGGCTGCGGCCGGTGCGGTGACGTGCCGGAACGACACGCCTTTCCGCTCGATGCCGAACGCCACCAGGACGGTAATGGCGATCGCCGCGCCCCACGCCACGGCAGCCAGCGCGATTCCGTACTGCCCGCCGAATTGCAGCGCGATCCAGACCTGCAGCCGCGCATTGGACGAGGCGATCAGATTGCCGAGCTGGTAGACGAAGCCCGGAAACGTGCCGCGCGCATCCGGTGGCGACAATTCGTTGAGATGCGCCGGGATGACGCCCCAGGCGCCCTGCACCATGATCTGCAGCACGAAGGCGCTGGCGGCGAGCCAGACGACACTGTCCGGTCCGATAAGGCCTGCCCAGAACGGCACGACGAGCAGCGAGAGCAGCGCCGCGGTGACGATGGTCCGGCGCCGGCCGAACCGTTCCGAGAGAGTGCCGAAGGTCAGGCCGCCGATGATCGCGCCGATATTGGCGATGATCGAGATGTTGCTGACGGTATCCGACGAGAGCAGATGCTGCCCTTTGAGGAACCGGTTCGGGTAGAGATCCTGCGTCCCGTGGCTGAAGAAATTGAACGCGGTCATCAACACGATGGCGTAGATCGCGATCCGCCAGTGGGACTTGATGACGGCCAGCGTGTTGCCCGCGATGTCGGTGTTGCGCTCCCACCCTGGCGATTCCGGGACGGAACGGCGGATATAGAGCGTCAGCAGGGCCGGCAGCACGCCGATCATGAACATGACGCGCCACGCGAATTCCGGTTCGAACAAGGGATAGACGAGCTTATATACGATCGACGCCAGCAGATACCCCGTTGGATACCCCGATTGCAGCAAGCCGGAAACGAATCCCCGCGCGTGGGGCGGAATCGATTCGAGAGTCAGTGACGCGCCGACCCCCCATTCGCCGCCCATGGCGATGCCGAAGAGGGCGCGCAGGATCAGCAAGGTGGTGAGGTTCGGCGAGAAGCCGGTGGCGAATTCGAGGAGCGAGTAAATCAGCACATCGGCCATCAAGGTCGGCCGCCGCCCCCAGCGGTCGGCGGCGCGGCCGAACAGAAAGGCGCCGATCGGCCGCATCGCCAAGGTCAGCGTGATTGCCCATTCGACATCGCCGGCCTGGCCGGAGAAGGATTTCTCGATGTCGCTCAAGACAAACACCATCAGAAAGAAATCGAAGGCGTCGAGCGTCCAGCCCAGATAGCTGGCGACGACGACATGCTTCTGCTCCGTGGTCCATCCGGAAAGTGCGGCGATCGCCATGTTCTCCCCCCTTAGCTTGTGCCGATGACGCGTGTTTCCCCTCGCCTCTGATCGGCAAACGCCGAGCATAGAGGGGCCGGCGCCGGCCGGGAAGCCGGCAAAATTGCTGCGAGTGCGACCGGAATGCTGTGCAGATCGGCTCCTGTGGGTTCAACCTTCGGCGCTTGACACCGCGCCGCGGCCCGACCCAGATCACGCCGTGATCCTTGAGGGGGGAACCATGATCGGCGCGGAGAATCTGGTGCGGGCGCTGCTCGCCGGCGGGGTCGAGGTGTGTTTCGCCAATCCGGGCACCTCCGAGATGCATTTTCTGGCGGCGCTCGACCGGGTCTCCGGCATGCGCTGCGTCCTCGGACTCTTCGAAGGCGTCGTGACCGGTGCCGCGGACGGGTATGCGCGCATGCTCGACCGGCCGGCCTGCACCTTGCTGCATTTGGGGCCGGGTCTCGCCAACGGGCTGTCGAACCTGCACAACGCCATGCGTGCGCATTCGCCGGTGGTGAACATCATCGGCGATCACGCGACATATCACCGGCGCCACGATGCGCCGCTGACCTCCGATATCGAGGGGGCGGCGCGGCCGTTCAGCCATTGGGTCCGGACCTCGGAGAACGCCGCGTCGGCCGCCTTGGACGGCATGGCCGCTGTCGCAGCGGCGCTGAGCGCCCCCGGCCGGATCGCCTCGCTGATCCTGCCGGCCGATACCGCCTGGACCGAGGTACCGGAGGAGCGCCTGCCGCCGGCGCCGCTCGCGACGCCCCGCGCGCGGCCGGCGGACGCCGCGATCGACGCGGCGGCCCGTCTTCTTCTTTCGTCCGAGCCGACCGCGATCGTGCTCGCCGGCAGCGCCACCCGCGCCGAGGCGCTGGAGTTCGCCGGCCAGATCGCCGTCAAGACCGGCGCCAAGCTGCTGGCCCAGACCCACACCGCGCGCCTCTCGCGCGGCGCCGGCCGCGTGCCGGTCGACCGGATTCCCTATCCGGTCGACCAGGCGCTTGCCGCGCTCGCCGGGTTCAAGAATCTGATCCTGGTCGGCGCCAAGGCGCCGGTGGCGTTCTTCGCCTATCCGGACAAGCCCAGCGAATTGAGCCCGCCGGGCGCCCATATCCACACCCTGGCACGGGCCGAGCACGACATCCCTTATGCACTCGCTGCCCTGGCCCATGCCGTCAAGGCCGACAAGGTGCCGGTGCCGGTCGGCGGGTTCGAGCCGGCCGACCGGCCGACCGGGGCGATTACGCCGGAAAAGCTGGCCACCCTGATCGCCGCGACCCTGCCGGACCACGCGATCGTCGTCGATGAATCGATCACGACCGGCCGCGCCTTCCTGCCGCTGACCGGGGCGGCCCGGCCGCATGAATGGCTCCTCGGCACCGGCGGCTCGATCGGCTACGCCATGCCGGTGTCGATCGGCGCCGCCATCGCCTGCCCGGACCGCAAGGTCGTGACCTTGGAAAGCGACGGCAGCGGGCTCTACATGCCGCAGGCGCTGTGGACCCAGGCGCGGCAGAACCTGAATATCCTGACGCTGATCTTCGCCAACCGGAAATATCAGATCCTGCGCAACGAGATGCAGAATGTCGGGGTGTCGAATGTCGGGCCGGTCGCCTCGGCCCTGCTCGACATCGACAAGCCCGCGATCGATTGGGTCGGCCTGGCCAGGAGCTTCGGCGTCGAGGCGTTCCGCGCCGAAACCATGGACGAGCTCGGCCGCCGCATCGATGCCGGGCTGGCGATGACCGGCCCCTGCCTGATCGAAGTGGTGCTCTGACAAGAATCGAGCCCGTAGGGCGGGCATCCTGCCCGCCGGCGGGCGAGACGCCTGCCCCACTTGCCGGAGCCGTTGCATTTGCGGGCGGGGTGGCCGAGAGGCCGGTCTGGATCTCCTATAAGGCGCCTCAGTTCGCCACATCTTCGACAACCGGTCCCGGCTGGTGGAGCGGCGGCGGCACGGGAATCGGCACCCCGGCGGCGGCGGCTTCCTGCTGCTTGCGCCACATTTCGGCATAGCGGCCGTCGCTCGCGATCAGATCCGTGTGGCAGCCGCGCTCGACGATGCGGCCGTCGCCCAGCACGATGATCTCGTCGGCATCGACGACGGTCGACAGGCGATGCGCGATCACCAGAGTCGTCCGGTTGCGGCTCAATTCACGCAAATTCTGCTGGATCTCGCGCTCGGTATGGGTGTCGAGCGCGCTGGTCGCCTCGTCGAACAGCATGATCGCCGGCTGCTTGAGGATGCTGCGCGCGATGGCGACCCGCTGCTTCTCGCCGCCCGAGAGTTTGAGGCCGCGCTCGCCGACCATGGTCCGATACCCGTCCGGCATGGCCAGGATGAAATCGTGGATCTGCGCATAGCGCGCGGCGGCTTCGACCTCCTCGCGCGCAGCGCCGGGCCGGCCATAGGCGATGTTGTAGTAGATCGTGTCGTTGAACAGCACCGTGTCCTGCGGGACGATGCCGATGGCGGCGCGCAGGCTTGCCTGAGTGACCGCGCGAATGTCCTGGTCGTCGATCAGGATGGCACCCGAATCGATGTCGTAAAACCGGAACAGCAGCCGGCTCAAGGTCGATTTCCCGGCACCGGTCGGGCCGACCACGGCGACGGTGCAGCCGGCCGGAATGGTGAAGGACATGCCTTTCAGGATCAGCCGGCGCGGGTCATAGCCGAAGCGCACATCGCGGAACTCGACCTTGGCGCCCGACAGGGCGAGCGGGCGGGCGCCGGGCGCGTCGCGGATTTCGAGATCGACCGAGAGCAGCGTGAACATCCGCTCCATGTCGATGAGCGCCTGCTTGATCTCGCGATAGACGAAGCCGAAGAAATTGAGCGGCTGATAGAGCTGCACCAGATAGGTGTTGACCAGCACGAAATCGCCGAGCGTCATGCGTCCGGCGGCGATGCCGCGCGCGGCCAGCCACATCACCGCCGTCAGGCCGATCGCGATCACCGCCGCCTGGCCGATATTCAGCACGGACAGGCTGACCTGGCTCTTGACCGCGGCTCGTTCGTAGCGCTGCAGCGCCTGGTCGAAGCGCCGCGCCTCATGCTCCTCGGCGCTGAAATACTTGACGGTTTCGTAATTCAGCAAACTGTCGATCGCCTTGGTGTTCGCTTCCTGGTCGGTCTCGTTCATCTGGCGGCGGAACTTGATGCGCCATTCCGTGATCGCCAGCGTATAGGCGATGTAGATCGTGACCGTGACCAGGGTGATGGCGGCGAACCAGGCGTCGAAGAGCCGCCACAGGATGGCGCAGACCAGAAGGATCTCGAACAGGGTCGGCACGATATTGAACAGGCTGAAGGTCAGCAGCGCTTCGATGCCCTTGGTGCCGCGTTCGATCGCGCGCGACAGGCCGCCGGTCTGGCGCTCCAGGTGGAAGCGCAGCGACAGCGCGTGCAGATGCCGGAATACTTCGAGGCCGATGGTGCGGATGGCGCGTTGCGCCACGCGGGCGAACACGGCGTCGCGCAATTCGGCGAAGACCAGGGAGAGGATGCGGGCGGCGCCATAGGCCAGGATGATGCCGACGGGCACGGCGATCAGCGGCGCCTTGGCGGCGCCGCCGCCCAGGGCATCGACCGCCTGCTTGTACAGGATCGGAATATAGACATTGGCGAATTTGGCGATCGCCAGGCACAGCACGGCGACGACGACGCGCAGCCGCAGCTCCCATTGGCCCGGCGGCCAGAGGTAAGGCGCCAGGCGGCGCAACGTGGCGAGGCCGCCGCGGCGGGTCGGGGCCGGCCGGGCCGGGGCAGGGGCGTCCAAGCACTATCCTTTCGCGGGTCTGCCGGGCCGGACCCGGCGTGAACTCAGGACCGCGGCGGCGGTTGCGCGGGGGCGGCGGGCTTCGGCGGCGGTTCCAGCCCCGGCGGTTTCAGTCCCGGATCGCCGCCCAGCGGGTTGCCGTAGAGGTCGTGCGGCACGACGACGGGTTCGTTCGACGGCGTCTCCTGCTTGCCCTTCTGCAGCAGGCGCAGCTGCGCTTCCGGGCTCTGGCCGGCCTGTCCCGGCACGGCGCGCGGCTGGAGATTCTTGCCGCCGACGACGGCATGCCCCCTGCCGGGCTGGTCGGCCGGGTCGGGATCGGTCGGCGGCTGCGCCAATGCCGGCGCACTCGCGGCCAGCCAGAGACAGAACAGCACGGCTTGTGTCTTGATCATGGCATCCTCCCGCGGGCAACCACCTTATCCTGCGCACTCGGGCGCGTCGAGATTGCTCCCATTTGTGGGTGGCGGGTCTTGCCGACAATTGAGGTTTCCGTTGACCGGTTCTGTCGATGGCGGCGTCGCCCTGGTGTCGCGATTGCTTGGGCCGGGGGCCGTGCGAGGCGTTCCGCACGGCCGGCCGGGTCGCTTCCTGTCAGGGAGAAGCAAAGTGTTGCCGCCCGGTGCCGTCACGACATCGGGTCTTTTGCCCAGCTGCGCTGTTGCTTCCGCCGCCTGATCCGGCTCAGGGCGGGTCGCTGCCGGAAGCGGCGCCGGAGATCGCCGGTGCGTCGGCCGGCCGGTCCGGTTGGGGCGCCGGGGCGCGGTGGCAGACCGGGCAAACCGGCGGCGCCGAGGGCAGGCCTTGCGGCGCGTAATCGGCGCCGCTCAACCATTCCTCGCCCTGCCAACGGTCCCAGTCGGGGTCGAGCTCGAGATCACGGAAGAGACGCGCAATCAGGATCTCGGCCGGCTTGGTCGCGAGATCGCGATACATGTCGTCCTGGTCGAGGCGGAGTCTCAGCCGCCCCAAGAGATGGTCGCGCTCGCTCTGATCGCCCGCTTCGGCCTGGATCGCTTCCTTGACGACGCGGTTGACGGTGCTCTTCGTGGCGCTCCGGCGCTTGCGCTCGGCCTCGATCGCCTGCTCGGCCGCGTCGGCGGCGGCGGCCTTGGCGTGCGCGGCGAAGTCCCGGATCAGCTTCTCTTCGAGCATGTAGCTCAAGCGCACGGTGCGCGCGATCCGGTCGAAGGCGCGGCTGAGTTCGATCTGGCTCGGCCGATCCGGCGCGACCACTGCTTCGGCAGCGCTGCGCGTGGGCGCGTCGGACTCCGCCGGCGTTGCGTCCGGCGGGGTCGGCGCCTCTACTGGCGGCGCCTCGACGGCCCGCGCTTCCGGATGCATCTCTTTGGCAATGGCCAGGCCGATCTCCGAGAGCAATTTCAGCCCGGCCGAATAGCGCGCCAGCCGCTCCGCCTCAGTCTCCGGCGAGCAATGCGGACAGCGCGGCGGCGTCGTGGCGGAGGGGGTCGAGGGCGCGGTGATCATAGGGTGAATATAGAACATAGAGAAAATATACTGTCAATTCATTTTTCGCAGGAACGACCGCAGAATGTGCCCCGCAGGGTGCTCCCAAGCGCCGGCGGCCCGGTCGGGCCGAATACCGGCCGGCTCGCTTCCGATGCGCGGGGCGAGATGCGTAGCTTGGCCGGCCAGGAGGCGGCCGGCGCCGATCATGACACCGATGTAACTTGGCGCCGCGGTGTCCGCGCGGCATTCTTCCCGGCGTTGCCTCCCCAACCCCGCAACAACCTGATGCCGCGCCGCCGAGGATATTGAGCCCGACCCCCTCGGCGGCGCTTCATCGCGCCGCCGCCATCCGGTGGAATCCGGCATCCAGGTCGGCGATCAGGTCGTCGGGGTCTTCGAGCCCGGCATAGACGCGGATCAGCGGACCGGTCTCCGTCCAGGGTACGGCAGTGCGGGCGGGAGCAGCATTGGCCGGCACGATCAGGCTTTCATAGCCGCCCCAGCTGGCGCCGATGCCGAACAGGCGCAGGCCGTCGAAGAAGGCGGCAAGCGCCGGATAGGGCACCGGATGCAGCAGGATCGAAAACAGCCCGCAGGTTCCCGTAAAGTCGCGCCGCCACAGCGCATGGCCGGGATCGTCGGGCCGGGCCGGGTGCAGCACGCGCGCCACCTCGGGCCGCGCTGCGAGCCAGGCGGCGAGCTTGAGGCCGCTCGCACCGGAGCGCTGCAGCCGCACGGCCATGGTGCGCAGGCCGCGTTGCGCCAGGTACAATTCCTCGGGGCCGCAGCACAGTCCCAGGATCTTGGCGGTGTTGAAGAGATGCTGGCCGAGCTGGCCCTTGGCCAGAACCACGCCCATCAGGACATCCGAATGACCGGCGGCATACTTCGTTGCGGCTTCGATGACGACGTCGACGCCGTGATCGAGCGGGTTGTAGTAGAGCGCGGTCGCCCAGGTATTGTCGATCGCCACCTTGATGCCGCGCCGCTTCGCCGCCGCCGTGATCGCCGGAATGTCCTGCATCTCGAAGGTCAGCGAGCCCGGTGATTCAGTGAAGATCAGGCTGGTCTCGGGGCGCAGCAGAGCCTCGATCCCGGCGCCGATGCGCGGGTCGTAATATTCGGTCAGGACGCCGAAACCGGCAAGCAGCCGGTCGCAGAAGGTGCGCGTCGGCTCATAGGCGCTGTCGGTCACCAGAATATGGTCGCCGGCCTTGGCCAGGCCCAGGATCGCGGTCGTGATCGCGGCCAGGCCGGAGCAGACGGCGACGCAGCGATCGGCGCGGTAGAGTTCGGCCATCGCCGCCTCGAAGGCGCGCGAACTCGGCGTCGCCAGCACGCCGTAGCGATATCCGGCGAAGCCCGGTTTGCGCGACTCGTCCCAGGCGGCCAGGCTCGGCTGCAGGATCGTCGAGGCTCGGTAGATCGGCGGGTTGACCGCGCCATGCGCCGAAAGCGGCGCGCGCCCGGCATGGACGAGCCGCGTCTCCGGTTTCATCTCGTCGTCGGTCATGCTGCCCCGCGCCCCGGTTGCTTTGGCCGCGATCGAAGCATGAAACTCAAGCGCCGGCCAGCGCCAGCGCGGCCCGGCCCGGCCGGCCGATGAACAGCACCATCGCCGAGGCGCACAGGCACAGGCCGCCGGACAGGATGAAGGCCGGCAGGTAGTCGCCGAAATCGGTGCGGATGGTGCCGGCGACGAAGGCGGCGCTGGCCGCGCCCAGCTGATGGGCGGCCGCGATCCAGCCATACATCAGCCCGACATTCTCCTTGCCGAAGGCGTTCGCGGTCAGCCGCACGGTCGGCGGCACCGTGGCGATCCAGTCGAGGCCGTAGAACACGGCGAAGACCGAGAGCCCGTAGAAGCTCCAATCGAAGGCGAAGGGCAGGAACATCAGCGAGAGGCCGCGCAGGCCGTAATACCAGGCGAGCAGGCGGTTGTTGTTCCAGCGGTCGCTGAGCCAGCCGGACAAGGTCGTGCCGATGAAGTCGAACACCCCCATCGCGGCCAGCAGACCGGCGCCGGTCACCTCGGCAATGCCGTGATCGATGCAGGCCGGGATCAGATGCGTGCCGATCAGCCCGTTGGTCGAGGCGCCGCAGATGAAGAAGCTGCCGGCCAGCAGCCAGAAATCGCGCGAGCGCAAGCCGGTGCGCAGCGCCTGGAGCGCGATCACCGCCGGATTGCCGTGGCGCGGCGGCAGCGCGGCCGGGCCGCCGCTCTCGCCATAAGGGGCGAGGCCGAGATCGGCCGGGCGGTCGCGCATCAGCAGCGCCGCCAGCGGCAGCAGTGCCGCGGCGCAGCCGGCGACGGTGTAGGAAACCGAGCGCCAGCCGAAATTCTGGACCAGGCTCGCCAGCAGCGGCAGGAAGATCAGCTGGCCGGTCGCGGTGCTCGCGGTCAGCACGCCCAGCACCGCGCCGCGCCGCGCCGTGAACCAGCGCGTCGCGACGGTGGCGCCGAGCACCATGGCGACGGCCCCGCTGCCCGAGCCCACGACCACGCCCCAGAGCAGGACGAGCTGCCAGGCGCTGCGCATCAGCGGAGTCAGCGCCACCCCGGTGGCGATGACCGCGAGTGCCGCGCACATGGTGCGCCGGATGCCGAAGCGTTCCATGATCGCCGCCGCGAAGGGGCCGATCATGCCGTAGAGGAAGATGTTGACCGCGACGGCGAATGAGATGGTCTGGCGTGACCAGCCGAATTCCCGTTCCAGCGGCACGATCAGCACGCTCGGCGTGGCGCGCACCCCGGCCACCGCGATCAGCGTGACAAAGGTCACCGCAGCGACGATCCAGGCATAGTGCAGCTGCTTCAGCCCCATGATGCGCCGTCCTCTCGTCGCCGCAACCCGGAGCGAAGCCTGGGGCAGGACCGAGCCCCCGGTCACGTGCCGAGACAGCGACTCGGCCATGAGGGCCGGGTATGCTCGGCGGCCATGCGCCGCGCGCGGGCGGATGCCCGGTCCGGGAGAGGTCGGCCGGTTCATTCCCTTCGAACCGGGGACGCTGCGCCGCCGGCGCCGATCCTCCCGATATTACGTTGATATCAACTCGAAGAACCAAGCGAAAAATCTGCGGATCGCGGTCGGGCGAATTCCTCCGGCTTCGGGCGCGCCTTTAGTGCGGGAAAAACATCTGTACACATCTTCGCAATAGTGGAAGCATCGGCTGTGTAATGAACCGCCTGCGCGGCACGCCGTCAATTTTTCTAAAAATATTAATCGCGCCCCTTTAATGCTGCTTGCGCTCCGAGTGGGCCGATCGGCATCACGGCGGGCAGGATTCGGATGAATGCGCTCGATAAGGATATTCTCAGGCGGGCGAGATGGCCCGCGCCGGCCATCGGTGCTGGGCGCGCTGGTCGCGGTCGTCGCCGTGGCCGTCGCGCCGGGTCAGGCCCGGGCGAACCCCGATGCGCGCTGGGCGAAGCTCGCGACGACGGTGTTCCAGCCGATCACCCATGACCAGGAGATGCCGAACGATTCGCTGCCGAACGCGATCGCCAAGGATGGCGACGGCTTCCTGTGGGTCGGCACGCAGAACGGGCTGTCGCGCTGGGACGGGTATCGGTTCAAGAGCTTCAAATCCGATCCGAAAATTCCGGGCAGCCTGCCGGACAATGACATCAGGGCGCTGCATCGCGACGCGCAAGGCCGGCTGTGGATCGGGTCGGGCGCGGCCGGCCTCGCCCGGTATGATCGCGACAGCGACCGCTTCGTGGCATATCCCGTCGGTCCGGGCGGCGTGAGCACCGGTTTCGTATCGACATTGGTCGATGACGGGGCCGGTGGTTTGTGGATCGGGACCGGCGTCGGGCTCGACCACCTCGATGGCGACTCCGGAAGCGTCAGCCATGTCCAGCGGGCGGATAGCGTGCGTGGCGGCCTGCCGGAGGAACGCGTCACCGCGCTGCTGCGCGCCAGCGACGGCGCGCTCTGGGCCGGCACGCGGCACGGGCTGTTCCGTTCCGACAGCGCCGGCGGCCGCTTTGCCGCCATTCCGCTCCCGACTGCCGACGGCGCGCCGCCCGTGGTCGAAACGATCATCCAGGACAGCGACCGCCGCCTCTGGATCGGCACCGACGAACATGGCGTCTTCGTCATGGCGCCCGGCGACGCGGCGGCCGAGCCGCTTCAGGATCTGCTGCCGTCGGCCGCTTCGGTACAGACCGAATCGATCATGGCGGCGGCCGAAACGCGGCCGGGCGAGGTCTGGCTCGGCACTTACGGCCATGGCATCATCGTGGCCGATCTGGACACGCCGAGCCTGCGCCGCATTCGGCACGAGACCTTGGCGCCGACCAGCCTGCAGAACGATCGGATCTGGGTCCTCTACCATGACGGCGACGGTCTGCTGTGGGTCGGCACGAATGCCAGCATCAGCTGGTACGATCCGGGGCAGCGGTCAATCTCGACCATCTACGACGTGTCGCCGGGCGCGGACGGCTCGGCGCTCGCCAGCCCGGCTTCGGTCCTGACCTTGCCGGACGGCCGTATCCTCACCGGCACGCTCGGTGTCGATATCGTCGACCCGGTCGGCGGCGGTGTCGCCCGATATCGACACGATCCGGCCCGGCCGGACGTCAGCCTGCCGAACTCGGCATTCTATATCGCGGCCGGCGGCCCGTCCGGCGATGTCTATCTGGGCGGCCGCGCCGGCCTGTTCCGCACCGATCCGACGCTCGGCACGGTCGCCGCGGTCAAGGCTCCGGACGGGGAGAGCTATCGCGAAGTCCGCGGCATCGAGGTCGACGGCGATGAATTATGGGTCGGCTCTGCCGAAGGCCTCGACGGGCTCGACCTTGCCGAGGGCCATCCCGGGCGCCGCCTCTGGCATGAAGGGGCCGATCGGCTGAGCGATCCGCGCGTCAATGTCGTCTTGCCCGGCCCGTCCGATACATTGTGGATCGGCACCGCGAACGGCCTCGATCGCCTCGATCTGCACAGCAAGTCGCTCGAACGCATTGCGCCGAACCAGGCCGATCCGGCGGCGCTCGCGGCCGGCAACGTCATTACCCTGCTGACCGACCGCCAAGGCCGGCTCTGGGCCGGGACTTCGACCGGCGGCATCAGTGTTCTCGACCGGCGCGACGCGGCGGGCCGGCCGCATTTTCACCGGATCGGCCTGGCCGACGGCCTGCCCAACGACGATATCAACAAGCTCCTGCTCGATCCTCAAGGCAAGATCTGGGCCAGCACGGATGACGGCCTCGCCGTGATCGATCCCGACAGCTTCGCCGTCCGCACCTTGCGCCGGGCCGAAGGCGTTGCGGTCAAGGGCTATTGGGCGGCTTCCGGGACGGTCACGCCGGAGGGCGAATTGCTGTTCGGCGGCGAAAACGGGCTGACCGTCGTGCGGCCGGACCTGCTGACCGATCCGCCCGATCATCCGTCGATCGTGGTGACCGAGATCCGCGTCGGCGGCAAACTGGTGCCGGCCGGGCGGTTCAACGGCGCCGGCTCGGGCGAACCGCTGGAGATCCCGCCCGGCGCCAACAGCCTCGCGGTCGAATTCTCGGCCCTCGAGTACAAGGCGCCGGAGCGCAGCCGCTACGCCTATCGCCTCGACGGGTTCGAGACGGAATGGGTCGAGACCGATCCGCTGCACCGGCTGGCCGGCTACACCAACCTGCCACCCGGCGACTACACGCTGAATCTGCGCGCCGCCGACCGCAACGGCGTCTGGATCGAGAAAAGCCTGGCGCTGCCGTTGCGCGTCATCCCGGCCTGGTACCAGACGCTCTGGTTCCGTGGAGTTGAGGCCGCCGCCGCCCTGGTCATCGTGCTGGCTCTGATCCAGAGCCGGACGATCTATCTGCGCCGGCGCCAGCGCGAACTCGAGCGGCAAGTCGCGCAGCGCACGGAATCCTTACGCGAACAGACCGACCGGCTGGCCGCTCAGGCGATCGAGTTGACCGAGGCGAAGACCGCGGCCGAAGCGGCGGCGCGCGCGAAGTCCGAATTCCTCGCCAATATGAGCCATGAAATCCGGACGCCGATGAACGGCGTGCTCGGCATGGCGGAGCTGCTGATGGCCACGCGGCTCGACACCGAGCAGCGCAAATTCGTCGAAATGGTGCAGAATTCCGGTCGGTCGCTGCTCACCATTCTCAACGACATTCTCGACATCTCCAAGCTCGAGAGCGGCAAGATCGACCTTGAGACCATCGATTTCGACCTGCTCGAGCTGGTTGAGGGTGCCGTGTCGCTGCTGGCGTTCCGGGCGCATGAAAAGCGCATCGACCTGGCCGTGTTCGTCGAGCCGGCGGCGCGCGGCGTGTTCCGCGGCGATCCGACCCGGATTCGCCAGATCCTGCTCAACCTGCTCGGCAACGGGATCAAGTTTACCGAGCAGGGGTTCGTCTCGCTGACGGTCTCCGGCTTCGGCCGGAGCGGCGATCTCGAGACCATCCGCTTCGAGGTCGCGGATAGCGGCATCGGCATGGACGACGAGGTCGTGCGCCGGATGTTCCAGAAATTCAGCCAGGCCGACGCGTCGATCGCCCGGCGTTATGGCGGCAGCGGTCTCGGGCTCTCGATCTGCCGGCAATTGTGCGAGCTCATGGGCGGCACCATCGGCGTCGGCAGCCGGCTCGGCCAAGGTTCGAGTTTCCATTTCGAGATCCCGCTGGTGCGTTCCTTGGCATTGCCGGCGGAAGATGCAGCGCCGCCGGCGCGGCTGCAGGGATTGCGCGTTCTTGTCGGTGTCGGTCTCGGCGCCACTCTCGCTGTTCTGACGCGGTACCTCGAAGAATTCGGCATGGAAGTGACGGCGCGGTGCTCGCCGTCGGAGCTTCAAGCCGAAATCGATCTGGCGCGTGCGGCCGGCCGGCCGTTCGATTTCGTCCTCCTCGACGAGGCGCCGCCGAATCTGCCGGGGCCTGCGCTGGCGGCCCGGTTGCGGCGGCGGCCGGATTTGGCCGCGCTCAAGTTGGTCCTGGTATCGGCGGCGGGGACGCGCGATCCGTCCGGCGACGGGCACCTCTTCCACGCCATCCTGGGGCGGCCGGTGCTTCACGGCGATTTGCGCGACTGTCTTGAGCGTGCCATGTCGCAAACACCCGTTCCGGTCGCCGAAGTGCTCGCACCACCGGACGAGAAGACGGCGCCCGGCGCGGACGGCCTGCGGATTCTCCTCGCCGAAGACAATAATATCAACCGGATGTTCATGCTGGCGGCGCTGCGCCAGACCGGCCACCGGATCCAGACGGCGGCCAACGGCATCGAGGCGGTCGCCGCCGTGCGGCAGGCGGATTTCGACCTCGTCCTGATGGATGTCCAGATGCCGGAACTCGACGGTATCGAGGCGACGCGGCAGATCCGCGCCCTGCCGGCGCCGAAATGCGATGTTGCGATCATCGCGCTGACCGCCAATGCGATGAGCGGCGCCAAAGAGCTCTACCTGGCCGCCGGCATGAACGACTATTTGTCGAAGCCGGTCTCGCCCTCCGTTCTCCTGGCGCGCCTCGCGGCCTTCGCCGAGGAGATCCGAACCCCGGCCGCCGCGCGCGTCTAAACAGGCCTGCCCGGGCCTGCTTACATATCAAGAGTCTCAGCCGCTTGAATTTGCTCATTTACGAGCAAATTCAACGAGGCTTTAGCCACGCAAGGCTGCTCAGTGCAGGACGATGTCGGCACGGTCCTCCGGGCGATTGCACCGGATCCATTGCCGCTAAGCGCAAACAGCTATGTCGGACAAACTACCTGCGCGGTCATGCCCCGTTCGGCGGCCGGGATTGCGCGGAACGGCCGATCATCTCCAAATAACGACAGCTTCGCGGTCGCGTATATTGTGCTCTCTTCATCTTATCTGAATCTAAAAAGATATAATACTAGAGATTATTGAAGTGTTATCGGCCATCCGTCGTACAGAAAATCGTGTTATGCGGCGTCATTGCTGAACTGTGCCCCACTAGATTTCATCAGATTCACAATTTATTGGATTTTACGCAGAACAGTTTACGCCGAAAATGTTTGCTGCGCGAGTCCGCTTCGGGATCGAGCGCCTGGCCACCTCAGACTGTGGGGCACGCCGCGAGCGCGCCGCGGAGACCCTCGCCGATCCATATCAAGCGTTTGAAACAGCGACGAATTTCGCTCATTTCAAACAGTGTTGATCAGTCACCGCAAGCGACGATTTCTGTAGAATTGCGTCAAGGTTTGTCATTTCGCGACACGCCTGGAGAGGTGCTTTCAAATTCTGCTTGAGTTCGCTTATTTGAACGCCGCCTCGGGCGGTGCGCATGCATCAGAACAAAAAACGGCGCTGTCTTGCGCCTCCATCAGTGTCGGGGGCCCGAAGATCAGACTGAAAAACCCGAATGGACCACCATTCGGAACAGACAACGGGAAGGATACGTCAATGATAAAGAGAATTTTCGGCGTCACCGCTCTTGCCGCCGGGATTGGTCTTGCGGCCGGCGACGCAGGTGCGGTCGAGGCGCTGGTTCCGCATCTTGCCGGCGTGAACGGGGGCGGAGCAACGGGTACCGTGTTGCCGGATGGTGTGTACGGCATCAATACCGCGGCCTATGTGACCGGACCGAGCTTCGATACGGCCGGCAACAAGACGCCCACCGACGTCGAGGCGCTCGTCGAAATTCCGGAAATCTACTGGTCGACCGGCCTCAACATTCTCGGCGCGAAATACGCCGTGGCGATCGCAGAGCCTTGGGACTTCGCGGGCATTTCCGGCGTGACCTCGGATACTGGCGGGTTTGCGGCCGGTGCAGCCTTTGCGACGGTCATCTCGCCCGGCATTCTGAGCTGGGACCTGCCGAACAACCTGCATTTGAACGCGCGTCTGGACGTCTACATTCCGAACGGTGCCTATCGCAATCCGATCAACCATCCGTTCGGCAACGGCGTGGCAATCGACTTCTTTTCCTTCGAGCCGGCCGTGGCGCTCACCTGGCTCAGCGATGGCTGGAACGTCAGCCTGAAGGCCTATGCCGATATCAATACCAAGGATCAGGACATCGACTACACCTCCGGCACCGTGTTCGGGACCGAGGAGACCATCACGAAGGGCTTCGGCAAGTGGACCTTCGGCCTCCAGGGCTTCACGCAGAATCAGCTCAACAACGATACCGGCGCCGCGGTCGCTCTGGTCAACGGGCCGCAAGCCGCGCTCGACGGGCATCGCCTGACGGATTACGGCATCGGGCCCTATGTCGGCTACAATTTCGGCCCGGTCGCCTTGGCCCTCTGGACGGAGTCGCAGTTCGCCACCGTCAACGACACCGGCGGCCTGGAAGTGTTCACGAAGATCACGGTTCCGTTCTAACCAGCCTGGGTAGCCCTGCCGGACGGAAATCCGGCAGGGCATCGGCATTCGCTATTGTTCTTCGTTCTCGAGCCGCGCCTTGTGGCCGAGATAGCCGCCATGGTGGCGCAGGCCATAGTCCCGGCGCGTCACCTGTTTCTCTTCCATGAGCGTCAGCGCCAGCGCGTCGCCGATCGCGCTCATCACCGCCATGCTGGCCGAGGGGGTCAAGCCCAGCGGACAGGGCTCCTCGATCACCCCCATATCGAGCACGATATCGGCGAGCCGGCGCAGCTCCGTTTCCGGATGCGACGTGATGCCGATCACGACCGCGCTCGTCAGGTGCCGGCTGAGCTCGATCAGTTCGAGCACTTCGCGCGTCTTGCCGCTGGTCGAGAAGGCGATGATGACGTCATGGGCGTCGATCAATCCGAGATCGCCATGGGCCGCCTCGGCCGGGTGGATGAACACCGAAGGCGTGCCGGTCGAACAGAGGGTCGCCGAGAATTTCTGCGCCACATATCCCGCCTTGCCGATGCCGGTCGTCACCACCTTGCCGGCGCAGCGCAGCAGCGCCTCGATCGCCCGCTCGTAGGAATCCTCGACCCGCACCGCAGCGATCGCCGCGGCTTCGGCGTCGAGAATGCGGCGGATCCGGTCGCCGAGATTGGCCATCATGCGTCAGTGCCGGAAATGGCGCAGGCCGGTGAAGACCATGGCGAGGCCGCGCTCATCGGCGGCCGCGATCACCTCGCGGTCGCGGATCGAGCCGCCCGGCTGGATCACCGCGGTCGCGCCGACATCCGCGGCCGCCAACAGCCCGTCGGCGAACGGAAAGTATGCGTCGGAGGCTACGACCGAGCCGATGGTCGGGCTCGGGCCTTCCGCACCGCCGCGCGCGGTCTTGCCGGCTTCGGCGGCCTTCTGCGCGGCGATGCGCGAGGAATCGACCCGGCTCATCTGGCCGGCGCCGATGCCGACCGTGGCGCCTGACTTGGCATAGACGATGGCGTTCGACTTGACATGCTTGGCGACGCGGAACGCGAACAGCAGATCGGCGATTTCCGCCTCGGTCGGCGCGCGCCTGGTCACGATGTCGAGCGTCGGCGCTTCGGCCTGGCCGGCATCGCGGTGCTGCATCAGGAAGCCGCCCGAAACCGAGCGGAACGTCATGCCGGGCGCCGCCGGGTCGGCCACGCCGCCGGTCGCCAGCACGCGGATCTGCGGTTTCCGCGCCAGCACGGCCAAGGCGCCGTCTTCGATTGCCGGCGCGATCACGACCTCGGTCAGGAGGGCGAGCAACGCCTGCGCCGTCTCCGCATCGAGCGGCCGGTTGAGCGCGATGATGCCGCCGAAAGCGCTGACCGGGTCGCAGGCGAGCGCCCGGCGATATGCCGCGAGCGGGGTTTCGCCCAGCGCGACGCCGCACGGGTTGGCGTGCTTGATGATCGCCACCGCGGGCTGGTCGAACTCGCTCACGCATTCGAAGGCGGCGTCGGTATCGTTGATGTTGTTGTAGCTGAGTTCCTTGCCCTGCAATTGCGTGGCGGTGGCGACACCCGGCCGCCGCTCGCCGGGCAGCGCGTAGAACGCCGCCTGCTGATGCGGGTTCTCGCCGTAGCGCAAGGTCTGGAGCCGCTTGCCGGCGATGGTGAGCCGCGCCGGAAACACATCCTGGCGCCGGTCGGCCATCCAGGCGGCGATCGCGGCGTCATAGGCGGCGGTCAGCGCGTAGGCCTGGCCGGCGAAGAGGCGGCGGGTGGTCAGCCTCGTGGCACCGCCATTGGCGTCCATCTCGGCCAGCACGGCGGCGTAATCGGCCGGATCGGTGACGATGGTGACGAAATCATGGTTTTTCGCAGCACCCCGGATCAGCGACGGTCCGCCGATATCGATGTTCTCGATGCACTCATCCCAGCCGGCGCCGGACGCCACCGTCGCTTCGAAAGGATAGAGGCTGGAGACGACCAGGTCGATCTCGCCGAGGCCATGTTCCGCCAGCGCCGCCAGATGCACCGGCCGGTCGCGGCGCGCCAGCAGCCCGGCATGGATCGCCGGGTGGAGCGTCTTGACCCGCCCGTCCAGCATTTCCGGAAAACCGGTGACGCTTGCGACATCGGCGACCGGCAGCCCGGCCTCCGCGATCGTCCGGGCCGAGCCGCCGGTCGAGATCAGCGCCACGCCGCGCGCGACCAGCCCGCGGGCGAAATCGATGAGGCCGGTCTTGTCGTAGACGGAAATCAGCGCCCGACGGATCGGACGGTCGAAGGGAGAGTTCATGGGGTGTCCCGCGCAGCGCTCTCGAAGGAGAAACGCGGACACTACGGAAGCCGGTTCAGCCGATCAAGCCGATCAAGGCTGCACTGCTTCCGGCTCGCCCCGGCGCAGCAGCCAGACGAGCAGGGCCGCGACCACGAGGACGGCGAGGACGACCGCGATCCACGGCCAGGCGATCGCCAGCAGCGCCAGCAGCACCAGCGCCAGATTGGCCGCGGCGATGCGCAGCACCACCGCGCCATGGCTCGCCCCGCGCTGCACCGCGCGCTGATAGAAATGCTCGCGATGCGCCTGCCAGACGCGCCGGAAGCGGACCAGCCGGAACAGCAATGTCAGCGTCGCATCGACCAGGTAATAGAGCGGCAGGATCAGCGCCGGCGCCCAGGCGCCGGTCCCGGCCAGGCCGAGCAGCAGCCAGCCGAGGAGGAAACCCAAGGGGATCGACCCGACATCGCCCAGGAACAGCTTGGCCGGATGCCAATTCCACATCAGGAAGCCCAGCGCGGCGGCGGCGACGGACAGGCCGAGCATCACGGCGCCGGTTTCGAAATCGGCCGCGACATAGGCGATCAGCGCCGTGCCGAGGCCGATCGTGACCGTCTCGCTGGCCGTGATGCCGTCGATCCCGTCCATGAAATTGAACAGGTTGATGAACCAGATCCACAGCAGCCCGGCCGCCAGCCGATCGAGCACCGGCGGCAGCAGCCCCTGGAAGACCTGGCCGGCACCCGGCAGGAAGAGGATGCCGAGCAGCACGGCCGCCCCTTGTGCGGCGAGGCGGATATGGACCGGCAGGCTCTGCCGGTCGTCGCGCCAGGAGATGACGGCAAGGCCGATCGCGCCCGCGACCGCCGCCAGGGTCGCGCGCGGCGCCAGTTCCAGCACGGCCAGCGCCGTCCAGCACAGGACGACGACCGGAATGACCGCCAACCCGCCGCCGCGCGGCGTCGGCCGCTCATGGCTCGACCGGTCGTTCGGATGGTCGAGGATCTGCCGATGCCGCAGCCAGAGCAGCACCAGCCCGGTCGCGGCCGCGGTGACCGCGAAACAGACCGCCATCAGCTCGATGATGAGGAGCGTGGACATGATGGGACTTGGTAGCAGCAGTGGGGACGGTGGGCAACGGGGTGGTCGGGGTGGTTTCGGCGGTGACGAGGGCGGGCGCTATCGGGAGCGGCGACGCGGCGCTCGATGCGTGCTCACCGGTCTGTCTCGATGTTGAGGGGCATGGGCGGTTATCGTGGTCTATTCCCTACTTCCTTTGGGCTCAAACGAGCAC
>Ga0181519_10001240_pt1 | contig 22523 bp, 21 predicted proteins | sample PEATcosm2014_Bin_26_FD_121102 | JGI IMG/M metagenome (GOLD analysis project Ga0181519, IMG submission 121102) | Peatland microbial communities from MTU Mesocosm Facility, Houghton, MI, USA - PEATcosm2014_Bin02_10_metaG | ecosystem: Environmental > Terrestrial > Soil > Wetlands > Peat | place...
GCTGGCGGTGTACGTCGGCTATCACGTGGTGTGGAACGTCACGCCCGCGCTGCACACGCCGCTCATGGCGGTGACGAACGCCATCTCGGCGATCGTGATCGTGGGCGCGATGCTCGCGGCGGGCCTCACCGAAGGCAGCCTCGGCAAGACGATGGGGGTGATCGCTGTCGCGCTCGCGGCGGTGAATGTGTTCGGGGGTTTCCTCGTCACACAGCGCATGCTCGAAATGTTCAAGAAGAAAGACAAGCCGGCAAAGCTGGCGGCCAATGACGAAGCTGCAAAGGGAGCGCACTGACATGAGCATGAATCTTGTGACGCTGTTGTATCTGGTCGCGTCGATCTGTTTCATTCAGGCGCTCAAGGGCTTGTCGAACCCGAAAATGGCGCGGCGCGGCAACGCCTTCGGCATGATCGGCATGACGATTGCCGCACTCACCACGCTCGCGCTCATCTTTGAACTGCGCAAACTCTCGAACGGCAATTTCTCGGGCCTCGGCCTGATCCTTGCGGGGCTCGTGGTCGGTGGCGGCATCGGTGCTTACGTCGCGCGCAAGGTCGAGATGACGAAGATGCCCGAACTGGTCGCGGCCATGCACTCGCTCATCGGCCTGGCCGCGGTGTGTATCGCGGTGGCGGCGGTCGCGGAACCGGCGGCCTTCGGCATCGTCGCCGCAGGTGAGCCGTTGCCGGCAGGCAATCGTATCGAACTGTTCATCGGGACGTTCGTCGGCGCGATCACGTTCTCGGGTTCCGTCATTGCTTTCGGCAAGCTCTCGGGCAAGTACAAATTCCGTCTGTTCCAGGGCGCACCGGTGGTCTTCAAGGGCCAGCACATGGTGAATCTGGCGCTGGCGATCGCGATGCTCGGCTTCGGCGGTGCGTTCTTCGTCTCGCAGAGCTGGACACCGTTCGTCATCATGACGGCCATCGCCTTCGTGCTCGGCGTGCTCATCATCATCCCGATCGGCGGGGCGGACATGCCGGTCGTCGTGTCGATGCTGAACTCGTATTCCGGCTGGGCCGCGGCAGGCATCGGCTTCTCGCTGAACAACCCGATGCTCATCATCGCGGGCTCGCTGGTCGGCTCATCGGGCGCGATCCTGTCGTACATCATGTGCAAAGCCATGAATCGCTCGTTCTTCAACGTGATTCTCGGCGGCTTCGGGGCAACCCCCGGGGCCAGCGCGGCGGGCGGTGAGCAGCCGCAACGTCCGGTCAAGTCGGGCTCGCCCGATGACGCCGCGTTCCTCATGAGCAATGCCGAGTCGCTGGTGATCGTGCCCGGTTACGGTCTGGCCGTCGCCCGTGCGCAGCACGCGCTCAAGGAACTGACCGACAAGCTCACGGAGAAAGGCGTGAACGTGCGCTATGCGATCCACCCGGTTGCAGGCCGCATGCCGGGCCACATGAACGTGCTGTTGGCGGAGGCCGAAGTGCCGTACGACCAGGTGCTGGAGATGGACGAGATCAACGGCGAATTCGGTCAGACGGACGTGGTGCTCGTGCTCGGCGCGAACGACGTGGTGAACCCCGCCGCGAAGAACGATCCGCAATCGCCGATTGCCGGCATGCCGATTCTCGAGGCTTACAAGGCCAAGACGATCATCGTCAACAAGCGTTCGATGGCGGCGGGTTACGCCGGGCTGGACAACGAGTTGTTCTATCTCGACAAGACCATGATGGTCTTCGGCGATGCGAAGAAGGTCGTCGAAGAAATGGTCAAGGCGGTCGAGTAGAGGGAATAAGAGGAACAGGGCGAATACGGCGACGAGATGGCGTCGTCAGTCGCGCGGGGCGGCAGGACACAGCATGGCGCAGCCCCGCGCTACAATGCTCGCTTCCTATGCTTCCTCTCGCCTGCTGAAACCGCGTCATGACCCTCGGTATCGTCGCCGCACTGCATGAAGAAATCTCCGATCTGCTCGCCGAAATGGCCCCCGGGGCGCACGTCGAGCACATTGGCATGCGCGACTACCACGTGGGCAAACTGCATGGGCACAACTGCGTTATTGTGCTCGCACGCATCGGCAAGGTCGCGGCGGCAGCCACCACCACCGCACTGATTCACCGGTTCAAGGTCGACGAGATCGTCTTCACCGGTTTGGCGGGCGGGCTCGCCCACGGCCTGTCGGTCGGCGACGTCGTGGTGGCCGACACGTTCGTGCAGCACGACATGGACGCCAGCCCCCTCTTTCCTCGCTTTGAAATCCCGCTGCTCGGACGCGCCACCTTCGACACATCACCGGTACTGCGCGACGCACTCGCTCGAGCCGCGCGCGACTGGCTCGCCGACGAGATGGCCTCGCAGGTTCCCGACACGCTGCGCACCGAATTGCGCATGACCACGCCGCGCGTGCACGTCGGACAGATCGCGAGTGGCGATCGGTTCGTCTCCAGCGCGCAAGAAGTCGACCGTCTGCGCAATGCGTTGCCGCAAGCCCTCGCCGTGGAAATGGAAGGCGCTGCCGTGGCACAGGTGTGCCATGAGTACGGCATCCCGTTCGCCGTGATGCGCACGCTCTCCGACGCGGCCGACGACGACGCCCATGTCGACTTCCCACGCTTTCTGAGCGGTGTGGCCAGCCACTACTCGCACGGCATCCTTCGCCGCTTCCTCACGGCAGGACGCGCGTAGTCAACAGGGCGGCGCATCGCCGTCCGAATCACGAAATACCGTGCCGAAAGTGGCGGATTCACCGTCCGCCCTCCCCGTTTGGATAATTCGGGGGAGCGATCTCGACATCACGCACCGGCCGCCTTCCCGACAATGCGCCTTTTCACCTTGTCGGAAGGAAACGGTCAATGAACGTTGAAACCCCTCATGGCGGGCCAAGCGCGGCGGCACATCGGAGTGCGCCGGAACTGGCGACGATCTATCGATCGCTCGGCTGGAGTGACGTCGTCGAGATCCGAGCCCTCAATCCCAAATGCAACCCCACGAAAGAGGCGGTGACGCTCGCTGCCAGGCATCCGGACAGTGTGTTCGGACGAGAAATCGAGTCTTACGTCGGCAAGACGACCATCGGCGAGCCTGCTCGCAACGAGCAACAGCGTCTCGCGCTGCGTCATCTCTCGGTGATGGAGGACCATGAAATGACGATGGATCTGCTCAGAGACACCGGCTTGCCGGATGCCCTCGCCGTCGATCTCCTGCAACGACTGATCGCGCGCCCCACGGGCTGGACGGTCTTCGAGCGGCTCGTGACAACGCCGAACCTCAACGCCTGGGCGGCATCGGTGCTGGAGAGGATGGAACCCGTGCACGTTGCCGACGACGTGCTGACACTGCGCATCCTGCAAGCCTTCGGTCACGACGTCGCCGTGCCCTGGTCGTTCGACGTGACCAATAAGTGGGTGTACTTCTACAGCGCGACAACGAGAGACCCCGGCAGTCTCAGGCAACTGCTCGATCTCGCGACGCAGGATCGGCCCGGCGATGAATGTACGCGCGACGCTTGCCGCAAGGCCTATCAGGCGCTGGCCCACACGCATTACGGCGCGGGCGGGCAAGTCTGGCCGCATTGGGAGGTGCGAAACGACATCTGGGAGATGTATCCGGACCCGCGTGGCGCGACGTTTTTTCGCGACGACATCGTGTCCCACAATGCCATTACATGCGAGACGGAGCGGTGGCTCAGGAACGTCACGCTTGTTGGCTTTGTCGACGTGCCGGGACACTCGCCGCGCACCGGCCCCGACTACGATAGCGACCTCTCCGACCCGGACAACCTGACGTGCGATCCGCAGCGAGCGCCTCTCAGACCAAGCGAATTGCGGGACCGCCGCGCGGTATCGATGCCGCCGCGACGCACGGGACCGCTCGCGCCCGCCGGCGCCACCCTCAGCGCCGCGCTCGCCAGACGGCGACCGATAGCCTCGCCGCACGCCGGTATTGCGGGGGACATCTCCATCTTTCCGACAACGTGACCGTTCCTTTGCAAAGCCGTGCCGCGCGTTGCCAACGAGAATACCCTCCCACTCACGACGATGAGCGATGTCCTCATGAGAATCAGCGAATATGCTCCCGGAGAGGCGGCTTTGCTTCATATGCCAGCAGAAAATACTGGCTTGATCACCCTTCAATCGACATTGCGCGACGTTGTTGGCGCTCGCATGAGCGCACCGCACTGCGTGCAGTTGCGCGATCTGGCCATCCAGTCGGCATTGAACCCGGAAGGCGCGCTGTACCGCGAAATCGGCAGCATTGTGCGACACGCCTCCTCCACGCGGAACGCCCCTAGCGCCCGCCAGTTGGCCGCGCAGTGTAAATTGGCCGTCTCGTCGAACGACGAAGTCACCCTGGATCTGCTCAGGGATACCGGTTTGCCGCTGGCGATCGCTGAAGACCTGATTCGACGCCTCGCGGCCGAAGGTCCGGGATTCGAGATCGGCACGACGATGCACCAAACGCCGACGCTGGACCGCTGGGCACTTTCGGTTCTGGCGCGCACGCAGCCCGTGACAGTCACGTCCGACGTGCTGACACTGAGAATTCTGCAAGCGTTCGCTCAGGACGTTGCCATTCCCTGCGTATTCGTCGAAGGATCGAAGCACGTACGCTTCAGCCTGTGCTCGGAAGGCGACCAGCCCGTCAGATCGTTGATCGATCTCGCCGTCGCGATCGACACCGCGAGTCACCGGCAGCGCGAAGTCTGCCGAAATGCCTATGAGGCGATCTGCGTCACACACCATGGCACAGGCGACGACCGACTGTGGCCGCAATGGAAACGGTGCACCGGCTTTTGCTGGACAAACGGATTAGCCAACGCCGACGGCCCCCGCAGCGACTTCTATCTCGACGCCATCATCGACGATGAGACCGCGCAATGGATAAGACGGATAGATCCCATCGGTTCGCTTGGAAATTAATCAACATTCCGAAATATCTACAGATTTCGGTAAGCCGATATCGGTCATCGCTTCTCCCACGTCAGCCCATTTTTTTGATGCCCCCGGAGGCTCTCAATGTACCCAGTCAGCCAATGCGCAGACCCTTACCGCGCGGCAGCCGGTGCTTCGGAAACGCCGCTACCGAATTATCGGGCGCTTCACTGGAGAGACGTCATCACCCTCAGGCAACTTCCTGCCGAGATGGCGGACTTGAAATTGGGGGCGCTACAAGCCGCAGCGGATCCGACCAGTCAGTGTGCCCGCCAGATACACGCGTGCGTCGGACAGTATCCTGAGATCTTTCCGACGCGTGACGACAGACAATTGGCGGCATTACGGACATTGGCCATCTGCACCAACCCCGAAGTCACGCTCGATCTGCTCAGAGACACCGGGCTGCCCGCGATCATCGCGACAGATCTCATCGCGCGACTGGCGACCCGAGCGTCCGATTTCACGATCTTCGAACGGCTCGCGCAAGCACCTGATCTCGATCGTTGGGCCAAAACGGTGCTCGACAGGAACCAGGCGCATGACATCGAGGACGATGTGCTCACGCTGCGCATTCTGCAGACGTTCGCTCACGATGTTGCCGTGCCGTTCACACAAGATGTTGACGATGGCCAGGTGCACTTTCATGCCAGCGGCCCCAACGAGATGCCGAATCTGGCGAAGATGCTAGAAATCGCCATCGACAGCGATTACCAGGGCGAGCCATCCAGACCGATATGCCGCAACGCCTATGAGGCAATCGTGCGGGCCCACGTCGATCTGGGTAACGATCGCCTCTGGCCCCATTGGCATGGCGCCGGCGACATGTGGAAGCCGCATCCCAACCCGAATGCGACGTTCTTCGCGCTTAACATTGCGGCAGAATGCTACGTCGACTATGAAACGGAATCATGGCTCAAGGACATCACACCCGCCGGACGTCTCGAAAGGACGCGTGTTCTTCCTGCCGGCGGCGCAAGAAATGCTGACGAAACCCAACCGTAAACCTTGACCCGGCGCTCGCCTCGCGCACAAAAAAACCGGCCGCTGACGGCCGGTTTTTCTTGTCTCACTTTCTCACGCAGCGCGTTCACTGCGCGATTCAGCTCTGGGATGCACCACCGTCCCCATCGCCGCGCTTGCGCACCGAACCAGCGATCAGATCGAAACGGAACAAGCGGCATTCCAGCGCACCGTTGTACAACGGCGTGCGACGCGATTCGCGCAGACGCATCTGACCCGGCAGGCTCATGTCGGCCGTGAGCAGATACGCACTCCAGCCGGTAAAGCGTTGCTTGAGCGCGTCGCCGAAGGCTTTGAAGAACTCCGCGTCGACACCGTCGGGCTGATTGCGCTGGAACTGACCACCGCGATTGCCCTGCACATCGGGCGAATAGCCGCCGTCATCGGCATCGCGCGAACCACGGCGTCCGCGCACCTCGATACGCTCGCCGTACGGCGGGTTCGCGATGATGATGCCGGGACGATCCACCGGCGGCGACATATCGCGAGCATCCACCTGCTTAAGGCCGATGTCGCCCACGCCCGCACGCTCCAGATTGGCGCGCGACTTGACCAGCATGTCGCCCGAAATATCGCTGCCGAAAATCGTCGACGGCACACCGCGCACGCGTGCGTCGCGCTGCGCGTCCGCCGCCTGTACCTTCAGCGCCTGCCATGCCGTAATGTCATAGCCCTTCAGCTTCTCGAAGCCGAAACGGCGTCCGGCACCGGCAGGCACACCCAGTGCGATCTGGGCGGCTTCCGCGAGGAACGTGCCGCTGCCGCACATCGGGTCGTACAGCACCATGTCGGCGGCGGTATCGCTGCGCCAGCCGGCCAATCGCAGGATGCCGGCAGCCAGATTCTCGCGCAGCGGCGCCGCGCCCTTGTCCAGACGCCAGCCGCGCTTGAACAGCGCTTCACCGGAAGTGTCGAGATAGAGCGTGGCGTCGGTGGCCGTCAGGAAGGCGAACACGCGAACGTCAGGCTCCGACGTATCGATGTTCGGCCGCGAGCCGGTCTTCTCGCGCAGGCGGTCGCACACGGCGTCCTTGATGCGCAGCGTAACGAACTCGAGGCTGCGCACCGGTGCCTTGATACCGGTGACATCCACGCGCAAGGTCTGCTGATGGGAGAACCATTCTTCCCAGCGCTGCGAGAGCGCAAAGTCGTAGATGTCCTGCTCGGTGCGGTACCCCTGCTGGGCGATGCGCAACAGCACACGGCTCGCAATGCGCGAATGCAGGTTGGCAGCCATGCCAGCCGCCCACGGACCGGCGAAATGCACGCCACCGGGCACCTGTTTGCCGACCGACACGGGCGCCAGACGCCCCAGCTCAGCCAGTTCGGCGGCAAGCGCCTCTTCCAGTCCACGAGGACAGGGTGCGAAGAATTCGAAGGAAGCCATTTCGATGCGTACGACCGGCACGCGACGTGCCGGCGGAGGGAATAAAGCGCTATTGTACGCGCGCCGACCCGGCGGACGTCAGCGACACGCCACCGGGGCATGCGGCGAGCTTGTGCAGCAGGGTCTCGACAATGGCTTCGGGCGACTCGCGGATATCGATCACCAGCGCGTCGCGCGGCTCTTCGAGCGTGTCGAACTGACTTTGCAGCAGCGCCGGATCGAAGAAATGCCCGGTGCGCGACGCCAGCCGCTCGCCGATCACCTCGGGGGCGCCCTTGAGATAGACGAACACGACGTCGCCGTCGTGCTCGCCCAGCACATCGCGATAGCGCGAGCGCAACGCCGAACAGGCGAACACGTGATGACGCCCCGCCACACGGCGCGCGACGATGGCCTCACGAATCGCGGCAAGCCACGGTGCGCGGTCGTTGTCGTTAAGCGCCTCGCCGCGACGCATCTTCTCAATATTCGCGGCACTGTGAAACATATCCGCGTCGGAAAACCCGCAGCCCAGACGGTCGGCCAGTTGCTGCCCGACCGTGCTCTTGCCGCTGCCCGATACGCCCATCACCACGACGATCATGGCTCGCCTCCTTATCACTTGCCAACCTGCCGACCTGCGTCAGCGGCCAGCGTATTGCCGGCGTTGCATTCCCTGCATCGCGCCTCAAACCACCGTGGCGAGGCCGAGCGTCAACAGCAACGCCACTACCGAAATGATCGTCTCGCAAACCGTCCAGGTCTTGAAGGTCTGCGGCACGGTCATGTTGAAATATTCCTTGACGAGCCAGAAGCCGCCGTCGTTCACGTGCGACAGGATCAGCGACCCCGCGCCCGTGGCGAGCACCATCAGCTCAGGCTTCACCGTGGCGCCTGCGGCCGCCGCGATCGGTGCGACGATGCCGCACGCCGTGGTCATCGCCACCGTGGCAGACCCCGTCGCGATGCGGATCAGCACCGCCACCAGCCAGCCCAGCAGCAGCGGCGAGAGGTTCGCGTGCGTGGCCACGTCGACGATCGCCTTCGACACGCCGCTGTCCATCAGAATACGCCCGAAACCGCCGCCCGCGCCCACCACCAGCGTGATCGTGGCAATCGGCGCCAGACACTCGTTGGTGAACTTCAGGATCTGGTCGCGGTTGAAACCCCGCTGCTTGCCGAACGTGAAGAAGCTCACGAGCGTGGCGATCAGCAACGCCATCACCGAATTGCCGATGAACCGCAGGAAATCGTTGGCAAAGGTCTTCGGCGCGAAGAACGCGTCGGCCCAGCTCCCGATGAGCATCAGAATCACCGGCAGCAGAATCGTGAACAGCGTAATGCCGAAGCCCGGCAACTGGCTCATTTCACGGTCTTCCTCGACGAACTGCGCGAGCAGCGGATTGTCCGGGTTCGGCACCACGTAGCGCGACATCAGCTTCGCGAAGAGCGGACCGGCAATCGCCGCCGTCGGAATGCCGACGATCAGCGCATACATGATGGTGTGACCGATGTCTGCGTTGTAGGCCGTCACGGCGAGCAACGCGGCCGGGTGCGGCGGAATCAGGCCGTGCACGACGGAGAGCCCCGCCACCATCGGAATGCCGACGAGCACCATCGACGTACCGGTACGCTTGGCCACGTTGAATGCGATCGGAATCAGCAGCACGAAGCCGACTTCAAAGAACACCGGCAGACCGACGATGAACGCGATCACGACCATCGCCCAGTGCACGTTCTTCTCGCCGAACAGGCCGATGAGCGTGCGCGCAATGCGCTCGGCGCCCCCGGACTCGGCCATCATCTTGCCGAGCATCGTGCCCAGCCCCACCACGAGCGCGATGTGCCCCAGCGTGTTGCCCACGCCCGTCTCGAACGCCTTGACGATGCCGCCCATCGGCATGCCCACCGCCAGCCCGAGCACGAGCGAGACGACGATCAGCGTGATGAACGGATTCAGTTTGAAGCGCGCGATCAGCACGATCAGCGCAATTACCGCGATAAGCGCGTACACCAGCAGCAAGTTGCCTTGCACCGCGACCATGGGGGGTCTCCTCGTTTGGCTAGTTGGGCGAATGCCCGATGGGCTTGCGCCCGATTATTGAAATCCTGTTATTGGGTAAAACCGACGTTGCCCTGCCACACTTTCGTATGACTGTCTTGCCGCTCAGCCGCGCGGCAGTGCCGTCGCCGCGCGCGCCAGACGCGTAATGCCGTCCCAGTCGCAGGCGTCGACGAGTGCCTTGGGGGTCAGCCACGAGCCGCCCACACACACCACGTTCGGTTGCGCGAGATACGACGGTGCCGACTCGGCGCTGATGCCACCCGTCGGGCAGAAACGCACCTGACGGAACGGGCCGTACAGTGCCTTGAGCATCGGCACGCCGCCCGACGGCTCGGCCGGGAAGAACTTGACTGTCTCGTAGCCGTCGGCGAGCGCCGCGAGAATGTCGGACGGCGTGACCACGCCCGGCAGCAACGGCAGGCCCGCCGCCTTGGCCGCCGCCCCCAGCGCGGGCGTGTAGCCCGGCGAGACACCGAAGCGCGCACCGGCGGCCACGGCCTGCGCCATTTCCTCCGGACGCGTGAGCGTGCCCACGCCAACGATCAGTTCGTCGGACAGGCCCGCCACATGACGAATGACGTCCATCGCCGCCGGCGTGCGCAGCGTGATTTCGAGCACCCGTACGCCGCCCGCGAGCAGTGCACGCGAGACTTGCTCGCCCTGCTCGATGTTGTCGAACTGGAGCACCGGAACCACGGGGCCGGCACGAACGATGTCATTGATGTCCATTACGTTTTCCTTGAATGCCGTGACGTGAACTGCACGTCACTCAGTACCGAAGAACACAGAAGCGCCGGCTTCCGCCGCGCCCACTGCCGCGCGCATGTGGCCGAAGAGCACCCGCCCGGTGTCGTCGCCCGAGACGGGGACCTGCGCGATCTCGCGAGCCGCCCATTCCTGCGGGGCCACCTCGGCGTGCAACATGCCGGCGTTCGCGTCGAGCACGATCAGATCGCCATCGCGCACGCGGGCGATCGGGCCGCCGCCGGCCGCTTCGGGCGACACGTGAATCACGGCGGGCACCTTGCCCGATGCCCCGGACATCCGGCCGTCGGTCACGAGCGCCACGGCGAACCCTTCGTCCTGCAAGACACCGAGCAGCGGGGTGAGGCGATGCAGCTCGGGCATGCCATTGGCGCGCGGGCCCTGACCACGCAGCACCACGACCACGTCACGATGCAGCTCGCCCGCATCGAACGCGGCCTGAACCGCTTCCTGTGAAGTAAATACGCGGGCCGTTGCGGCCACGCGCCGATGTTCCGGCTTGACCGCCGACACCTTGATGACGCCGCGCCCGAGATTGCCGTGCATGAGCCGCAGTCCGCCATCGGGGGCGAACGGCTCGGCATGGCCGCGCAAGACGTCACGATCACCACTGTAGGCGCTCGCCGCCCGCCACGCCAGCCCCTCGGGCGAGAGCCACGGCTCCTCGCGGTAGCGCGAAAGGCCCGGGCCAGCCACGGTCTTCACGTCGTCGTGCAGCAGGCCCGCGTCGAGCAATTCGCCGATCAAAAAGGCCATGCCACCGGCCGCGTGGAAGTGATTCACGTCGGCTTTGCCGTTCGGATAGACGCGCGCCATGAGCGGCACGATGGCTGACAAGGCGTCGAAGTCGTCCCAATCGATGATGACGCCCGCCGCGCGAGCCATCGCCACGAGGTGCAGCGTGTGATTGGTCGAGCCGCCCGTGGCCAGCAGGCCGACGATGCCGTTGACGACGGCACGTTCGTCGACCACATGGCCGATGGGGGTGTATTGCGCGGTATCTGCGCCGATGGCCAGCACGCGCCCCAGGGCGGCGTCGGTCAGTGCGTCGCGCAGCGGCATCTGCGGATGCACGAAGGCCGCGCCCGGCAGGTGCAGGCCCATGATTTCCATCAGGAGCTGGTTGCTGTTGGCCGTGCCGTAAAACGTGCAAGTGCCCGCGCTGTGATAAGCCTGCGATTCCGACTCGAGCAGCGCGTCGCGGCCGACTTTACCGGTCGCGTACAACTGGCGGACCTTGGCCTTTTCGTCGTTCGACAGGCCACTCGCCATCGGGCCGGCCGGCACGAAGATCGTCGGCAGATGGCCGAACTGCAACGCACCGATCACGAGGCCCGGCACGATCTTGTCGCATACGCCGAGCATCAGCGCAGCGTCGAACATGTTGTGCGAGAGCGCAATGGCCGTACTCATCGCGATGATTTCGCGCGAGAACAACGACAGTTCCATGCCCGCGTTGCCTTGCGTAACGCCGTCGCACATCGCCGGCACGCCGCCTGCGACCTGCGCCGTGGCGCCGAGCTTGCGGGCGGCTTCGCGCAGACGCGCCGGATACTGCTCATACGGCTGATGCGCCGAGAGCATGTCGTTGTAAGCCGTGACGATGCCCACGTTCGGACGACGCTGCTCGCGCAGAATGAGCTTGTCGTTGGCCGGCATGGCGGCGAAGCCGTGCGCCAGATTGGCACAGGACAACGCACCACGCTGCGGGAAGCGGCCAGCGCTCGCATCGATGCGGGCCAGATACGCTGCACGCGTGTCGCGGCTGCGCGCGGCAATGCGCGCAGTCACTGCCATTAGGGTCGGGTGCAGGGGCTTCGTTTGCTCTGACGTCATGCCGGGGAACTGGATTGCGACGCACCCAGGGTAGGTGCGATTGGGAGCGGAGTTTAGTAGAAATTCTACATCCCATCAATCAAAAGCCATGGGCATCCGGGGTTTTACTGATTAATTTCCAAGAGTTACGCGATATCTTGCCGTATTGAGAAACATCAATCCACAATATGAAATCTTGTATTTCTGTAGTTTTTGTACATTCCCACCGTGGTCAGCGTGTCCGAAGGTCAGCTTCCGCGCCGAATGGCCACGGCTTGCGGGTGCTATAGTGGGCGCCTGACCCGCCGGGTCCGGAGCCAGCCCGCACGACCGGGCGGGCGCGATCGCGGCTTTTTGGGGAATAGGGGAATGGCGCGTGGCGATGTCCGCTACGCGCCGCTGCTTTTGTTGGTGCCTGCCTGCCATGCTGAACCGAATCGAAGCCACGCTGACTCAATTGCGTCCGTCCGAGCGCAAGCTCGCGACCTATGTGCTGGACGCCCCTCGCGAAATCGTCGATCTGTCGATGAACGAACTCGCGGAGCGTGCCAACGTCAGCCAACCCACCATCGCCCGGTTCTGTCAGGCCGTCGGATGCAGCGGCTATCGTGAATTCAAGATCCGGCTGGCACAGGGCATCGCGCAAGGGGTGCCGTTCGTGCACCGCGATGTGCGGCCCGACGAGCCGGTTCCCGGCATCGCCAGCAAAGTGCTCGACCGCACCATCGGCAGCCTCATGCAGGTTCGCAACACCCTCTCGCCCGACAGCATCGGACAAGCCATCGACCTGCTTGCCGGGGCGCGACGCATCGAGTTCTACGGGGCGGGGGCGTCGGGGATTGCCGCACAGGACATGCAGCACAAGTTCTTCCGGCTCGGTGTGCCGGCCGTGGCGTACAACGATCCGCACGTCTATGGGATGTCCGCCGCATTGCTGCGCGAGGGGGATGTGGTGGTGGCGATCTCGAACACCGGGCGCACGCAGGATCTGCTCGAAGCCGCACAACTGGCGCGCACGGCAGGCGCGAGCGTGATTGCGATCACGCATAGCAACTCACCGCTGTCGCGTCTGGCGAGTGTCGCACTCTTTGCCGATGTCGACGAAGACACCGACGTCTACTCGCCGCTGACCTCTCGCATCACGCATCTGGCCATCGGCGACGTGCTCGCCGTGGGCATGGCGCTGCGTCTGGGCGACCGCCTGCCCGCACAACTCGCCCGCGCGAAGGAAGTCATCAATCGTCGCAGGACGACGAACGAAGGACGATAGCCACGGCGGCGGACTTCTGCGCCGCCCCGGCTTTCAGCGTCTCATCCTCTGCGTCTCATCCCCCTGCGCCTGCGCTTCGTCAGCGCTGCTGCGCCTGCGGATTCACGGCGTTTTGCAGCGGCTTGCCGGTGAGCGCGGCGATCAGGTTGTCCGCTGCGCACGCCGCCATCGCGTGACGCGTCTCGTGCGTTGCGGAGCCGATATGCGGCAGCGCGACCACGTTCTTCATGTACAGCAACGGCGAATCGACCGGCACCGGCTCGCGCTCGAACACGTCGAGACCGGCGGCACGCAAATGCCCCGATGCCAGGGCATCGATCAGCGCCGCTTCGTCGATCACCTTGCCGCGCGCCGCATTGATGAAGATCGCGCCTTGCTTCATCTGCGCGAATTCGCGGGCACCGATCAACCGTTCGGTGGCCGGCGAGAGCGGCACCAAGGTCACGACGAAGTCGGCTTGTGCGAGCAACTCCGGCAACGTCCGGTACTCGGCGCCGTACGCCTGTTCCGCCGCTTCGTTACGCGAACGGTTGCTGTAGAGCACCTTCATGCCGAAACCGAGCGCCGCACGGCGCGCAACGGCCCCGCCAATGCGGCCCATGCCGACGATGCCCAGCGTCTTGCCCTGAACGTCGGTGCCGAAATATTCTTCACCAAGGCTCGACTTCCAGCCACCGGCCTTCACCAGTTCGGCAAGCTCGACTACGCGCCGGGCACTCGACAGAATCAGCGAGAAGACGGTATCCGCCGTCGTCTCCGTCAGCACATCCGGCGTATTCATCAGCACGATGCCGCGACGCGTGAGATCGGCCACGTCGAACTGGTCGTAGCCCACCGAAATGGTGGCCCACGCCTTGAGCTTCGGCGCCGCATCGAGCAGTGCGGGCGTCACGTTCACGCCCACACCGATCGCGCCGTCGGCACGGCCGAGCGCCGCCATGAAGTCCGCGCGATTGCCGTCGTTCACACCGTTGAATTCCGTGAGCGTGAATGCCTCGGCCAACCGCGCGCGCACGTCTGGCGGCACGCCCTTGTACAACACCACTTCCGGACGACTCATCCTGTTCACTCCTGTGGGTTGCCGCCAGCCCCCGCGGGCAGCGGACGAAATGATGGCAATGATCGGGGTGCCGGCTCAGCGCTTCGCGTCGTGGGCTTCGGCAAACGCCCGTTCGAGAAAGTCGAGTCGGTCCTGCCCCCAATAGGGCTGACCCTCGAATACGAACCACGGCGCGCCGAACACGCCGGCGCTCGCCGCTTCGTCGGTATTGGCGTCGTACGTCGCCTGTACGCTCGCACCGTTCGAGGCGGCAAGCAGCGACTTGGCGTCGAGCGACAGACCTTCGGCAATCGCCTGCAACGTGGCGTCGTCGGCGATGTTGCGCTCCTCGGTCCACAGCGCCGTGGAGATCGCCGCCGACAGGTCGAGCGCCGTGTCCGTGCCGTGCGCGAGTTGCGTGGCGATGATCAGGCGCGCAGCCGGATCGCCCGCTACCGGGAAGAACTTCGGTTGCAGATTGAGCGGCACGCCGAGGTGCTTCGACCAGCGCGCCAGTTCGACGAGGCGATACGCCTGTCGTTGCGGCGTGCGCTTGGCCAGCGGCAGTCCGCCCGACCCCGCGAAGATGCGACCGAGATCCATCGGCTTGAACTGGATCTTCACGTCGTAGCGACGCGCCAGTTCGACAAAGCGTGCATGCCCCAGGTAGACATAGGGCGACTGTGGCGCCACAAAATAATCGCAGGTCAGACTCACGGCAGACTCCTCTCGCTATCGATGGTTGGCGCTTATGGGTAGCGCTTGTATTGCTTGATGACGTGTGTGGAATGTGTGTGCGGCATCTGTGGGATGGACAACGTCGCGCGTCAGAACGGCTTGACGACCGCGAGGATCACCGCGCCCAACAGTCCCAGCACCGGGAATTCATTGAAGTAGCGATACCAGCGATGCGAATGCGTGTTGCGCCCGGTCTCGAACTTGCGCAGCAGACGCCCGCACGCATGGTGGTAACCCAGCAGCAGCACCACGATCAGCAGCTTGGCGTGCAGCCAGCCGCCGTAGCGTCCGATGCCGTAGTACAGCCAGAGGATCAGTCCGAAAGCGAGCGCAGGCACCGCCAGAATCGTCATGAAGCGGTACAGCTTGCGCGCCATGAGCAGCAAACGTTGCGTGGCAGCGGGATCGCTCTCCATCGCAAGATTGACGTAAATGCGCGGCAGATAGAACAGACCGGCGAACCACGAGGCGACGAAAACGATATGAAGCGCTTTGATCCAGAGCATCGGGGACAGCAGCCCGCACGCAGGCCGTCGAATATTTTGAACAGCAAGCAATGTACAACAATCTGCCGTATCGCGATGCGCGACGCCGCGTCCCTTAGGGCAACGGGCCTGCGGCAAATCGACGCGACCGGGCGCGCACGAACATGCCGCGTCGCGGTAAGACGCATGCGGGCACGGCACCGACGCGTCTCACCCGGTGAAACACGACTTCGGCGACGGCCCTGCCCGGCTGTGCCAGAATACGGGCCATATTGGCTTCTTTGCCCGCATCGGTCTATCCGCCGATCATTGGCTCCCGCATGAGAATTCTTGGCATCGACCCCGGGCTGCGTGTCACCGGTTTTGGCGTGCTCGAAAAGCACGGCAGCCGCCTGCAATATGTGACCAGCGGCGTGATCCGGACCGGCGAAGGCACGCTGCCCGCGCGGCTGCGCATCATCTTCGAGAGCGTGGCGGAACTGGTCGACACCTATCGGCCCGATCAGGCCGCGATCGAAAAAGTGTTCGTCAACGTCAACCCGCAATCCACGCTGCTGCTCGGACAGGCGCGTGGCGCGGCGATTACCGCGCTGTCGGTCGGCGGGCTGGAGGTCTTCGAGTACACCCCGATGCAGCTCAAGCAGGCGGTGGTCGGCTACGGACGCGCCCGAAAGGAACAGGTGCAGGAGATGGTCACGCGCCTGCTCACGCTCACCGGCACGCCGGGCAAGGACGCGTCCGATGCGCTGGGCGTGGCCATCTGTCACGCGCACAGCGGCGAGACGTACGCGGCGCTGGCCGAGGTCTCCCCCGCCCTCGCGGCCAAGGGCCTGCGCGTGCGACGCGGGCGCCTGATCGGCTAAGGGACCGATCGGCTGAGCGGCCAGGCGCCGCCGCCATCGCATGATGCGCTGCCGGAAATCCCGTCGCCCCGCCCCGGCAAGCGACGTCCGAAGCGCTACAATGCAGCCATGATCGAAACCGACAAACTCGCCGCCGAGCGCATCATCGCGCCCACCCCGGCCTCGCCCAACGAAGAAGCCTTCGAGCGCGCGCTGCGCCCCAAGCTGCTCGACGAATACGTCGGTCAGCGCAAGGTGCGCGAGCAGTTGGAAATCTTCATCGAGGCGGCCCGCAAGCGTTCGGAACCGCTCGACCACGTGCTGCTCTTCGGCCCGCCGGGGCTGGGCAAGACCACGCTCGCCCACATCATCGCCCGCGAAATGGGCGTGCATCTGCGCCAGACGTCGGGCCCCGTACTCGAGCGTCCGGGCGACCTCGCCGCACTGCTGACCAATCTCGAACCCAACGACGTGCTGTTCATCGACGAAATTCACCGGTTGTCGCCGGTCGTCGAGGAAATTCTGTATCCGGCGCTCGAGGACTATCAGATCGACATCATGATCGGCGAGGGCCCCGCGGCCCGCAGCGTCAAACTCGATCTGCAACCGTTCACGCTCGTCGGCGCCACCACGCGCGCCGGCATGCTGACCAATCCGCTGCGCGACCGCTTCGGCATCGTGGCACGTCTGGAGTTCTACTCGGCCGAGGAACTGTCGGGCATCGTGCGCCGCTCTGCGGGCTTGCTCGGTGCGGTCATTGCCGACGACGGCGCCTTTGAGATCGCCCGCCGTGCACGTGGCACGCCGCGTATTGCCAACCGCTTGCTGCGGCGCGTGCGCGACTACGCCGAAGTGAAGGCCGACGGCCGCATCACCGCCGCCGTTGCCGACGCCGCCCTGCGCATGCTCGACGTCGATCCGGTCGGCTTCGACGTGATGGACCGCAAACTGCTCGAAGCCGTGCTCCACAAGTTCGACGGCGGCCCGGTAGGCGTGGACAACCTCGCCGCCGCCATCGGCGAAGAGCGCGACACCATCGAAGACGTGATCGAGCCGTATCTGATTCAGCAGGGCTTCCTGCAACGTACGCCGCGCGGACGCGTCGCGACCCTCGCAGCGTTCCGTCACTTCGGACTGACCGCCCCCGGCAGCGCGCCGGAGAGCGGCTCGCTCTGGTCGCCGGACGCCACCGGCAAGTGACGCCCGCCATCACGTTACGCTGAACGACGCATGTCCTCGCACGACGACCTCCCGACACCCCCTCCGGCAGCGCCCCTGCGGCCCGCCGGACCGGTGACCGGTGTGTCGGGACACCTGCGGCACGCGATCGCCATGCGGCTGGTGAGCCTGACATCCGGCCCCGGCGCACCGCGTCTGAACTACGACACGCCCGACGGCGATCCCGGCCTGTTCGGCCCCGACGCCGCTTGCTGGCATGTTCACGGCGACTTCACCTCGATGATGATCGGCGGGATCAGCGCATTGCTGCTTCAGTCGCTGCATCCGCTCGCGATGGCCGGTGTCTGGGATCACTCGACGTTCCGCCAGGACGTGATCGGCCGTCTGCGCCGCACCGCGACCTTCATCGGCGGCACGACATTCGGCAACACGGCCGACGCCGAAGCGCTGCTCGAGCGCGTGCGACGCATCCACTTGCAGGTCAAGGGCACCGCCCCCGACGGCCGTCCTTATGCCGCTTACGATCCCGATCTTCTGACGTGGGTCCATGTGGCAGAGACGTCGAGCTTCCTGCGCAGCTATCTCGTCTACAAGAACCCCGCGTTCGCACGCAGCGAGCAGGATCGTTACTACGCGGAAGTTTCACGCATTGCGGTGGCCCTTGGCGCCCGCGATGTGCCGATGAGCGTGTCGCAGATCGACGACTACCTCGCCTCGATGCGCCCGGCCTTGTGCGCGAGCGATCGCACCGAAGAAGTCGTGCGCGTGTTGCGCAATCTGCCTGCGCCGTTCGCGGGCGCGCGCGTGTTCAGTGGATTGTTGTTCCGGGCAGGTATCGATCTGCTGCCGGACTGGTCACAGACGATGCTCGGTTTCGGTCAGACGTCGATGGTGCGCCGCCTCACGGTGCGGCCTGCCGTGCGTCACATGGCGCAGGTCGCCCGCTGGTCGATGCGCAACAGCGTGGCCCATCGGGCGCGACGCCGCGCGTTGGCCACCCCCGAGGTCTCCGTCGTGCAGCCATCGCTGGAGCGCTGAGCGCGCATCGGATCGCGATGACATTGCCAGCACCGCCGGCACCATCGCCCTCCCACGCCAGCCCCGCCCGCCACAGATGCAGGGGCGCAAATAAAGCGCGTTACACCACCCGCGGATCGACGCGATCCGTCGCCGAGACAGCAACATCCACCGGCTTGTCGTTGCTTTCGTCGCGCACGGCGTCGTCCAGATGCGTAACGTCTCCCCAACTCAGCACGTGCCAACGCTCGCCGTCGTATGCCAGTCGGTTCACGCTGGCGTTGAGCAACGGATAGGCGCGCGGCTCGGACAGCGCGAGTCCCGTTGCCAGCCGATAGCAGCAGTCGAGCACGCCACCGTGCGCCACGAGCGCGAGATGCTGCCCCGTGTGGTCGCGCAGGAGTTGGGCGACGAAATCCGTGATGCGCGTGTAGAAACCTCGCGTCGACTCGCCACCGGGAATCACAAAATCAGGATCGCGACTCTGCCAACGCGCGTAGTCCTGCGGAAATTCCGCCTGAATCTCGTCGGGCACGCGGGTTTCGAAAATCCCGTAGTGCCGCTCTCGCAGACTCGCCGTGCGCACGAGCGGCAAGCCGCATGCGTGCGCCACGGGCGCCGCCGTTTGCACCGCACGCCGCAGATCGCTCGTGAGCACATGGTCGAACACGCGTCCCTGCGCCGCGACCTCGCGCGCGATGCGCTCCCCCAGCAAAACCGCCTGACGCTCACCCTCGCTCGAGAGCGGAATGTCCGTATGCCCCTGAATCCGCTTGATGCGGTTCCAGTCGGTCTCGCCGTGGCGAATCAAAGTGAGGGTCGTCGTCGTGCCGGTCATCGATGCGAATGCAATATGCGTTTGGCGTTAGCCGTGATGCGTGAGTCCAGAGGGAAGCGAGAAGCAGGCGGCGTTGCCCTCAGACGGCCTTCGGATTGAGCGTGTAGGTGCCGGTCACGCTCGCGCTGCCAAGCACATGCGGCTTGATCGCGGCGAGAACGTCATCGCCCCCGAAGCGGCCTTCGAGCGGCACGCGCGCGACGTCGAGCGCATACACGGTGAAATGGTAGTGGTGCACGATCGTGTCGTTCCACGGCGGGCACGGGCCATCGTAGCCGTAGTAATCGCCCTTCATCGTCTCGTCGCCAGCAAACCATGCGGTGTAGTCGTTCACACCGTGACGCATGCCATCGAGTGCGTCCGGGCCGAACTTGCCGCGCGGCGTGACGTGATTGCTGTGGCTGGCCGCCGGGATCTCGGAGACCGATGCCGGCACGTCAACGAGCACCCAGTGATAGAAATCGACGCGCGGCAGGTCCGCCGGCACTTCGCGGCCTTCCTTGTTGACGTCGTCGCCCTGGCTCGGCACGTCGCTGTCGGTACAGATCACGACAAACGAACGGGTACCGGCGGGCACATCGGACCACGCCAGATGGGGATTCTTGTTCTGCGACAGCGCGACGTGCGACTGCGCGTCCGGTTTGCCGAAGGCGAACTGTGCATCTATCGCCCCATTGGCGGCAAACGAGTCACTCCAGACTTTCATCAGATTCTCCCAAGCATTGTCATTTCGGAACCCAACGACGGTATCACACCGATGCGAATCGCGTGCAATAGCGCACGCACATCAGGACGATTCCGAGCGATTTTCGGGATAGGACGAGTGGCGAGCGGCGCAAGCGCCGCCCCCCCAAGACGGATCAGACGGCGTCGGGACGCGTCTGAAGCCAGAACGTGACCGGCCCGTCGTTCACGAGCGAGACGCGCATATGTGCGCCGAACTCGCCCGTCTGCACGATCGGGTGGCGCGCGCGCGCCTGCGTCACGAAATGATCGAAGAGTCGCTTGCCATCGGCCGGACTCGCCGCCGACGTGAAACTCGGACGAGTACCGCTGTTGGTGTCGGCCGCCAGTGTGAACTGCGAGACGAGCAGCAAAGCGCCCGCTGCGCCGTTACCGTCGAGGCTCGACACGCTGCGGTTCATCTTGCCCGCTTCGTCCGAAAACACGCGATAGCCGAGCAGCTTCGCGAGCAACTTGTCCGCGCTCGCCTCGGTATCGCCGCGCTCGGCGCACACCAGCGCGAGCAGGCCCGGGCCGATGGCGCCGACGGTGCGGCCATCGACCGTCACCGCGGCTTCGAGCACACGTTGGATGAGCGCGATCATGGCGTGGGATACGGCAGCGAGGACACCGGGCCGACGACGCTCAGGCGAGCGTCACGCGGGCGAAGCGGCGCTTGCCGACTTGCACGACGTAGGTACCGGCTTCGATCTTCGCGCCCTTGTCGGACACCGTCTCGCCATCGATACGCACACCGCCCTGCTCGATGTTGCGGTTGGCTTCCGACGTCGACGGCACCAGACCCGCCTGCTTGAGCAGTTGGGCGATGCCCAGCGGTGCGCCGTCGAGCGAGACTTCCGGAATATCGTCCGGCACGCCGCCCTTGGCGCGGGCATTGAAGTCCTCGAGCGCGCGCTCGGCGTCGGCCTGCGAGTGGAAACGCGCCACGATCTCCTGCGCGAGCAGCACCTTCACGTCGCGCGGATTGCGTCCGCCTTCGACGTCCTTGCGCAGTTGGGCGATCTCTTCGAGCGAACGGAACGAGAGCAGCTCGTAGTAGCGCCACATCAGATCGTCGGAGATGCTCATGAGCTTGCCGAACATTTCGCTCGGCTTCTCGCTGATGCCCACGTAGTTGCCCTTGGACTTCGACATCTTCTCAACGCCGTCCAGCCCTTCGAGCAGCGGCATCGTCAGAATGCACTGCGGCTCCTGGCCGTACTGCTTCTGCAATTCGCGGCCCACCAGCAGGTTGAACTTCTGGTCCGTGCCCCCGAGCTCCAGATCCGACTCCAGCGCCACCGAGTCGTAGCCCTGCATGAGCGGGTAGAGGAATTCGTGGATGGCGATGGGCACACCGCCCTGGAAACGCTTCGTGAAGTCTTCCCGCTCGAGCATGCGCGCCATGGTGTAGCGCGACGCGAGCTTGATCATGCCGTCGGCGCCCAGCTTCATCGACCATTCGCTGTTGTAGCGGATCTCGGTCTTGTTGCGATCGAGCACGAGGGCGGCCTGCTCGAAATAGGTCTTGGCATTCGACTCGATCTGCTCGCGGGTGAGCGGCGGGCGCGTGCTGTTACGGCCCGACGGGTCGCCAATGAGCGACGTGAAATCGCCGATCAGGAAAATGACCGTATGCCCCAGATCCTGCAACTGGCGCATCTTGTTGAGCACCACGGTGTGGCCGATGTGGATGTCGGGGGCCGTCGGATCCAGGCCCAGCTTGATGCGCAGCGGCTTGCCGGTCGCTTCGCTGCGTGCCAGCTTCTGCAGGAACTCCTCTTCCACGAGAAGCTCATCGCAACCGCGCTTGGCGATCGCCAGAGCGGCCCGCGTGGCGTCGGTCACGGGGTACTTCTTTTCCGAGGTGAGTGTGTGTTCACTTGTCATAACATCATTGTCCAGACTGGCTCAGGGTTTCCCTTAAACAGTCAGTAAAGGCGGAGGCCACGGTGGGTCTGCTATAATCGCGGCTCAATTCTCGGCTCGGGCCGAAGCGACGCCGGGTTGCCCCGCAAATTCCGGCAGGCAATCTCGAAGCGTGTCGCTCCGCCCGGGCTTTTTTCGTAAGTTGCGCAGAATTTTACGTGATGTGGCCAAAACTCCGTGATTTTTTTGCGCGTGAACTGCTGACCCTGATCGACCCCACGCAGCCGAAGCACCGTCGCAGAAAGGTGCAAATCGTGGCGACGGTCGGTTCGGCCCTGACGTTGGGAATGGTGACCGCTTTCGGCGTGGCACCCATGGTGCCCGAAGCGGCGCGCAACGGGGCGAGCGTGACGTTGCCGCTCACCTTTCCCGATCTGGCCAAACAGATTCAGCAGCTCGACGCGCAGTCTCAGACCTTTATCCACCAAGTGGCGCTGCGGCGCGGCGAAACCCTTGGCGACATGCTCTCACGGCTGTCGATCCAGGACCCCGCCGCCGAACGCTTCATTCGCGAGAACGCCATCGCCCGGCGTCTGATCGGCGTGCCC
>Ga0181519_10001241_pt1 | contig 22522 bp, 21 predicted proteins | sample PEATcosm2014_Bin_26_FD_121102 | JGI IMG/M metagenome (GOLD analysis project Ga0181519, IMG submission 121102) | Peatland microbial communities from MTU Mesocosm Facility, Houghton, MI, USA - PEATcosm2014_Bin02_10_metaG | ecosystem: Environmental > Terrestrial > Soil > Wetlands > Peat | place...
CCGACCATCGGGCATCTGTGGGCGCTCACCAGTGACATCCCGAGAGGCGTCGCGCCGACCGCCGTCCCGGTCACACCGATCTCCCCGTGGAGTGCTCCCGGCAGGTACGGAGCCCCCTCCTGGACGGCACCGGCGATGGCGGCGGCCGTCCGCCGGCAACGGATCCATCCGCTGGCGGTCGTGGCGTTCGCGGTGAGCCTGTTCGGACTCTTCACGTCCGCCCTGATCTACGGGAGTGCGGTCGCCCTGCTGCTGGCCGTCTTCGCGCTGGTGCAGGTCCACGACACCGAGGACGACCGGGGCCACGGACTCGCCACGGCGGCACTCGCCATCTCGGCGACGTCGTTGCTCCTCGCCGTCGATCTGCTCCTCCGCGCCCACGGCTAGGGACCGCCGGCGGGACGCGGCACCGGTCAGGGACGCCAGTTGCGTGCCCCGGGACCGAGTTCGCCCAGCACGTCATCGGGGTTCGCCAGCCGACAGCGCTCCACCGACAGGCAGCCGCATCCGATGCAACCGCTCAACCCGTCCCGCAGTGCCTCGAGCGCGGCGAGACGGGCGTCGAGGTCGACGCGCCAGGCGTCCGAGAGCCGGGCCCAGTCCCTCCGGGTGGGCGTCCGGTTGTCCGGGAGCGAGTCGAGGGCCTCCCTGATCCGTCGCAGCGGGAGACCGACCCGCTGCGACGCCCGGATGAAGGCCACGCGGCGCAAGGTCTCGCGGGCGAACCGCCGCTGGTTCCCCGCGGTGCGCCGGGCGGCGATGAGTCCTTCGGACTCGTAGAAGTGGAGCGCGGACACCGCGACGCCGCTGCGCTCGGCGAGCTCGCCGACGCTGAGTTCGTGCACGTCCGCGCGGATCTGTCCCATGGCCCTTGACCTCAAGGTTACTTGAGGTCTTAATCTGCCGGCATGACGACAGCCACCGCCCGCCCGTCCGCCGGGACCCCGGGCACCCTGGACGAGGCCTTCGAGCGGATGGCGGCTGCGGGCTTCGAGCTCCCCAGCGGTTTCGTCAACCACGGGCCCATGGCGTGTGAGGCACTCGCCACCTGGGGGTTCGACGAGGACGTCGAGCGCTGGTCCCGGAGGCCGTCGGGGCTCGGCGGCGTCGCCATCCTGCCGGCGGCGAGCCGGTCGTTCGCCTGGGAGGACGCCCTCGGCGACTACTCGAGGCTTCCCGAATGGGACGGCTACTTCGAAGCCAGCATCGACCGTGACGGATGGCCCGAGATGGTCGCCACCTGGGTCCCACGGCTGGCGCCGTCGCTCGGCACCGCCCTCTTCCACGCGGTGATCAGGGTGAGCCATGCCGTCCGTGCGCTCGGGGCGTTCGACACACCGCCCCGCCGGGCCGAGCTGGCCCGCGCCCTCGCCTACTGGGCGGCGCGCTGCACCCCCGTCCGCCAGGATCCCGAGATACCCGAGGTGGACGACGTCGGCGCGGCGATCCTCGCCACCGCCGGGCTCGCCGCCCGCCACTTCCTCGCGCTCCCGCGCATCTTCGAGCTCCACGGGGTCACGGGGTCCATGGCGGTGAGCCTCCTGGCCCCGCACCTCGCACCCCACGACGCCGTGGTGATGCTCGGCCATCTCCACGGCAACCTCGCAGGTCTCTTCGCCGACAGCGAGGCGGTCCGGGTGCCGGAGGTGCGCGGCATCCCGGCGGGCGAGATCGCCGCCACCGCGGTGGCGAGCGGCGATCCCCACGCGGTGAAGCTCGCCGAGGCCTGCCTGCGGCCGGAGGCCGCCGGCACCGACACCGCCTTCCAGGCCGCCGCCGAACTGGTCGTCGGCAGGTCCTGAACCCACGTCCGCCTCCGGCGGGAGGTTCAGGTGGGCGGGTCGGCCGGCGGGGGGGTGTCGTCGACCGGGCGGCTCCGGATGACCGCCACCGTCTTGGTCGGGTCGTCCGGGTCGAAGTGGAGGTCGATGGGCCCCTTGTCGCGGTCGGGGTCGCTCGGTGCCTTGATCACGAAGGCAGGTTCGTTCTTCGGGAGCTCGAGCGCCTCGCGGAGGCCAAGGGCGATGCCGTTCATCACCACCCCCGCCGAGGTGCGCCGGATCCGGGCGAACCGGTCGGGCCGTCCCGTCCCGTCCTCCCCGTCCTCCCCGTCCCCGGGCGGGCCGTCCGGCACCGGGTCCTCGTCGGCCCAGGCCTCCACGGGGGCGTCCCCGTTGTCACCGTCCGGCGACGGGGCGCCCTCCGTCCCGCCGGGCCGGTCGGCCTCGTCGGCGGGGTTCGGGTCCACGGCACCCACGGTAGCGCCGACCGGATGGCCACCGTCCCCGCCGACGACCGGTCGCCCCGAACCGGTCGTGCCCTAGGATCGGGGCATGTTCGACCGCTTCCACCCGCCGGTCGAGGAGTACCTCGAGGCGATCTTCTCGCTGGAGGAGGAGGGGATCCCCGTCATCCAGGCCCGGCTCGCCGAGCGCCTGGACAAGGCGGCGCCGTCGGTGTCGGAGATGCTGGACCGCCTCGAGGCCGACGGCTTCATCACCCGCTCCGCCCGGCAGATCGCCCTCACGCCGGAAGGCGCCCGGCTCGCCCAGGGGGTGGTGCGCAAACACCGCCTGGCCGAGCGGCTCCTCGTCGACATCATCGGGCTCGACTGGGACAAGGCCCATCTGGAGGCGGGCCGGTGGGAGCACGTCATCTCCGACGAGGTGGAGGCGCGCCTGGTCGAGCTCCTCGACCACCCCACCACCTGCCCGCACGGGAACCCCATCCCCGGGGCGGTGCCGACCGGTCCCGAGCAGCTCCGGCTGGCCGACGCCGAACCCGGCGACCACGTTCGGATCGAGCGGATCACCGAGTCCGTCGAGCACGACGCCGCCTCGCTCTCCTACCTCGGCGACCACGGCCTCACCCCGGGGACCACCGCCACCATCGGATCCAAGGCGCCCGACGGGACCCTCACCCTGGTGGTCGGGGCGGCCACCATCGCCCTCGGCCCCGCCATCACCCAGCAGCTCTTCGTGGCCGCGGTCTGACCGACCACCGGGCGGACGCCCGATCCGGGCCAGCACTCGGTACACTGGACTGCCAACGAGCAGGGCACCGCAGTCCGGCGATCCGTCGCCGGCTGTCCGGACGAGGCAGCCACGACCATGCAGACCACCGAAGCCAGGCATCCCGGCGGGACCGAACCCGGTCGCGAGGAGCTCGACGCCCGGAAGGCCGCCATTCTGAACGCCGTGGTGACCGAGTACATCGGCTCCGCGCAGCCGGTGGGATCGCAGCACGTCGTCGACGCCCCCGGGGTGAGCGTCTCGTCGGCGACCGTGCGGGCCGACATGGCGGCGCTCGAGCGGGACGGCTACCTGGCCCAGCCCCACACCAGCGCCGGCCGGATCCCCACCGACAAGGGCTACCGGTTCTTCGTCGACCACCTGGGCGGACCCGGGCCGCTCGACCCGCCGGCCCGTCAGCAGGTCCGAGAGTTCTTCGACCACGCCCACGGGGAGATCGAGGGGATGCTCGAACGGACCTCGGGCCTCCTGGCCGACCTCACCGACTGCACCTCCATGGTGGTGGGGCCGTCCCACGAGTCCTCCGTGGTGCGCTCGCTGCAGCTGGTCGGACTGGCCCCGCGTACGGTGCTCCTGGTGGTGGTGCTGGCCGACGGCGCCGTGCAGAAGCACTCCATCGAGCTGGTGGAGGAGGCCGACGACGACACCCTGGTGGACGCCGCCCGGCACCTGGCCGCCCACGCCGTCGGGACGACGCTGGCGGGATCCGCTGCCGAGGTGCCCACCACCGGTGACCGGTCGACCGACGCGGTGGTGGCCGCCGGGGCGGCCGGCCTGCGGTCCCTCGGGACGGTCGAGGCCGGCGACCAGCTCTTCGTCGGCGGCTCCTCGCGGCTGGCCGCCGCCTTCGACGCCGTCGACACCGTCCGGTCGGTGCTCACCATCCTCGAGCAGCAGCTGGTGGTGGTGACGCTGCTCCGCGACGTCCTCGACCGCGGCCTGTCGGTCGCCATCGGCACCGAGCACGGGGTCGAGCCGCTGGCCTCGTGCGCGGTGGTGGTCATGCCGGTGTCGGTGGACGGCGAGGTGGCCGGCACCATCGGCCTGCTCGGCCCCACGCGGATGAACTATCCGCAGGCCCTGGCCGCCGCCCGGGTGGTCGGCGAGGGCCTGAGCCGCCGCCTCGGGGGGGCGGCCCGGTGACCGACGCCGACCTCTACGAGCTGCTGGGCGTCGGGCGGAACGCCACCGACGACGAGCTGAAGCGGGCCTACCGGAAGAAGGCCCGCGAGTTCCACCCCGACGCCAACCAGGGGGACGAGCTGACCGAGGAGCGTTTCAAGGAGGTCAGCCTGGCCTACGAGGTCCTCCGCGACCCCGAGCGCCGTGCCCGCTACGACCGCTACGGGGCGGAGGGCGTCTTCGGCCCGGCCGCCGGCGGGGGCGGTGGGTTCGGTGCCGGCGACCCGTTCGGCGGAGGCCTCGGGGACCTCTTCGACGCCTTCTTCAACGGCGGGGGCGGGGGCGGGGCCGGGCGGTCGAGGCGGTCCGGGCCGATGCCCGGGCCCGACGCCGAGGTCGTGCTGCGGCTGACCTTCCGCGAGGCGGTGTTCGGGGTCCACCGGGAGCTGACCGTCCAGACCCCGGTCCACTGCGACACCTGCGAGGGGAGCGGGGCCCGCCCCGGCACCGCCCCGGTGCGCTGCCCCGAGTGCCAGGGCGCCGGCGAGCTGCGGCGGGTCCGCCAGTCGATCCTGGGCCAGATCATCACCGCGGTCCCCTGCAACCGGTGCCAGGGCACCGGCCAGTTCATCGAGACCCCGTGCGCCGACTGTCGGGGCGAGGGACGGCGGAACCAGGAGCGGACCCTCACGGTGGACGTCCCCGCCGGTGTCGACGAGGGCTCGACCCTCCGGCTCTCCGGCCACGGACCGGCCGGCTTCCGGGGTGGTCCCAACGGGGCGCTCTTCGTGCACCTGGCCGTCGACCCCGATCCGGTCTTCGAGCGATCGGGCGACGACCTCCACGCCTCGGTCCGGGTGGCCATGACCCAGGCCGCCCTCGGCACGGTGATCGGGTTCGACACCCTGGACGACGAGCGCGACCTCACCATCGCCCCGGGCACCCAGACCGGGGCGGTGCTCCACCTGAAGCACCTCGGCGTCCCCCGCCTGCGCGGGCGCGGGCGTGGCGATCTCTATGTGCACGTGGTGGTGGACACCCCCACGGACCTCGACGACGAGCAGCGCCGCCTCCTCGCCGCCCTCGCCGAGGCGAGGGACGAGCTCCTCGAGGGTCCGCCGGCGGGGGACGGGCTCTTCTCCAAGCTGCGGTCCGCCCTCAGCTGACCGTGACCGACCCGGCGGCGGTCCGCGGCCCGGCGAGCCCCGCCGGTGTCCCCGACGCCCGGCTGGTGGCGGCGGCGGCCATGGTGTTCGTGGCCGACCCCGGGTCGCCGGTGGTGGAGGCCGCCGACGCCCGCCACCTGCTCGACGTCCTCCGGCTCCGGCCCGGCGAGCCCGTGATCGCCGCCGACGGGGCCGGTGCCTGGGTGCCGTGCCGGGTGGCGGGGGAGACCACCGGGCGCGGCGGCCGGTCGGAGCCGGAGTCGGTGCTGGTGCCCGACGGGGACCTGGTGCGGGGGCCGGCGCCGTCGCCGACGATCACCGTGGCCTTCGCGCCGGTGAAGGGTGACCGGCCGGAGTGGGTCGTCCAGAAGCTCACCGAACTGGGGGTCGACCGGATCGTGCCCGTCCGGGCCCACCGCTCGGTGGTCCGGTGGGAGGGCGACCGGGCGGAACGGGCGGCGACCCGGCTGCGGAGGGTGGCCGTCGAGGCCGCCGCCCAGAGCCGACGCCTCTACGTGCCCGAGGTGTTGCCGGTGACGCCGCTGGCCGACCTCGCCGCCCTGACCGGGGACGCACCCGTGCTGGCCCACCCCGGAGGGACCCCGCCCACGCTGGACCACCGGGTGGTGGCGATCGGCCCGGAGGGTGGCTGGGACGAGACGGAGGTGGCCGGGGCCGCCGGGCTCGTCGGGCTGGGGCCGACCGTGCTCCGGGCCGAAACCGCCGCGGTGGCGGCGGGCACACTGCTCTGTGCGCTCAGGTCCGCACTCATCGCACCGCTTGCATAACCACGCTGCGTGGGCAAAACTGGTAAAACGGGACGGTCGGCGTGACGATCCCGGGGCGTGCGGCGCAGCGGTACGCACCGGGGTGGAACCCCGGTGTCGCGATTGGAATTGCACAGGCCCGCCAAATTTCGGGCGATTCGGAAAGACAGGGGTATCCATGACGATCACCGACGCCCACCTCGAGTTGGACGAGGACGAACAGGAGGAGTCGGCCCGGGTGGCCTACGCCCGGGCGGTGGGGGCCCGGCTCCGCGCCATGCGCAAGCAGATGCGGCTGTCGCTCCAGGCGGTCGAGGCCATGTCCGACCAGGAGTTCAAGGCGTCGGTGCTCGGCGCCTACGAGCGGGGCGAGCGCGCCATCTCGGTGCCACGGCTCCAGCGTCTGGCCAAGCTCTACGACGTGCCGGTGGACCAGCTGCTCCCCCCCGACGACGACTCCTCCACCCGGTGGGGCACCGCCGGCGGCACGCCGGAGACCGCTCCGATCCAGAACCGGAGGGCCCTCCAGGGTGCCCCGGGCAACGAAAAGGTGACGATCGACCTCACCAAGCTCCACTCGGTGAGCGGGCCGGAGCGGGACCTCCTGCGTCGCTTCCTGTCGATGATCCAGGTCCACCGGCAGGACTTCAACGGCCGGATGATCACCATCCGGGCGGAGGATGTCCGGGCCATCGCCTGCCTGTTCGGCGTGACCCCCGACACCATGGGGAAGCGCCTGGACGAGCTCGGTCTGCTCGTCTCCCTCTAGTCGTCCCCCCCCGACCGCTCCGGTGACGGTCCCGACGGGGCGGTCGCGCCCCCGTGCCACGCTCGGTTCCCCATCCCCAGCGCATACGCTGGTAGGCGATGGGGAGAAGGGTATGACAATGACCGATTCGATCGTCTGGCTGAGCACCAAGGAGGCCTCCGAACGCCTCGGCGTGACGCTCCGAAGCTTGTACCGCTTCATCGACGAAGGTGATCTCGTGGCCTACAAGTTCGGACGGGTCATCCGCATCCAGGCCACCGACGTCGAGGCCTTCATCCGGAGGAGCCGCATCGAGCCCGGCAGCCTGGAGCACCTCTACCCCGAGCTGAAGGGCAACGGGCGTGCCCGGGACGGGCACGAGACCGCCCCGGCGACCCCGTCGGCGAACTGACCGCGTGACCGGGGGGACGACGTCGGTGGACACCGTGGAGGGCTGCCTGTTCTGCGGCATCGTGGCCGGTGACGTGCCCGCCGAGGTGGTGCGGACCGACGGGGCCACCGTGGCCTTCCGGGACATCAACCCGGCGGCGCCCGTCCACGTGCTGGTGGTGCCGAGGCGCCACATCACCAACGCCTCGACCGTGACGGCCGAGGACGCCGCCGACGTGGCGGCCCTGCTGGTGGCCGGCAAGGCGGTCGCCGACGCCGAGGGGATCGGGTCCGAGGACCGCGGCTACCGGCTGGTCTTCAACGTCGGACCCGACGCCCTGAACTCCGTACCCCACCTCCACCTCCACGTGCTGGGCGGTCGATCCTTCGACTGGCCGCCGGGCTGAGCCCAAGCCCGGCCGGCGGCCGCGGCGCTGGTAGGGTCGGGCCCAGAGCGCACGTGGCATCCACTCAGGTCAAACTCCTCGTCCCCGGCAACCATCTCATGGCCGGCCTCCTGGGCCAGCGCGACGAGTTGCTGCGCCTGGTCGAGGACGCCAACCCGGACGCCCGGATCTCGGTGCGGGGCAACGAGATCTCCATCGCCGGCGAGGACGCCGAGCGGATCGGCCGCCTCTTCGAGGAGATGATCCTCATCCTCGAGGCCGGGCAGGCGCTCGACGCCGTCCAGGTGCTGCGCACCATCGACATGGTCCGCCACGACGTGTCGCCCTCCGAAGTCCTGACCGCCGAGCTCCTCCGCTCGTCGCGGGGTCGGGCGGTCCGTCCCAAGACGGCGGGGCAGAAGGCCTACGCCGACGCCATCGCCTCCAACATCGTGACCTTCGGCATCGGCCCGGCGGGGACCGGCAAGTCGTACCTGGCCGTGGCGCTCGCCGTCCAGGCGCTCCAGGCCCACCAGGTCAGCAAGATCATCCTCACCCGACCGGCGGTGGAGGCCGGCGAGCGTCTCGGGTTCCTGCCCGGGGACCTGATGGCCAAGGTCGACCCCTACCTCCGCCCCCTCTACGACGCCCTCAACGACCTGCTGGAGCCCGAGGGGGCCCAGCGCCTCCTCGAGCGGGGCGCGGTGGAGGTGGCGCCCCTCGCCTTCATGCGGGGTCGCACGCTGAGCTCGAGCTTCATCGTCCTCGACGAGGCCCAGAACACCTCACCCGAGCAGATGAAGATGTTCCTGACCCGCATCGGCTTCGGCTCCAAGGCGGTGGTCACCGGGGACATCACGCAGATCGACCTGGCCGGGGGACGCTCGGGCCTGGTCGGGCTCGAGTCGGTGCTCGGGGGCGTCAAGGACCTCGCCTTCGTCCACCTGACCCGCTCCGACGTCGTGCGCCACCGGATCGTGGCCGACATCGTCGCCGCCTACGAGCAGGGCAAGGGGCCGGCGGCGGTGGCCGACGACGGGACCGGTTCGACACCCCGGCCGGCCGACGGCGCCGGGTGAGGGCACCGTGAGCCTCGACATCTACGCCGCCGACGAACAGGCGGACCTCCCGGTGGCCGTCGAGCGGTGGTCGACGCTGGCCCGGTCGGTGCTCGAGGCCGAGGGCGTCGCCGGGGACACCGAGGTGGCCCTGCTCTTCGTCGACGAGGCGACCATCGCCTCGCTCAACGAGCGGTTCCTCGGGAGGTCCGGGCCGACCGACGTCCTGGCCTTCCCCATCGAGGACGAGGTGGAACGGAGCGGGCGGTCGCCCGACCAGGGGGGCACGGGGCCCGGGACCATCGAGTCGGACACCGACCGGTTGCTGCTCCTCGGGGACGTGGTGGTGTGCCCGTCGGTGGCCGCCCGCAACGCCGTCGAGCACGGGGTCGAGCTCGACGACGAACTGGCCCTCCTGGTGGTCCACGGGATCCTCCACCTGCTCGGGATGGACCACGAGGACCGCGCCGAGGCGGAGCTGATGGAGCGCCGCGAGCAGCAGCTGCTCGCCCGCTTCCACCGCGTGACCTCGTGACGGCGGCCACCGTGGAGCTGTCGGCGACCGGCACCTTCACCACCGTGGATGCCCTGCTGCTGGTCACCGTGGTGGTCCTGCTGGCGGCGTCGGCGATCCTGGCACTGGCCGAGACCAGCCTGGTGCGCACCAGCCGGGCCAAGGCCGCCGCCCTCCTCGACGAGGGTCGACGGGGGGCGAAGGTGCTGGTGCGCCTGACCGAGAACCCGCAGGGCTTCCTCAACCCGGTGCTGCTGCTGGTGCTCATCTGCCAGCTGGTGGTGGCCACGCTGGTGGGGATCCTGGCGGCCAGCTGGTTCGGGGCGTGGGGGGTGCTGGCGGCGACGGTCTTCGAGGTCATCGTCATCTTCGTGCTCGGGGAGGCGGTGCCGAAGAATTGGGCGGTCCACCATCCGGAGCGGGCCGCCCTGTTCAGTGCCCCGCTGGTGGCGGCGCTGGTCGGCTTCTGGCCGATCCGGGTGATCTCCAGCGGGCTCATCGGCCTGGCCAACCTGCTCATCGGCCACGACGGGGCCGGTCACGGCTCCGACGTCACCGAGTCGGAGCTGCTGGCCATGGCCGACGTGGCGGTGGTGGACGAGGCGATCGAGACCGAGGAGCGCGCCCTCATCCACTCGATCATCGAGTTCGGGGACACCGTGGTCCGCGAGGTGATGGTCCCGAGGCCCGACATGGTCACCTTCGAGGCCCACGAGACGGTGGACTCGGTGCTGGAGACGGCGCTGGCCATGGGGCGCAGCCGCCTGCCGGTCCTCGGCCGGGGCGAGGACGACGTGGTGGGCATCGCGTACACCAAGGACCTGATCCGCCGGGTCCAGCAGGGCACGGGGGCCGAGCCGGTGGGCGGACACGTGCGGACCGCCCACTTCGTCCCCGAGACCAAGCGGGTGGCCGCACTGATGCGCGAGATGCAGGCGGAGACGTTCCACCTGGCCATCGTGGTCAACGAGTACGGCGGCACCGCCGGGCTGGTGACCCTGGAGGACCTGATCGAGGAGCTGGTCGGCGAGATCGTCGACGAATTCGACGTCGAGGAACCCCCCGTCGAGCGGCTGCCCTCGGGGGACGCCACCGTCAGCGGGCGGATGGTGGTCACCGAGGCCAACGAGGAGTTCGACGCCCACCTGCCCACCGGTGCCTGGGACACGGTCGGCGGCCTCCTGTTCGACCGCCTCGGCCACGTGCCCGAGGAGGGCGAGTCGGTCGAGGTGGACGGCCTGCGCCTGGTGGCCGACCGCGTGAAGGGCCGGCGCATCGAGCGGGTCCGGATCGTCCCCCTCGGCTCCCGCGCCGGCGGGGACGACCGGTGAGCGGGCCGGCGGGGGGCGGGCCCGGGCCCGACGACGGCCCCGGCGGGGGGGTCGGTCCGTTCCGGTCGGGGTTCGTGGCCGTGGTCGGCCGCCCCAACGTGGGGAAGTCGACGCTGGTCAACCGCATCGTGGGGACCAAGGTGACCATCACCTCGCCGCGGCCCAACACCACCCGGTCCCAGGTCCGCGGGGTGCTCAGCCGGCCCGACGCCCAGGCGGTCTTCGTGGACACGCCGGGCCTCCACCGGCCCCGCACCGCGCTGGGCGAGCGCATGAACGACTCGGCGTCGTCGTCGATGGAGGACGTCGACGTGGTGGTGGCCATGGTGGAGGCCACCGGCGCGGTCGGCCCCGGGGACCGCATGGTGCTCGGGCAGGCGGCCCGGCGGGTGCGGGCGATGGCGCGGGCGGCGGCGCTCGGGCGCGAGCTGGCCCCCGGCGACGGCGGGGACGGGGGGGACCCCGCCCTGCTGGTGGTGGTGAACAAGATCGACCGGGTCGGGGGCGACGGGATCCTCGGGCACCTGGCCGCCGTCTCCGGGGTGATCGCCGCCCTGGACGAGGAGGACGGGGTGGTGGTGGAGGGCCCCGGTGGCACCCCGGGACGGCCGCCGCTGCCGGTGGAGTACTTCCCGGTCTCGGCGGCCACCGGCGAGGGCGTCGAGGCCCTGGTCGAGGCGGTGGTGTCCCGCCTACCCGAGGGCCCGCAGTACTACCCCGACGGGATGGTCTCCGACGCCACCGAGGCCCAGTGGGTGGCGGACCTGGTCCGCGAGGAGCTCCTCCACCGGGTCGTCGACGAACTGCCCCACAGCATCGCCTGCCGGGTCACCGAGTGGGAGTGGCCCCGGGTCCGGTGTGAGATCCTCGTCGAGCGCGACTCCCAGAAGGGGATCGTCATCGGTCGGGGCGGGGAGACCCTGAAGGAGGTGGGCACCGCGGTCCGCGCCCAGCTCCCCCCCGGGGCCTACCTCGAGCTGTTCGTCCGGGTGGAGAAGCGGTGGCAGCAGCGGGACGACGCCCTCGACCGGCTCGGGCTCTGAGGGTCTGCCGGCGGCCGGTCAGCGGTCGGCGGTGACGGCGGTGAGGAAGGCCACCACCTCGTCCCGGTCGAGCGTCCGCTTCATCGGCGGGACCCGGGCCAGCAGCGCCGTCCGGTAGCCGGCGGTGGCCAGGCGGCTGTCGAGCACCGCCACCACCCCGCGGTCGTCGGCCGAGCGGATCAGCCGGCCGGCCCCCTGGGCCAGCAGGGTGCCCGCCCGGGGCAGGTCGATCGCCCCGAAGGCGGCGGCCCCGGCCCGGTCGCGTCGGGCCTGGAGCACCGGGTCGTCGGGCCGGGGGAACGGGATGCGGTCGATGGTGACCAGCGACAGGGTGGGGCCGGGGAGGTCGACCCCCTGCCAGAAGCCCAGGGTGGCGAAGAGGCAGGTGGACTCGTCGGCGCGGAACGCCTCCACCAGGGCGGGCTTCGGGAGGTCCGACTGCGCCAGCAGCTCGAACGCCAGGCGCGGCCGGAGGGCCTCCACCGCGGCGGTCATCGCCCGCCAGCTGGTGAACAGGGCCAGGGTCCGCCCCCCGGCCGCGGTGAGCAGGATCTCGAGCTCGTCGTGGATGGCCGGCTCCGACTCCGGTCGCCGCCGGTCGGGGATCGACCGGGCGACGTAGAGGAGCGCGTGGTCCCGGTAGTCGAACGGGCTGCCCACGTCGAGCTGGTCGGTCTCCCCCTCGGGGAGGCCGAGGCGCCCGACCAGGCCGATGGGCACGGTGGCCGAGGTCAGCACCGCGGTGGTGTCGACCCACAGGCGCTCGGCGAGCACCGGGCCGACGTCGATCGGGGACACCCGGAGGGTGGGGGAGCGCTGGCCCCCGTCGACCCAGGCCACGTCGTCGTCGCCGAGGGCCACCAGGCGGGCCAGGTCGTCGGCCAGGTGGCCGGCGGCCAGCAGGAGCCGGTCGCGTCGCGCCCGGTCGCCGGAGGGCTCGTCGTCCTCGGCGGCCCCGGCCTGCCGCCGGAGCAGTCCGATCAGCCGGTCGAGCCGGCCGGTGGCGAGGGTGACCACCTCGCCGAGCCCCGGGCCGTCACCGGCGGCCGGCCCCGCCTCCCCACCGGCCACCACCCGGTGGGCCACCCGCTGGCCGGCCAGGGGCTTCAGGGCCCGCTCCAGCAGGTCCCCGGCCTCGGCCACCTGGGCCAGCGTCGTGGCGTCGTCGTTGTCGGCGGCGCCGAGCACCGACCGCGCCCCGGTGGCGAGGGCGCGGAACCGTCCCGGGCCGATCTCCAGCCCCAGGCTGGCGGTCATCACCTCCTCGACCTCGTGGGCCTCGTCGAAGACCACCACCCGGTGCTCGGGGAGCACCGCCCCCCCGCTGGCCACGTGGGCACCGTAGAGGTGGGTGTTGACCACCACCACGTCCGCCTCCGCCGCCCGCTTCCGGGCCTCCTCGGCGAAGCACTCGGTGCCGGACGGGCAGCGGAAGGCCCCGGGGCACTCGCGGGCGGTGGTGGAGACGGCGGCCCACGCCCGGTCGTGGGGCTCGAAGTCGAGCTCGGCCCGGTCGCCCGACCCGGTCTCGCCGGCCCACCGCACCAGCCGGCGGAGCTGGTCGCCGAGCCGGCCCGGGTCGGCCCGGGCGTCGTCACGCCCGGCGGTCAACGGATCGTCGGCGTCGGGGGGGTCGACGGCGCCCGTCCCCAGGCTGCGCTGGCCGCCGCCGCCCACCTCGGACACCCGTTGGACGCACACGTAGTTGCTGCGGCCCTTCAGCACCGCGAAGGTGAGCCCGCCGGGGAGGGCGTCGGCCACCATCGGGAGGTCCTTGTCGGCCAGCTGGTCCTGGAGCGCCTTGGTGGCCGTGGCCACCACCACCCGCTCGCCGGCCATGGCCGCCGGCACGAGGTAGGCGAGGGACTTGCCGGTGCCGGTGCCGGCCTGGACGACCAGGTGCCGGCCCCCGCCGATCGCCTCGCCCACCGCGGTGGCCATCCGCCGCTGGCCCTCGCGGGTCTCGCCGCCGCCGGGGAGGGAGGCGGCCACCCGGTCGAGCGCGGCGGCCACCTCGTCGGTCATCCGGCTGACCCTACCCGTGGGCCCGGCACCGGACCTTGCCCGCCACCCGTCCGGCCACGATCGGCGCACCTGGACGGGGACCGGCCCGGGACCGGCGGGAGATCGCTCGGCGATCGGTCGGCCGGGCTCAGAACCACTCGACGGCCAGCACCACCGAGACCACCACCCCGACGGTGACCACCGTCCAGCGGAAGACCGGGGTCGGGAGGCGCCGACCCACCCGGGCCCCGAGCTGGCCGCCGATGGTGGTGCCGGCGCCGATCAGCAGGGCCACCGACCACAGCACGTGCGCGCTGGTGATGAAGACGACGGCGGCCACCAGGTTGACCAGGGTGACCAGCACGTTCTTGGTGGCGTTGAGCCGCTGGAGCCCGTCGTGGACGAAGATGGCCAGCAGGGAGAGGAGCACCACCCCCTGGGCGGCCCCGAAGTACCCGCCGTAGACGGCGCACAGGAACACGCCCACCAGCAGCACGCCGCCGCCGTGGTCGGGGCGTTCCCCCCGCCCGTCCAGCCACCGCGAGATCCGCGGCTGGACCGCCATCAGCACCGAGGCGGCCAGGATGAGCTCGGGCACCGCGGCCCGGAAGACGGTGCCCGGCAGCGCCAGCAGCAGCACCGCCCCGGTCACGCCGCCGGCCACCGACGCCGCCCCCAGGCGCACCACCCGGTCGCGCTGGCCGACCAGCTCGTGCCGGTAGGCGATCGACCCGCTGAGGTTCCCCGGCACCAGTCCGACGTTGTTGGCCACGTTGGCCAGCACCGGCGGGTACCCGAGGGCCAGCAGCAGGGGGAAGGTGATGAGGGAGCCCGCCCCGACCACCACGTTGACCGTCCCGGCCGCCAGGCCGGCCGCGAAGATGGCCAGGGCGGACCACGGGGACATGGGGAGGGTCTAGCCGCGGCGGTCGACCGACTCAAGGTCCGACGGCCGGGCCGGTGGGACCGTGGCGCCTGGTGCAGGCGGTAGGTTTCGACCCGTGGAATCGGACAACGACGCCGGGGAGCCGTCACCCGGCCTTCCGGCGGTGACCGCCGCCGATGTGGCCGATGGCCCCATCCCCGTCCACGTGGGCTGCATCATGGACGGCAACGGACGCTGGGCCAGCCGGAGGGGCCTGCCGAGGACCGAGGGGCACGCGGCCGGGGAGGCCGCCCTGCTCGACGCGGTGGAGGGCGCCCTCGAGCTGGGCATCCCCTGGATCACCATGTACGCCTTCTCCACCGAGAACTGGCGCCGGCCGGCCGACGAGGTGCGGTACCTGATGGGCTTCAACGAGAGCCTCCTGGTCCGCCGGCGTGACGAGCTGAACGACAAGGGTGTCCGGATCCGCTTCGCCGGCCGGCGCGACTGGCGGGTGCCCAAGCGGGTGCTCCGCCGCATGGACGAGTCGGTCGAGCTGACCGCCGGCAACCGTCGGGCCACCCTGACCATGGCCTTCAACTACGGGGGGCGGGCGGAGATCGTCGACGCCGTCCGGTCGCTGGTGGCCGACGGGGTGCCCGCCTCCAAGGTCGACGAGAAGGCCATCCGGTCCCGCCTCTACTACCCGGACCAGCCCGATCCCGACCTGATGATCCGGACCTCGGGGGAGCACCGCATCTCCAACTTCCTGCTGTGGCAGCTGGCCTACAGCGAGCTGGTCTTCACCGAGGTGCTCTGGCCCGACTTCCGCCGCCAGCACCTCTACGAGGGCATCCGCGAGTTCCAGCAGCGCCAGCGCCGGTACGGCGGGGTCACATGACCGGTCCGGGGTCCCCCGGCCACCGGGCCGGCACCCCGGTCGCCGCGCGCGTCCGCGACGACGCCGGAGGCCTGTGGATCCGGGTCGGGATCACCCTGGGCATCGTCTTCTACCTCTTCATGGTCGTGCTCTGGGCGGCGGGGTTCACCCCCATCGCCCCGTTCGTGGTCCTCCCACCGGTCATCGTCGGTCTGATCGGGGCGAACGCCCTCCTCGGGGGTCCGCGACGACGCCAGGACCTCCCCCCGCGCCCGATCGCACCGCCCGGGCCCGGTGGGTCGGCCGCCGACGAGCCCGACCCGGCGGGCACCGACGCCGGGGGGACCGGCGCCGGGACATGACCCTCTTCCGCGACCAGGGGGTGGTGCTCCGCACCATCCGGCTCGGCGAGGCCGACCGGATCGTGACGCTGATGACGGAGCACCACGGCAAGGTCCGGGCGGTGGCCAAGGGGGTGCGGCGGACCGGCTCCAAGTTCGGCTCCCGCCTCGAGCCCTTCAGCCACGTGGCGCTGCTCGGGTGGCAGGGCCGCGGGGACCTGGACATCGTCAACCAGGTGGAGGTGATCGACACCTTCCGCCCGGTGCGCGAGGACCTCGACCGGATGCAGGCGGCGATGTCGATGCTGGAGGTGGTCGACCAGGTCGGCCAGGAGCGCCACGCCAACCCCCGGCTGTACACCATGCTGGTCGGCGCCCTCGCCGCCCTGGCCGACCGTGACTCGCCCATGGTGGCGGGCGCCTTCTTCCTCAAGGTGCTGGCCCTCGAGGGCTCGGAGCCGGTGCTCGACGCCTGCGTGTCCTGCGGGGAGGACGATCCCGGCCAGCTGGTCGCCTTCGACCTGGTGGAGGGGGGCGTCCTCTGCCGGAGCTGCCGGCGTGGGCGCGCCGTCTCCGCCGACGCGCTGGTCCTGATGCGCCGTGTCCTCGGTGGCGGGCTGGCCGGGGTGCTGGCCGAAGCCCGGTCGCCGGTGACCGACGAGGTCTCGGCGGTGGCCACCGAGGCCATGGAGGTACACCTCGACCGCCGACTTCGTTCGGTCCGCTCGGGCACGGTCTCGTGACGATGACGACGGGCGGACGGACGCGAGCGCCGTTCGGCGTCTACGTCCACGTCCCGTTCTGCCGCTCGCGCTGCGACTACTGCGCCTTCGCCGCCTACACCGACCGGGACCACCTGATGGAGGCCTACACCCGGGCGTGCGTCGAGGAGCTCACCGCCGCGGTGGCCGGGGAGGACCTCCCCGAGGCCACCTCGGTCTTCTTCGGCGGCGGCACCCCGAGCCGGCTCCCTCCCGACCTGCTGGCGGCGATCCTCGACGCCGTGCCCCGGGCCGACGGTGCCGAGGTCACCGTCGAGTGCAACCCCGAGGACGCCGGGCCCGACCGCCTGGACCGTTACCGACGGGCCGGGGTCACCCGCATCTCGCTCGGGGTCCAGTCGACCGTCCCCCACGTGTTGGACGGGCTCGGGCGGCGGCACACCGCCGGGGCGGTCACCGCGGCGGCCCGGTCGGTGGCCGCCGCCGGGTTCGCCTCGTGGAACCTGGACCTCATCATCGGTGGCGCCGGCGAGACGGACGCCGACTGGGAGCGCAGCCTCGCCGATCTCCTCGCCCTGGAGGACCCTCCGCCCCACGTCAGCGCCTACTCCCTGACGGTGGAGCCGGGCACCCCGCTGGCGGACGACCCCGCCCGCCACCCCGATGACGACGTGCAGGCCCGGCGGTACGAGACGGCCGACGCCGTGCTCACGGCCGCCGGGTACCGGTGGGAGGAGATCTCCAACTGGGCCCGTCCCGGCCACGAGTGCCGGCACAACCGCCTCTACTGGGACCAGGGCGAGTACCGGGGGATCGGCTCCGCCGCCCACTCGCACCGGAACGGCCGGCGCTGGTGGAACGTGCGCACGCCCGACCGGTACGTCCGGGAGCTCGCCGCCGGCCGGTCGCCCGTCGGTGGCGAGGAGGTGCTCACCGACGACCAGCGCCGGTTCGAGGCCCTGGCCCTCCGGATCCGGACCCGGGAGGGGGTGCCGACCGGGGCGTTGCCCGACGACCCGGACCTCGAGGGCCTGGTCGACCGGCGCGGCGGTCGGGCGGTGCTCACCGTGCGCGGGCGCCTGCTGGCGAACGCCGTGACCGTGCGGCTCGACGCCGGCGCCGCCTCGCTCGGCGGGCGGCCGGCACCGGGCGGTCCGGTACGCTCTCTCCCCATGCCCGAGCCGGAGTCCACCACCGACGCGCCCCCGACCGGCGACCTGATGGAGAAGGTGGTCGGTCTGTGCAAGCGGCGCGGGTTCATCTTCCAGTCGGCTGAGATCTACGGCGGCTTCCGCTCCACCTACGACTACGGGCCGCTCGGGGTGAACCTCCTCCGCAACGTCAAGAACGCCTGGTGGGAGGCGATGGTCCAGCGCCGGTCCGACGTGGTGGGCCTGGACGCCGCCATCCTGTCGCCGCCGTCGGTGTGGCAGGCCTCGGGGCACCTGGCCAACTTCACCGATCCGCTGGTCGACTGCCGGAACTGCCACCAGCGATGGCGGCAGGACAAGATCGACGGTGTCTGTCCCAACTGCGGTTCCACCGAGTTCACCGAGGCCCGGGCGTTCAACCTGATGTTCAAGACCCACGCCGGACCCCTCGAGGACGAGGGCGCGGTGGCCTACCTGCGGCCGGAGACGGCGCAGGGGATGTTCATCAACTTCGTCAATGTCCTCCAGACCACCCGGAAGAAGCCGCCGTTCGGCATCGCCCAGGTGGGCAAGTCGTTCCGCAACGAGATCACCCCGCAGAACTTCGTGTTCCGGACCCGCGAGTTCGAGCAGATGGAGATGGAGTTCTTCGTGCCCCCGGCCGAGGCCCAGACCTGGTTCGAGTACTGGCTGGAGGAGCGGTTCCAGTGGTACCTGGGCCTGGGCATCCCCGCCGACAAGCTGCGCCTGCGCCACCACGACCCCGACGAGCTGTCGCACTACTCGGCCGGCACCGCCGACGTGGAGTTCCTCTTTCCCTGGGGGTGGGACGAGCTCGAGGGCATCGCCAACCGCACCGACTTCGACCTGAAGGCCCACGCCGCCGCCTCCGGGGAGAAGCTCGACTACTTCGACCCGGTCACCAACGAGCGGTACACGCCCTACGTGATCGAGCCGGCGGCCGGGGCCACCCGGACGATGATGGCCTTCCTCCTCGCCGCCTACGACGAGGACGAGGTCGGCGGCGAGCCGAGGACGGTGCTGCGGATCCACCCCCGGCTGGCGCCCTACCAGGTGGCGGTGCTGCCCCTGTCGAAGAAGGAGTCGCTGGAGCCGCTCTCCCAGCGGGTCCTGTCGCTCCTCCAGCCCCACTTCATGGTCGACTACGACGTCACCCAGGGGATCGGCAAGCGCTACCGGCGCCAGGACGAGGTGGGGACGCCGTGGTGCGTGACCATCGACTTCGACTCCCTGGAGGACGACGCGGTGACCGTCCGGGAGCGCGACTCGACCGACCAGGTGCGGGTACCGGTCGACGGCCTGCTCGCCGAGCTCCGGTCGAGGATGGACGGGGCCTGACGTCCCCGGGGCCGGCCGGCGGCCCCTCCCACGCCCCACCCCGGTCCCGGGCCGCCACGGTCCGAGTCCCGTACGGGTGCCGGGTAGGCTCGAACCCCTGCGCCTGCGCAGCACCGAACCGAGCACACCACCCCAGGAGACCCGTCCCGATGCCGTTCGTCTACGACTTCGACCACAAGCACCGCAAGCCGCCGATGGAGATGAAGGACCTCCTGGGCGGCAAGGGCGCCAACCTGGCCGAGATGACATCGGTGCTCGAGCTCCCGGTCCCGCCCGGGTTCACCATCTCCACCGACGCCTGCCGCGCCTACATGGAGGGCGGCTGGCCCGACGGGCTCACCGCCGAGGTGGCCAAGGCCCGGGCCCGTCTGGAGCGGACCATGGGGAAGCGGATCGGCGACCCGTCGGACCCGCTCCTCGTCTCGGTGCGCTCGGGGGCCAAGTTCTCGATGCCCGGGATGATGGACACCGTGCTCAACCTGGGCCTGAACGACCGGTCGGTCGAGGGCCTGGCCAAGCAGACCGACGACGAGCGGTTCGCCTACGACTCCTACCGCCGGTTCGTGGCCATGTACGGCCGCATCGTCCTCGGCCTCCCCGGGGAGGAGTTCGACACCCTCCTGGAGGCGGCCAAGGAGCTGGCCGGCACCGACTCCGACGCCGGGGTGCCCGTCGAGCTGCTCCGCTACCTGGTGGACGCCTACCAGCAGATCGTGGAGCGCCACACCGGCACGCCCTTCCCGCAGGACCCCGACGATCAGCTGCGGGGGGCGGTCGAGGCCGTGTTCGAGTCGTGGAACGGGCCCCGCGCCATCGCCTACCGCAACCAGGAGCGCATCGCCCACGACCTGGGCACCGCCGTCAACGTCCAGGCCATGGTGTTCGGCAACCGCGACGACGACTCGGGCACCGGCGTGGGCTTCACCCGCGACCCGGCCACCGGGACGCGGGGCGAGTACGGCGACTTCCTGGTCAACGCCCAGGGCGAGGACGTGGTCGCCGGCATCCGCAACACCGAGCCCCTCGCCGCCCTGAAGGGCCACTTCCCGAAGATCCACAAGGAGCTGCTGGCCATCTTCGCCCGCCTCGAGGCCCACTACCGGGACATGTGCGACACCGAATTCACCATCGAGCAGGGCAAACTCTGGATGCTCCAGACCCGTGTGGGCAAGCGCACCGGGGCGGCCGCCCTCCGGATGGCCGTGGACATGGTGGGGGAGAAGACGATCCGCCTGACCCGCGAGGAGGCGGTGGGCCGGATCACCGGTGAGCACCTCGACCAGGTGCTCCACCCCCACTTCGCCGCCACCGGCCACGCGGTCCTGACCAAGGGCCTCGGTGCCTCGCCGGGCGCGGCGGTGGGCCGCGCCTACCTGACGGCCGACGGGGCCCAGGCGGCCGCCGAGGCCGGCGAACCGGTGGTGCTGGTCCGTACCGAGACGTCCCCCGAGGACGTCCACGGCATGCTGGCGGCGGAGGGGATCCTCACGGCCCGCGGCGGCCTGGTGAGCCATGCCGCGGTGGTCGCCCGCGGATGGGGCAAGCCGGCGGTGGTCGGGGCCGAGGGGCTCCGGGTGGGGCCTACCTCCTTCTCGGTCGGCGACACCGTCGTCGAGGAGGGCGACTGGATCTCGGTCGACGGCACCAACGGCATCGTGGTGCTCGGCCAGGTGCCGCTCACCCAGGGGGAGACCCCGCCGGAGTTCGACACCCTCCTCGGTTGGGCCGACGCCATCCGGGCCGGCCACCTCGGGGTGCGGGCCAACGCCGACACCGGCCCCGACGCCGCCAACGCCCGGAGCCTGGGGGCCGAGGGGATCGGCCTCTGCCGGACCGAGCACATGTTCCTCGGCGAGGACCGCCTGCCCGTCGTCCGGCGGATGATCCTCGCCGCCACACCGGCCGAGGAGGAGTCCGCCCTGGAGGAGCTCCGGGTGGTCCAGAAGGCCGACTTCTCGGAGATCCTCGAGGCGATGGACGGGCTGCCGGTCACCATCCGGCTGCTCGACCCCCCGCTCCACGAGTTCCTCCCCGACACCCAGGAGCTGGCGGTGAAGGAGGCCACCGTCGGCCTCACCGCCGAGGAGACCCTCCTCTACAAGGCGGCCAGGGACTGGCACGAGTTCAACCCGATGCTCGGCACCCGGGGGGTCCGGCTCGGCGTGATCAAGCCCGGCCTCTACGCCATGCAGGTCCGTGCCCTCATGGAGGCCGCCCTCGACCGCGTGGCGGCCGGTGGTCACCCGATCGTCGAGATCATGATCCCGTTGACCGTCACCCGTCAGGAGCTGGCGCTCGCCCGCTCGTGGGTCGAAGGGGCGGTGGCCACCGCCCTGGGCGCCGGGTCGAAGGGGACCCGCCGACGGGGCACCAAGGCCGCCCCCGCCGCCGGCGCCCTCGAGGTGCTGATCGGGACCATGATCGAGACGCCCCGGGCCGCCCTGCGGGCCGCGGAGATCGCCGAGGAGGCCGAGTTCTTCTCCTTCGGGACCAACGACCTGACCCAGATGACCTTCGGCTTCAGCCGCGACGACGTGGAGGGCCGGATGATGTCGACCTACCTGGAGCTGGGCCTGCTGAAGCGGAACCCGTTCGAGGTGGTCGACCCCGACGGGGTCGGCGAGCTGGTGCGCCTCGGCGTCGAGCGCGGGCGGGCCACCCGTCCAGACCTGAAGATCGGGGTCTGCGGCGAGCACGGGGGCGACCCCGAGTCGATCCAGACCTTCGCGGCGGCCGGCCTCGACTACGTGAGCTGCTCGCCCTTCCGGGTACCGATCGCCCGCCTGGCCGCCGCCCAGGCCGTGCTGGCCGGCCACACCGCCGTCCGGCAGGCCGCCAGGGGCAGGGGGAAGGCCCGGGCGAAGGCGTAGGCGCCACCGGGTCACCGCCGTCACCGGTCGGCGCGGTCCGGCGACGCGGTACCGTCGAGGCCTATGGGCATACCGGACGAGGACGTGGCCCGGGTCCGGGCGGCCACCGACATCGTCGCCCTGATCGGCGAGCACACCGCCCTCAAGCGGCAGGGCCGCCGGTGGGTCGGGCTCTGCCCCTTCCACGGGGAGAAGACGGCCTCGTTCAGCGTGAACGCCGAGGAGGGCTTCTACTACTGCTTCGGCTGCCAGGCCAAGGGCGACGCCATCAGCTTCGTCCGGGCCACCGAGCACCTCGACTTCGTCGACGCCGTCCGGCGGCTCGCCGACAAGAGCGGGATCACCATCCACGAGGACGCCAACGCCGGGCGTGACTCGGTCCGGCGCAAGGTCTACAGCGACGTGATGGAACAGGCCACCGAGTGGTACCACCAGCGCCTCCTCACCGGGGCCGACGCCGGCCCGGCCCGCAACTACCTCCGCTCCCGCGGCTACACCGGGGAGGTGGTCCGACGGTTCCGCCTGGGCTGGGCCCCCGACGACTGGGACGCCCTGTGCAAGGGGCTCCGGCTCGACGAGGACCTGGCGGTGGGCTCGGGGCTCGGCTTCACCAACCGGGCCGGGCGGCTGCAGGACGCCTTCCGGGCCCGGGTGCTCTTCCCCATCTGCGACCCGTCGGGCCGACCGGTGGCCCTCGGTGGGCGGGTGCTGCCCGGCAGCCCCGATCCGGCCAAGTACAAGAACTCCACCGAGACGCCGATCTACTCCAAGCG
>Ga0181519_10001244_pt1 | contig 22494 bp, 14 predicted proteins | sample PEATcosm2014_Bin_26_FD_121102 | JGI IMG/M metagenome (GOLD analysis project Ga0181519, IMG submission 121102) | Peatland microbial communities from MTU Mesocosm Facility, Houghton, MI, USA - PEATcosm2014_Bin02_10_metaG | ecosystem: Environmental > Terrestrial > Soil > Wetlands > Peat | place...
GACGTCCTTACACTTAGCGGAAAACGCGATGGCGCGATCACGGTAGCCGGGATCATCCCGCAGTAAATATCCATAATCCTTGAGCGCCGCTCCGCAACCCGCGGCGTTGACCACGATGGTATCGACCGCCAAGGGTTCGAACAGGTCGATCAGTTTGCGCGCGTCGTTCATCGCATCGTGTTCCCGGCCGAGGTCTTTCTGAAGCGCTCCGCAACAGCCCTGGTCCGCCGGAATCAGGACCTCACAACCCTCGGCTGCCAGAACGCGCGCGGTTGCCGCGTTTACCTGGCTCAGGAAGACGCTCTGCACGCAGCCGGTCAGCAGGGCGACGGTGCAACGCTTCTCGCCGTGCGCGGCGATGCGCGACGACAGGGTCACAGATCTGTCGCGATCACGCAAGTCAGGCAGCATCCGCTCCATCGTACGCAGGCTCCGGGGCAGCAGTGACGTCAAGCCCACGGCACGCGCGAGTCTTTGTATCCCCAGCAGTTGGTACGCCCGCAACGGCAACATCAGCTTTCGCATTCGTTTGGGCTGGCTGAAGAGCGCGGCAATCATTCCTCGCAGCACTCGCTCGCGGAGTGGGCGGCGGTATTGCTCTTCCACCCGGGCGCGCATGGTTTCAATCACCCTGCCGTACTTGACGCCAGAGGGGCAGGCAGTCGCACAAGCCAGGCATCCCAGACAATGGTCAAAGTGCGAGACGTATAAGTCAGTCAATTCTGCCTCGCCCTCAATTGCCATGTTCATCAGGTGAATGCGCCCACGCGGGGAGTCTTGCTCCTTTCCCCACAGCGTGTAGGTCGAGCAAGTTTGCAGGCAAAAGCCACAATGGACGCAGGCACTCAAGAGATCCGCGTCCGAGGGATGGTGCTCATCGAAAGTGCTTTTACTGCCGGTCGCCGGGGTTACGAGCTGCGGTGTCATATGCCCCCCACAAAACGACCCGGATTCAGAACCTGACCCGGGTCGAACTTCTGCTTGATTCGTTGCATCAGCGGAAGCGCATCTCTTATGGTGCCCCACACTTCCAATTCGCTCTTCATTGTTACCGGGCATTGCGCCACGGTCACCGTCCCGGCGAGCCGTTCGACCTCACCGCGTAAGGCGTGTAGCACGTTTGTCAGCAGATGGAGATCGGCGGCATCCAATCGCATTTCGGCGAGACCAGTACCTTGTGCGACCAGAGTAACTACAACCCCATCCTTCCTGGTGTGCTGGAAAATAGCATCGCAAAGCGAACCGATCTGCGAAGGCAAAACAGAGCACTTGCAGATCACCGAGCTGCCGGCATTGACGAACAGCTTCTGCCGCTCCATCCAGACATCGCCGGCGCAATCCACAAACTGATGAGCGCCCGCAATGCGGCCCAGCTTGACGTATTGGTCTTCCAGCGATTCGGGGATGCCTTCGAATCGTATGTAGATGAAGATCTGGTCTTCGTGGCGCGCGCGCATCTGAAGCCCGGTGTAAACCAGATGTGAATCCAGAATGGCGAGCAGCAGTTTTTCCGCCTCCGCCGCTGTAGGCAGCATGGCAGCGAAGGTGGCCGGGGCCACAGGGATGGGGTGCAGGCGGAACACGGCCCGGGTGATCACGCCCAGCGTTCCCAGCGAACCGATGGCCAGCTTGGTGAGGTCGTAACCGGCAACATTCTTGACGACCTTCCCTCCGGCTTTAATCACGCTGCCATCCGCCAGTGCCATTTCCACACCGAGGACCAGATCGCGAATCGCACCGTAGCGGATCCGCAAAGTTCCACTCTCAGCTGTTGCCAGCACGCCGCCGACCGTGGCCCGCTCCGGCTGCATGGGGTCGGCTCCCAACCGCTGACCGTGCTCACGAACGACACTCTGCAACTTGTCGATGGTGCAGCCGGCTTCCACCGTAACCGTCATGTCGCCCCAGGCATGTTCGATGACGCGGTTGAGCCGCTCCAGCGACAGGACAAAGTCCGCCTTGCGCGGGCGATTTCCCAGCCCCAACTGTGTACCGCCGCCGCGCGGAATAATACTGACGCCGGCCGAGGCGCAGTACCGCAGCACCTGCGCGACTTCCTGCGCCGTGCCGGGAGCAATTACGCCAGCGGGTTGGACCGCGTCCACCGCATCCTCTGGCCTCGCCGGGCGCAGATGTTCCGGGCCGACGATCGCACTTAGTTCGATCCACGCTTCGTTGCTCTGTTCTTCACCTTGGCTCATGACTTAACTCCCGTTTGGATCGCACGTTCCTCGGCTAGTAGCGTTGTGCCAGCCCTGCTAGCTCGATCGGATGTGGCTCGTAGGCGACCGGCGTTTGCAGCTTCGCGTCGGTGCCGGGAAACATTTTGCTCGGATTACAAAGGTCATAGGGATCAAACGCCGAGCGCAGCCGCTGCATGGCGTCCAGGTCGGCTGGGGAAAACATGACCGGCATGAACATTTTCTTTTCTTCGCCGATCCCATGTTCCCCGGTAATAGACCCGCCTGCCTCCACGCACAGCCGCAAAATATCTTCCGCCAGGGTCATCGCTCGTTCTTCTTCCCCGGCAATGCGACGGTCATAAAGCACCAGCGGATGAAGGTTGCCATCTCCGGCATGAAAGACGTTCGCTACGCGCAATCCGGCGTCGGCACTCAACCGGTCGATCTCTCCCAGCACTCGCGGCAATGCAGTTCGCGGGATAACGCCGTCCTGCACCAGGTAGTTCGGAGATATCCGTCCCACCGCCGCAAAGGCGGCTTTGCGACCCTTCCACACCGCCATACGTTCCGCTTCCGATTTCGCCAGGCGAATCTCCCAGGCCCCGCACTCTTTGCAGATGGGGCCTACCTTCTCCATCAGCAGCTCGACTTCGCGAGCGGAGCCGTCAAGCTCCACCAGCAGCAGCGCCTGGCAATCGGGATAATTCGCGTGAACGGCCGCTTCAGCGGCCTCCAGGGCCAGCCGGTCCATGATCTCCATGGCTGCGGGAAACATTCCGCAAGCGATGATGTTGCTGACGGCCGCGCCCGCTTCGCTGCTGGAATCGAACGCCGCCATCAACACCTGGGTGGTTTCCGGCTTCTTTATGATGCGCAACGTAATCCTGGTAATGATGCCGAACGTTCCCTCGGAACCGACGAAGGCTCCCACCAGGTCGTAGCCCGGCTGGTCCATCGTGGTGCCGCCCAGGTGCAGCAGCGTACCGTCAGAGAGAACGACATCGAGCCCGAGGATGTAGGTGGTGGTTACGCCGTACTTGAAGCAGTGGGCGCCGCCGGAGTTTTCCGCCACATTTCCGGCTACAGTGCAGACCACCTGCGACGACGGGTCCGGAGCATAAAAATAGCCGCGGGGAGAAACCGCGGCTGTTATGGCGGAATTCGTCACGCCCGGCTCGACCACCACCCGGGCGTTAGGAAGGTCAACCTCCAGGATGCGATTCATCCGGGTGACGCTGATCACCACACCTCCCTTCACCGGCAGCGCTCCACCGCTCAGCCCCGTGCCCGACCCTCGCGCGACCATCGGGATATTCTCCCGATAGCACAATTTCACCACGGCTTGCATCTCTTCCGCGCTTGCCGGCAGCAGAACCAGGTCCGGTACTACGCGGAACAAAGTCAAGCCATCGCATTCGTAAGTCCGGAGCTGCTCCGGCCCGCTCACCAGGCCCACATCTCCCACGATGGAACGAAATTCACTTACCAACCGAGCGTTCATTGCAAACACCTCGATGACGGCGCGACACAAGCCTTGGATTGGAGGATTGATGTACCCAACGCGAAACCCCCGAACGGGGAGATACGGTTCGGTTTTAGCACTTGCGTATTTAGGCGGCGGTGACGGCTGTCACACGACAGGATGTCAGGAACATCCAGAGTAAAAGAGGGGGGCAGGGGTCGCGGAAGACTTGAGGCGACTTCACGCGGCCGTGCTGAAAATGAAGCACGCGCCGCGTTTGTCAGACCAACTTGATTCTATGCAGCGTCAGTTCTTGCTGTCGCCGACTGAATCTGCTTCGCGGCTCTCGCGCCGCGAATGCGACAGACGTTAGTTCTTGGTGTTGGCCAGGAACGGCTGCGAGGCGATGTTCAGGACCGACTTCTGCGCCTCGATCACCGCATCGGTGCCGCGCTGGAAAGCGTCGACGACCGCGGCTGCCGGCCCGGTTGCTCCGCCCAACTGCTTCTTCGCGGCGGCAAAAGCGGTCTTGTTCTGCTCACTGGCAAAGTCCAGGACCTTGTTCTGGGCTTCCACCGTGCGCTGCACCGACTTCTGGATGGTCGCGGTGACGCCGCTGGCGATCTTGCTGTAAGCTTCGGCGCGCACCGTGGTGATCTCGGCCGCCGACTTGGTCTGCTCCACGATCAGGTCGATGGCGTTCTTCTGGTTTTCAATGGCGGTCTGCACGGCCTGGCTGGCGGCGTCGAAAATGTAGGCCGGAGGGGTCACCGGGAAAAAGCTGAAGGCCTGCTTCCAGGCCCCGAGCCACTCGGCGCTCTGTTCGGCGGCGAGGTCCAGGGTCTGCTTTTGCAGCTTGGCAACCTGCTCCACGCTGTTGATGATGACGGGCGAAAAGACGTCCACGATCTCGGTGGTGGAGGCGGTGGTTGCGGTCGTGCTGTGTTTGCTTGACTTAGAGGTATTTGGCATGATCTGCTCCTTTGAAGACGGCGAATAAGCTGATGTTGCATATTATGCTGCGCTGCAACATAACTCAATCATACCTCCTTTTAGCAGCGTGTCAAGAGCAAAATGAAAAAAACTGCTACGGCACCACTGATCATCAAGAAATACGAGAACCGGCGTCTTTACAACACCTTGACCAGCCAGTACATCAACCAGGAGCAAGTGGCGCAACTGGTGCGCGATGGCCACGAGCTGCGCGTGATTGACGCCGCCAGCGGCGAGGACGTGACCCGGCTGGTGCTGGCCCAGATCGTGGTGGAAGATGCCAAGACCCCGGACTCGATTTTCCCCCTCGATGTCCTGCGCCACATGATCCTGGCCTCAGGCCGCGCGACCCAGGAAAATGCCTTGCGCTACATGAAAGGCATGATGGAGATGTACCAGAATGCCTATCGCTCCCTGCCCCCGGCCGTGAACCCGTTCGAGTTTCTACAGGGGCGGGTGGGCCAGGCGGGAGATGGGAATCGAGGCGCTGGAGAGCAAGCGCCGCCGGCAGAGCAGCGGACCGCAGCCGCCGCGCCTGCGACGACCGCCAGCGAGGTGGACGAACTGAAGCAGAGAGTCGAAGAATTGGAATCGTTGCTCACCAGGCGTGCGTCCAAGAAAGCGAATAAGAAAAAGCTTTCCCAAAATGGGAAACTTCGCCGCAAGTCTTGACGCACTGCGGCGAAAGGTCTAGTCTGTTCTGCGGCGCTAGAGCCGATGAGGTCACGAACTTGATATTGCTCCGACCAGGACGCTCTCCCGAGCAGTACGCGCTCAACAGGAGCATTGATGCCTCGCGTTAAAGAAGAATCCGTTAGTGAAGACGTTTCCCTTCCGAGTGAAAACCTAACAATTTCCACCCTTCATCAACAAACTGCACTGACCCCCGACGGTGTACCTGTGTTCCATGATGCGCGCCTGCCGGCCAGAGAGCGTGAACAGCATCGGAAAGTAGTGGTCATCACCGGAGCTGCCGCGGGAATAGGCCGTGCTACCGCGCTGCGCTTCGCCGAAGCCGGCGCGCAGATTGCAGCGTGGGACGTTTCCGCCAAGACTGCTTCTCAAGTGGAATCGGCGGTCCAGTGGGCCGGAGGGGAATGTCAATTTCAAGCGGTTGACGTTACCAACGCAAAAGCTGTGGAAGCCGCAGCCGAAGCGGTGGTTGAGAGGTGGGGACGCATCGACGTTCTAATCAACAATGCCGGCATCGTTCGTGATGCACAGTTGGTGAAGTGGAACGGCGGCTGTCCGGAGTCGATCATGAGTGAGGACACCTGGGACTCGGTAATCGGGGTCAACATGAAGGGCGTCTTCCTGGTGACGCGCGCGATTGTGCCTCATATGATCAAAGGCGGAGGCGGAGTGATTCTGTCGGCGGCCTCGGTCGTGGGACTTCTGGGCAATTTCGGGCAGACGAATTACGTGGCCTCCAAGGCTGGTGTCATTGGGATGACGCGCACCTGGGCGCGGGAACTGGGCAAGTACAAGATCCGGGTGAATGCCGTGGCGCCGGGATTCATCGCGACCGACATGGTGAGGGCCATGCCGCCCAAGGTGTTGGAAGCCATGGTGGCGCGAACTCCCATGGGACGGGCAGGGACTCCGGAAGACGTGGCCAACGCTTATTTCTGGCTCGCTTCGGACCAGGCCAGCTTCATCCATGGAACGGTGATCTCAGTGGACGGTGGTGTTGTGATTGGAACTTAGGCACGAGAAGCCTTAATTTCAATGCTTTCACAGTTGTCACCGCCCGTGAACTTCTGTGGCACAATCGTTTTTTTCCATTCCTCGATCTGTTTCCGTTGCGTCCTTGATAAGGGAGTGCCTGCGCCTTAAGCTTCCTCAACAATCGGTGAGACCATGAAATCCTTGGGGTGCTATGATCTCTGAGACCGTCTATGACTTCGCTCATTCACGTAGTTCCTTCTCCCTCCCGGCAACAACCTTTGGCCTACGATCCGCTGCTCGACGACGTCGGATACATGACCTGCATGACCCTGGTACTGCTGGGAAATTACGCGCAGACCGGGCATCTGGGCGGACCGCTCGCCTACACACCGTACAATGTTGCGGCCCATTTGGCCGGCCCTGAAAACGGCGGACTCTGTTACGATTACCGCCGGCCGAAACATCCATACTCCGACAAGTTCATGATGGCGGCGGGCCACTCGGTCCCCACGTGCTATGCGCTGTGGATGATCATGGGCCAGGCCCTGTATCGCAAGTATCAGCAGACCGGCGATCCGCGTTATCACGTCGACCCGCATGTCGCCATGCTGCCGATCGACGCGCTGGGATTCCGGCGCGGGGCGGGCGCGTTGAAGACGCTGCTGCGCGAAACGGGTCTGGAAGACAATCCGCTATTCGCGCAAGCTAAGGGCCGTGGCATTCGGGCGCTCATGGGACATGCCGAAAGCACCGACCTGACCAACGACGTGAACGGCGGGCCATCGGGCATCGGCATAGCGACGGCCGCAGGCAAAGCGGCGTTCTGGGACATCGTGGGCGCGCTGGCCTCGCCGAAAGTGATCGCGCTGGAAGGCGAATTCGCGCTCACCGAAGGTCACGCGCAGGAGTTGAAGACGCAGGCGCTTGCGCTGCAAGTAGGCAAACGTTTGCGGGTGATGGTTTCCGACAACAACGCGGGCATCGACGACTGCCTGATTGGCGGCAAGATTGGCGGCGTAATCGCCTCGCAATTCTGCGAGGTCTACGATCTGGTGAATCAATGGACGTCGTATGGATGGAACGTCTTCACCATGTCCAACGGTAACCATTACGGTGAGGTGACTGCGGCGTTGAAAGCCATGGACGAAGTGGATCCGCAGGACCGCCGTCCCATCGTCGCGATCGGCAAGACCATCAAGGGCTACTGGCCCACCGCTGTCGACGGAAAAATTCCCGGTTACAACGGCGATCAATTGGTGAGTTACCCCAGCCATCCCTACGCGCTGAAGATGAACTCGGAGTATTTTGTCGCGCTGGCGCAGACGTTCGAGAAGCATTACGGCGTGGAGTTCGAAGGCATTCGCAAAGGCCCGGTCACGGACACCCGCGAACGACTGATCCAGTTCAAGACGAACATCGACGTGGTGATGTCGCTGCTCGACCGCAACGGATTGGGCGATCGCCTCGCCGATCGCCTGGTGGAAATCGGCGACACCGTACGCGACGACGTGAAGTTGCGCATCTCAGCCACGAGCGATCCGTTCCTCGACGATCGCCTGCGCGTCGCGGCGCTACCGGAAGAACCGCAGAAGATCTCGATTCGCAATGCGCTCTCCGGTGCGGAGAAGCAAGTCAGCATTGCACTGTTCAAGAAGCCGGGCGAGGTCGCCGGAGCGCGGCGCGCGATTTCCGAAATCATCAAGTGGATGAATTACGTCACCGACGGACGGTTCTTCACTGTGGCCGCCGACCTTTCGGAGTCCATTAACGTGGAGCACGGCAGTTTGTGGGGGCACTACAGTCCCACGGAGAATCCGCTGGGCACGCGCTTGAAAGCGCCCATTCAAGAAGCGGGCAATGTTTCTACCGCCATCGGGCTGGTGAGCCAAAGTGCTTCCGTGGATCCCCAAAAATTCGCCGGCGTTTGGGCTTTGAGCGGCACCTACGGAGCGTTCACGCCGCTGATGTACACTCCGGCGCGGGTCTGGAGCCAGCAAAACCAGGACAGCAAATTCCGTGTCGGCGTGCTGCATATTCTTACCGCGCACTCCGGCCCTGAAACCGCAGCTGACGCGCGCACCCACTTCGGCATCTTCGCGCCGCAGGTGTGGAAGCTGTTCCCGCGCGGTCAGGTGATTAATTTGAGCTTTTGGGATTACAACGACGTTGCGCCCGGCTATTTCGCGGCGGCGGAAATTGCGGCGCGCGATCCGCGCGTGGGCATCATTACGCTGGAGGTGGCGCGACCCGACTTCGCGGTCGCGGACCGCAGTCATTTCGCCGACACCGACCTGCGGGCTGCGGCGAAAGGCCTGTACGTGATCCGCGATTTCGCGCCGGACAAGCCGCGCCACGGTTACGTGATCGCACAAGGATCGAGTTCCACGGTGAACCTGGTGAAAGTTCTGCCGAAACTCGAAGCTGCGGGGGTGAACGTGAAGGTGATCGCGGCGATCAGCGAGGATTTGTTCGATCGCCAGCCGCAAGCCTATCGCGATTCGGTGCTGCCGCCCGAAGCCCGCTACGATTTGATGGTGGTATCAACAGGCACGCGACGCATGTGGCCGCTACGCAACCTGGGCCCGTTGACGGATGAGTATTCCCTCACCTCCGACTTCGACAATTCCTGGAGAAGCGGTGGCCTCGAACTGGAAGTGATCGCGGAAGCACACCTCGACCCGAATACGATTTTCGCTGGCGTGGAGCGGTTCGCCAACGAACGCGAGCGCCGCATCGGCGATCAACGCAAAATGATCGGGTAGTCGAGGGGCTGTTTGCACTCGTCGTTAGTAAGAGCTTTCACGGCCAGTGTGAGAGCTTTCCAAAACAGGCACGCACAGTTTTCGGCACGGCTGAACCGACCGTGGAGGGCTCCCTAACGTGTGCCAATCGTGCGCTGCGGTTCATCCGAACCCGATTTCCCACCAAGTGACCAAGGCAAAATCGCGGCTTGACTCTGCACAGAAATGGGACTAGAGTCTTGCGTTCTCCCAACGGCAATGTCGCTTTTGCACAAGCCCGCACGGTGGGCTGCACTACTCGCGCTACTGGTGATCAGTGGAGCTGGTGCGCTTTGGCGGCCTGGCGGGACACGAACAACGCCGCAGTTGACGCTCTGGGCGTGGGAGCGTCCGGAAGACCTGCGATTCCTTCACTCTGACAATGTGGGAGTGGCCTACCTGGCCGGCTCGGTGTACCTGGAGCAATCGCCGGTGGTGCGCCCGCGGCTACAACCGCTCCGCGTGGGCGAACATACGCCGGTCACAGCCGTTGTCCGGCTGGAACCTACGAAGAGTACGCCCACGGTTTTCGCCGACGAATATCGCATCCGGCTGGCCGAACAAATCGTGCGACTGTCCACCGCCCCCCAGGCTTCTGCGCTACAGATCGACCTTGACGCCACGCGTTCCCAGCACGACTTCTATCGCGCCTTGATCAGCGATGTGCGGCAGCGTTTGCCTGCTTCGATACCGCTCTCCATTACTGCGCTGGGCTCGTGGTGCATGGGCGATGACTGGATGAGTGGCCTGCCTATTGCCGAGGGCGTGCCCATGCTGTTCCGCATGGGGGCGGACCGCGCGGACATCATGCAATCGCTGGCCTTGGGCGAGGACTTTCGCGAGCCGCTTTGCCGAGGCAGCGTGGGCGTCTCCACGGACGAGCCGTGGCCCGCGCCGCCGCTGTTGCGCCGGCATGTGTACGTCTTTCATCCGCGGGCCTGGACTGCGGAAAGTTTTGCCGCGGTCCAGCGGAGGTTAGAGCCATGAAACTGAGCTCGCGTCTTGCGCTGGGACTTCTGCTGCTCGGCGTGTTGCTGGTTCCACCCAACATCCTTTCGTCCGGCGGTTGGGTGGAGGCGACATTCGTTCTGAAGCGCCAGCCAGACGGGCCTATGAAAGCCTTCGATGGAGGCAAGCTCGGCATCCTGTGGCCCAAGTTTGACCGGCGCTACCTGGTGATTGCCTATCGTTACCTGGAGCAAAGACCGCTAAGCGCGCAAGAGCGCCACAGCCTGGGAGATGACGAGTTGCCCCAAGTCACTCCACCGGGCACGCCCTACGATCCCGATCCTCAGGTGACGGCATGGCTGAAGGCCCGCAGCTACGTGCTGGGGCTGAAGGAGGTGCAGAAGATCGACATTCAACGTTACCGCAGGAGCGACTTCGCCTGGTTCCCCACTTGCACTGATGATGCGCTCACCAATGCCGCCACCACCGCGATGAGCCGTTCGCAGAAATTTGGTATTGCCTCGGCACTTATGCGTGAGTGGGTTGCGGGACAGGACGCGGTCTTCCAGAACTGCGGGGAGGCGGCGGACCGGCGGTATAACTCCCCGGACCAGAGGCGCCTGCACCTGCCCCCGCCAGCGACCTTGGACGATGCACTGCTTAAGCTCGACCGGCAGTACCAGATAGCTGCGGCCAATTTTTACCTTGGCGACTTCGACACTGCGGCCAGCGATTTTGGGCAAATCGCGCGTGAAGCGGATTCGCCTTGGCACATGCTGGCGCCGTACCTGGTGGCGCGATGCTATATCCGCAAAGCGACGCTCGAGAGCAAGGGCGAGGGCACTTTCTTGCCCGCGCCGATGCAGGCCGCTGAAGAGCGTCTACAGGCCATCCTCGCCGACAAGTCGCTGGCCAGCATGCATCCGGCGGCTCAGAGGCTGCTCGACTATGTGGAGGCACGACTGCATCCCGCGCAGAGGTTGCACGCAATTGCCCGGCAGCTTGCGTCCGGGGCCGGAGAAAACTTCGAACGCGATCTTTTCGACTACACCTTCCTGCTCGATCGCATGTTGAACCCGGTATGGGACGCGGAAGTGAACCAAGCAGTGCAATCCCATCCGGGACAGCCGGTCGACATGTCCAAGCTCAGAGAAGACTTGCCGGCGAATCAATGGCAAGGCGACGCCAACAATTCCCAAAGCTTCGATGACCTGACCGATTGGGTGCTCACGTTTCAGCTCGATGATGCGCAGACCAGGCAGTACCGCTTCGAGCGCTGGCAGGCGACGAAGTCCACGCCGTGGTTGCTGAGCGCGCTGGCGACGATGCGTGCCGGCGATCCTCACACGGCCGAGCTGGAGCGAGCGGCGGCGACCATTGGCGCAGACTCGCCCGCGTACCAGACGGCGCTGTATCACTGGGTCCGCCTGCTGGAGGAGGAAAGCAAGAGTCAGCAGGCGCGCAACCTGCTGGACGCGAACTGGGGGCGTATCGATAAGGAGTCGCCCTCCAACCGGAACGCATTTCTCGCACAGCGTTTTGCCGTGGCCACCAGCTATGAGGAGTTTCTGCGCTTTGCGCCGCGCACGATATTGCAGATCGATTACGGCGATTACTACTGTCTTAACGGAAGGTGTAGCAGCTACAGCGGGGTGCATACCGAAGCGCCGCAAGAGCTGGACTTGGATTCGGTGGAAATCTTTAACCAGCGCCTGCCGCTGTCCATGCTGGTGCAGGCCGCCAATGGAAAAACGCTGCCCGCGAACCTGCGCGACCAAGTGGCGGCGCGCACTTGGTTGCGGGCGGCAATTCTCGACGATACAGCCACAGCGCACGAGCTGGAGCCGCACCTGCTGGGGAAGTTTCCGCAAGTGCGCGGCTACGTGGAGCAATATGACCGCGCCGATTCGCCGCGGGAGCGGCGCTTCGCCCTGGTGTTCATGGTGATGCGCTTCCCTGGCATGCAGCCCTTCGTCAACGCATTAGGGATGGGCGAGGTGATTGGCAAAGGGACCAGCGACGCGATCTCGTCGGGTAGCTGGTGGTGCTATGACGTCGGGGGAGACCAGGAGCACCGGTCGTATCAGAGCCCATTCTGGTCTGACGCATCGGGAGCGCATTCGAAGCCGAAGCTCGCGCTTCCGCCCGCGCCGGCATGGTTGACGCCGCTGGAAAGAGAAGCCGGCGAGCGGGAGTGGCGCAAGCTGTCGGCGATTGGCCCTGCTCCGTTGTACTTCGCTCCAGCGGTGCTCGACTGGGCAAAAGCGCATCCTGACGATCCACGCGTTCCGGAAGCGTTACATTATTTCGTGCGTTCCACGCGATACGGCTGCGTCGACCAATCGATCGGCCCATACAGCCGGGAAGCATTCGATCTGCTTCATAGAAAGTATCCCAAGTCGGAGTGGACAATAAAAACGCCGTATTGGTTCGGTTGAGCGGACGGGGATCGTTTGGTACTGCTGCCGACGAGTCTCACGCCTTGCTGTATTCGCCGTTAACCGCCTGTTTGCCTGTTAACCGCCCAGAAACATTGGCGAGAGTTAAACGAGTCGGTCCGCTTTCCGATTGGGTAGAGCCTTACTCAGGAAGTCCGAGACGGCGCATCAGGTCTTTGAAGCGGGGATCGGAGCGAAGCGTGTCCATCGCGGGGAAGCGAATGACGAAGAGCAGCTCGCTGTCCCCGTCGGAATAGGCTTTCTCCAGATATTCGAATGCCTGATCGCGGTCTCCGGCGAGCGCTGCTGCCACCGCGACGGCGGACGAGCGATCCGAGTGATCTATCGTCAGGGTTAGTGCGAGATAGCCCTTGGCGTCGGGACTGGCGGAAATCGGCTTCGGAATTACTTGCCGGATTTCGTTTACCGCATCCGCGAAGCGGCCCGTGTTGGCGTACAGCTGCGATAACTTGTAATGCACGGGAGGAAAGCTTGGGTCCCGTGCCAGGACTTTCTGGAATTGCGCCAGCGATTCGGGATAGCGCCGGGCCTGCATCAACATCAGGGCATAGTTTGTATTGACGATGGAGGACAGCGGGTCGAGCGATAACGCAAGTCGATACTGTTCCAGCGCCTCGTCGTTGCGGCTCATAGGAGCGAGATAGGTGATGGCGTAGAAATAGTGAGCGGTGGCGCTGTTCGGGTTCAACTCAATGGCGCGGCGAAATTCGGACTCCGCCTCTTTCCATTTCCACTCATTCGCCAGCGCGATGGCGCGTGCGGTGTGGGCCTCGGGCAGAGTGTCATCGAGTTCGACGGCTTTGCGCGACGCTTCGTCGGCCAGCAGTTCCGCCTGCTTTGTCGGCAGTGAAATATAGCTGGGGGCAATGTTGTAAGTGTCGGCAAGCCCGGAGTAAGCGAGCGCATAGTTGGGGTCGGCGGCAATTGCCTGCTGGAATAACTCAATGCTCTTCTGGATACCCTCCGGAGTGCGCCCATACCAGAGCTGGCGCCCTTCGAGGTACAGCCTGTAGGCCTCCGGGTTGGTGGTACCGGCCCGGCCCAGCCGCTGTTGCTCGTTGCCGGTCAAGTGGATGCGCAGGCTGTTGGAAATGTCGCGGGTGATCTCGCCCTGGACTTCGGTGACGTCGGCCAGCTTGCGAACGTAGTGCGAGCCCCACAGCTCGGCGCCATCGGCGGTATCGACCAGGTCGGCATCGACGCCCACTTCGTCGCCGTGCTGCGTGATGCGTCCCATGAGAACGGCGCCAACCTTGAGCGTCTGGCCAATCTGGCGCGGGTCGTCTTCTTTCCCCTTAAAGCGGAAAACCGTGCTGCGGGCCATGACTTTAATGTTTGGCAGTTGCGAGAGCGTGCCGATCAGGCTTTCGGTCAAGCCATCGCTGAGGTATTCGTTGTTTGGGTCAGAGGTGGCGTTGACGAAGGGCAGCACGGCGATGGATGTGATTTGCGGAGTAGAGGCCTTAGTGCGCCAGTACCAAATACCAACTGCCGTCGCGGCGATGAGCAAGACAGCAATTGCCGCGAACCAAACCTTGCGGACTGAAGTTCCTGGGCTTGCGGCGGGCGATACAGCGACGGATTTCCCCGATTCCGTTTCCCGATTCAGCCGCTTGAGGTCCGCTCGCATTTCGGACGCATGCTGGTAACGCAGATCGCGGTCTTTCTCCAGGGCCTTGTGGATGATGCGTTCCAGATCGGCCGGCACTTCAGGATTCAGCCGCACCGCCGAAGTTGGCGCCCCATCCAGAATGGCTTTGAAGATGACAGCAGAACTCTCTCCCCGAAACGGCAGCATGCCCGTCGTCATCTCATACAGCACTGCCCCGAAGGAGAACAAATCGCTCCTCGCGTCCAGTTCTTTCCCGCGTGCCTGTTCCGGCGACATATAGGCAACGGTGCCCAGCGTAGAACCCGGGCTGGTGAGGTGCTGTTCGTCCGTGGGCATGGTGCTGACACCAGCCATATTGTTCGGCGAACGGGCCCCCAGCGCGACCTTGGCCAGCCCGAAATCGAGAATCTTGGCGTGACCACGCTTGGTGACAAAGATGTTGGCAGGTTTGATGTCGCGATGGATGATTCCTTCGGCGTGCGCGGCATCCAACCCGTCGGCAATCTCAATGGCCAGATCGAGCACAGTCTCGGTGTCTAACGGCTTTCCGGCGATCAGATGTTTCAGGGTTACGCCATCCAGAAACTCCATGGCGATGAACGACTGCTCGCCATGCTTGCCGATTTCGTAGATGGTACAAATGTTGGGATGGTTGAGCGCGGACGCAGCTCGCGCCTCGCGGCGAAAGCGTTCCAGGGCTGCCGGGTCCTGCGAAAGCTCGTCGGGCAGGAACTTGAGGGCGACGAAGCGGCCAAGCTCAGTATCCTCAGCCTTGTACACAACACCCATACCACCGCCGCCGAGCTTTTCGAGGATGCGGTAGTGCGAAATTGTGGTGTCGATCATGTTCCGAACAGGGTAATGAACCCCTGATGATAGGGCGCTAACGACGGGACAGTCAATTTGCGCTCAACTGTTCAGGCTGTCGGCGGTCAGTCGGCCATACTTGGCCAGAAACCGGCAGTGGAAGATTCCTCCGCAGGAGCCAGCTTGTTTCCCGCAACCGGTTTGTCACCGCGGGGCGTTTCTCGGGACCAATTCCGGAGGCACAACTCTGGACCCTCACTAGTCCTCGCCTCAAGGCTTCGTCTACCTGCAGCTGAAACATAATCAGCAAGGGATTCCGAGGTTATAATCGGTGCCACTCATGGTGCTCGCTTCCGGGACAAAGCTCGGCCTGTATGAAATTCAGGCGCCGCTAGGCGCGGGCATGGGTGAGGTGTATCGCGCCACCGACACGAAGCTTGGCCGGGATGTCGCGCTCAAAGTGTTGCCCGCCGAGATGGCGGGCGATCCGGAGCGGCTGGCGCGCTTTCGCCGCGAGGCCAAGACCCTTGCCCAACTCGACCATCCGAACATCGTCACCATCCACTCGGTAGAGGAGTCGGACGGCATTCACTTCCTGACCATGCAACTGGTGGAAGGCCAGCCGCTCGATCGCCTGATTCCCCAAGGAGGACTTCCAGTAGAACGGATCGTTGAGATTGCGAGCGCGCTGGGCGACGCGCTGGCAGCGGCGCATGACAAAGGCATCGTGCACCGCGACTTGAAGCCGGCCAATGTGATGGTGACGAGCGATGGCCGCGTCAAGGTACTGGACTTCGGGTTGGCCAAGGATGTTCGCGGCTTCGATCCCGGCAACGCAACCATGACGTCGGCCAACCGAACGGAAGCCGGCATGGTGATGGGTACTCCGGCATATATGTCCCCTGAACAGACATCCGGCCGCCCGCTCGACCACCGCACCGACATTTTCTCGCTGGGCATCATGCTTCACGAGATGGCGACGGGCCGGCGCCCGTTCGACGGAACTTCTTCGGCGGAATTGATCTCCGCGATCCTGCGGGATACGCCCCCGTCCGTTACAGACGTGCGGTCGGATCTGCCTGGCGACCTTGCGCGCATCGTTCGGCGCTGCCTGGAGAAAGATCCCCGGCACCGCCTACAGACGGCGCGGGACGTCAGCAACGAGTTTCGCGATATGGCGCGAGAGATTTCACAGAAGACAGGGTCAGCTTCGACTACGCACGCCGTGGCGGCGGTGGGGTCAGGCGCCACGCGCGCCGACGAAGGTTTCTGGGTCGCAGTGCTGCCCTTCAAGTACAGCGGCGGCAACGCTGAAATCACCGCGTTAGCTGACGCCCTCTCGGAAGACGTCGTAACGGGATTGTCTCGATTCTCTTATCTGCGAGTGATCGCGCGGGGATCGACGTTACGATATGCAAATCAAGCAACTGATTTGCGGACGGTGGGCAAGGAATTGGAGGCGCGTTATGTGATGGAAGGCAGCTTGCGCCAGGCGGGAACCAAGCTGCGCCTCGCCGTTCAACTTGTCGATGCGACCAGCGGAGCGCATCTCTGGGCCGAGACTTACGAGCGCGCTTTCACTGCGGACGACATTTTTGCGCTACAGGATGACCTCGTTCCCCGTATCGTCTCCTCCGTTGCCGATCAGTACGGTGTTCTGCCACGCAGCATGAGCGAAGCACTGCGCGGCAAGAGCGAAGCCTCGTTGACTCCGCACGAGGCCGTATTGCGCGCCATCAGCTATTTTTCGCGCATCACAGCCGAGGAACATGCCGCCGTTCGGGATATCCTCGAGCGCGCCGTTCGCGAAGCTCCGTCTCATGCCGACAGCTGGGCCATGTTGTCCATGATCTATCGCGGCGAATTTGCGCAGGGCTTCAATGCCAGGCCTAACTCGCTGGATCGCGCTCTGGCAGCCGCTCAGCGCGCCGTGGATCTGGCTGCCACCCATGCTCTCGGCCACTACGCGCTGGCGACGGTCTATTTCTTCCGTAAAGAGACGGTCTCCTTCCGCGTCGAGGCGGAACGGGCCCTGGCGCTCAATCCGCTGGACGCCTCGGTGCGAGCTTATCTGGGCTTGCTGATTGCCGCGGCGGGCGAGTGGGACCGCGGTTGCGAGATAGTGGAGTCCGCAATGCAGCTGAATCCCAACTGTCCGGGATATTTCTATTTCGCCAGATGCTGCAACGGTTACCGGCAGGGCAGATATGCGGAGGTGCTAGAGGCCGCAGCTCGCGTGAACATGCCGAGCTACTTCCACACCCACGCGTTGCGGGCGGCCGCGCTCGGCCAGTTGGGCCGGCAAGACGACGCGCGGAAAGCCCTGGAGGAGCTGCTGGCCCTCCGTCCTGACTTCGCCGCTACAGCGCGCCAGGAGTACGCCAAATGGTACGCCCCCGAACTGATCGAGCAGCTGATCGACGGACTGCGTAAAGCCGGGCTGGAGATTCCGGACGCGAGCGGATAAGCCACCGGAAATGGGGGCCCTGGGCAGAGTCGAACTGCCGACCAACGGTTTTTACGGTCACGCCGCTGCTCGCGGTGCATCCGGATGGCACGCCCGCGGAGCTGCCAAAAGTCGAGGTGCAGCGCGAAGGTGAGGTGCGCGGTTCCTGCCGAACGGCTCAGGCCTGATTTACATGCAGGGAAATACCTTGGCCGGTCAGGATTTCTGGCTGCTTGACCTGGGCACGATGCACTCGCGGCGCTTGACTCGGTTGAACAATCCTGCAGTAATGGGGGCCTTCGACATCACTCCGGATGGCAGCAGGATCGTATTCGACCGCCTGCGGGAAAATTCAGAGATCATGCTCATTGATCTTGGGACAAAGCAAGCTCGGCCCTAGCAGGTAGTAGAATCCTGGCGTTCGCTCGGCTAGACAAATGTCAAGAGGCTGACGAATGCAAGGACTGCTTCCTCCTCAGTTGCCGAATAAATCGTCTTCTTGGGAACTTGCCTAAGTGAGGCTGGCTGCCTGGGCGAACAGCTCGCTGTTAAGAGCATTGTCTCCGAGTCGCGGGCAACTCAGAAGTAATCCACTTGGATGAAAAACGCCCATCCCCCCTCTTGGCACACAGTTAGCATCGAGGGCGGCAACACTCCGTGTCGCCGACTTCTCGTCCAGGTGGATTTCCGGACCCTGGGGCGTTTTTCGTTACCCATGTGAGCTCTCCTTCCCTCTTCTAAAAGGGATGCAATGGCAGAGCGGAGTTTGCAACTAGGCACTCTCGATCGCCATGAAGCGAGTACAAACCGATCGGAGCGGCTGAACAGAGGCTGAGCAGTTCAGCCGTGGCGAGCACACATCCAACGTTCGTCGGAAACATCAGTTTAACAATTCTGACTAAGACTTGAGCACTCGATGTAACCGCCTGCGACGAGATGGTTGACTTGCCCGGGCTCGTTTCGCGGAATAGACTTCGGGAGCAATGGTCGCCCCACGCCATTCAGGAGCCATGCTCGGTCAAACGCTGGGCCGGTATCGGATCGTCGAACACCTTGGCGAAGGCGGTATGGGGGTAGTATTCCGCGCCGAGGATCCAAGACTTGAGCGTGACGTGGCCCTCAAGGTACTGAAGCCGGACGCGCTTCATGACGAGGATTCCAAGCGGAGGTTCCGGCTCGAAGCGCGCGCCCTTTCGCGACTGCTCCACCCCAATATCGCAACGCTTTTTGATTTCGATTCCGATGAGGGCATGGACTTTCTGGTGCTCGAGTTTGTTCCCGGCGAGTCCCTCGCCCGCACTCTCGCGAACGGCCCGCTCCCCGAGACCAGGGCCCGGGCTATCGCGCTCGATGTCACCGAAGCCCTCCAGTCAGCGCACGAGAAGGGCATCGTGCATCGCGACCTCAAGCCCGGGAATGTCGTCATCACACCCCGCGGGCGCGCCAAGGTGCTCGACTTCGGCCTCGCCCACGTCATGCCCGGAGCCACGGGTCTCACGCAGTCGGCCCCCATCAGTGGTTCGTCTGCCCTTGTTGGCACCGTGCCCTATATGTCTCCAGAGCAAGTGCGAGAGGGCCGGGCGGACGCGCGCTCCGATCTCTACGCGCTGGGCGCCCTCCTGTTCGAGATGACGTCGGGAAAACGCCCGTTCAGCGGAGACGACGTGGTCTCGCTTCTCTACAAGATTGCGCACGAGCCCGCGCCGCTCCTGCGCGTTGTCCGCCCGGGCCTCTCGGCTGAGCTCGAGGCGGTAGTCGCTCGCTGCCTCGAAAAGGCACCCCTGCGCCGCTTTTCGGACGCGGGTGCCCTGCTTCGCGCTCTGCGAGGGGAATCCTCAGACGAGGGACGGGGATTGCCCATCCGGACCGCCTCGTCAGAAGCCCTCTCCCCTGAGTCCGGCCCGGCAAGGGGCATCCAATCGCTGGTCGTGCTGCCCTTCGAGAATCGTTCGGGCGACCCTGCCCAAGAGTTCTTCGCTGACGGGATGACCGACGCTCTGATCGCCGACCTCGCGCAGATCGCGGCGCTGCGGGTCATCTCACGCACTTCGGCGATGCGGTTCAAAGGCGCCCATCTGCCATTGTCTGAAATTGCCCGTGAACTGCGAGTGGATGGGGTAGTCGAAGGCTCGGCACTGCAGGCCGGTGAGCGAGTGCGCATCACAGTGCAGTTGGTGGACGTGGTGAACGACCGGAGCGTCTGGGCGAGGAGCTACGAGCGTGGTCTCACAGACATTCTGGCTCTGCAGAGCGAAGTGGCACACGCGATCGCCGACGAAATTCGGATTCAAGTGACACCTGATGAACGGGCGCGACTGGGGTCCAAGGGTGCGGTCAATCCTGCGGCGCACGTCGCCTACCTGCAGGGATTGTTCCTGTGGAACCGGTTCACGGGCGAATCGGTGGAGGCAGCAATCCAGCGCTACCAGGAGGCGCTGGCGATCGATCCCGATTACGCGGCTGCCTACTCTGGACTCGCGGACAGCTACATCATGCTCGCAAACCACCACATCCTGCCCCCTCGCGAGGGTTACTCGCTGGGGCGGAAGGCCGCAGAGCGGGGACTCTCGCTCGACGAATCACTAGCCGAGCTGCACACGTCGCTAGGTTGGATTCATCGTCTCTTCGATTGGGATTGGCCGGCGGCAGAACGGGAGTCCTTGCGGGCGGTCCAACTCAATCCCGGCTATGCGTTCGGACACAGCCGATATGCGCTGTTGCTATCGGGGATGGGGCGTCACGAAGAAGCCATTGCCGAGGCCGAGCGGGCGCACGAGCTCGATCCTCTCAATCTGCTCACCTACACCGTGGTGGGCGATACTCTGTTCTACGCGCGCCGCTTCGAACGCTCTCTGGTGCCTTACCGGAAGTGCCTCGAACTGGATCCCACCTTTGGAGCGGCCCACACCGATCTTGCGCGCTCACTCGAGCACGTGGGGCGGGCCGACGAAGCAGTCGAAGAGTTCGTGCGAGGAACCGCGGGCCCCGACGGTTCGCCGCGGCCCTCGTCCGGCCTCGCGATCCTCTATGCGCGCGCTGGGCGGCTGGACGATGCGCACGCCACTCTGCAAGCAGTACAGGCGCTGTCGCAGAAACAGTTCGTCTCGCCTTACGGCATCGCCTCGTACTATGCGGTTGTCGGGGACAATGACCGCGCGCTCGATTGGCTGGAGAAGGCCTACTCCGAGCGCGATGGAACGTTAGTGTGGCTCAAGGTGCACCCGCGGCTCGATGGACTGCGAGGGGAGCCACGGTTCCGCGATCTGCTTGCTCGCCTGCGACTTGATTCGTGAGTTGGAGCAAGAAGATAGGCGAAACAGCAGCCGGCTTGAGAAATGGTTCTGTTACTAATCGTGATTGTGTACTTGCCTGAATAGCTTGCCTCGATGGAAAGCGAGGGTCTGCCTGGATCGTCGGCCACACGGCAATGATCTGATATCGGCTTAGCGAGATTAGTAATGGAAAGTCGGCCAGCATCCGGCAACCGGATTGCCCCGCCACTTGGACGTAAAACGCCTGTTCCGATCTCTCTTGCCTAAACGCGTCCCGAGGGGCTGGACACAAGAAAGCGTAGCCGACAATACGTCCAAGTGACTTCCCCGAAGAAGACTTCGGGGAAGAACTCAGAGTCCCGCCGTTCCTAAGTCGAGGCAGTGATGGCTACTGCACCTTCGCGTACTCCACCTTGGCTTCCTTTCGCAACGGGAATATCGGGGTTGGCGTCTGTCTAGTAGCAGCTAAAACCACTCAGTGCGAAACCTGGTTTCTTTCCGCAAGGAAGTTGTCCTGGCAACGTTTGGCGTCTCCGAGCAACTGTGCGAACGCCGGCGTGCTACGCAGTGGCGCCAGGATAGGATCTTTTTGCAGGGCGGCGTAGGCGCAGTATTTGCCGTCGATGGCGGATTTCAGCAGCCGCAACGCCAGATCTTTCTGGCCACAGAAAGCCACGTCGGTCGCGAACAGGTATCTGTTTTCCGGGTCAGGGTTACCCACAAATGATGGCTCAAGGTCGCGGATGATGCGATCCAACTCTGCTGAAGGCGACTGTGACGAGGGCCGCGTCCAGACGGTTGAAATCCATGGCGCGCTCGGGATTCCCCATCTGGCTAAAGGTGAACGCGCAAGCCCGGAACAGATAGATTCCGGAATCCAGAGAGATGGCGTCTTCGCACGCGCGAGCAGACTCATCGAGCAAACCCGCATAGCGGAGCACATACCCTAGAACGAAATGGGCCATTGCATTCTTAGGCTGCTGCTCGACCCAATTTGCCGCGTCCTGGTAGGCCTTGACCACTTCACCCCTCTCGGTCCGATTTGCGATCCTCTGGCCAAGTGAAATGCTGAGGTTGGGATCAAGGGCCAGCGCCCGCTCAAGAGCGGCATTTGATTTCTGGAACATCGCCTCGCCGCCGTTCCCATACTGAGAATCAAGGTAATAGCGACGCCCGAGGTTGCCCCACGCTGGCGCATACGTAGGGTCGAGTCCCACCGAGCGCTCAAGCATGGGTATGGCTTCTTTGTTGGGGCCCGGATCATGCGCAGCGCGAGGCTACGCAGATACAGATCGTAAGCCTCTTCGTTCTTGGGGCGAGTGCTGGTCTTGGCTACTTCGGGTTCTCCGCCGAGCGCCGGGATCAGTCCTGCCCGCACCTTTGCCGTAATTTGCGAGCGCATGGCAATCATGTCGGGTGCGGCAGCGTTCAGAGTGTCCCGCCAAAGAGTACGGTTGTTCTCAACGTCGACCGCCTCCAGAGTGATCTGTAGCTGATCACCCTCTTTCAAGTAGTGTCCGGTGACGATGTCGCTGACGCGCATCTCGCGGCCGACCTGCTGCGCTTTACGAAACAGACCTGTTAGGAGACCCTCACTGCTCGGTGGAAATCGAGGGCAGCGCGAAGCTGATTCTCGTTTGGCATGCGGGTGTCGCAGCGGGGACGATGCGCGGGCCCTTGCGGAGCAACTGCGCATGCCGGCTTTTGCAGACAGAACAGCTCGCATGGGTTTCGAGCTTGCATTTTCCGTGAGCTCCCTCCATGATTTCCCGGTGTCACACAGGAGCCAATGAATGAATACTTTCCGCAGAGACATCCAGATTGTAATGATAACGATGGTCGCAGTTGTCTTGTTTGCAGGTGC